>OGPA01000219.1_pt1 | contig 66225 bp, 57 predicted proteins | sample 1552841 | NCBI WGS metagenome assembly OGPA01 (sample SAMEA2579916, study PRJEB22360) | human gut metagenome
CATTTGCAGCCGGGGGATAAAATCAGGATTACGCACAACAGTATTTCTTTTATGGATGTTTTAATCATATTGCGAAAGGTACCGAAGGGGGCAATGATTCAGGCAACAGAAAATGGATTGGTTTGGTATCTCTAATACGACAGATTCCAGTTTTTGAAACTGAGAAATTGGTATTTTAAGAGGAGGTATGTATTATGAATATAGGATTTTGGTCATGTATAATTTTGATTATACCATTTGTAATTATAGGTGTGTTGTTTGCGATTTTTAAGGAAAAAGCAGCTAAATTTGTTTCAGGATTTAATTCATTTTCTAAAGAAGAACAGGCAATGTATGATAAAGCTCAGATCTCTCGTGATATAAGAAATCAGTGCTTCATATGGACTGTTATAATGTTGGTAGGAGCGATATTATCCTGCTTTTTAACCCCGTATATGGCTATACCAACTTATATTATTTGGTTAGTTCTGTTTTTTAGAGAAGTCCACTTTGATAATCATAAAGCGTTAAAAAAATATTTATTAAAATAAATTATTGTTTGCAGGAGATGCTTATTTATGAAAAAAGGAATAAACAAATCAATCTTATTTTATGTTGTATCAGCTCTGTTTTTGATAGCCTCAGCTATAGGCTTAACGAGTGGAAATGAAAATACTATGGCTATAGTATGGTTAAGCCTTGGTTCCGCATTTTTTTGCTTAGGTTCGACTTATAAGAAAAAGGAAAACAATAAAACAAATACAGATGATAAATAATTTCCTGTGTGTATTGCTGGAAAATTGATATTTACCAAGCTGTTTAATTTTGAAAATTTCTTTGAAAAACTATTGACTCCTACGTAACGTAATAGTTTAGAGTATGCTTATCGAGAGGAGGAAATGACAATGATGACGGTGAATATGGATGGATTAAAGGATTTTGTAGTTCAGATGCTTGCGGGTGAGCCTGTTTCAATCAATATAGGAACATTCAGCAATAATATGACTATATTTGCAACAAAAAATAATTCAGATATTACGTAATCATTTCTCTACTTACCTATGCCTGATGCATCAAAAAGAAGTTTTGAAGATGCGGTGCTACGCAGTTCTTTGAGGAAGACAACGAAGTAAATCTTCAAAAAAAGATTGAAATCGTTTATAATCGTTTATAAAGGAGAAAATAATATGAGAGTTTTTGTTGATGCAGATGCCTGTCCGGTAGTAGGTATTATTGAAAAAGTTGCAAGAGAGCACAATGTTCCGGTGACGTTGTTGTGTGATACAAACCATGTGTTATTTTCTGATTACAGTGAGGTGATTGTAGTTGGAGCCGGAGCAGATGCAGTGGATTATAAATTAATCGGCATTTGTCATAAAGGTGATATTGTTGTATCGCAGGATTATGGAGTGGCAGCAATGGCACTTGGAAAAGGTGCATATGCGATTCATCAATCTGGGAAATGGTATACCAATGAGAATATTGACCAGATGCTTATGGAACGGCATTTGAATAAGAAAGCACGAAGGGCATCTAGAAAGAATCATTTAAAAGGACCAAGAAAGCGAACATCAGAGGACAATGAGCGTTTTAGAGAATCTTTTGAGAAAATGATACAGGTTCTTCAGAACGGTTAGTTACGTGTAGAATGACATTGACTAGATTTATCTCAGTCGAGAAGACTCCCGCCTCTTTCAGGTGGTGAGTGACTGCTCGACTTGAATTTGTTATTCTGAAAACTTATCGATGTAATGAATATGCATATCCTCCCAGTCCATAAATAATACATAAAATACTCGTCCGTATTGCTGGCTCTCCACGATTCTCCCATGATCAAGTACGGAAAGGTAAGTTCCGTCCGCTTTTCGTAGATGAAAGTGAATATAGTCATTTTCATTGCCGTTATCAATCTGTTCCCAGATGCTTGATTCAATTTGTTTTTGCTCATCTTCTCGAATCAGGTTACGGAAGCTTTTCTTTGTAAGCCTAAAGAGTTCATCTATATTTTTATATCCGGTCATATGAAGGAACTCGTGGTTTGCATAAAAAAGTTCATCATCTTCTTTGTCTGCTCTGTATATGATAAATGCACCCGGAAGATGTTCGGAGATATCTTTAAGTGCAAATCCCAGCTGTTTGCGAACACCTGATGAAAGTCCTGCTCTGTAAGCCATACATCCGTTTTTTCCATGAAGTTTTATTTCGTAAAGGGCGGTATCTGCACAGCGCATGAGCTGTGAACGGTTGGAAGCAAATGTCGGATATTCTGCATATCCAAGAGAAATATGAAAAGGATATTCTTTCCCCATATATGAGAATGTCTTTGGAAGTCTGGTGAATTGCTGTAATAGTTCTTCTGCTTCTTCACAGGTATAATTTGGAAGAAGAATACAGAACTCGTCACCACCGTTTCTTCCCAGCAATGTATCCGGTGGGAAAAAAGCTTTCATATTATCTGCCAGACTCTTTAATGCATTATCTCCATAAGCATGTCCATAGATATCATTAATAAACTTAAAGTCATCAATATCAAGGAGTGCAGCTACAAAATGCGATTTTGGATTTTTATCGATCATCTTTACTGCCAATTCATCAAATCCATATCGGTTATAAATATCTGTAAGAGAATCGGTGTGTGCCAGTATTTTAAATTTATTTTTATGCTCTTTCGATACTAACCAGACCCGGGTAAGAACTGACAGGAGTATGACAATAGCAGCAAAAATCACACCGACTTCTGCTATTAATGTATTGTTTTCCCATCCGCTTTTTGGAGTCACTTCAAATCTCCAGTTCTCTTCCCCTATTGTAAATTTATAAGAAACTGGATGTGTTAATTGACGATCTGATTGGTAAACAACTTTGTAAGTATCACTCCAGGGAGCGTCTGTTTTTGAAAGTCTGTATTCATATCCAAAATTCGAAAGAGCATTGAGTGTATCTGAAAAAATGTCAGGCACATGCAGGATAACAATAGTAAATCCCCAGAAATACTCCTGTCCATTTTCATCTTTCAGGTAAACCGGATTGCGGACAGCAACTCCATAGCCACTCTGTTTCAATTCGAAAGGTCCCTGTGTAATGATCGTATGGTTGTCTCTTGCGTAACGAGAAATTTTACCACGATTTTTGTCATGGATCAGATCAATCTTACCCGCTTCATTTCCACTGATAGGATAAATATCTGTCACAACACCATCTGGGGCAAGCTGCACACTTTCAATAGAGTCGGACATAAGATTTTTTGCAATGGTATCAAACTGATTAAACTTTCCATTTTCACTGATCAAAACTTGTTTCAGAGTATCTGTAATCCCGATTCCATGTGTAATCTCATTCTTTATGCGCTCACCATAGGTGGATGCATTTAATTGTGCTGTTGTGTGTCTCTGCTCTTTTTCGTGGATGTCTGTTTTGTATACAATGAAACCAACAAAGCATATGCCCAGTAAAAAAACGATAAGAGGCACAAGTACTTTTTTTTTCACCTAATTCACCTCGTTCTTATGCATCAGATATTTTATAATAAAGAATTATAACACAGAAGCAGCAGGATAGAATATATTTTCTGAAAAAATACAATAGAGTAATTTTTTATAATAAATTTACATTGAAGTGACAATGTTTTTCTTGCACAGGGTGGATAGTTGCATTAAAATAATATTAGATGCCACTAACTATTTTGCTACAAGATGTCAGAAAACAGACTTATATTGTGCAATAATCAAGGCATTAGAAAAAAGTAAGATTTTCAACATGACATGAAAGGAAGAGAGATTATGATTAAGACAACAATAAAGATTACTGGTATGGCTTGTACCATGTGCGAAGCACATATTAACGAAGCAGTTCGGAATGCATTTTCGGTGAAAAAAGTGAAATCGAGCCATTCCAAAGGAGAAACAGTCATTCTATCGGAAGAATCCTTAGATGAAGCAGCACTCCGAAAAACTATTGAAGCTACTGGCTATACTACTGGAGAAATGACTTCTGTCCCATACAAGAAAAACGGGCTTTTTTCCTTTTGGAAAAAATAGAAAAAATTTTGAGTAACTGGGGTAGCCGTCATGCTGGTGCCCTGCTTTTGCAGGTATTTTTTATGGTGTAAATCGTTGTTTGTGTTTATGAAATTATATATGGTATAATAGCAAAAAACATCACAAATGGAGAGAGTTTTATGAACAGGTTCAGGAGAAGGCTAATATTGACATATACGCAAGAATGGCATATATGGATACAATGACCGGTCTTGGAAATAGAACGGCATTTTTGGAGGAAAATAAAAGTAATGCTATTTTCCCTGGAATGATTTCCTACATAATGATGGATGCCAATAATCTAAAAACAATAAATGATACATTGGGACATAATAAAGGCGATGAACTTATTATTACGATTGCAAAGTGCATGAGAAAAGCTGTTGGACATAATGGTCAATGTTATAGAATCGGTGGCGATGAGTTTGTAATAATTCTGAAAAATAAGACGGCTGCAGAAACGGAGGAAATCATAAACAAGGTAAGATGTGAGATTGAATTTGCTGATAAGCAAAGTGATATTACTATTTCTGTCGCCATAGGATATGTCTGGACTGATACAGAACAAAAGAATTTAGAAGATCTTATGCAGCATGCTGACGATGAAATGTATAAGGATAAAAAGAAGACAAAAGAAAATAAAAGCAAAGAAAATACGCACTCCATTTAAACAACAATGTAGAAAAGTACATTAGGGTATGAAAGGTGACATTATGATATATACAGTAAAAAGAATAGAAGAAGACGTAGATTACGGTTGTGAAGAACGCCCGGAAGATGTACCAGTCATGGCGGTAGTTACGCTTACGAATTCTTTGGGAGAAGAATTGGTAATAAAAGCAGAGGATGCTATGCTTTATGAATGTAATATTAATGAAGGAGACAAGGTAAGCATTGATGCGAATAATAAGTTAGAAAAAAGCTACTAGGAGGGACAGAATGAGAAAACTTATGATTTTATTTCCGGGAATAGGGTATCATTGTGATAAACCTATATTGTATTATGGAAAAAAGATTGCCGTAATGAATGGGTATAAAGATTGTATCAGCCTGTCATATTCTTATGATGGAAAGAATCTTCGAGGCAATACTGCTGAGATGGAAAAAGCTTTTAACAGTTTGTATGAACAGGCAGAAAAACAGCTCGATGGAGTGGAATTTAATCAGTATGATGAAATTCTGTTTGTCTCTAAAAGTATAGGGACCGTCATTGCAGCAGCATATGCCAGGAAGTACAGTATAGAATGCAGAATGATTTTTTACACACCACTGGCACAGACATACTCTTATGATGTGGAAGGAGGGATTGCCTTTATCGGAATGAAAGATCCATGGAGTGATGTGGATGAGGTAATTCACGCAAGCCGGAAGCAGAGGATACCGATTTATGTATATGAGGATGCCAACCATTCTCTGGAGACAGGACAGGTAATACAAGATCTGGATATATTGAAAGACGTAATGATAAAAACAAATAACTATCTTTCAGTGGAAAAACATTGATAAATTTTTCGGGATTTCGACAGAAAGAATATAGTGCAGATTTGAAATTGTGCAGATAGTCTTGCATAATTAGAAAAGAGTAAATTATAAAACTATGAAGTGAGGTAGTGGATATGGAAAAAGACCCGTTTAAGGAATATCTAAGGGAGTCTGAACCAGATAAAGCTCATAAAGGTTATGCTTGGAGTACAGCAATCGGACTTCAGGCAGTGGACGGACTCAAACCATCTAAATATTTGATTGATACTGCCATTCAGAATATTGAAGGCAAAATTACAATGCAAGAAGCACAGAACCTTATTGACAGCTACTATGAAGAAAGACCGGTGCCTTTGTCTGATGATGAACGTACTGAAGAAGCAGATAGGGTTTCGGCCCGTATTGCGGAAATTCTTTCTGAAACAGCGTTTTCATTTTCTCCAAATGAGTATATATCTATCCACCGCAAACTCTTTCAGGGTATTTATAAACATGCTGGAAAGATTAGAGATTACAACATTACAAAGAAAGAATGGGTACTTGATGGGGCAACTGTAATGTATGGTAGTGCCTCCGAACTGAGAGCCACACTTGAATATGATTTTTCGCAGGAGAAAAATTTTAGTTATAAAGGGCTTTCAATGGATGAGATTATCCATCATCTTGCGGTATTCATTTCAAGGCTATGGCAAATCCATATCTTTGGGGAAGGCAATACAAGAACAACGGCGGTGTTCTTCATTAAATATTTAAGGACACTGGGGTTCTCTGCAACCAATGATATTTTTGCAGAAAATGCGTGGTATTTCAGAAATGCACTTGTTCGTGCAAACTATACGAACCTGCAAAAAGGTATTCACGAAACAACAGAATATTTGGAAGTGTTTCTCAGAAATCTGCTTTTGAACGAGAAAAATGAGCTTCACAATCGAAATCTTCACATAAGTGGACTTTTGAATGATACAAAAGTGGACATTGGAGCTGGAAAAGTGGACATTCAAGACAAAAAAGTGGATATTGAAAGTGTACTTTCTGAAAAGGGCAGGAATTTCTCTGTAAAAACAAAAGTTCACATCCTTAGACTTTTTGAGGAGTTTGGTTTTGATGAAGTTTTTGGAAGAAGTACAGTTATGGAACTTCTTGAACTGAAAGGTTCAGGTGCTTCAAAACTTCTTTCCAAGCTGGTACAGGCAGATATTATTGAACCAGTATCCGGTCATGGAAAAGGGAAATATAAATTCAAGAAGTAATCTAGGTGTTGTAAAAGTTTTAGGGCAGATTTGATTCATGTGAGTCAAATCTGCCCTTGGTTGGAACTATCTATTTTCTGACAGCCCCTTTGCTACTATCCATAGTTACGAAATGAAACATTCTTTAACCTGTGTTTGATAAGCGATTTTTTCTACTCAAACATTTACTCAAACACTTCTTCGATTCTACCTGTTTTTTCGTTGTAAACATAAACACTGTTGTGTTCTGTTACAAAAGGAGTAAGTGAGCCAAGCTTAATGTTTCGGATGTATACTACATTCGTTGGTAAAACTCGCACTAAGCTTTCATTTTCATTAATATCAGCGATCCAACGAAACAATTTGTTCTCTTCTTGTCCCGTATAAATGAGATCCATACCGTTTTCCGTATTCTCTAGTTTGAAATATACCTTATGTTTTAAAGCCATTTTCGGATAGACACCTTTTACAACATAAATACCATAATGTTCATGTAAAAGCTCCTTATAGGTATCGGATGTAAGATCAATATCCTTATATTTCACTTTTTGTCCAACATCAATTCTTTCGCGAATAATGGTCAAGGTATGGATGGCCCAATTGAGTGTTCCAATACTGTTGTACTTGATGCATTCTTCAATATTTGAGAAGAACGTCTCATCAAAATTTACTTCCTGTGTTGCTATCTTTGTCAGTTCGTTTAATGATAAATTCATAGTAATCCCCCTTCGTTAAGCAAGATATTGTATACGATTTAAAACCATATGTGTATCATAGATACTTTTAGGTTTTGTAAACAAGGTATTTTACAAGACAGTATATGTTTCAATTTATAACAAAAAAGGCTGAATATATATCGTTTATTGATAATTATATGATACTATTGTTTCATTTTAAAAACAAGGTATTTGAGGGGAAATACAGACATATCAGAGTTATTATCTAATCAATAATGAAGAGAATCAGAAGAGATTTTGTAATGATTGATGCTACAGGAAGGAAGAGGAAGTATACTCTTTTTTATTGACAAAAAACAACTACAATATTATTATACAAAGTAATTACATAAAATAATTATGTAAAATAATAGAAAGGAGAAACTCATGACAAAAGATAAGATAAAAGAAGTTATGGATGCCTGTTATCAGGCAAAGAGGATAAGAGATATGCTGCCGGCATTGCCTGGGGGAGTGACACCATCCCATATTCACTATCTGGATACTCTTAGAAAGTTAGAAAAAATGGAAGGGAAGGTAAGAGTCAGTGATATGAGTGAGAACCTTGGACTTCCGAGACCAAGCGTAACGAAAACCGTAAAAGATATGGAAAAGCTTGGATTTGTCGAGAAAGAAACAACAGAAACGGACGGAAGGTTTGTTTATATTAAGACGACCAGGACAGGAAGAGACCTGGTTGATAAATATGTTGATGAGTATTTTGGTAATCTTTCGGAAAATCTTGGAGGGATTACGGATGAAGATGCAGATAAGATGATTGAAGTAGTAGAAAAGCTCTATATAGTCATGAGTAACAGGAAGTAATATATGAATGCAAAAGAAAGATCAGATTTTACACAGGGAAGTATATTAAAGAAGATGATTCCATTCATGATGCCGATACTTGGAGCGCTTATACTCCAGGCAGCGTATGGTGCGGTGGACCTTCTGGTTGTGGGCAGATTTGGAACAACAGCCGGGTTATCAGCAGTTTCAACGGGCAGTCAGATTCTTAATCTTGTAACATTTGTGATAACGCAGTTAGCAATGGGAATTACTGTTCTTATTGCAAGGTATATCGGTGAGAAACATACAAGTCAAATAGGGAAACTGCTTGGTGGAGCAACGACAGTGTTTACTATGATAGCTGTCGTACTTTTTGTGGTGATGGTGTTTTTTGCAAAGCCGTTGGCTGTTCTTATGCAGGCTCCTAAAGAAGCGCTTATGCTTACGTCAGTGTATGTAAGGATTTGCGGGGGAGGTATTTTCTTTATTGTTGCTTATAACGTTCTTTCTGCCATATTCAGAGGGCTGGGAGACAGCAGGTCTCCGCTTATATTTGTTGCGGTTGCCTGCGTGGTAAATGTCGTAGGTGATCTTGTACTTGTTGCAGGATTCCATCTTGATGCCGCAGGAGCCGCAATTGCTACAGTGCTTGCCCAGGCGGTCAGTGTGGTGCTGGCTCTTTTGATGCTTAAAAGAAGACAGCTGCCATTTAAAATAACAAAAAAAGATTTCAGGTTTAATAGTCAATGTAAAAGATTCCTGACAGTTGGGATTCCTCTTGCGCTTCAGGAATTTCTTACCCAGATGTCATTTCTTGCACTGTGTGCATTTATAAATAAGTTAGGGCTGGAAGCTTCTTCAGGATATGGGGTTGCCTGTAAGATAGTAAACTTTGCCATGCTGATACCAAGTGCACTTATGCAGTCGATGGCTTCTTTTGTATCGCAGAATGTTGGTGCCGGTAAGGAGGATAGAGCAAAGAAAGCGATGTTTACCGGAATAGGAATCGGATTAATTGTTGGAATCGTTGTTTTCATAAGTGTATGGTTTTTTGGTGATGTGCTTACATCGATATTCACAACGGATGAAGCGGTTGTACAAAAAGGATTTGAATATCTTAAGGGGTTTGCTCCGGAAACGATTCTTACGGCAATTCTTTTTTCTATGATAGGTTACTTTAATGGACATGAAAAGACGTTGTGGGTTATGATTCAGGGACTTATCCAGACACTTCTTGTAAGACTGCCCCTTGCATATTTTATGAGTATACAGCCGGATGCCAGCCTTACTAATATAGGGCTTGCGGCGCCTGTTGCCACATGCTTTGGAATTATATTAAATATAATCTTTTTCATTCACATGACAAAGAAAATGAAAAAGGTATAAGTAAATCAATGATTTATCTCTTGAAATTTTGTTTACAAGTAGATATAATGCTTTTTACATTTTATAATTTAGGAGAAGGTATTTATGAATAGTAAGTCTAATACACAGGCGATGGAAACAGAAAAAGTACCACGTCTTTTAGCGCAACTTGCAATTCCGGCTGTTGTTGCACAGGTTATCAATCTTTTATATAACATTGTAGACCGTATTTACATTGGACATATTTCCGGTGTTGGTGCGGCAGCATTAACCGGTGTCGGATTATTTACCCCTATTCTTATGCTGATTAATGCATTTGCCATGCTCGCTGGCTCTGGAGGAGCTCCGCGTGCGGCTATTTTTATGGGGAAGAAAGATAATAAGACAGCGGAGAAGATTCTTGGAAACTGCTTTGCTCTTCTCATTGTTATGGCTGTGGCACTTACAGCGATTTTCTTTATTTTTGCCCCACAGCTGCTAACGTTGTTTGGTGCCAGTGATAAGACACTTCCTTATGGAGTGGCATACGCAAGAATTTATATTCTCGGAAGCATTTTTGTTTTGATCGTAATGGGAATGAATCCATTTATTACGACACAGGGATTTGCAAAGATCAGTATGATGACGACTGTAATTGGTGCTGTAATTAACATCATTCTTGATCCGATTTTTATCTTTGGATTTAATCTGGGAGTAAGAGGTGCTGCGATTGCTACGGTTTTAAGTCAGGCGGTCGGTGCGATATGGATTCTTCGTTTCTTATCCGGAAAGAAGACCATTCTTCATCTTAGAAAAGAAAACTTTAAATTGCAGAAAGACATTATCTTACCTTGTCTTGCACTTGGTATTTCTACCTTTGTCATGTTATCTACAGAAAGTATCCTGTCTGTCAGCTTCACGTTCAGCCTTTCAAGGTATGGCGGGGATCTTGCTGTTGGAGCCATGACAATTATTACAAGTGTCAGCCAGCTTGCCACATTACCATTACAGGGAATCTGTCAGGGTGGACAGCCGATTATGAGTTATAATTTCGGCGCAAGGAATAAAGAGCGTGTAAAAAAAGCATTTTTTACACAATTTACAGTCTGTATAGTCTTTACTAGCTGCTTCTGGCTGATTATGCTTTTGTTTCCGAAACTGTTTGCAGGAATCTTTTCTAATAATACAGATTTGATCACTTACACTACATGGGCATTGAGAATTTATATGGCTGGTATTTTCTCTCTCGGATTTCAGGTTGCCTGCCAGCAGAGTTTTATGGCATTGGGACAGGCGAAGGTTAGTCTGCTGCTTGCCTGCCTTAGAAAGCTGATCCTGTTGATTCCGTTAATCTTTATTCTGCCATGTTTTATCCAGAATAAAGTATTTGCCGTTTTTCTAGCTGAACCAATCAGTGATATACTGGCTGCGATAATTACAACGTTAACTTTCTTTAGCCGGTTTAATAAAATTTTGGATAAATAGTAGGAGGTATATTCTATGCCATTGAAAATTGTTAGAAATGATATTACAAAAATGAATGTTGATGCAATTGTCAATGCAGCTAATACATCTCTATTAGGGGGTGGTGGGGTAGATGGATGTATTCATCGTGCTGCCGGACCAGACCTGCTTGCGGAATGTAGGATGCTCCATGGATGTGAAACAGGAAATGCTAAAATTACAAATGGATATCGTCTTCCTTGTAAATATGTCATTCACACAGTTGGACCAATCTGGCTGGATGGAAAACATCAAGAACAAAAACTTTTAGAATCCTGCTATGCTACATCACTGAATCTGGCGAAGGAATATGGCTGTGAATCGGTTGCTTTTCCTTTGATTTCTTCTGGAATTTATGGTTATCCAAAAGATCAGGCATTAAAAGTTGCTATAGATATTATTGGGAAGTTTCTACTGGAAAATGAGATGACAGTCTTCATTGTAATTTTTGACCGGAAGGCATATCAGATTAGCGGAAAGTTGTTTGCGGATATTACAGCTTATATAGATGACCGATATGTGAAGGAACATTCGGACAGTCGGGAAGAACTAAGACGGCGGTCGGAGCCGCTTCTTGGAGAAAGCTGTTTCGGATCAGCAGTGGAGAGGATGGAAGAGAAGCCAAGCTATAAGGCGATAAGCAGCAGGACTCTGGAGGATGAGTTGAATCAGATAGATGAAAGTTTTTCGGAAATGCTGCTTCGTAAAATTGACGAATCCGACATGACAGACACGCAGTGTTACAAGAAAGCAAATATTGACCGGAAACTTTTTTCTAAAATTCGTTCAAATAAATTTTATAAGCCGTCTAAAACGACAGTGCTGGCATTTGCGTTGGCATTGGAACTGCCAATTGCAGAGATGCAGGATATGCTTGGTAAGGCGGGATTTACTTTGTCTCGTTCAAGCAAGTTTGATATTATTGTAGAATATTTTGTTGAACAGGGAAATTATAATGTATATGAAATCAATGAAGCACTGTTTGCTTTTGATCAGAGCCTGATTGGATCATAAAACAATGAATGTTATTTAATGTCGCTTTCTATGCGACCACTTTCTAAAAGAAAATCGTTATACTATGGCTGCAAGGTACGAAACCGAGCAGCCATTTTTTTGACCAGGTAAATACCGGGATAGTAAACTTAATAGCGAGATTTTCAGGAGGTAAGGTATAATGAAAAAGAATTTAACAGAAATCGTTTTTATCCTTGATCGTAGTGGATCTATGAGTGGACTGGAGCAAGATACAATCGGAGGATTTAATTCTATGATTAAGCAACAGAAAAATGCAGAGGGAGAAGCATTAATTTCTACGATATTGTTTGATAATGTAAGTGAAGTTCTGCATGACCGCATAAATGTAAAGGATATCCAGCCCCTGTCCGATCACGATTATATGGTTCGGGGATGTACGGCATTGTTAGATGCTATTGGCGGAGCGATACATCATATTGGAAATATTCATAAGTATGCAAGGCGGGAAGACGTTCCGGAACATACAATGTTTGTTATCACAACGGATGGAATGGAGAATGCCAGCCGCTATTATAGCAGCAATAAAGTGAAACAGATGATTGAGCGGCAGAAAGTAAAATATGGCTGGGAGTTTCTATTCCTTGGAGCCAATATTGATGCTGTGGAGACTGCCAGTTTATTTGGCATTGACGAGGACAGAGCAGTTAACTATCAATGTGACAGCGAGGGAACTGCCCTAAATTATGAAGTGATCAGTGAGGCAATCAGTGCTGTCCGATGTAGTGCACCGTTGGGTTCAAACTGGAAAAAGCGCATTGACGAGGATTTAAAAAAACGTGGCAATCGCAAGTAAGTAATTTTCTATTGTTCTTTTACCTATCTTGTACCCATAGATAGAAAACAAAACTATGTATTGATAATATATTTTGTGGTAGAATGAAGAAAATCAATATAATTTGTAAACTAGATGTACTCAGAGAATCTTTTATCTCAGTCGAGAAGACTCCCACCTCTTTCAGGTGGTGAGTGGCTGCTCGACTTGAATTGATTCTGTGAGTACATCTTGAAGTCGTGGAGGTAGAAATAAATATGAAGCTTGTATTTTTAGATACAAAAACCATTGGAGAAGATATTGATTTATCGGCATATGATGCTCTGGGAGAAGTGGTAAAATATGGATTTTCTACTTTGGAAGAGATTCCGGAGCGTGTAAAAGATGCGGATGTTTTAATTGTGAATAAAATTGCGATTAATGAGCAGACAATTGGGACTGCAAAAAATTTGAAATTAGTATGTGTAACAGCTACAGGAACAAATAATCTGGACAAAGAATATCTGAAAAAGCGTGGAATCGCATGGAGAAATGTAGCCGGATATTCTACAGAATCTGTTACACAGCATACATTTGCTTTATTATTCTATCTTTTAGAGAAGATCCGTTATTATGATGACTATGTAAAAGACGAAAAATATATAAATGATACGGTGTTTACTCATTTTGCAGAGCATTTTAATGAAGTTAACGGAAAAACATGGGGAATTATCGGACTTGGAACAATCGGAAGACGAGTTGCTGATATTGCAAAAGCGTTTGGGGCACGTGTGATTTATTACTCTGCTTCGGGAAGTCCGGCACAGGAAGGATATGAACAGGTTGATTTTGAAACGTTACTTACTACATCAGATATTGTGTCCGTACATGCTCCGTTAAATGAATATACAAAAGATTTGATGGATAGGGAAGCATTTGCAAAAATGAAAAAGACAGCTATTTTCTTAAATCTTGGAAGAGGACCGATTGTAGTAGAACAGGATTTATATGAAGCATTGGAAACAGGTGAAATTGCAGCAGCAGGTCTTGATGTATTATGTGAGGAGCCAATGAGTGAAACAAACCCATTGGCAAAAATAAAAGACAGTAAAAAGCTTATTATTACTCCGCACATTGCATGGGCAAGTGTAGAAGCAAGAAACCGATTGATGCAGATTATCGCAGAACAGATCAGGGAATTTTTATAAATCTTTTGCAGACTTTCTGAGTGCCACATAGGAAATCAGAAAGTTTGCAAGCCAGCCGGCTGGTACAGCTAACCAGACAAATGCGATACCAAAACGTGGTGCAAAAATCAGTGCAACTGATAGACGAATAGCAAGATTTACCATGTTTGCAATGAGAAATGGACGCATGATTCCTAGTCCACGAAGGACGCCATCTGTTGCCATCTTGATTCCCATGAAGATGAAGAAATAACTGAGCCATCTCATGTAATCACCGGATACCTGGTAGGCTAAGGCTGTTCCATCTTTTCCTAGAAATAGTGAGGAAATTTGCGTGTGCAATGTTTCAATAATCAGGAAGGCGAGGAATGCAAAACATACATCCAGCAATAATGCAGCGCGGTAGCCCTTTTTAATACGCCATGGTTTCTTTGCGCCAAGATTCTGAGAAACATATGGTGAAACGGCATTGCCGATGGATACAAATATCAGTGAAAAAACATTTTCAACTCTCATTGTTGCCGCATAACCGGCAAGTGCCTGTGTACCGAATGGATTTACAACAGCCTGGACTATCATCATACCAATGGACACAGTGGACTGCTGGAGAACTGACGGTACGGCAATTTGAAGCATTGCATAGAGTTCCTGTCTGTCAAACCAGTTAAAGCAGCTCTTATATTTCCGAATTCGATGAAGGAAGATTAAAAGCGAAAATACTGCAGAGATACCCTGTGAGATCAGTGTGGCAAGGGCTGCACCGAATACACCCAGACCAAGACCTGCCACCATCCAAAGATCCATAAAGATATTTAAAATAGAAGAAAATATTAGAAGACCTAAAGGAATCTTTGATTCACCGATGGAAGTGAACATGGTGGAGAGAATATTGTACATAAACAGAAACGGGAATCCTACAAAATAGACACGCAGATACAGCACTGCTTCATTCAGTATATCATCAGGTGTCTGCAAAAGACTCATCATCAAATGAGAAAAACAAAAGCCTAAGCCACCAAGGATTATGCTTAGAATCAAAAAGCTGATTAGTGATGTGGATATGATTGTTTTCATTTTACTATAATTTCTGGCACCGAAATAGCGGCTTACGAGTACACCGGCACCTACACCTGCTCCGAGTGCTATGCAAATGAAAACATTCGTAAGTGCTGCACAGGCACCAACAGCCGCAAGTGCAGAGGAACCGACAAACTGACCAACGATTATGGAATCGGCCATATTATAAACTTGTTGAAAAAAACTGCCGAGAATCATCGGCATTGCAAAAATAGTCAGCGCCTTAAGGGGCGCATCTGTAATTAAATATTCATCTTTTGACATTATCATGCTACCTCTGAGATTTAGTTAAGAATAAATGGATGTCACGAATTACTCCGCAGCTAAACGCTACTCTCGTAATTCAAGCATCATAACATTATTATAACACAGTTTAAGCTCCCAAAATGATAAATTTTTGGAGCTGCTGCAATGACAGCAAATGCATTTGCAAAAGACAGGATAAAATCTAAAAAAGCGGGAATGAATGAGCATATCGCAAAACCAATCGATATGAAGCTTCTGGTGAACATTATTGCACAGTTAGTACATTAGGCTTAGAAAGGAAGAGTGCGCTTATGAGCAACTATATCACTACATACACGAGAAGGCATTTTGATCCTGTGAATCCGGAGCCAGCGGATATGGATATCAAAGACATAGCACATGCCCTTTCAATGATATGCAGAGGAAATGGACATGTCAGTTCTTTCTGGTCTGTAGGGGAACATTGTATTTTATGTGCAAAGGAGGCGGCTGCAAAAGGATATGCAGATCGTTTAGTACTCGCTGCGCTTTTACATGATGCAAGCGAGTGTTATATGTCAGATGTGCCAAGGCCGTTAAAACAGAACATGAAGCAATATAAAGAGCAGGAGAATCATTTATTAGATGTACTTTATACAAAGTTTTTAGGAACACCTCTGAGCGAAGAAGAAGAAAAGCTTATAAAAGAAATTGATAATGCATTATTGTGGTATGATCTGAAGTATTTATTAGATGAGGAATTAGAAGAAAGGCAGCCGAAGCTTCATGTAGAGCCTGATTATACGGTAAGAGCATTTTCAGAGGTGGAAAAGGAATATTTAGAAATATTTAAGCGATATAAAATATAAGATAAAATATTAATGAGTTAAACGACAAATATTATAAAATATACGCTCGGAATTTTTAATATCGGTTTTCGGTTGATATTCCGAGCGTAAGTAATTTTAGCGTTGAATGGCAAAAGGTGTACTGTACCATATATTAGCATAATCGCTGGTATTATGGTTTAAAATATCTTTAAGCAATTTACATATGTGTGTGATCTGGCTGTTTATGTCATTATCAACTGTACCATATATCTCTCCGGATTTTATTTTCTGGTGCATTTCGGGATTATTATTAATTCCGATAATCAGGGGAAGGCTCATGTTATGCTGCTTGTAATAGTCATAGACACCAAGTGCCATATCATCATTATTACATATAACTGCTTCTGCAGAATGAATGAGTGTTTTATCTAAGTTTGCAAACTTTTCAGTCGCAAGTTGGCGCTGCCAGTCAGCAGAGAGATTGGCGAGCTGATGGAGAGGCAGATTTTGGCTGTTTTCAAGGAAACCATTTGTTCTTCTTATAGAATCAAAATGTGTTTGTTCTCCTTCAATAAGAATATAATCGAGCGTATTGTTTTTATTATGATCTAATTTTTCCTGATTTTCTTTCCATGCGTTTTGAAGCATATCCGCCTGAATTGCACCAGCTTTTTTTGCCTGCGTTCCCACATACCATGTCTGTTTGGAAATAGATAAATCTTTTTTGTCTGTTTCTCTGTTAAATAAAATGACAGGAAGTTTATGGTTCGCTGTTTCATTTAGGACGCTGGCAGCAGAAGAAGGTGTTACAAGATTGATCAATAAGGCATCAAAGTTCTGCTCATACATGTATTGAAGCTGATGTTCCTGGCGATTGGCATTACCTTCGGCATCAAAGATTTCATAAAGAATTTTTTTGCCGTTAAAAGTACAAGTTTCAAGTTCGTTCTGAAGTTTGCCAATATAGTCGCTCATAAAGGTGTCATCCATGTCATAGACAGCGATGCCTATATGAGTGTACTCATTTTGGGGTTGCGGTAGCTTCCATATTGTTATAGTGCTTATTAAAATAATAATTAGTGTAAACAAAATGGAATTATAATTAAAAAGATTTGTTTTCATAACTAAAATCCTCATTTTTGTTAATTTGCCAGTAGAGAGTTTAGTTTTCCACTTTCGATAGTCTGTTTATCTAACTTTTGGCATGAAACAATGATATTTTGCATATGTTTACTGCGAGAGTAGGAGTCAATCATTTGGATATAACACCTTCATTTCGAACCCCTAAGACATACTCGCCGTAATCAACAACATCTGCAAGGAAAACAGTAGCACATCCAAGCTCCAGACCAGTACCGGTTTTTACGATAATTCCGGCAATAGCAGTTAAAGGGATATTAGAAGGACAGACAAATCCAACAACAAGCAGTAAAATAAGTCCAACTGGTGGAAGTGTACATGCAAGTAAAAATGCTTTCTTTCTAGATAATAATTTTGTGACTTTAGGGAAAATTAATAATCCTACTACTTCTGCAACGGATGCACTGATCATAAAGGCAGATAACATTCCGGCATTATTGCATACATAGCTAAAATAATAGGTAGCAACACCCATAATAGCTTGAATTCCAACATTGTATAATAAAATTAAAAGAACAGCCCATCTTAACTGATCATTCTTTTTAATTACAGTAAAAATATCGCGGAATTTCATTTTTTCTGTTGTTCCGGTATTTTGTTGTTTCTTTGGCAGGTTAATAACACAGACAGCCATTGTGAATATAAATGTAGCAGCGATAATTAATGCGAATCTGTGATATCCGATATAATTTCCACCAAGTCCTTTAATAATCTGTACACCGAAACCAGCAATGATAAGGGACTGACCGATACTGGCAAAAATTCTTGGTAAAACAGATACCTTTTCACGTTCTTCTGGATCGGAAGTCAGATTAGGAATGATAGACCAGTATGGAATATCCATAATTGTGTAGGTCATTCCCCATAAGACATAAACAACAGATGCGAATACACAAAGACTCACACCAGATAGATGAAAATCAGTAAATACAGTAACAAATACAAATGAATTGATTAATGTTCCAATAACAAGCCATGGTACGAATTTTCCCCACCGGCTTCTCGTATTATCAACAATCATACCCATAAATAAATCATTAAAAGCATCCCATAACTTAGCAACAAAAAACATGGTTCCTATGAAAGCAGGAGCAACTTTAATGATATCTGTAAAATAAATCATAGAAAAGGTTGCGATCATTCCATAGATCAAATCTTTTCCTAATGCACCGAAAGCAAAGCAATATTTTACTCGGCCTGGTATTTTTCCCTGGTATACTACACCACTGTTACTTTTGTTTTCCATTTTGACCTCTCCTCTTTTTTTATTGGTGTTTTTTGACTTGGATGAAGTTTAACATTTTGCCGAAAAGAATGACATTTGATATTCTATTCAAAAAATATGAATTTCTATTTTCAGGAATTAGATTGAAAATCAGCTTATGATACAGTACACTAATGGGAAAGTATGCACAAAAAGATTCCGAGAGTGCATAGGTAAAAAGTGGGGAATATCAATCAGATATATCGGACATATTAGACATATTATATAGAAAGGCTGGAAGCGGAAAAATATGAAAGAGAAAGAAGATATAAGAGAGAATAAATGGGACAAATTACTGAAAATACATACAATGGGACGTGATGATTCTAACGCAGATCAATACCATTATCCATATGAACCTACACCATATTCTGTATTAGAAAGATTAGCTAATACAGGAATCATACGAAAAAATAATACACTGCTTGATTATGGCTGTGGAAAAGGGCGTGTAGACTTTTTCCTTTCATATCAGACCAGGTGTACATCTGTTGGTGTGGAATATGATGAAAGAATCTATAATAAGGCAGTAGAAAATAAAGAAAGTGCTATTTCTACAGGAAGAGTATCTTTCAAAGCGGAAAATGCAGAATATTTTGCTGTACCAAAAGAAGTGGATAGAATCTATTTCTTTAATCCATTTTCCCTGGAAATATTACAAAAGGTAATGCATAAAATATTAGAATCTTACTACGAAAATCCTCGGGAAATGAAATTACTTTTTTATTATCCGTCAAATGAATACATCGCTTATTTAATGACAGTAAATGAATTAATGTTTGCAGATGAAATTGACTGCAGAGATCTATTTCAGAAAAATGATTCCAGAGAAAAAATTGTGATATTTGAACTTTAAAAATGATCTTAATTTCTAAGAATACTCTTTTTTGATACTGACATTATTTCTGAAACAAATTAAGACTGCGAGGTAAAATAAAAATGGAAAATAAACATATTCAAAATTATAAAAATGAAAATACAAACAACAAAAATAGAAAAATAAATTCAGGAGAAATACATATTTATAAAAATGAATATATAAAAAACGAAGATAAAACACAAAATAAATATCATATTCATGAAGCAGCTTATATGGACGAACATATGCAGGAATATGTAGGACAGCATATATATGAACATACACATGTAGATGAACATGGGAAAGCTCATACACATACACATACTCATAATCCAGAAACCGTAAAAAATGAATTGAATCGTATTGCCCGCATTATCGGTCATATGAAGTCAATCAAGACGATGATTGAATCGGGGAGAGACTGCAGTGAAGTTCTTATCCAGTTAGCAGCAGTTGATGCCGCAATAAAGAGCCTGAGCAGGGTTATTTTAAAAGAACATATGTCAACCTGTATCGTCGATGCGATAAAAACAGAAGATACCGAAGCAATTGAAGCATTGAATGAAGCAATAGACAAATTTATAAAATAAAATACTAATTTGTAGATTTTGGATAGACGAAAAAAGAAATACTACCATATCCCATCTGCTCTGTAGTCGCTGTGTTTAAAATGCTCATCCGCATCTTAAACACGCTCCGAAGCCGCATCTGGGATATGGTAGTATTTCTTTTTTCTATAGAAGACTAACTACAATTCAGCTTGGTATCTTCTACATAAAGCGGTGTCTGTCTCCCCAGTAAATTAGTAGTTTGTTGTTGACATTTTCTTGGAAAAGGATTATGATATGCAAACAAGTTCATTAGTGAACAGATTCCTAACGAACTAAATAAAGGAGATATGAAAAAGATTATGTATTCTCATAAAAGCAAGCAAGGAAAGTTTTGGAGAGTGCATGATAACAAACGGAGGATAAAATATGCGAGATTCTATGATCAATACCTGTGGAATGAAGATGCGTAAGCTTTTGGAGAAAAAATCTGAAGTGCTGGTGCAGAAATATGGAGTGAGAAATGTGGAGTTGGAGATTCTTTTGTTTTTATATCATTCATCATGTGGAGATACGGCGAAGGATATCGTAGAGCAGAAGAATTTATCTAAGGCGCATATTTCAAAGTCTGTGGATAATTTGCGGGCAAAGGGATTCGTTGTTTTGATAGAGGATGACAATGATCGTAGAAAGAGACATATTGAGTTGACACAAAAAGCGGAGGAGGCAGCGAAGGAGATGTTAGAAGTTCATAATGATTGTAAGCGTATTATTATGCGGTATGTGACAGAGGAAGAAAAGGCAGTTATGGATCGTGTGATGCAGAAGATGCTTCGCAGTTTGGATGAGGAACTTCAAAAGTAACAGAATTAGTCTGATTAGAAGAAAGGAATGTAGTATATGAAGTCAATGGCAATAGAAAGGGAATTTGGCAGCGGAGGACGGGATATCGGAATTCGCATTGCGAAAGAGGCACAGATTCCTTACTATGATGGACAGCTGCTGATTGAGGCCGCTAAAAGATATGGCATAGAGATTGCAGATCTTAAGGAGTTTGACGAGAATAAAGTAGGAAGTCTTCTCTATAATATCGCGATGATGGCAGGCTATAATCAGTATGAAAATATGGCGAAAATTAATGAGATTTTCTATGGAATGAAAGAGACGATTAAGAGTCTTTATGCAGAAGGTCCGGCGGTTTTTATCGGAAGATGTTCTACAGAAATTTTGAAATCCTGCGAAGATGTTGTGACAGTTTTTGTCCGCTGTAGTGATAAGGAGAAGAGGGTACAGCGCATTTTTGATAAGGAAAATGTAGATACGATGCAGAAGGCACGTCGTTTAATGGACAGAAAGGATTGGGGCAGGGAAAGGTATTTTAAGTTCTGGACGAAAAAGGACTGGAAGGACGAGAAGAACTATGATCTGATTCTTGATACAGCGAAGTTTTCTTTGGAGGAGTGCTCAGAGATTTTATTGAAGAGGATGAACGAGTAGGCATTGGAAAGCATAATAATAAACGATGCGGATTTTTGATGAACATAGTAGTCAGAGTAAAATTGTTTTGACAAAAAGTAATTGGAGGACATAAAGAATGACAAAAATATTTAAAAATATGGCCCCATACTGGTATATGATCGTTGCGATTGTGCTGTTGCTTATTGTGCAGGCGTTTGGCGATTTGTCGCTGCCGCAGTATACGTCAGATATCATTGATGTGGGAATTCAGAATAAAGGTGTGGAGCATATTCTTCCTGTGAAAATGACGGAGGATGAGTATGAAATTTCGCAGCTGTATATGACTTCGAAAGAGAAGAAAGTATGGAAAGATACTTATGAGAAAAAGGGTGAGTATTACATTTGCAAGGTAGAGGATGAAGAGAAGCTGGATCAGTTAGATGATACATTTCTTACAGCGATTTTCTTAAATCATAACATGTCAAATGTAAAAGAATCGCAGTTTAAGAAGATGATTAAAAATTCGATTGCTTCGAATCCTGCGATGGCTCCGATGAAGGATAAAATAGATGATATGAGTGTCGATGAGATTGGAAAGATGCTCAACATGGAGTTTAAGAGCTTTCAGGAGGAAGATGATAACGGGAAAAAGGTTACTTACGTTGATGTGCGCCCAATGCTGTATCAGATGAAGCAGACAGGAATGATGAGTGCCAAAGATATCCAGAAGTCCAGAGAAGAAATCGAAAAGAAAATGAACGATATTGGAGAGAGTACTTTATTTTCTACAGGTGTTGCCTATGCGACAAAATGTGATAAAGCTACAGGAGTAGATATCGATAAGATACAGACAGATTATCTCTGGAAAGAAGGCGGCCGTATGCTTGGAATTGCATTTATGATTCTGGTAGCGGCGATTGGAGTCGGTTTTCTTGCTTCTAAGGTAGGTGCGAGTGTTGGCAGGGATTTGCGAGGAAAAATCTATAAAAAGGTTATGGGATTTTCAAATGCGGAAATGAACCGTTTTTCTACAGCATCTCTTATTACAAGAAGTACAAACGATATTCAGCAAATTCAGATGGTTACAGCAGTTATGCTGAGACTTCTTTTGTATGCACCGATTATCGGAATCGGTGGAATTATTAAAGTGTATCAGACCGGAGCAGGAATGGAATGGATTATTGCTCTTGCGGTTGTTGTGATTCTCGGATTTGTTATGCTGCTTGTCTCGATGGCAATGCCGAAGTTCAAGATTATGCAGACATTAGTAGATGGTCTTAACCTTGTTTCCAGAGAGATTTTAACAGGACTTTCTGTTATTCGTGCATTTGGCAGAGAGAAAACAGAGGAAGAACGCTTCGATGAAGCGAATAAGAAGTTGACAGGTACACAGCTTTTTACAAACCGTATAATGACGTTTATGATGCCGGGAATGATGTTTATCATGTACAGTGTTACCATTCTGATCACATGGGTTTCCGCGCAGAAAATTGATGCGGGTACGTTACAGGTTGGTGCGATGACAGCGTTTATTACTTATGCAATGCAGATCGTTATGGCATTTCTTATGATGACAGCGATGTCTATTATGGTGCCAAGAGCGGGTGTTGCAGCAGATCGTATTGATGAAGTTCTTAAGACAGAAGCTTCTGTTCAGGATGTGAAGAAGCCAGAAACGCTTAAGGAGCATAAAGGTGTTCTGGAATTCTCACATGTAGATTTCAAGTATCCGGGAGCAGAACATAATGTGCTTTCTGATATTGATTTTAAAGTGGAGCCAGGCAAGACAACGGCAATTATCGGAAGTACCGGCTGTGGAAAGTCTACGCTGGTTAATCTGATTCCAAGGTTTTATGATGTGACAGGTGGACAGATTACATTAGATGGCAAAGATATTCGTCGGATTTCTATGGAAGAACTTCGAGAAGAAATAGGATTTGTACCACAAAAAGGTGTTCTTTTCTCCGGAACAATTGCTTCTAACCTGCGATTTGGAAAAGCAGATGCTACAGATGAGGATATAAAAGAAGCAGCAGAAATCGCCCAGGCGACAGAATTTATTGAGACGAAAAAAGAAAAATACAACAGTCCAATTGCCCAGGGTGGAAGTAATGTATCTGGTGGACAGAAACAGCGTCTTGCGATTGCAAGAGCGATTGCGAAAAAGGCAAAAGTACTTGTGTTTGACGATAGTTTTTCTGCACTTGATATGAAGACAGATGCAGCACTTCGTAAGGAATTAAATGAAAAAGTGCAGGATGCATCCATCGTAATTGTAGCGCAGAGAGTCAGCACGATTTTACATGCAGATCAGATTCTTGTTTTGGATGATGGAAAGATTGTTGGAAAAGGAACGCATGAAGAACTGCTGAAAAACTGTGAGGTATATCTTCAGATTGCAAAGTCACAGCTTTCTGAAAAGGAGCTTGGACTTGAGAAATTAGGTTTGGCAAAAGAAAAAGCAGAGAAGGAAATAAATAAGAAAGAAATCCTTTCTACAAAAATTGATGAGAAAGAAAATAACAAATTAAAGAAAAAGTCTGATGACAGGAAGTTAAAACATAAGAAAGGAGGTAAGTAAAATGGCTGAAAATAAAGCAGGAACATCAAACAGAGGCCCAATGGGCGGTCGTGGTCCGATGGGCGGCGGAAGAAGAATGATGCATGGCGGCGAGAAGGCTAAGAACTTTAAGGGCTCTTTTAAAAAGCTTTTACGTTATATTGGAAATTATAAATTTGCGATTCTTGCGGTAATGATTTTTGCGGCAATATCTACAGTATTTTCAGTAGCTGGACCAAAGGTTATGGGAAAGGCAACTACTGCGCTGGCCGAAGGCCTGATGAAAAAGATTGCCGGAACAGGCGGGATTGATTTTACCCGTATCGGAAAGATCCTTTTGCTTACTTTAGGATTGTATCTGACAAGTACAGTGTTTAACTTTTTACAGGGATGGATTATGACAGGCGTAACACAGAAAATATGTTACCGCCTTCGAAAAGAAATCTCGGAGAAAATTAACCGTATGCCGATGAAGTACTTTGAAAGTCGTACTTATGGTGAAGTTCTTTCAAGAATCACCAACGATGTAGATACATTAGGTCAGGGATTAAACCAGAGTGTAACGCAGGTTATTACTTCAACAGCAACGCTTATTGGTGTCGTTGTAATGATGCTCACCATTTCACCGTTAATGACATTAATTGCATTTATCATTTTACCGGTATCGGCAATCTTAATGTCTACAGTCGTAAAGTTTTCTCAGAAATATTTCCGCACACAGCAGGAATATCTTGGACATATTAATGGACAGGTAGAAGAAAGTTATGGTGGTCATCTGGTCATTAAAGCATTTAACAAAGAAAAAGATATGGTAAAAACATTTGATGAAACCAATGGAGTCTTATATGAATCCGCATGGAAATCTCAGTTTTTGTCAGGTTTAATGCAGCCAATCATGGCATTTGTCGGAAACCTTGGGTATGCCGGAGTTGCCATTTCCGGTGGATTGTTAGCAATTAGAGGAACGATTGGTGTCGGTGATATTCAGGCATTTATTCAGTATGTAAAGAATTTCACACAGCCAATCCAGCAGATTGCGCAGGTTATCAATCAGGTACAGTCCATGACAGCAGCCTCCGAGAGAGTATTTGAATTCTTAGAAGAAGAGGAAGAAGATCAGGAACACGAGGGAGCGGTATCTGTAGAAAACGTAACAGGAGAAGTGAAATTCTCTCATGTGAATTTTGGCTACAATCCAAATCAGACAATTATCAACGATTTTTCCGTAGATGTAAAGCCGGGTCAGAAAATCGCAATTGTCGGGCCTACCGGTGCAGGAAAAACAACAATGGTGAAACTGCTTATGCGTTTCTATGATGTAAATAGTGGTCAGATTCTTTTAGATAATCATGATGTTCGTGATTATAACAGACGTGATCTTCGTAAAGCATTTGGAATGGTGTTACAGGATACATGGCTCTATAAAGGAACTATTATGGAAAATATCCGTTATGGACGTTTGGATGCAACAGATGAAGAAGTTATCGAGGCAGCAAAAGCAGCTCATGCAGACAGCTTTATCCGAACACTTCCGGGCGGTTACAACATGGAACTTAATGAAGATGCAAGTAATGTGTCTCAGGGACAGAAACAGCTCCTTACTATCGCAAGAGCTATTTTGGCAGACAGCAAGGTAATGATTCTTGATGAGGCAACATCTTCTGTAGATACTCGTACAGAGGCTCTTATCCAAAAGGCGATGGATAACCTGATGGAAGGAAGAACGAGCTTTGTTATTGCGCATAGATTGTCTACAATTAAAAATGCAGATGTGATTCTTGTGATGAAAGATGGAGATATTATCGAACAGGGAAATCATGAAGAATTGTTGGAGAAAAATGGTTTTTATGCACAGTTGTATAATTCGCAGTTTGAAGAAGCAGCATAATAGAGTTTGAATTCTGGTTTGCCGCAGGCAAGGGAGACGCTCTTAGTAAATAAAATAACCTATATTTGTGACTTTAGTCGCTGCGGTTTGAATACTCGCTTACGCACGCTTGTATCCAAACCTTGCTCCGAGACCACAAATATAGGTTATTTTATTTACTGAGAGCTGTCTTTGGAAGTTGAAGAACAGTCAGAATTTATGTTTTGGGGAGAGTTGATAAGAAAAGTGTGAAAATACATATTCAAATATTTGAATGCGTATTTCGGGACGAAATAATAAGTGAAATACACTGGTTTTAAGATGAAAAAAATCAAGGTGCGGAGTGTTTGACTTTAATGCTGGAATAAATTTTTGCCTTCTTGACATATTATTTTTAAAGAGGTAAGCTAGTTATAAAAATAGTAGATAATATATTATCTAAAAAATAAGGATAAATATGAAAATATGAATAAGATTGAGCACAAACAAGATTGAGTATAGAATAGTGGAGCAAGAAAAGGAGATACATTGATGGAGGCGTTGGTTTGGGAAACGGCGGAAGAACTTGATATGAAGCTGGCGCAGAGGGTGCGAAATATTAGGCGGAGGAGAAAGATTTCGCAGGAGGAACTTTCTCGTATGAGTGGGGTGAGTTATGGTTCTGTGAAGAGGTTTGAGGCTACGGGGAAGATTTCGTTGTTGTCGCTTACGAAGCTGGCGATGGCGTTGGATATGGCAGATGAACTTCGTGAGTTATTTACACAGGTTCCATATCGGAATATTCAGGAGGTTATTGATGAAAGAAAACGGAACACTACAAGTTTTATATGATGGAAAAGTAGTTGGAAAGCTGGCATTAATGGCAGGAAGAAAGATTGCATTTGAGTACAGTGAGGAGTGGCTGGAAACAGGATTTTCTATGGTAATGGAAGAAATCTAGGGAAAAAGGAACTGTTGGCGGTGGGGCTGCAGGCAGGTCTGGAAAAAAGCTGGTGCAAGGAAGTAATAGAAAAGATGAAAAATACGGTGGAAGAACGATTGGAAAAATACTTATAGAGGTGGAAGTATAGTAACAATATTTAAATAGCGTATAAGAGAATCTGGAAAAAAGAATGTGACAGCCTATCTTAAGTAAAACTTAAAAATACTTAAGATAGGCTCTTTTTTTCTTTTTTCATGCCGAAATAAGGTATAATAAAATAATAAAAAATGTTTTACAAAAAAGGTTCTTATCAGTATTTTTTTGTATAGAGGTTTTTATAAATCAAATATGAAATACAGTAATAAATACTGAGTTTGGAAGAAGTTTAAGAAATTATTTTAGAGAGGCGGATAAATTTGGAAGAGAATAATTCAAGTATTTTGGTGGTGGATGATAATCCGGAAATTCGGGAAATTATACAGGTATTACTTGGAGGAGAAGGGTATCTGGTAGAGACAGCAGGTAATGGTGTGAAAGCTTTGGAAATGCTTAGTCAAAGAGAGTATGATTTAATTATTCTTGATATTATGATGCCGGGACTTGATGGGTATCAGACATGCCGCAAGATGAGAGAAGAAAGTAACGCACCTATTTTATTTTTAAGTGCAAGAACGAAAGATAGTGATAAAACATTAGGATTTTCAAGTGGAGGAGATGACTATCTGGCGAAACCGTTTTCCTATAATGAACTGATCAGTCGGGCAAAGGCGTTAATACGGCGATATCAGGTTTATAGAGGAAAAGAAGAACAGACAGTGAAATTGAATCGTTTTTCCTGTAGAAATCTGATTGTGGATGAAGAGACTAAGAATGTATATTCCGATGGAGAGCTGCTGGAACTTACGGATACGGAATATGCGATTTTGCTATTGCTTTTGAAGAATCGTCATCAGGTATTTTCGGCAGAGCGTCTTTATGAAGCTGTATGGAAAGAGAGTTTTTACTATGGTGCAGAGAATACAGTGATGGTGCATATTCGAAATCTCAGAAGAAAGGTAGAACGGGATTCTAAAAACCCGTCCATTATAAAGACTTCATGGGGAAAGGGATATTATTGTGATTAAAAAAGTACGGGAAAAAACAAAGGGCTGGCAGATTCATAAACAGTTGATCGTTCTTATTCTTTTAACGGGAATGGTGAGTGTTCTTTTATTTGAAGTACTATGGTTAAACAAGTGGAATATTTATGAGTATGTTCGACAGATTCCGGGATTGCATGATATATCGTTAGATGAAGATTTTTGGGAAGATTTACGGGCGGAAGCAACAAAGTATGATATTCCTTCTTCGGAAGATGATAAAGCGGGAATCAAGAAGATTCAGCCGTTTCTTAAACAGGGAGATAAATATACCGGAATTTATATTTATGCGTTGAAAGAAGGAAATTACATAACCGGAAGGTTTCCCAAAGCCTTGGAGAATGCAGCATTTAGTACCTTTTTCGATATGGGATATCAGCTTACCGGAGGTGAAGGGGAGGAAACGTATGAGTTTCCTATGAAGTTTAAGAATGGATATGCGACAGTAATGGTATGGTTTTATCACAGAGTGCGCTTTATTTATCCATATTGTATTTTTTCATTAACTGTCAGTATTGGTTTATTTTTTAGCGTCATTTTATTTTTTATAAAAAAGAAAATGAATCTGGTTGCAGAACTAAAAGATGAGATCCTCAGAATGGCAGCAGGTAATCTCAGGGACAGTGTACCAAATATGGGGCAAGATGAGATTGGAATTATTGCGGAAGAACTGGATAATTTAAGAGCAGCACTGCAGGACACATTAGTTCGCGAGAAAGAAAGCCGCAGAGCGAATCAGGATCTGATTACGGCGATGTCTCATGACTTAAGGACACCATTGACCATCTTAAATGGATATTTAGAAGTACTTCGCTTGAATAGAAATCCGGAAATGCATGAGGAATATTTAAAGAGGTGCCTGCAAAAGACCAGTGATATTCGAGAAATGACAGATAGAATGTTTGAATATGCACTGGTATTTGAAGAGGGAGAAGAGCCAAAAGTAAAGGAAATTCCAATAAAGTTTTTCAGGGACTGTATCAATGAACATAGTGATTTTATACGTCTGGCAGGATTTCAGACAGAGATGGAATATACTTATGTCGAAAGATGGATTACGGGAGATAAAGGGATGATAAAGCGGATTCTCAGTAATCTTTTTTCCAATATTTTAAAGTATGGAGATAAGTCTTCACCGGTATTTATAAAGGGAAGTTTTACAAAGCAATCATACATTCTTGAAATATCTAACACTGTAAAACAACAAAATACCGGGGTGGAAAGCAATCATATTGGATTAATGAGTGTAGAAAAAATGATGCACCAACTCGGAGGAGAAAGTACGTTCTCTGAAAAAAATGGCTCATTCTCTGTAGAATTAAAATTTAGTTTAGTTCATTAAGAAAATGGATGGGGCGAAAAGATAATCGATTCCTTTCGGAGCCAACAAGCAGAAAATAAAAATTTCAGACCATAGTATAATGTAATGTGAGAGCAAGTAAAAATGCCGGGAAGGCATTTTCTACGCAGTGATATCTTTACATTTGCTATGGTCTGAAATTTTTATTTTCGTTGGTTTCTTCTAATGAATCAAATAATCATCCAGTCTTTTGAAGGCCTCTTTTATTCTGCTAAGTGGCAGGGCAAGATTAAATGTTTTGCTTGAAGTAATTGAAGCCTTGAAAGTGATATAGTCTTTTCTATTATAAGAATGTTATAAAATATTTTCAATGTAATTTTATGAAGTTAAAAATGTACTAAATAAAGCTGATAATTTTCTTGAAAATACAGTACTACAGACATTGCAAACAGAAGGGGGAGTGTGATAAAATGGGTGTGAATTTTTACAAGGAGGAAGATTTATGGAAGGATTAAGAAAAAGTGAAAAGTTTATGTCAGAATATAAGCTAAGTATTTTTCTGACATTAGCGATGCTGGCAATGTTGTTTTTTACAGCAGGAATGAAAACGGATGCCGCGGAAGTTCCAAATGGCCTTGTTGTAAATAATGGGGTAATTTCTTATTATGAAAATGAGACAGTTGTTAAAAACACATGGAAAACAGTAGATGGTAAGAAGTATTATTTCCAGAGTAATGGAAAGGCTGCTGTTGGTAGTGTAAAAGTAAAGAAAGCGTATTATGTCTTTAATGAAGCTGGTATTTTACAGACAGGTAAGAAACGTCTTGTGACTGTGAAGAACAAACAGTATTACGCAGCAAAGAATGGAAAGGCTCTTTCTGGAATTTACTATATAAAGAATAAGTTCTATGCATTTAATAAGAATGGGGCCTGTAACCAGAAAAAGACAAAGAAGCTTAAAGCGGCTGCAAAGTATAATAAGAACTTTAAAAAGCTTAAAAAGCTTTTAGGCAAGCCAAAGAAGACGAAGTATGAGTCATATTCCTGTTATGGACCGGGAAATGACGGATACATTAAGTATGCTAATTTTACTGTATATGTATACAAGTACAAAGGTAAAGTATTGTATATGGGTGCAGAGTAAAGAATAAATCATTATATCTAACAAAGGAGAGAATTGAAATGAAAAGTATCAAGAAATATGTTGGGATTTTTCTGCTGGCATTATGTCTGATTGGAACAATGCAGGCAGTACCATGTAAGGCTGCAAGTCTGAATTCAAATGTGAATGGGATCGTTAAAAGTCAGGTTCTTCCTGAAGACACGAAGGAAGTAAAGTTACAGAAGTTATTCCAGTATACAGAGAAGACTTATGGTTACAAACGACAGATTGGTTTCAAGAATAAAAAAGGTTGGACAAAAACATATGCACAGAAGATGATCAAGAGCAAAAAAGGAAGCTGCTATCATTTTGCTGCTGTTTATGGTTATCTCGCTAAAAAAGCAACAGGATATAAAGTTCGCGTTGCTGTAGGTCAGACAAAAGGATTTAGCGGTTCATGGCAGCCACATGCATGGACAGAGGTTAAGGTTAAGGGTAAATGGTATATCTTTGATACGAATATGGATAAGTTCAAAGCAAAATCTAAAATGAAATACTATAACATGTTAAAGACAAGTAAAGCTGCAAAGAAAGTTTATAAAAACAAAGGAGTAAAGTATGTTAACATCAAGTAATTTTACATCTGGAAAGGATTTTATGAAGAAGAATTTTCGTGTTGTAAAGATGTTCCTTTTTGCTGCTGTTTTAGTATTTGCATTTTCTGTAAATGGACATGCAGAAGAAGCTGGTTCTCAGAATCCTGCGGAAGGAACAACAATACAAGAAGAGACAACAACAGAGCAGGAAGTAAAACCTGTAATAAAGAATGGTCTGGTAGAAGAAAACGGTAAATACTATTTTTATAAAGATGGAAAGAAACTGAAAAAGGTCTGGAAGACTGTAAATGGAAAGAAATACTATTTTAAAAAGAATGGACAGGCTGCAACAGGTTCTTATAAAGTGAAAAAGAAATACTATATTTTTAATGAAAAGGGTGTATTTAAGAAGTATAAGTCTGAACAGCCAGTAAGTGTAGGAAAAAGAGTATATTTTGTTTCTAAAAAAGGTATGGTAGCACCAGGATGGCATGTATATGAGAATAAATTGTATTATGCGAAGAAGTCCGGTGTATGTGCAAAGTCTCAGACAGTAGATGGCATTACATTTACTAAGAAGTCTTATGCAGCGAATAATACAAATACTAAGTCAAAGATCAAGGCAAGAAAGATTGTTGAAAGTATTACAACAAGTAAAATGAGCAGAGCGCAGAAGAGACGTGCATGCTGGAATTACATGGTAAGACGCGGACGTTTTCATTATGCATTAAAGTATCCTAACTTATTTAAAAAGGGATGGCAGAGAGCGACTGCTTTAAATATGCTTTCTACAAAGAGTGGAAACTGCTATAGTTTCGCTTGTGGATTTGCAGCATTAACAAAAGAAATTGGTGACAGACCAGTTGTAATCTGCGGAAGAGTAAGCGGAAGAAGAGATCATGCCAGTGACGGTATGACAAGACACAGCTGGGTACAGATTGGCGGAAGAAATTATGATCCAGAAGGACAGTTTGCCGGATGGGCAAGAGGAATCTATGGTTCTGCAGGATATCGTGTTCGTCATAGCATTCAGAGGAAAGTGGTGTTCTAGGGAAAATGGTATTTAGTTCTTTTGAATTTTTATGTATATTTCTCCCTGTACTCTGCATAGTATATGCAATACTGCCATCTATACGATGGAAAAATGGGCTGCTTATTATAGGCAGCCTCCTCTTCTATGCATACGGAGAACCGGTATACGTATTATTAATGATAGGAAGTTCCCTGGTACATTATCTGCTTGCTATGGGAATCAGTAAATCTGCTTCTGCAAAGAATCCTCTGCTGGCGCTGGATGTTATTTTGAGTCTTGTTGTTCTTGGACTCTTTAAATATACAGGAATGATCGTTACAACGATTAATCAGATTGCACATTCTAACATACCAGTACCAGCTATTGTTATGCCTATCGGCATATCTTTTTTTACGTTCCAGTCTATGTCTTATGTAATTGATGTATATCGTGAACGTGTTGAAGTGCAGACTAACTTTTTTAAAGTATTGTTGTACATATCTTTCTTCCCACAGTTAATTGCGGGACCGATTGTAAAATATAGAGATATCAGCAAAGAGATTGATGAAAGACATGCGGATGCACAACAGGTAATGCAGGGACTTCAGAGATTTATTATAGGTCTTTCAAAAAAAGTTCTTATTTCTAATACAGTTGGACAGGTAGCCGATCATATTTTTGCAGCGCAGGCATCATCCATTAATGGTGTTACAGCATGGCTTGCGGCAATCAGCTACCTTTTACAGATTTATTATGATTTCAGTGGTTACAGTGATATGGCCATTGGTCTTGGACAGGTATTCGGTTTTCATTTTCGTGAGAACTTCGACCATCCATACGATGCAACATGTATTCGTGACTTCTGGAGAAAGTGGCATATTTCCTTATCTTCCTGGTTCAAGGATTATGTATATATTCCATTAGGAGGTAATCGAAAAGGGAAGGTTCGTACAGCAATAAATAAATTGATCGTATTCTTTCTTACCGGTTTATGGCATGGTGCAAACTGGACATTTGTTGTATGGGGATTATTCCATGGCTGCTTTTTGATGCTTGAAGAGTTTGTTCCAAAGCTTCAGAAACTTCCTCGTGTAGTGGCACATATTTATAGCTTAGTCGTAGTTACGGTTGGTTTTGTTATTTTCCGAGCAGATACCTTATCGCAGGGATGGATGTTTATTCGGAAAATGTTCTCCGACTTTTCTATGTCTGCGGCAGGAAACAGCCTTGCAATGCAGCAGATGACACCATGGTTTATCTTTATTCTTGTCATTGCTGTTCTTTGCGCTGCACCGGTAAATTCACTTGTAAAAGGAATCAGAAGCAAGATGACGGAAGGAAGTAAAGGATTGGCTGTTTGCGGAACAATAAAAAGTGTATTTACACTGGTATTACTTTTATGGTGCATGATCCGACTTTCGGGAAATGCATATAATCCATTTATTTATTTTAGATTTTAGAGGAAGGAATGTGATGAAAATGAAATATAAATTATATATCGTTATATTTATGGTAATGTGCATTCTTCCTTTTGCCGGAATGGCAGTTGCAAAAACAGAGACAACAACAGAGAATAGAACAATGGCTGCTTTCCCTTCTTTTATGGAAGAAGGAAAGTGGAATGTAAATTACCTGCAGGACTTAGGAGCATACTTTGAAGATCATTATGCGTTTAGAAATCTTCTGGTTTCCGTAGATTCGCAGATATAGGCAAAGTTATTTAAAACATCAAATATGGATACTGTCATTGTGGGAAAGAATGACTGGCTGTATTACACAGCTTCTCTTGACAACTATCTTGGACAGAACCTGATGTCTGATCAGGAAGTTTATAATGCAGCATATAATCTGTCTATTGTGCAGGAATATGTCCAGAGCAGAGGCGCAAAGTTTTTAGTAGCAGTACCTCCAAATAAGAATTCGTTATATGGGGAAAATATGCCATATTATGACCAGTCTAAGGTAAGTAGTGAGAGAAATTATACGAATATCATAAAGGCTCTTAAATCGAATAAAGTAGCATATACAGATTTGTATCAGCTTTTTTCCAATAAGAAAGAAACTTTGTATTTGAAGAGAGATTCTCACTGGAATGAAAAAGGTTCTTTGCTTGCATATAATGCGCTGCTCACAGATTTAAATAAAGAGCATGAATTGTATGAGACGGTGCCGGTACTTCGAACAAAGACAGAAATCGGAGATCTGAATAAGATGATTTATCCGATGTGGAGCCAGCCGGAATGGAATTATGATTATCAATATAAGAAGAATTATGCATACACATCTGATACAAAAAGCGTGGAAGATGCATATATCATGACAACAAACAAAAAGGCCCAGGGTTCTCTTTTAATGTTTCGTGATTCCTTTGGAAATACATTACTTCCATGGATGGCACAGTCCTATGAGAAAGCTGTATTTTCAAAAGAGATGCCATATCCGTTAGAAAAATATATGCAGGAATCCAAGGCAGACACTGTTATTATAGAAAAGGTAGAAAGAAATTTAAAAGACTTTATAACAGATCCACCAATGCTTACTCCATCAGAGACAAAGTTATCCGGTGAAGCAAAACAGGTAGAGACGAAGACTACAGTTCATGTGGGTGTCAGTGAAGCGGATACTGCTTATACAGAAGTTTCTGGAAAGCTTGATTCTAAATATGTTACACCAGGAATGAAAGTATATATAGCGGTTGGAGAAGATTCTGATCAGCATATTTATCAGGCGTATCTGGTGAATGATGATTCTTCTGATAATTCTTTAGATACTACAACTACAGAGTATCGTCTGTATCTTCCACAGGAGACGGTAGATACAAAGACGAAAGTTCAGGTTTATGTAGAGTCAGAGCAGGGTCTTTATCTTGTGGGACAGAGCTTGAAGGGAGAATAGTATGAGAGTAAATAAATATATAATTGCAATTGCAGCAGGTATATTTTCCCTGAGTATGTTGTCCGGATGTCAGTCAAATAAAAAGGCAGATATGAATGTAAGTATCCAGGATGGTCAGGTACAGACAAAACTTGCTGTAGCGAAAGGTTCCTCTGTATCTGATATTCTTAAAGAAGCGGAGATTACTCTGAATAAGAAGGATCAAATTACCCCATCCCTTACTACGAAACTAGATAGCGGAGAAGAAAAAATAGAGATAGCTCGTTATGAAAAGTTAAAAGTATCGGATGATAATAAAGAACAGGAAGTAGAAATCCTCGGCGGCAAGGTAAAAGATGTCCTTGAACAAGCAGGGATTACTCTTGGAAAACATGATATCGTAAATCATGATTTGGAGGCAAGCTGTACGGATGACATGGATATCCAGGTAATCCGCCGGGTAGAAGTTTCTCTGCGGGCAGATGGCAAGACAAAAAAGACAGTCACTCAGGCAAAAACAGTCAAAGAACTTCTTAACGAAAATAATATTGCTCTTTCCAAAAAGGATCGTATACGCCCTGCATTAAATAAACCTTTAAAAGAAGGAACAAAAGTTGTAGTAGAACGAGTTGAAACAAGAAAAGAAAAGAAGACAGAAGAGATTGCATTTAGTGTGGAAACACAGAAATCCTCTTCTATGTATGTAGGTTCAAGTAAAGTAACAAGAGAGGGCGTGAATGGCTCTAAAGAAGTTACATATCAGATTACTTATGTAGATGGCAAAGAAGAGAGCCGTAAAAAAGTAAAAGAAAAGGTAATCAAAGAGCCTGTTTCTAAGATTGTTACAGAAGGCACAAAAGAAAAACCACAGCAATCTTCACAGAAATCTTCTGGTTCTGGAAAACATATCGTTTCAAAACGAAAAGTACCGGACTGTGATGGTTCCGGTCATGGCTACTGGGAAATCAAGTATTCAGACGGAACAGTAGTAACAAAGAATTATTAAACACAAATAAAACGAATAAAAAAGTCATTATGTAAAACAGATTTACAGCACTATGTGAGGATGCCTGCCAGCAGCCTTCATGTTTACGGAAGTTGAAGTTTTATATAATGGCTTTTTTATTGTTCACAAAATGTTCACAAAATTTTAGCACTCAACACTTGACATGGCTAATAATAGGTGTTATATTACAGCTAGAACAAAGGAGAGGACATAAAGAGATAAGAAGATAAAAAAAGAAGTTCCGAACCGAAGTTCATAAAATTCATTTCAACATAGTCGAAAGAAAGAAGCTTCCGATTTGCTGAAGACAGTTTAAAGATTTCGAAAGGAGAAATGACTTATGATGATGCCTAGTATTTTTGGAGAGAATTTATTTGATGATTTTGATAGCTGGTTTGACGCACCGGTTGAGAAGAGATTTTTTGGTAAGAAGAATCCGTTATATGGAAAACATGCAAAGAACCTTATGAAAACAGATGTAAGAGAAAAGAAAGATAGCTATGAAGTAGATATTGACCTTCCAGGATTTAAGAAAGATGAGATTAAGCTGGAACTTGAGAATGGATATCTTACGATTTCTGCTGCAAAAGGTTTAGATAAAGATGAAACAGATAAAAAGACAGGTAAATATATCCGTCGTGAACGTTATGCCGGTAACTTATCAAGAAGCTTTTATATCGGAGAAGGTGTAAAACAGGAAGATATTAAAGCCGCATTCAAGAATGGTATTTTGAGCATTACCGTTCCAAAAGAAGATAAAACAGCCAAGGAAGAGAAGAAATACATTACAATTGGTGAATAATTGATAAGATAATCTTAGAAAAAGATAAATCAGAATATTAATACATGGAAAAATAACAGATACCCATGAGGTATTTGATAAGATATAGGTAATATGGATTATAAGAAAGGCGAAATATAGTAGCCTGAATATAGAGATTAAAATTTAGTTTTGAAGGGAGAAATGACTTATGATGATGCCTAGTATTTTTGGAAATAATTTTGTAGATGATGTATTTGATGATATGTTCCCATTCGCAGGTAATTATACAACTGCTAACTATGATCTTATGAAGACAGATGTAAAAGATGCCGGAGATCACTATGAACTCGAAATGGAAATGCCTGGAGTTGAAAAAGAAAACATCAAAGCAGAACTGAAAGATGGTTATCTGACAGTTACTGCACAGCAGAATACCAATAAAGATGAAAAAGATAAAGAAGGTAACTATATCCGTAAAGAAAGATACAGTGGAAGCTGCCAGAGAAGCTTCTATGTTGGTGAAGGCGTAAAACAGGAAGATTTGAAAGCTGCTTTTAATAACGGAATCCTTACGGTAGCAGTACCGAAAGAAGTTCAGAAACCGGTAGAAGAAAAACAATATATTACAATTGAATAATAATTTATTCAGAAACGAATAGATAGAATCTGAATAAATAGAATGAAAAAGGTCTGGTGATCGCAGATGCGATTACCAGACCTTTTTCTCTTTTATTTTAAAACTTTGGAAAGTATAGTTTTAGCTGGATGTTTTAGTTTTTCTTTTAAATCGGATATAGTCTTACTTTGTGTCTGAGAAGCTTGTTCAAGATGAATAATTCGCTGGCGAAGTTCCTCATTTTCTTTTCTGATAGTAATTGTAGTATGACCAAGCAGGCGAATAATATCTTCACTCATATGTTGAGAATTCCATTCCCATTTTTTAATATTTTCAAAGTTGATTTTGAATAGATCTTCAGATTTATGAAAATACTTCTCCATGATTTTACGGTTTCCGGCACGATATTTTTCCATAAAAGCCCGAGCTTCTTCCGGTTGAAACATACATAATTTTTCTTTGTCCGGGTCTTCGGAGGTAACTTCAGAAAGCATATGGTAAAAGAAAGTATAATCTTTCTGGCTGGCAGACGGAACACTATTGAGGATTCGTTGTATTTCATTCGTATTCCCGCTAAGACGAGCATTTCTTTCAAAAGTGCTAATGGTATATTCGTCTGTTGGAGCAAGTCCAAAGATGTCCAGAAAATCATCATAAATAGAATGATTTTTAAAATATCTTTTTCCATAACGTCGGACGATAATGTTTTCATGATATCCTCTTTTCCTAAAGTTTTTTTGTAAACGAAAAAGAGAATATCTTAAAAACATTAAAATTAAATTAAAAAGCTTCCTGTGACCGCATATTAGAAATAGCTGCTTCTTTGGGGAGAGAAAGTGTAAAAACAGAGCCCTCATTCACTTTACTTTTTACAGATATTGATCCTTTATGCAATTCTGTGATTTTCTGTACCAGAGAAAGTCCCAATCCAAAGCCCGGTGTATTCCTGGATTTATCTGCACGATAAAAACGGTCGTAAATGTGCTTCTGTGTTTCTTCGTCCATACCACACCCATGATCTTCTATTTCAAAAATAGCAAGATTGTCTTTTTCCCATAATCTAAGTTTGACAAAAGACTGGTTTTCGCTATATTTCATCGCATTATTTATAAGATTTTTGATAGCGATAGCCATAAGGCTTATGTTCATGTAAATAGATATGTTTTTGAGATCATATTGAACAGATATTTGTTTTTGCATACGAAGTGGTTCTGCCTCACAAATAGATTCAATAAGATCTTTTAAACAGGAGTATTCAAAGTCTTCTTTTATTCTCCCATGTTCTAAGCGGGAAAGTTGAAGAAGCTGAGTAATAATTTCATTTGTTTTTGCATTTTGACGTGCGATTACAGTCAGGGAATCCATATAATCGTTTATTGTTCCCCCATATTTTTTTAAATACTGACATTCTGCTGATATAATAGATGCAGGGGTTCGAAGTTCATGAGCAACATCAGAGGTAAATTGCTGTTGTTGATGAAACAGATCTTCTAATCGGTCCATCATACGATTATTTGCCTGAATCATAGCATCCATTTCTTTAAATGCAGTAGCAGATTCAATACGCTTTGCAAGATTACCTTCGATACCGATAGTATCAGCAGTATCTTTTATTTCTTTCATAGGAATTGTAAGTCGGGAAGAGACAGCGCCGATCAGTAAAAGACCAATAATACTGATTACAAAAGTAAAAGTATAGGATATGTATTTCATAGCCTGGTATTGGCTGTTAAAATCCGTTTCTTTTCCAATGTTTCTTATAATAACAAGAATTTGCTTATTAGTAATGATGTCTTTTTTTAAAAAGGGCCGGTCAAAAATATAATAATATCCAGAGGAACATTTCACTCGCCTAAAATCCCACTGATTTAGAGGATAATTGTTTAATTCTTTGTCTGGATAATGACCGCGGATTGTTCGGCCCTTACTATCTAAAACAAGTTTTTGTACATGATTTTCCCGGAAAATAAAATTTTTGTCTACTAAAATTTTCCCATTTCGGACTTCAATGTTAAGAAAATCATAACGACTTTCCCGGCGGATCTGCCTTCTAATATCAAAATAAATTGTTTTATTAGAAAAATATGAAATAAACAGTATCATTATAGCTGCCATAATCAATATAATTGCGGCAAAGCGAATAGAAATATAGTGAGTAATTGATTGCTTTTCTTTATGGTTCATAGTATTTCCTTTGAGTTGATTATTGTTCAGGAGATTTTAGCATATATCCAATCCCTCGAATGGTTTGAATAAGTTTTACATCAAAATCATTATCTACTTTTTTTCTGAGATATCGTATATATACATCGATAATATTGGATTCTCCATCAAAATCAATCCCCCAGGCATTAGATTCTATCTGTGAGCGGGAAAGAGCGATATTTTTGTTTCGCACCATATATTCTAAAATAGAATATTCCTTTGGAGAAAGCTCGATGAGGATACCATCTCGCGAAACAGATTTTTGATCAGTATCTATTATCAGATCTCCGCAGGAATAAGAAGTACTGTGTTTTTGAGGACAGCGCTTTATAATAACGCGAAGCCGAGCAAGAACTTCATCAAAAGAAAACGGTTTGACAACATAGTCGTCTGCACCATAATCAAGCCCTGTTACAATATCGTTGGTCTGATCACGCGCAGTAAGGAACATAACAGGGGTCTCTATTTTTTTATTCCGTATATCTTTTAGAACCTCAAAGCCATCTTTTCCGGGAAGCATGGCATCAAGTAAAATGGCATCATAACTTTCTTCTGTAATATAATATACCGCATCATTTCCATTAAAACAGGAATCTACGATATATCCTTCTGCTTTAAGGTGTTTTGTAATAATGTGATTTAAATCCGGTTCATCTTCAACTACAAGAATTTTCATAAGAATCTCCCTTCATATATTTATATGTTCCGCGGGTCCTAAAGACAAATCCCTTAACGTGCAGGCACGAACGGAGTTTTGACCTTTTTCTTTTGATATCATAGCATAAAAATATTAAAGCAGGATTAAAAATATTATAAGAGATATGTTTTTGGTACAGAATTCCTCTATATTTCGTATTAAACTAAGTGATTTATAAATGAAATATATGTAAAAATCTTGTAATGAATGTAACGCTATGATAGAATAAATGAACTGGAATTTAAAAGAAAAGTACCGAGAGTATATAAAAATTTATTAGGGAGGTATAGGAAAGTGATGAAAGGCTTGTTTATCATTAATCCATCTTCTGGAAGGCAGAATTTTATTGACAAAATTAAGGAAATTGCAGGAATGCTGGTCATTGACCAGATATGTAATACAATAGATGTTTTCTATACAGAGAAACAGGATGATGCCTTGAATAAAGCAGCCGCACTGGAAAAAGGCCAATATGACTTTGTCGTTGCTGTTGGAGGCGACGGAACACTTAATGAGGTAATTAATGGAGTAGTAATGAGTAAAAGCGAGACTCCGGTTGCTGTCATTTCTGCAGGAACAGTTAATGATTTCGCTACATATTTAAATCTTCCGCAAACCCCAAGAGAATTCTGCGATATGATAGCAGATTTCCAACTTAAAAAAGTAGATGTTGGTAAAGTAAACGACAAGTATTTTATTAACGTAGTAGCAGCAGGTTTATTATCGGATACAGGATTTAAGGTATCTAAAGATAAAAAAGCAGTAATGGGTAAGTTAGCCTACTATTTAGAAGGAGCGGCAGAACTTCCGAAACAATTCGGGAAAAGCTGGAAAATGAGATTTGCAACAGACGATAAGACAATAGAAGAAGAAGTTCTCCTATTTATGATTGCAAACTCACAGAGTGTAGGCGGATTTAGGGAGATTGCCCCGCTGGCATCAGTTTCCGATGGTTTATTTGATGCAGTGATTATAAAGAAAATGGATATTTTTCAGATGCTCCCATTGATGATATCTATATTACAGGGGGATCATGTAAATCATCCGGCAGTAGAATATATTCAGACCAAAAAACTTCAGATAGAGAATTTGTCCGGAGAGGAAGTAAAAGTAGATTACGATGGAGAAGAATTACCGGAAGGCTTCCCGGTAAATATCAGTATCATTCCACAGGCAATACAAATCGTGGTACCGGGAAAATAAATACGAATTTGAGGGACTAAAGAAACGAAAACTAGAAATTTGAGATAGAAGAAAATGTGAAGATAGTCGCGGCGTAGAAAATGCCTGTTTGGCATTTTTACTTGCTCCGACATCACATTTTCTTCTATCTCAAATTTTTAGTTTTCTGTTCTTTGGCTCCAGAAGGAAATTAGTATTTGGATTTGAGGAAGAGGGGATTGTCCAGAAGTCTATGGTTTTTAATCAGGGAACGGTTTCCACATAAGAAAATATTCTTCATCTGGAGCCTTTTTTCGTCTATACAAAATCTACAAATTAGTACTTCGGAAAAACGAATCCGAAGTTTTCAGAGTCAAAATTGCACAACGCAAAGTCACAAAATGCAATACTTATAACAATTCTTTTTTCTTTATCATAGTCTTCTTACAATTCAGCATAAAATTTTATTTCAGCGGCTAACTGCTCTTAATGAGGAATTAGTATTTTAGTCTGAGGGAAAAAGAGGAGATTGTCCAGAAGTCTATGGTTTTCACTAGAATAAAAATCTCCAGAGGAGAATATTTTCCCACTGGATTTGTAGTCTATCTTCTAAAGCAAAAGGAATTGTAAGACATTATTATATGGAAAGAAATCGGATTAATCGGAAGGCTTTGACCTTCACTACTATTTTCTTATGCGGAACAGTTTTTTTGATTAAAAATCATAGCCTTCTGGGTAATCCCCCATTCTCACCAACTGTGAGTTTTGTATAGTCAGAAAAAAGAAATAATACCATATCCCAGATGCGGCTTCGGAGCGTGTTTAAGATGCGGACAAGCATCTTAAATACAGCGACTACAGAGCAGATGGGATATGGTATTATTTCTTTTTTCGTCTATACGAAATCTACAAATTCGTATTTAAATATTTCCTCAGGTACTTTCCAGTATAGGATCTCGGTTCGTCTGCGACTTCTTCCGGGGTGCCGCAGGTTACCATCGTTCCGCCGCCTTCGCCGCCTTCTGGTCCCATATCTATGATGTAATCCGCTGTTTTGATTACTTCTAAGTTATGCTCTATGACGACAACGGTATTGCCACCTTCTGTTAAACGCTGCAAGATATCTACTAATTTATGAACGTCTGCAAAGTGCAGTCCTGTTGTTGGCTCATCTAAGACGTAAATGGTCTTGCCGGTGCTCTGACGGCTTAATTCTGTCGCAAGCTTTACTCGCTGTGCTTCTCCACCGGAGAGGGTCGTGGATGGCTGTCCTAACTTAATGTAGGAGAGTCCTACATCCCGTAATGTTTCTATCTTTCTTCGGATTGATGGTACGCTCTCAAAGAATTCGCAGGCTTCATCGACATTCATGTCTAATACTTCAAAGATATTCTTGCCCTTGTACTTTACTTCTAATGTTTCTCTGTTATACCGCTTTCCATGACAAACTTCACAAGGGACATATACATCCGGAAGGAACTGCATTTCAATCTTTAAAATACCGTCACCGGCACAGGCTTCACAGCGGCCTCCCTTTTTATTGAAGCTGAAGCGTCCTTTATCGTATCCTCTTGCTTTGGCATCTTTTGTCATGGCAAATAGTTCCCGGATATGATCGAACACGCCTGTATAGGTTGCCGGATTAGAACGAGGGGTACGGCCGATTGGAGACTGATCGATATTGATGATCTTATCTAACTGTTCTGTTCCTTCGATTTCTTTATGTTTACCTGGCTTGATCCGGGCCCGGTTTAATACACAGGCAAGCTTCTTATAGAGAATCTCATTGACAAGGGAACTCTTTCCGGAGCCGGAGACTCCTGTGACACAGGTAAATACACCTAATGGGAACTTTACATCAATATTCTTTAAATTATTTTCCTGTGCGCCTTTTACGGTGAGATAGCCTTGTGGCTGTCTGCGTACTTCCGGAACCGGAATCTTCCTTTTCCCGCTAAGGTAGGCACCGGTAATCGAGTTTGGATTATCCATCAGTTCCTGTGCCGTTCCGATTGCAACGACCTCTCCACCGTTCTCGCCTGCTAACGGTCCGATGTCCACTATACAATCTGCTTCTCGCATCGTATCTTCATCATGTTCTACGACAATGAGGGAATTCCCCAGGTCACGCAGTCGCTTTAAGGCTGAAATAAGCTTATCATTATCTCTTTGATGTAGTCCGATACTTGGTTCATCAAGAATATATGCTACGCCGACAAGTCCGGAACCAATCTGGGTTGCAAGACGGATTCGCTGTGCTTCTCCACCAGAAAGGGTTCCTGTTGGCTGGGAAAGACTTAAATAGTCAAGACCGACATCATTCAAGAAGCCGATTCGTCCACGTATTTCTCTTAATACCTGCTTTCCGATCAACTGTTGTCTTTCGGTAAGCTGAATCTCATTAAAATAAGAAATCAAACGCTTTACAGAAAGCTTTGTAAGCTCAGAGATGTTGTACTCTCCTACTGTTACTGCTAATGACTCTGGCTTTAAACGCTGTCCATGACAACTATCGCATGGTGTTACCGTCATAAAGTTCTCATACTCTGCTCTCTGGCGTTCTGAATGATTCTCTCTGTAGCGGCGCTGCACGTTACGGATCAGCCCTTCAAACGCAACATCATATATACCTTCTCCGCGCTTTCCTTTATAATACACCTTTACTTCATGACCATTGGTTCCATGAATGATCACATCCTGTGCTTCCTGACTCAGATCACAAAATGGTGTATTTAGATCAAAATGATATTCTTTTGCTAATGCATCAAGAATCGCTCTTGTGTAACTCTTGGCATCTGTACAGGACTGCCACCCCATCACTGTGATTGCTCCATCTGCGATGCTTAATTTTTTATCTGGAATCATAAGATCAATGTCAAATTCCATCTTAAAACCAAGTCCATGACAGACCGGACAGGCACCAAACGGATTATTAAAAGAAAAACTTCTTGGTTCAATCTCGTCAATACTGATTCCACAGTCCGGACAGGAAAAACTCTGACTGAAGTTCAGCTGTTCTTTCCCAACGACATCAACAAGAAGAATTCCTCCAGTAAGCTTCATTACTGTTTCGATTGAATCTGTCAGACGATTCTCAATTCCTTCCTTTATCATAAGGCGGTCTACGATAATTTCAATATTATGCTTCTTATTCTTCTCTAACTGAATCTCTTCCGACAGATCATAAAGATTCCCGTCAATGCGAACACGCACATAGCCGCTCTTCTTCGCATCCTTTAAAATCTTGACATGCTCGCCCTTTCTTCCTCTTACAATCGGTGCCAGCAGCTGAATCTTCGTTCTGTCCGGAAGCTTCATCAAAATATCTACAATCTGGTCTACCGTCTGCTTGGAAATGACCTTCCCACACTTTGGACAGTGCGGAATTCCAACTCTTGCATAAAGAAGTCTCAAATAATCATAAATTTCCGTTACGGTACCAACCGTAGATCGTGGATTCCGGTTTGTAGACTTCTGATCGATTGAAATCGCAGGAGATAACCCCTGAATATCGTCTACATCCGGTTTCTCCATCTGTCCTAAGAACTGTCTTGCATAAGAAGAAAGAGACTCCATATATCGCCGCTGTCCTTCCGCATAAATCGTATCAAATGCCAGGGATGACTTACCGGAACCCGAAAGTCCTGTCAGTACTACAAATTCATTCCTTGGTATATCTATATTAATATTCTTAAGGTTGTGCTCCCGCGCCCCTCGAATACGAATGTACTCCTTCTTTTCACTCATTCACTTTATCCTTTCCCAATTAGATATATCTCTTTATCAAATGCATCTCTCTTAATTCAAGAATGCCCCTGCTTTCTTGCTCTCCACCTACAGAGGTGGAGTTATCTCACATCTGATATATCTCTTTCAAATGCACCTCTATTAAATGTCTCTCTCTTAAAACCAAAAATCTATTAATCCTCATAATCTCTAAGTGCAATCTTGTACTTCTTCAATTCATCTCGAAGCTCTGCTGCCTCTTCAAAGTTCAGCTCAGCTGCTGCCTTATTCATCTTCTTCGTGAGCTTTGCTATCATTTCCGTAAGCTCTTTGCGGTTCATAGATTCTCTGTCTTTCTTTAAAGCACTGTCTTTTGTATGCTTTCCACCAATACCATCCATGCTATCATCACTGTCATTCGTAATTGAGATAACATCACGTACCGCCTTCTGAATCGTTGTCGGAGTAATACCATGTTCCTCATTATAGGCCATCTGAATCTCACGACGGCGCTTCGTCTCTGTGATTGCCGCACGCATAGAATCTGTGATCGTATCACCATACATAATAACGTGACCTTCTGCGTTTCTCGCAGCACGACCAACCGTCTGCACAAGAGATGTTTCCGAACGTAAAAATCCCTCTTTATCCGCATCAAGAATCGCGATAAGTGTCACTTCCGGAATATCGAGACCCTCTCTTAAAAGATTGATTCCCACAAGAACATCAAATACATCCATCCGCAGATCTCGTACAATCTCAATTCGCTCTAACGTATCAATATCAGAATGTAGATACTTGACACGAATATCAAGTTCCTTCATATAGGCGGTCAGGTCTTCTGCCATCCGTTTCGTTAAAGTAGTCACCAGGACCTTATGCTTCTTCTCTACTTCCTTGTTAATCTCACTGATCAGATCATCAATCTGCCCCTCCACCGGACGAACATCGATCGGCGGATCAAGAAGACCTGTCGGACGGATAATCTGCTCCGCACGAAGCATCTCATGCTCCCCTTCGTAAACATTCGGTGTCGCAGAAACAAATAGCATCTGATCAATTCGTTCTTCAAATTCATCAAAATTAAGCGGACGGTTATCAAGAGCAGATGGCAAACGGAATCCAAAATCAACTAATGTCTGCTTTCTGGAACGGTCCCCGGCATACATCCCTCTTACCTGCGGAATCGTGATATGGGACTCATCCACGATCATAAGGAAGTCATCCCCAAAGAAATCGATCAGCGTATATGGCGCCTTCCCAGGCTCTAATCCGGTAAGATGTCTGGAATAATTCTCGATTCCAGAACAAAAACCAGTCTCCTTCAGCATCTCCATATCAAAGTTCGTCCGCTCGGAAATCCGCTGTGCCTCCAAAAGCTGGTCATTCTCCTTAAAATACTCTACTCTTTCATCGAGTTCTTCCTTAATCGTCTTCACCGCACGTTCAATCTGCTCTTGTGGCACAACATAATGAGAAGCCGGGAAAATCGCCGCAAAATTAAGACTTGCCTTAATCTCACCTGTCAGTACATCCACCTGCATGATCCGATCAATCTCATCACCAAAAAATTCAATATGAATCGCATCCTCAAAAGTAGAAACAGGAACAACCTCCAGTACATCTCCGCGTACACGAAAACTTCCTCTCTTAAAATCAAGTTCATTACGTACATACTGAATATCAATCAGCCGACGGACAACTTCATCCCTGTCAATCTCCATCCCCGGACGCAGTGAGATCATCATCTTCGCATAATCATTCTTACTACCGATTCCATAAATACAGGAAACAGAAGAAACAACAATAACATCCTTCCGCTCGATCAAAGCCGCTGTCGCACTATGACGCAGCTTATCAATCTCATCATTAATCGAAGAATCCTTCTCTATATACGTATCTGTAGAAGGAACATAGGCTTCCGGCTGATAATAATCATAATAGGAGACAAAATACTCCACTGCATTATGCGGAAAAAATGCCTTAAACTCACTGTAAAGCTGTGCTGCCAGTGTCTTATTATGCGCTAAGATCAACGTCGGCTTATTCAACTGTGCAATAACATTCGCCATAGTAAATGTCTTACCGGAACCGGTAACACCAAGCAAAGTCTCAAACTGATTCCCTTCTTTAAACCCTTCTACCAGTTGTTCGATCGCCTGCGGCTGATCACCGGTCGGCGCAAACTCAGACACTAATTCAAAATGATCCATGAAGCATCTTACCTCCCTCTTCATCGTAGTATGCTTCCGATTATATCAAATATACGAACAAATGTACATACCAAAATCCAAATATTTGTTCTGATTTAATGTCTTCCGCTTGGATTATTCATCTTATCGTATCGCAATTCATCTAAACTTCCTTATCTAGCTCTTTCTTAAATTGCTCAGCTGTCATGTTCACCTTGGCCGCTGCACTCACAACAGATAAGGTTCCATCCTTTACTAATTCTTTGAGCATCTGGATTTTTCCTTCTGCTTTTCCTTCTGCTCTTCCTTCTAACCGGCTTTCGTTAATCATATCTTTTACTGCTTCACACACATTTATCTCCCCCTTTCCTTCTGGAACATAGATCGGTGTTTTTGTTATGTCCCGTATCACTCGTGCCGCATCATTATCCATATTCTGCATGGTATGCCAATCTCTGTCGTATCCAGCTCATGTAAAAATTCTGGGTCTACGACCTGCTCTCCACCATAAATGAAATAATTAAAGGCATCAGAAAATACCTTACTTCCTCTCATGTATTCCTTTGTAATAGCATCTGCTACTCCCATCGGAATCATCTCCATTCTTTATATCTTTTACCATTGGTCACCTACACTTTCTCTGATTATTTGATACGATTTTGTCTCTTTATATTATATACATATTTTTACATAAAAGTCAATATCTTTTGTGCTTTTATTATTTTTTTGTTTAGTAATGTGCCAAAAAAGGATTGTACTTTAAAAAGTACAATCCCTTTCTTGTTATGCATATGCTTTCACTATATTTACTCACTATACTTCTTATTCACTTTTGCGTCTTTTTACGATGAGGAATATAATCACAAGGGCTGCGACTGCGCCGATTGCGATCCACATTACGATTGGATTATTATCGCCGGTCTTTGTGCTCTTTGACTTTTTAGATTCTCTTTCGGATACGGTTTCCGTTTCTTTCTTCTTCTTCCTTGTGGTTGGTTCGTCTTCCTCTTCTTCTGTGGAGCTTTCGGCTGCATCGTCTTTTACGATGTTCGTTAAGGTGATGCTGCCTTCTGTATTCTGCAGAGACATTTCTACTTTGCCTTCGCCGCTGATTTCATATGCAAAGTTATCTAAATTCAGGGCGTTACCGTTTGCATCTGTTTCTTCTACGATAAATGTTGTTTTTGATTCATTTGCGTCTATCGGAACAGTTATTCTTACCGTATCATTCTGTTTTAACTGTACGACCTGAATCTTTTCTTTTCCTGTTGAACCGTCGGAGGATTCTGTCTGCTTATAAACGGTTGCGTAGAAGGTGTCATCTACTGTAGTTGTCTGATTATTTTCTATTACGTTTTTCTTAATAGAAAGTTCTCCACTCGTCAAATATTCATCCGGAATTTCTGAATAAATATTGGCGATGTCCATCTGTTTTTGTGCGTGATCTTGCAGCTGGACTTTATTATCTGTGATACTGCCTGCCGCATCTTCTTTTGATGTATCGGTGTCGGTCTTTGTATCTTTTGTTCCGTTTCCGACAACCCAACGATACTGTTTTTGATTCTTGTCTTTTTGTGGAGCATTTATTTTGAGTGGTGTGCCTTCCTGCTCGGTCTCAAATACATAGTATGTTCCATCTGGAAGATTTTCAAACTTTACTGTTGCGGTGCTGCTGTCTTTAAAGGATAATTCCTTTACATAGTTTCTTCCATATGGGATGGTTCCGCTTTCGTCACAGAAGAGTCCTACATAGTACTTTGTTTCTGTTGATTCCGGAGCGATTAACGGCTTTCTTTCTAATGTATCCGGATCTTCATATAAAATATGCTTGGTGACTTCGATGGAGCCGTTGGTATCTACCTTCTGTGCTTTTGGGGATACCTTTACATCATAGATCCAGTTCTGACCGTCTTCCATATATGGAATAGCAACTAAAAATGGAGAAAATACTCCGTAAGGATTGCTTACCGGCTGTTTGATAAGATAAATGCCCTGGTCTAAATCTTTGAAGTCTGCTTTGCCGTCTGCATCGGTGTTTACCGTGGTGGTCTGCAGAGTGGCTGCTGTTGTCTTATCAAGAGCGCTGATCGCATCATCGAGTGTTTTGGCTGCTGTCTGATTGCTCTCCCCTGTTGTGATGTCGTTTAAGTTGACTCCGGTAGTGCTAAGGGCATCTACCGTGTTAAATGTCAGATGATTTCCGCCCTCTACTACGGTTCCTACCTGATACATACGGATCGGTACATTCTCCCTGTCCGTACCGATGTCGGAAAGAGTTACTTCGATACTTCCCTTCTTATCCTTATCATAACTATCTGCCGCCTTGCTCTGTGCCGGAAGCAACAACCCCGCTATCATCGTACAAGTGACAAGAAAAACGGACAGATATTTACTGCACTTTTTTCTTCGTATAGATTTCATCACTATTTACCTCCTTTTTCCCTGATCTGTCTCTGACGCCTTGCGCGCCTTTCCATTTCCCGACGTTTTTTCTCCCGCCTTGCCTTTATCCTCTGTATGATAAAATAAATAAGCAGCAACAGGAGCAGTGCCACAGACACTAATAATGTCTTCTGCTTCAGAAGCCATTGCCATAAATTCTCTTTCAATGCTTCCTTCGCATCTTTTGTCTCTCCTTTATATGGAACACGCATAGCGTGGATCAAAAGCCTGTGTGAGTTAATTCCGTACGGTGTACAGGTAACAAGCGTTGCTAAATCTCTTCCCTGCTGTATCGCAAGACTCTCTACGTTAGATGGTTCGACTGTTTCAATGTTATAAACTTTGTACGCAAGAGTTTTATCAAGGATATGAAGATAAAATATATCATTTTCTTCGATCTGATCAAGATTGGTAAAGAGTTCCGCACTTGGAAGTCCCCTGTGTCCTGTAAGGACGGCGTGGGTACTTCTTCCCCCTATCGGAAAAGAAGTTCCTTCCATATGCCCGACACCACGCTCTAGCACTTCAGCGGAAGTTCCGTGGTAAATCGGCAGATACACTGAAATCTTCGGTATCTCGATACTTCCCATAACTCCGGTATCTTCTTCTAAATTCAAGATCTGGTTATAATCACTGTCTTCCTTGTTCCCTTTATCAGAAAAGGCATCGGTAAGCTGTGGGGTCGTGCCCGCTAACCGTTCATTATACGCCTTTGCTTCCTGCCAGTATTCCTTCTTCTTCTCTTCATTCATCTTCTGGACAGTATCATCATATGTTGTCAATACTGTTCCCTGGTGCAACTGGTTATACAGAGTACTCAGCGTCGGGTAATTCAGTATCAAAAATCCAATCGCAAGTAGCAAAACTGCCAGTATTCCTACGAACTTATTTCTCATTTCTTCTTAACAACCCGCTTTCTCTTCATTCGTCTGCGCCTCTTCTTCTCCTGATACCTGCGATAAATAAAAGCGATCAACAGTAAAATCACTGCGATTATCGCTGCCAGAACATATGCCTTCCACTTATTAGAATCCTTCTTCGTCTGCGTACGTTCCTTCTTCTTCGCTTCCCGATACGGAATCCTTGTTCCCCGCACTAAAAGACGATGGGAGTTAATTCCGTACGGTGTACAGGTAACCATTGTCACATAATCTTCATTTCTATTAATCAACAGATCACTGGTATTTTCCGGCAATACCACTTTGATCTGATTTACTTCATAAGCCAGTGTCTGATTCAGTACATGAATGTAAAAGACATCTCCTTCCTTTACCTCTGTAAGATTATCAAACATTTTTGCAGACGGCAGACCGGTATGGGCTGAGATAACAGCGTGTGTTCCTCTTCCTCCTACAGGAAAAGAACTGTTTTCGAGATGCCCTGCTCCTTTCTCTAAGGAAGTGCTGTCTGTTCCATGATAGATGGGTAAATATACTTTGATCGACGGTATCTCGATGGAACCCATCACACCATCTCCGTCAATGTTTAAAATATTGTTATAATCCGCATTCTGCTCTTTCACCGCATCCGCATCAAACGGGTCGGTCAGTACGACATTACCGAGCAGCTGTGTGTTGTATATATGCGCCTTATCCAGTTCTTTTTTAAGCTCCTTTTGTGACATCTGCGCCGCTTTCTCGTCATAGTCTTCAATAACCTGCCCTTGATGGCGGCTAATATACCAGTCACTAAATGCAGGATAGAGAGTGATCCCAAAACCTGCCAGAAAGAACAGGCATAGTATTGCATTTATGATCTTCTGTTTCATCCTGTTCCCATCCTTGTTATAAACCAGAGAGAAACCAGATGAGGTTCCTCCCTGACAAAAAGTATGCCTTGTATTGAGCGACAGTCCCGCCCACTCGGTCACTGCCTTACTCCACTAATCAGTGAAGCATCCACACAAAAAACCTTTTTCACCTGCGGGCGTAAACGCCCGCAGCATATATCAGATTCACTTCATAAATAAAACGTATTTGTTCAAATATTAAGTCCTAATCAGTCTGTGCGCTATCGCTGCTGACTACGCTCTTTTCTTCTTAGAAGAAACAAGGAGAAGAACAGCACCAACCATAACTACAAGACCACCGATTGTGAAGATGTATGTACCCATACCACCGGTAGATGGAAGGTTGAAACCTTTTTTGTTGACAATATCAGCAATTGCTGTTCTAACATTACCGTCAATTGAAGATATTTCTTTTCCATCATTAATTCTATATTTTAAACCGCCATCATATTTATTACTATTTTCCTCATAAGTAGGAATTAATGTAACTTTAACTGGATTAGCTAATAAACTATATGACGTATCTTCTGTAGCTGTCTCTTTTAAATAATATGTAGTTCCCTTACCATTATTATTATCTGCATCTAATCCATCAAATATAATAATACCGTTCTTATCATCTTTCTTATCGGTTTTACCTGTTGCTATTGGGTTACCTGTACACTCTTTATTATCATATAACTCAAAAGTTACACCATTAATAGCATTTCCATTAGTATCTTTTTTATTAATCTGAATTGCAAATGTATATACATTAACAACTGGTGGAGTAGGGATTGTTCCAGCCTTAGATTCTACCTTAGCAGTATTTGAAATTGCTGATCCGGCAACAAAGTTTTCTGTTGTTTTAGCTTTATAAGTAACAGTAAATTTTTGTCCATTGAATTTTTTTACGTCATCATTTCTTAATGTTAATGAAAAGCTCTTTTTATCAGCTGCAATAGTAGCTTCTCTTGTCTCTGTATTAGTTGAATCTTTCACATCAATTACTACATTAATAGTATTTCCTTCATAACACATCTCACCTGAAATTGTATCAGAAATTGTAAAATATTTTTCTGTGTCACTTAATTGCTGTTGTGTTAAATATGGAAGAGAACCTGTTACTTCATAAGTAATTACATCACCAGGTTTTACAGTATCTGCATCTACATATACATCCTCATTACCTACTTTAACTTTAATCTGTTTCTTTAATTCATTTTTACCATTTTTAGGATGAACTTTTACATTATATTCCCAGTAGGATACAGTTTTGCCTTCCACTGTTTTTGTTTCTGTTCTTGGAACATCAACAAAGAATGGGGCTCCTGCTACATATGGATGAGGAGCTGATGTTTCTACAACAAGATACAGACCTAAATCTAAATCACCACTACTTGCTGCTCCAGTGTCATTACTTATAACATCATCTCCCACTTTCGTAATATTTCCCTTATAATTTTCAGCAGTTACACGATCCTTCACATTACTTGCTAACTGTTCTAATTCCGCTGTAGATTTATTTCCTAAGTCATTAATATCAGCATTCGTAACAACCTTATCATCTAGTGTATTGTATGTTAATTCTGTTGATGTTGCATTAGATAAACTGGCAATTTTATAAATTGAAAAATGTGCTCCTTTTAAAAAGCTACCATCTGTTTTTGTTTTCTGGATAGTAATTTTTCCTGTTTGCGTATGATCAACTGTTGGTGCGTCCACTGGTTGTGTTTTTGCTGGCGTTGTTCCTGTTCCTGTTGTCTCTGCATTTGCCATTGCTGGTAATAAGGTAATTGCCATCATGATTGCTGTTGTTACAGCCAATAATTGTTTTAATAATTTTTTCATAAATTATTCCCCGCTTTCTTTGTGTTTTATGAAGTGTCTTTGTGTTTCTATATTATGAACAAAGCGAATGAGCTTTGTTATAACTTATATTATTTGTCTCTGCCCCTCACCCCAAATGAGGAGCAGAGTGTATATGTTGTTACTATGCAGTTTGCATCTTGGTAATGTGTTAGATTATTCTTTTACGTCTGTGACGAAGGATGTAACATCCCGCTGCCATAATCATAACTGCTATACCGATGAGTGTGGCTTTGAATCTGCCACCGGAAGCCGGCATGTTGAAGAGTTTGTTGTTTTTGATGGTGTAGGTGATATTGTAATAATAGTTTGTATCACCTATTTTAATCGGTGTATCTGTTGTTGATACATCAGTACTTGATGCCGTATATGGCAAGGTTACTTCTATCGGGTTCGCTAATAATGTATATCCTTTTGGAGACTGAACCTCTGTTATCTGATAGCTGCCTGGCGCAATACCAGTAAAGTCTGCTTCACCATTTTTATTTGTTGTTATATTCTGAGGTTCAGCTTCAGTTCCTTTCTTCTTCAGAGTGAACTTTGCACCTTCTAGAGATGTTGTTCCATCTGCATCTACTTTTTTAATATGAATTGATGATAACCTTGCTTCGTTTGTAAATGTCGCATAACCTTCTGCAGCTGTCTTCGCTTTGATAGCTGTAACCCCACCTTCTGATGTTGTTTTCTCTATCTCCGTTTCGTTAAGTCCTGTTACATTACCATTCTCATCTTTTCCAATCACGTTGCCCTCTGTATTAGTTCCAATTGTAAAGGTAATCGAAGAATCATCTGCAATTGGATTAGAAATTTCATTGTAACAATTTGTCGTTTTTGTAACACTTTGTGAACCTTCACTTGTTGATATTGTTGATGTTATTGAATTTTCAATATTTTTCAACTTATATTCTGGATTAAGAGATTCCTTAATTACATAAGTTCCACGAGGTAACTGTTGACTATCAGGAGTTCCATAAACAACCATTTCTTCTCCAGAAATCTTCGTAACTTTATCTACAGTAAGATTAATCTGTTTAAGTTCTGAAGCTGTTCCACCCGGTGCCGTATATTCTACATTAAAATTAAATGTTTTATCATTATCCGGTGCTGGTGTCTTACTGTCTAACTTTTTAATTAATTGAATCTTACCAGCTACTACATTTACGTAATAATAGTTATCAGAAGTCTTCTTATCTGTTTCTGAGAGTTCTGTTCCCGGTGCCGTACTTAACGTTCCTGGAGCTTTGTTGGTCTCTCTTTCGTTCATAGTATACGGAACATATTCTACATGAAGTTTATATTGTTCAACTTGAACTCCTGCAGTTGTTGTAATATGAGAGGTCTTTTTATCATTGTCTATCGCTATCGTATATACAAACTTACCAACATTATCCTGTGTATTACCATAGGAATACGGTTTAGAAATAGATGTTTGTGTACCATTTAATAGCCTGCTTATTTCGTCAGTTGTTAAACGAGAGCTTTCTGGAATATTATAGGTGTTCTTTGATGCTCCATTGCTATCCTTTTCAAAACCATTAATTTTCGGTTGCTCTTTATTTAATTGTTGCAATAATTTTTCTGGATTAATCTCGTCTCCTAAAAATACTGTAATTTCTTTGTCACCCTGTGTGATATCAAGTAGCTTAACATTTACTGCTGGCTGTTCAAAATGAACCGTTCCTACATTTTCTAATGTAATTCCTGACTCAGAACCATTTGTTATAATTTTATTACCGCCAATAAAATCATCCTTGGCTTTTACAGTAATAGTATTACTCCATCCAGGGGTAGTAGTACCATTGCTACTACTGTGTTTAATTGTTTGATTTGTCCACGTTACAACCTGATTGCCATTTTCATCTAATGATACTACTCCACCGTTTTTTAATGTAATTGGTCCGTCCTTTAAATCTTCATTGGTGATTACAGTACCATCATTATCATTATCGTTAACAACCACAAATCTTGGATCAATTACATCTGTAATTGTTGCTCCTGTAATATCTGAGTTATTAGTAACTTCACTTTGAATTTCTTTAAATATTGCATTAAGTGATGCTGCATCATTTGCTTCTTTCGCACATCCTTTGGAAGCAATTCCCGGATACGTTTTTCCACTATATGTTCCGCCTGCTAAAAAAGTTTTTGATTTCTCATCAAGGTCAAAGCCTATTGTATATACTGTGTAACCAGCATCTTTTAATTCATTTGCGCTAGTTTCTGCACTTGTTTGAGCAGTCGTATTCCATTCACTACCCCCACCTGTTGGCTTACCGTCTGTAAACAAGATTACATATTTCGGATTTTCATCATTTGCATTTACTAATTCTGTCTTTGCCTTATTAAGTCCTACAGCCGGATCTGTTCCACCCTCAGCACTCAATTTATTAACAAAACTCTTCAATGTATTGGCATTATCTCCAACTCCAACTTGCATTAACTCTTTCGACTTTCCATGATCTCCATAACCCGAACTACTGAATGCTGTAATTCCAATTTTACTATCTGGAGAATTCTTCTTCGTGTCATCTATAAATTGATTTACAGAGTTTTGCAAAGCTGCTAGCTTAGTTGTTGTGCCTACAATCTTCTCGTAAATTTCGCGGTTTTCGTAATCATTATCATCTGCTCTATTCCCATCGACATACCAAGAACCACTTCCAAATAATGGTCGATAATAATACATTTCTTTATATACACCATCTACTTTCAAATAATATGTCTTTCTCGGGTTCAATTCATTTCTTCCAGATGATGTATTCGTTGTTATAAATTTATATGTTTCACTGGTATTAATTGAGTCTCCCATAGATCCAGATACATCTAGTACTAACATAATATCCGCAACTGGTTTTTGTGTCGTTATTGTCGTACTAGATACCTTTGATGTTGCATCAATGGTAATATCATACGTCCTTTTATCCCAGTCTTTTACCTTAGCTGTCTTACTGGATTCGATAATTTCTTCCGGCTTTTGATTGCTGATTTGATATTCTCCATTGGTTGATGAACATTTATTTTCTCCTAAATATAATGTTGCTTCTAACTTACCTGTTGTTGTATTTTCAGTAACTTTTACTGTCCAATTATTTTGGGAAGCAACATATCCAGATGGAGGAACTGTTTCTTTAAGTGTATATTCTCCTTTTGCTAAGTTCTCAAACAATACTTTACCATCAGCACCAGAAATTGCTACCTGTTGAGTATTCGTTGCGTTATTGGTAAGCGTAAAGTGTGCATCTGGAAGAGCTGCACCCTCTGTATTTACCTTTTCAAACTCAAATTTTGTTTTCTTCTGTTCATCCACTGTTATCACTCTTGCAGATGGGAGAGTAAATTCCATATTACAATTTGATTCACCACCTCCTCTTTCCATATACAAGATTGTTAATGTATGTTTTTGTGATTTCTGTTCTTCACTTAATGATTTTGATGGAAATCCTAAATCATTCCATAGATTAGTATCTCCTGAAACAGCTCTATGAATACCGCCCAAATCAACAACAACTTTTCTACCATCCAGAATAACCCATAAATCATCATCTCCAGTAAAACTATAATTTAAAGGACCTACATAATCGCCAATAGTGAATTCAATATCATATCTCATACCAAAATAATAATTATGATTTCCTTTAAAACCGGTCTCCTCGTATGACAATTTCCTATCTTCTTCATCTAATGGAAAGAAATCACTTCCTGCATCTCTCGTATATTGACCATGTTTTACTGATTTTAATGTATAGGTGTCTCCATTTCGATTGAAGTTTAACTTATAATCATTATAATACTTTCTTAAATATCGAGTAGACTTCTCATTGCTATTATAAAAATTGTCCTCTGCCGTCAGATCAGAGTTTACGAAAAATCCTGGCTCATCACAATTAAATTCTACATTTCCATCCGTATCTAAGCCTTTTACTAATCCTTTTACTGTGTTCTTTCCATCATTATCAGAATTATAAAGATTGCCCTCCCAATTATAACTATATAATGGATAATTCTGATCATCACGTGCCGTACCTGCAGATAATTTATTTTTTCCATTATTCTTATAATTAGATTCCTGATTAATAGAGTAATATTTATTATTAACCTGACCAGCTTTTAAGGTATAATCGTAAAATGCAACCTCTGTCTCTATCTCTTTATTTTTTGGAGAATAATAAACATCTATTGTTGAATCACTTGTTAAATTAAATTCTGTGTTGCTCTGTATGACATTATTTAATTTCACTTGTACAACATCCCAGTTTTTTGCTTTCGTATAGTCACTAATAGATGCTCCTACATCTAATGTCTTCTCATCATCCGCATAAATCTTATTATTAGTTCCAGATTGATAATGATGTATTGTTACTTTAATCTTATCTGTCGTACTTTTATTCACAATAGCATATATCGAGAAGTGTGTTGTCTCAAATACAACATTTCCCTTCTTATCTACGTCACCGTCCATGTTCTCGACTTTATTCTTGTCGTCTACGTGGAATACGGATGCGTTGGCACCGGCTTTGATTTCCGGTACGTCTACGGATACTTTTACGGTAGCGCCCGGCTGTACTTCTTTGCCGTCTGCTTCGAAGTGGATGTCGTAAGCGAGGATGTTCTTGATAGCCTTCTTTTCTTCCTTGATGGCTGCCTGCTCTACGTTCTCCTGCGCTTTCTGGCTAAGTTCGATTGGTTTTACAACGAGCTTAGCATCTGCCGGGAGGTCTGCTTCGTTCTCTGCTGTGACTGTTACGTTGACATCATCACTCTTGTATTCGCGGATTACAGAAGGAGTCTTTGCGGTCTGCTCGGTGCTGTCTGCTTCGTCTGTCTTTGCGCTGCTGACAACATAAGTTCCATCTGGATACTTCGGCATCTCGTTGCCTTCGGTGTCTTTTACCATAGTAACGCCTTCGCTGCTTACTAATACTTTCCACGTTGTTGTAATCTTGTCATAGCCTTCCGGGGCTTTGGTTTCTTTTAATGTATACACATCTGTATCGGAGCCTTCCGGCTTTACGATGTTAAATGTAACGCGTCCTTCTTTATCCTCGGACTGTGCGCTGTAATGTACGCCGTCTTTATATAATTCAAATACTGCGCCACCTTTACCTGTCTTGGCATTGGTGTCTAAGTTTCTGAATGTAAACTGTGTCTTTTCTTTCTTTTCCTTCACCAATTTGAATCGGTACATACCGCCGTTGCTGCTGTCTGTGGTGCTGATCACGTCTACATAGTAGTCACTTGCGTCTGTGCTTGCGATAATGCTTCCTGCATTGTTGCAGGCTGCTGTCATGTGCCATCCGTCTGTAAGAATGGATACGTTCTCAACCGGTGTTCTCTGTGTATAGTTCGATGCCGTTCTTCCGTGGAAGGTGCGTTCCTTCTCTCCGGCATCTGCCAAAGAGCCTGTCCAGAATGCAAGATAATCCATGTAGTTATCGTCTGTCAGTTCCACATTCTTTGGATAGACAAAGACAAACATGTTGTCCTTCGCATAGATATTCTCACTGTCTGTGACTGGCTTTAATGTATAGGCATAATTGTTCTTGTTCTTATCTGTTATCGTAAATTCTCCACGAATGCGGGTAATCGTTGTATCTTTTCCTGCTTTTCCTTCGTTCTTCCACAGAGCGGAATCATATAACTTTCCACTCTTTGCCGTTACTCTGCCGTTCTTTAAAGCAGTGGATGTGTGCTTGCCGTAGGAACGGGATCCGTTCCAGATCTGGCTGTCATTATCAAGAGAAAGGTCGATGCCTGCGATGTCACTCCATGTCCATGCAAGTGCCTTCTTCCCTGTTGTATCTTTCAGTACAAGTGGGGTATTGGTGCGTGTCCAGGATTCTACCGGAACATTGCCATCTTCTTTGCTCTCAAGCTGTGTCTGTGTTGCAGTAACCATCGCCGGGTATAATGTTGTAATGTCATTACCATTCACATCGGATACAGTAGTGTAAGTAAGTACAACATAGGTGCAAAGACTCTTCGCTGCAAACTGCATCGCATCGCTTCCGGTCCGTACCGCATCGGTATTCTTTACCTGTCCGTCATCGGTTACCTGATAAATAAGTGTGTTCTGTCCGCTCTTTGTTCCAAGATTTGCAAGTGTTACCTGCATACTTCCGGAAGGGGTCACACTCTCTCCGTTAAGGATAAAGGAAAGATCATAGGCTTTTACGGAGTCTACGAGCTGTGTGTTCTCTTCGCCGACTGCCTTATTAATGATCTGTGTCTTTATCTTGTTCGCTACCGTTGTCTGCTTTACACGTAAGTCTGCCTCATCGGAAAGATCCTCGGCATCCTTTAAGGTAACCTTTGCCTGAATGGCGCTTCCTCTGTATGTGTATTCTGTCTTCGTATCTTTATCTTCTTTTTTCGTATTCTTCTCTGTTTCTCTTACTTTTAAAGTAGAAGAACCACCACTTTTAGCCCCAGATGCGGCCTTGTCCTTTTCGTGACTGTTCTGTGAGTTCTCAGAACGCTCGGTCGTACCTGCGGTACTTCTATTTTCTATATTCTTCTCTGTATTCTCCTGCTTCGCTGCGGTGTCTTGCTGGACGGATGTATCCTGTTGCTCAACAGGTTCTTCCGATATCGCTTCTTCTTCCTGCGCAGCTTCTGCCTGTCCTTCTGCCTGCGTACCTTCTGACTGAGCCGCTGCAGTCGTAACCTGTTCCTGTGTTCCTTCCGAAGCAAGTCCTACAATGTCCGGTGTGCCTGTCACCAATAATGCTGTAACTAATAGCATCGTAACGAGCTGCTTCCATCGTTTCCGGCTGTCCTTTACTTTCTTCATAATGTTTTCCCCGCTTTCTTTTAGATTGTTCTATGTCCTGGATTACTGTCCTCGATTACCGTGACACTCTAATCTGAATTAAAACATCTTAAAGCATGCAGTCCCCAAAAAAACATATTCTGGATATCTTTCATGCGTTCTCCGTAAGAATCCGAACCCCACATTCTTCCTCTTACTGTTACATCCATCCCTATATTCTATTGTGAACTGCCCCGCTTTATGTCAAAAGTTTATCCTGCGAATGATAGCATCCGTGGTAAATAAAAGAATCACTACATCTAGTGGATTCTTCCTTAGCTTTTCACTATTTTATCACAAATAGCCAATCATTCCAACTATATTATTAAATTTTTATTTATTGTTTATACTTTTATATTATTTTGCAACAATATACTAATAATTCTAAAGTGTTTTCTTTATTATTTTGATTATTAATGAGATTTTTATCATTATTTTACATATATGCTATTTATAATATTGTTGATTTTTTACTGCAAATATGTTGCGGCAATTTCTTTTAATGCATCCTGATTATTCTCGTACCATCGTTCATAGCTAAGCTTTTTCTCGGAAATAACTTTGCCCAGTTCAATAAAGAACTTTGGAATATCTGTAGCAAGCATAATGCCCCACTCTTCTCCAAATCTTTCTTCTCCCTGTGCATCCTGTCCGTTCACATAAAATGCGAATGCAGGCTCTGCTTTTCCGTTCACGCTCTTTGATGCGCCACGAAAGCCCAGTTTTCCGATTTGATGCGTTCCACAGGAAGATGGGCAGCCAGATATATGGATTCTTGGCAGTACGCCATCCGCAAAGTGATATGGCTCTACCGCTTCTACTATGCTTGCAAGTAAGCCCTGGGAATCTCTTAAGCCGATCTGGCAGACGGTACTTCCGATGCAGGATACCGAAGTTTCAAACAGATTCTTCGCACCATCTGCTGTGATCTTATGTATTCTTTCTGCCTGCTCTTCCTCTAGATTAATAATATATAAGGTCTCATCGGGTGCGACACGAACTTCTGCATTCGCTACATCTTTAATTACGGCATAGATTTCCCCAAACTTCTGTGCCGGAACCATTCCACCGATTGGATGATAGGCAACTGCATAACGTCCTGCTTGTTTCTGCGCAATCACACGCTCTGATGCGCTTTCTGTCTGCGGATAGGCTGTTACATTTTTATTGTCATTGCCTGCTTCTTTGGCATCGTCTCCTTGCTTTGAGTGTACCTGCGTTTCTTTTATAAGAAGAGCGTCTTTTACCTCTGCTTTTACTTCCATAAGCTTTTCCTGATAGGCTTTTTTATAGCCTTCTACGCCTAATGTTTCCTGCATATATCTTGTTCTTGACTTTGCCCGGCTTTCATAATTACCGTAAGTTGTAAACGTACGGACCATCGCCTCTACATAGTACAGAACTTCTTCCGGCTTCACATCTTCCGCTACTTTTACACCCATCTTGTAATTATTTCCAAGCCCACCGGCACTGTATACATCAAAGCGACCGTTTTCCTTTGCCACAAAGCCAAGATCACGGAATGTCGCATGGGTTACATTTGCCGGAGAATTTGAAAATCCTACCTTTAGCTTTCTCGGAAGCTTGACTGTTTTAATGATTCCCATCAGATAGTCTCCGGCTCTTTCCGCATAAGGAAGTACATCAAAATACTCGCCCTGTTCTACACCGGATAGAGGGGATACCATTACATTTCTTGGGAAATCTCCGCCACCACCACGGGTAACGATTCCGACTTCCATCGCCTGTTCCATAATGTCACAGACTGCCTTCATGCCAAGATCATGGAACTGCACAGTCTGACAGGTCGTAAGATGCACTCTTCTAACATCATAAGCAGCAATCGCATCAACTAAAAACTTTAACTTCTCCTTTGTAATTCTTCCGCCCGGCATACGAAGACGAAGCATACTCGCCTCTGCGCCCCTTTGTGCGTAACTGCCAAATCCACCGGAAAAGCCTTTATAATCCTTTACGCTGACTTCCTTCGCATAAAACTTCTCAGTCATCTCTCTAAAATCTTTTAAGTCTTCCTTAAATTCTGTCATTAAACTCTGATTCATTCCTCTTCTCTCTTTCTATTTAAGTATTATTTTAAGTATTATCTTAAGTATTGTTACTAATGGTGAAATTATAGCACGCTGCAACATAAATTTCCAATAGTACATCTAAAACCATGGAGGAAAAGTATGTAAAGCTATGGCAGATATGTTGCAAACATGAGCGTAATGATGTAAAACAGCAAAGTTGTTAGCACTCTTTTTAACTGAGTGCTAATTTTTCCTTGACATTCCGGTTTCGTGGTATTAGTATAAGAATGGTATTGATAAAAATACAAAGACGATATTCTATAAATATTTGTCTACTTTTATATAATTAATTTTAAGGAGATGTTTATTATGGCTAAACAGGGAAGTTTATCAATTAACAGTGAAAATATTTTTCCTATCATAAAGAAGTGGCTCTATTCTGACCACGATATTTTTATCCGCGAATTAGTGAGTAACGGATGCGATGCGGTTACAAAGCTTAAGAAGCTTGCTGTTATGGGTGAGTTTGAAGAGGCAGATGATGAGAAGTATAAGGTAGAAGTTCGTATTAACCCTACCGATAAGACACTCACTTTTATCGATAATGGTATCGGTATGACGGAAGAGGAAGTAGATGAATACATTAACCAGATTGCTTTTTCTGGTGCCGCTGCTTTTATGGAACAATATAAAGATAAGGCGAGCGATGAGCAGATCATCGGTCATTTCGGTCTTGGTTTCTACTCTGCATTTATGGTTGCTGATAAGGTTACTATCGATACCCTTTCTTATAAAGAAGGTGCTGCACCAGTTCACTGGGAATGTGATGGCGGCACAGAGTTTGATATGGAAGAGGGCGACAAGACAGAACGTGGTACTGTAATCACACTTTATCTCAATGATGACAGTTACGAATTCTGTAACGAATTCCGTTGTCGTGAAGTTCTTGATAAGTACTGCTCTTTCATGCCGGTTGAGATTTACTTTGTTAATGAGGAAGAAGAAGAGAAGAAAGCAGAGGAAGCTGCAAAGAAGTCCGCTGAAGAAAAGGTTATCGATGTAGAAGCAAAAGATGCGGATTCTAAAGATGCTGACTCCGAAGAAGATGGTGATTCCGAAGTAACTCTTGAGGAAGACGAGGAAGAGGATACTCCTAAGCCAATCAACCAGATTCATCCATTATGGACTAAGCATCCTAATGACTGTACCGATGAAGAATATAAAGAATTTTATCGTGATGTATTCCACGATTATAAGGAGCCTTTATTCTGGATTCATCTGAATATGGACTATCCATTTAACTTAAAAGGTATTCTTTATTTCCCTAAAATCAATACAAAGTACGATACGATCGAAGGAAAAATCAAGTTATATAACAATCAGGTATTTATCGCAGATAACATTAAAGAAGTAATCCCTGAGTACCTCTTATTATTAAAAGGATGTATTGACTGTCCTGACCTTCCACTGAATGTATCAAGAAGTGCATTACAGAATGACGGATTTGTTAAGAAGATTTCTAATTACATTACAAAGAAAGTAGCAGAAAAGCTTTCCGGTATGTGTAAGACAGACCGCGAAAATTATGAAAAATACTGGGATGATATCAGCCCATTCATTAAGTTTGGCTGCATCCGTGATGAGAAGTTCAATGACAAGATGAAAGATTACATCATCTTCAAGAACATGGAAGGCAAGTATGTTACTCTTCCGGACTATCTTGAAGCTGGTAAAGAAAAATACGAGAATAACGTCTTCTATATCACAGACGAGGTTGCACAGTCTCAGTACATCAATATGTTTAAAGAGCAGGAAATGGATGCTATTTATCTGACTCACCAGATTGATACAACATTTATCACTCATTTAGAGCAGAGAAATCCGGAAGTAAAATTCCTCCGTATCGACTCCGAACTTACGGATAACTTCAAGGAAGCCATCGATGAGAACGAAGAAAAAGAACTTACTGAGAAGCTTTCTGAGAAGTTTAAAAAGGCAACCGGTGTTGAAAACCTGATTGTAAAGGTTGAAAAACTGAAAAATGCGGACACACCTTCTATGATCACTGTTTCCGAGCAGACAAGACGTATGTCTGAAATGATGGAAATGTACGGAATGAGCAATAGTTCTACCGGACTTGGCGCTGAAGGCGAGACTCTTGTTCTTAACATGAACAATGACCTTGTGCAGTATGTTTTAAATAATGACGAAAGCGAAAATACTACAACGATCTGTCAGCAGCTTTATGACCTTGCCCGCCTGGCAAACCATCCATTAAAACCTGAGGAAATGACTGCATTCGTAGCACGTTCCAATAAAATCCTCACAATTTTAACAAAATAAATACTAATTTATTTTAAGGACTAAAGAAACGAAAACCAGAAATTTAATATAGAAGAAAATGTGAAGATAGTCGCTTCGTAGAAAATGCCTGACCGGCATTTTTACTGGCTCCGACATCACATTTTCTTCTATATCAAATTTTTGCTTTTCTGCTATTTGGCTCCAGAAGGAAATTAGTATTTAAAGATTGGATGGGAATAAGGGGATTTCCTAGAAGTTACCACTCTTGATAGTTGGCTATCGGTATTTTCCAACACCGCCGACCAAAGCGTGTTATTCTGTTTTAATGATTTCTAAGACATCTACTCCAAGAATCTTGGCAAGCCTTCCAGCTGTTTCTGGCTTAATGTTCTTACCTGTTATAACATTAGTGAGCGTTCCGACCGGAAATCCTACTACTATAATTTCTTTCTGCCCCATGCAGGCTCTAGCTTTAGCAAGTTCTAATTTTTTTCTGTTGATTTTCATTTGTTTTACCACCTCTCAAATTCAACAAAATTGGTTTTTTCTTGTATTTTAAATCAAAATAATTGTTTTTCTATTTACAAACACATATCTTTGTTATATTATTAAATCAAAGAAATCAAGAGGCGGTGCATATATGGAAAATAATAGTTTTTCGGAAACCTTTTCTAAAAATCTTGCAGAGTTATTAAAAAATAATAATATAAATCAAAAAGAATTAGCAAAAAAAATAGGGGTTAGTCCCTCTACAGTTTCCATGTGGGTAACTGGGAATAGTTCACCTAGAATGGATTTATTAGAAAAAATAGCGGAAGTATTTAATATTACCCCATCTGTTTTATTAACAGATTTGTCTTTAGATTCATCGCAAAATTATATAATCCACGCCGCTCTACATTCAAAACATAAATCGAATATAATATATCAATTAGGAAAAGCTGAAATTGATTTTTTAAGCAAAAAGGGCGAGTTATTTAATAATTTCATGTCCTTAAACAGAGATGGGCAGACAAAACTATATGATTATTCCTGTGATTTATTAGAAATTCCAAAATATAGAGCTGATTCCGCTCCTGATCAAGGCAACACTGCCGCCCCGGATGAACTTATGGCAGCACATCGAAGAACTGACATAGAGTCAACTAAAGAAGGAATACAGCACGACTTGGATATAATGAATAATCCTTCTACCCGGGAATAAGTACCCTTGTTTCTAGTTGAAGTTTTTCTGTACTTTTGCGCCGGCACAATTTCCAAAGAATAAAATTACTTTCCTGGAAATATATAGAATTATACAAATTTGTACAAAAGACAAGCCATACTTAACTTGTAAGGCTCACACATAAGAGATAATAACTAATTTATTTGTAAAATAGTACCCCTATTTCTAGGAGTTCTATAACCTCGACAATATAACATACTTAACCAAGGAACCGATAAGGGTGCAAATGCCAACCGCCGGACATTCTGAAAGGGGTTGGTGCTTATGGTAACTTATGAATCACTATTCTCATTTGTAACCATGATTTGCTCTGTAATAACACTTGTTATTTACATATCACGCAAAAAATAGCGCCCTCGGTCTGGTAAACTAAGGCGCTACTTTTTGTAGTCAATTATTTGCCGGCGGCTAGGCTTCATCTAGTCATCGGTTCCTTTGTTAAGTATATTATATTCTATGCCGCTCCCATTGTCAAATAGAACACAAAACTAATTTGATGGACTAAAGAGACGAAAAGCAGAAATTTGATATAAAAGAAAATGTGAAGATAGTCGCGGCGTAGAAAATGCCTGTTCGGCATTTTTACTAGCT
>OGPA01000225.1_pt1 | contig 64853 bp, 45 predicted proteins | sample 1552841 | NCBI WGS metagenome assembly OGPA01 (sample SAMEA2579916, study PRJEB22360) | human gut metagenome
TGTAATGGCGGAGTCTCTTTGATAAGGGGATAGCTTCAATGATAGCTCATATCTGACAATAAATGAAACAATACAAATACCTCCTTTTCGACCTCGACGGTACTATCACCGACTCAGAAACCGGAATCACGCGTTGTGTTGAATACGCACTAAACCATTTCGGCATTCAGGTAAATGACTTACGGGAATTATCCCCTTTCATCGGCCCTCCCCTCTTGGACTCGTTCAAGGACTTTTACAACTTTACCGATGAACAGGCAGCTATTGCCGTTGCCAAATACAGGGAAAGATATGCCGACAAAGGCATTCTGGAAAATAAATTATATCCGGGAATCAAAGAATTACTGGCAGATGCACAAAAAGGCGGCAGAACAGTAATACTGGCTACTTCCAAACCGGAAATATTTGCCAAACGCATCCTCGATCATTTCGGATTAAAGAACTATTTCTCCTTTGTCGCCGGTAGCGGACTGGATGGTTCTCTTCATACTAAAACAGATGTGATTAACTATATCTTACAGTCCAACAAAATAACTGATTTGGAATCTGTTGTGATGATAGGCGATCGGAAACATGATATCATCGGAGCAAAAAACACAGGGATCGACTCTATCGGTGTCTTATACGGTTTCGGTGATTATAAAGAACTATCAGAAGCCGGAGCAGACCATATCGTAGAAGATATCCCGGCACTCCGTAAATTACTCTTATAGCAGTAATTTACGGAATATACCATATTTCTCCCATCTATATTAATAACACAAACCAATCAGATAACGGCAAAGAATATCCCCACCAAACACAGCCACACAATAGAGAATACCCAACGAATACCCTTTCAGATTACAGGAGACCTTCAACGCTTTGAACATCCAGACCAATACCCAGACCAGAAATATCACACCGATCAATGAAAGCCATATTCCTACCAGAAAACCGGGTTGTGCCAACAATTCTGTCGGCGGCACGTTCATATTCACTTTTGCCAGATTCTGCATCGGAGGCAACATATTGAACAAATTCATAAAAATGAAAGGAATCTGGGCAAAAGCGACTGTCCCCAACACATCGATCACCCTGATCCGGGAACGAGACAAGATCAATCCTCCCAGATAAAACAAAACAGCCGGTACAATCCAAACCACCAGATGTTCGACAGCATAACACCACCAGGCAGGATTCGGGGCCGGCCCAAAGTGCAGTAAACCATGATAATGCCATCCGGAAAGATAACTGATAATAGTGGAGATAACCATTCCTAAAAGTCCCCACCCCAGCGCTTGAAAACCGGCAATCCATTCAAACGGATTAATAAGAAAATTCAACCATTGTTTCTTCATAACTATTCTATCTTATTTAATTTATCAATCAGATCATCCAATACATTCCTGACAGTCGGATAACTCACCCCCATATTCTTCGCCATATCTTTCAAGCTGCCGCTCGACTTGATAAAATCAACGATAAACAGTTGCTCCTTCTCGGTCAACCTTGCCAAAGGAGGCAGCTCAAAGTTTCCACAGACCTCTGTATCACATTGTCCACAAAACAACCGCCCCACTCTCAGGGGAGAATCACAGGCCGGACATTGCAAGGGTAATCGTTTCTTTTTCTCTTCCATTTTATTCATTCTTTACGTAACAAAGATAATAACATATTCAATATTATCAATTAAAACATAAATATTATTCACAACGCAATAAACATTATTCACAACACTATTCTATATACCCGCAATATCCCGATTCGAATAAATGCTTTTCTTATTTAGATTGATTAATCTACTTTATCACCTTTTCTATGAAAATATCTTCCCGATAGGGGAAATATTACGTTATTCCTCTTATTTTTGCAGAGGATGGAAAAATAATCAAGAATCTCTTATGGTAAATATTATAGACAAGATAAACTCTTCATACCCAATTTCCGATACAACGATACAAACATTGAAAGACCATGTTACTTTATGCCATTTCCCCAAAAAGTATCAGTTGATAAAAGCAAATATGTTTTGCAAATCAGCTTACTTCATCGAGAAAGGCATGACTCGTTCCTTTTGGCTGGTGAATGGAGAGGAAATAACCACTTCTTTTGCCTATGAAGGAAGTATTGTCTTTAGTATGGACGAGTTATATTATAATAAGGTAAGTGAAGAGTTTGTTGAAACACTTGAAGATGTAGTCGCCTATCAAATATCATTGACCGATTTACTTCAACTTTTTCAAAGCAATATCGAACTGGCCAATTGGGGCAGGGTCATTCATCAAAATGAATACAGACGTTTACATCGTTCACATAAAGAACGTCTTACATTGTCCGCAAAAGAGAGATTTGAAGAATTCAAACAACAATTCCCTGAAGTATATCAGCGTGTACAACTGGGATATATCGCTTCCTATCTGGGGATAACACCATCGACACTCAGCCGACTCAGAGCTCAGAAATAATCTTTATCCGGTAAAATTTGACATAGGACAAATTTTAAGACGCATAAGTTTTATAATTTTGGAGCTTCATAAGTTACACGTAATAATAATCTAAATAATAAACTCTTATCATGCAAAACATTTCTTCCGCTGCGTTTACAGACAGTAAACCTCATTACGATCTTCTCGACGGATTAAGAGGAGTTGCAGCACTTTTAGTCGTATGGTATCACGTCTTCGAAGGCTACGCTTTTGCCGGAGGCACTACCATCGAAAGTATCAATCATGGTTATCTGGCAGTGGATTTCTTCTTTATCCTGTCCGGTTTCGTTATCGGCTATGCGTATGACGACCGCTGGTCGAAGACGCTGACCATGAAAGATTTCTTCAAACGCCGTTTGATCCGTCTTCACCCGATGGTTATCATGGGAGCGGTTCTGGGGGTTATCTCTTTCCTGATTCAAGGCAGTGTAAAATGGGACGGGACGCATGTCTCTATCTCCCTGGTCATGTTATCCCTACTTTGTTCATTGTTTTTCATACCTGCCATACCGGGAGCCAATTATGAGGTCAGAGGAAATGGTGAAATGTTCCCTCTGAACGGTCCCAGCTGGTCGTTGTTCTTCGAGTATATCGGCAATATTCTTTATGCCCTGTTCATTCGCCGTTTGTCAACCAAAGCATTGACTGTTGTCGTCTTTTTGATGGGAGCGGCACTGGCAGCATTCGCCACCCTCGACGTATCCGGTTACGGTAACATCGGAGTCGGGTGGACATTGGATGGCGTGAATTTTATAGGCGGATTATTACGCATGCTCTTCCCCTTTTCTATGGGTATGCTTTTATCCCGTAACTTCAAACCCATCAAGGTGAGAGGCGCATTCTGGATCTGTTCGATCATACTACTGGGATTGTTCTCTGTACCATTCGTGGAAGGGACAGACCCGATTTCCATGAACGGACTTTATGAATCATTTTGTATCATCCTGATTTTCCCTATCCTTATCTGGGTGGGAGCATCGGGAACCACTACCGACACGAAGTCCACAAAGATATGTAAATTCTTGGGAGACATTTCTTTTCCGCTTTATATCATACATTATCCTGTGATGTACCTGTTCTATGCATGGTTGATCGACAAGGAACTTTACACGCTCGCAGAAACCTGGCAGGTTGTCTTGTGTGTTTGTGCCTTAAATATAGTTTTGGCTTATTTATGCCTGAAACTATATGACGAACCGGTAAGAAAATGGCTGAGTAAAAAGTTCCTCGCCAGAAAATAGGGATAAAAAGAATTAAAGAACGCAGATGACGCAGAAAGCGCAGAATATCGCAGATAAATTAAAAATAAAAGTCTGCGAGACTCTACACTTTCTGCGTTATCTGTGTCCGGTAATACAAACTTTTAATACATCTCCTTTCGTTTTTTCCGGCTATTTATCGTAAGTTTGTGAACCAATATAAACTTACAAACTAAATATATCATGAAACAAAACAACCTATGGATAACTGCCCTCGCATTGGGTATTACGTTATCCGCCTTCGGACAGCAGGCCGACAAAGGAATTTCCCAGGAAATGCTGCAACAGATCAAACAATCGTACAAAGGAACTCCTACCGACAAGGCTATCCATAACGCCATCAGTAACAACGACATCAATAAGCTGGCAGTAAATGCCGACAGCAAGAACAATTTCGATACTTACTTCTCTAATAAAGTGAACAGTAAAGGTATTACCAACCAGAAATCTTCCGGCCGTTGCTGGTTATTCACCGGTCTGAACGTTTTCCGTGCACAGGCGATCGCAAAGTACAATATGGGAGATTTCCAGTTCTCGCAGAATTACTCCTTCTTCTGGGATCAATTGGAAAAAGCCAACCTGTTCCTGCAAGGGATCATCGACACACGCGAAAAGCCGATGGATGACAAAATGGTGGAATGGTTATTCAAAAATCCGCTTAGCGACGGAGGACAGTTCACCGGCATATCCGATATCTTAGGTAAATATGGCGTGGTTCCCTCTGACGTAATGGTGGAAACCAATAGTAGCGAAAGTACGGGAAGAATGGCTAACCTGATCGGCCTTAAATTAAAAGAGTTCGGCCTGCAATTACGCGACCAGTCTGCCAAAGGGGCTAAAGTAGCTGCATTGGAGAAAGACAAAACTGAAATGTTGGGTACAATTTACCGGATGCTGGTCCTCAACCTGGGTGAACCGCCTACGAAATTCACCTGGACTCGCAAAGATGCACAAGGCAATCCGGTTGAAACAAAAGAATATACTCCTAAATCATTTTTCGATGAATATATCGGCAAAGACCTGACAAACAATTATGTCATGCTGATGAACGATCCGAGTCGCGAGTATTATAAGCTATATGAGATCGATTTCGACCGTCACCGTTATGACGGAAAGAACTGGACTTACGTAAACCTGCCGATCGAAGAGATCAAAGAGATGGCTATCGCCTCTATCAAAGACAGTACAATGATGTATTTCTCCTGCGACGTAGGTAAATTCTTCGATCGTGAACGGGGTCTGTTGGATGTGAACTATTACGACTACGGTTCACTGATGGGAACGACTTTCGGTATGGATAAAAAACAACGTATCCAAACATTCGCCAGCGGTTCGTCACATGCCATGACCTTAATGGCTGTTGATCTCGACGCAAACGGTACACCTAAAAAATGGATGGTAGAAAATAGCTGGGGGCCGGGAGCCAACAGTGGCCACCTGATTATGACCGACGAATGGTTCAACGAATATATGTTCCGTCTGGTAGTCGAAAAGAAATATATCACCGACAAAGTAAAAGACGTTCTCAAACAAACACCGACCCGCCTTCCGGCTTGGGACCCGATGTTTACAGACGAAAATTAAGAATTGTATTGAAGAACGAAGAAAAAGAACCCCGGCAGATTATTGGTCTGTCGGGGTTCTTTTATCAATGTTTCCTAATTACTTCTTTTTATTGTTTCTACTTCCTATCCAGGTCCCTTGTTTCCACAAATACTCCAATGGTCCTTGTTTATGGCGTGACAACCAATAACGGCTGAATGCCCATTGAACAGTGAAAATAGACAACCCGATAAGCAAAGTCTCTGTAGCCCCGGTCACACGATACAAACCCAAACCAAATCCATAATAAATACATACACCTATAATAGACTGCGAAATATAGTTTGTCAGGCTCATACGTCCATAAGGGATAATAAACTTTTGCCAGTTACACCCATTCTCCTTTTTAAACCAAATCAACACAAAGATCGAAACCAAAATTAGCATAAAGGCAAAATTGCTAAGAGATTGTGTTATTATATTATATGGAAGCAATACGGATGGATTACCTATATGTTCGGGAACAAAAACCCGAAGCAGATAAAGTGGTATGAATGCCAATATACCTATACCTAAGATACGTTTCCAGAAACCAATTGTACGATCACTCCTTATGAAAGATCCATTACGTCCTAATAACATTCCAAACATAAACAAGGCGGATGTCTGAAACAACCGTCCATTTTCTACCTGCCAGAAGTTACTATATAATTGTCCATCCCATATATTACTGCACAAAACCTCCACAAAAGAGCCATTCATAGTCACCCCGGCTACCCGTCCTGAATAGATCATGAATCGATTCCCGACAGCTGCATAATCCGGATCTAATAACGCATATAACATTCTGCCCCATTCAAAAGGCTGAAGCAACAAACAAACAGCGATCCAAAAAACAATTTTATCTTTCAGTTTGCATACCGGAATAAGAACAAAACCTGCAATGGAATAGAGTACCAGGATATCACCATTATAAAATAATGCATGAAGCTGGGCAAACAAAAACAACAGAACTAACCGCCAGGCAAAACGCCCCCGAAAATCGATCCCTTTTTGTTCCGCATGATAAAACTGAATATAGAAGCTGAAACCAAAAAGCAAGGAGAAAGTAGCATAAGCCTTTCCACTAAACAGAAAGAAAAAGCTATCCCACATCCATTTGTCCAGCCCCTGCAACCAAACCGGCTGAAATTCCGGAATGAAATAAATATTATAATGTTCAAGATTATGCAACAACACAATAGCCAACAAAGCAAAACCGCGAAGCGCATCTACTACATTCAAGCGTTCGGATTTTTGAATAGTATGTATCATTTCTTATTATGTATCAGATATTCAATAGATATAAGTCTTTGTCTCATTTTCCCCAATCCGAAGGCTTTGCCCCCATCTGCAATACCAACGTTCCGCCCTTCATCAGGTCGGCATGCGTCAGATAACATTTATCGTAAGGAATTCCATTTAAAGTAGCCTGCTGAACATATATATTTTCAGGACTATTATTACGAGCTTCAATCACAAATGTTTTTCCCTCCGCATAGTCCGGATCCAAATTGAAGACGACCTTTTCAAATACCGGACTGGTTATTTCATAACGCTGGTCACCGGGACACACCGGATGAATACCACTTGCCGCAAGGACATACCAGGCCGACATCTGTCCAACATCCTCATTACCGACCAATCCCAAGACTGAATTTTTATAAGCATTCCGGCAGATATCCCGCGTCCATTTCTGAGTAAGTTCGGGAGCACCCAGACGGTTAAACAGGAACGGCACATGATGAACCGGTTCATTGGCATGGTTATAATATTGATTCCAAAGGTAACCTTCGGGAGTTTGTTCAAACATATCCGTCAGATCGGCCAGCACTTTTTCACGCCCCCCCATCATTTGGACCATGCCTTCCACATCGTGTGGGATGAACCAACCCTGCTGGTATGCATTACTCTCCGTACAACCATATCCTTCCGCCAGTCTTCCCTCTTCGGGTAAAGGTTGAAATTCTCCTTTTTCATTACGTGGCCTGAACCAACCATAATCGGTATCATAAATTGTAGAATAGGTCATAGCCCGGCGGTCGAAATATTCCTTATCGGTATCCTTGCCCAACCATTCCGCCAGACGGGCCATACACCAATCATTGTATGCATATTCCAATGTATGAGAGATGGAACCCGGCGTATATCCATCTTCATTATTACCAAACAACCGGGAAGTATTTAAAGCATAACGGTATGCTTTATCTATATCATAAGAACGGATTCCTTTTGAATAGGCGTCACACAAGACGGACAGAGCCGGATTACCCAACATACAACCGGAATAAGCATTCAACAATTCCCATCGCTCCAGATATTCGTTTCCACTCTGATCGGCAATCTCCACCAACGAGTTGACCAGGTCATTGATCAGGGTTGGATTAATAATGGTTTGCAAAGGCATCTGGCTACGGAAAACATCCCATCCGCTAAAAATAGTTCGTTTAGTGAACTGATCCGTCATATGCGCCTGCTTGTTTGCCCCCATATACTCCCCGTTCACATCACTGCAAATCCTCGGGTCGATCATAGTATGGTAAAGAGCAGTATAAAAGATATGTTTTTCATCCTCCGTACCTCCGGTCACAGTTATTTTGGACAGAGCATCGTCCCATAACCGGCGACAGTCAGCCAATGTTGCGTCAAACTCCCAGGCATTCATTTCCGAATGCAGATTCTCTTCCGCATTCTTCATACTGGTAAAAGAGATCCCGCTTTTCATAAGGATCTGTTCTCCTGCATCGGTGTCGAATTCGGCATAAAAGCCCAAATGCCTTCCGGTCAACGACTTCACATCAGGTAAAACGCGGGCATTCCGGACAACTTCATGATAACGCTCACTCTCGATATCTTCCCGTTTACGTGTCCACCCGTCCGGTATGTCGGCCGACCATACGCCATGCGACCGGAAAGGACGTGAAAATTCAGCATAGAAATAGACTGTATAATCAGATTTTCCTGCACCATTTCCCCAACCGCCACCTTCGGGAGGACATTTCATTTCACCCCTGATCGTATGGTCATTGATCACCTCGATCGCCTGCCAGGTAGAAGTTCCTCCTCCCCTGCGTGCCAGGTCTATTTGTATACGAGCCTCTTTACTCTCCGGGAATGTAAAACGCAACATACCGCTATGAGGGAGAGCCGTAGCTTCGGCTTTTATCTGATAATCGGTAAGCATCACAGAGTAATAACCGGCAGAAGCCTTCTCCGATGCTTTATCATACCGGGAACGATAACCGTTATCAGGATCTTCCAACGTTCCCGAAAAAGTATGCAACTTACCGACTGTCGGCATTACCAATAAATTCCCCAGATCGCCATACCAGCCGATCCCACTCATTTGTGTAAAAGCAAAACCTTCAATAGAAGTATGTTCATCACTATAACCCGACCCGTTATCACCTCCGGTAATCGTATTAGGACTGAGTTGAACCATACCGAACGGAGAGGTTGCTCCCGGAAAAGTCTTACCCAAACCATGATATGAACCTCCCGCCTCCATACTGGTCGAAGCTCCGACAAAAGGATTTACGTAAGACGAAAGGGCCTGTTGCGCATCCGGGCCATCTTTCACTGAGCTACAAGAAAAAGAAATAACACAGAGAATCAATGAACACAAACTAATCTTTTTTTTCATAATGCTACCGATTGATAAGAATGAAACAAAGATAGTATTTTATCTCTAACACTCTATTCATCTTTTCTGTATTCAATGTGTTTACCATATTATCATTAAATAAACATCCATTCTTATCTGATGTGAGTCAAAAGAATGGAACACCTAACAAAACAACGAATAACTTTTTTTGTTTTTATTTGCTTTATCCAACACTTCTCCATATTTTTGTTGTCGTACACACAGGTAAAGAGTTATCGGTCTGTACATTTTATTGATTACGGAAGCGTTTTAAAGATATTATCCTAATTGGAAACTTCGACACTTTTCAATGTAGCTGGATAATAGACAACTAAAACGCTCACGTACCTTTCCTTGTTATATCTACTCATAGGCATTACCGTATAGTTATGTCAATATGGATGTACAAGATAAAAGGGCGTGAGTTGTTGTTTATATCAGCTACAGGGCAGTCGAAGGCCTCCAATTAGATATATCAACAATCCTCACGCCTCCTTTATTTTGTAACCATCCACTCCGGGGATTGATGGATACCTTATTTGTAGCAATATGAAAAATCATGTTCTCTATTTTCTTCATCGATTAACCTTGATTCTATTTTTATCAGGGATTTTTATTTCTCAAGTCTATGCACAAAGAATGACAGTTACAGGAATTGTAAAAGACCACCTAGGTGAACCGCTTATCGGTGTTAATGTTGTGGAAAAAGGAAAAAACAATGGAACCATAACCGGTAGTGACGGGAAATTCAGCCTGAATACATCAGGGAAAAGCCCTGTATTGATTTTCTCCTACATCGGTTATTTATCTCAGGAAGTTCCGGTCACCGACTTGAAAATGGTCAATGTAACTTTGGCAGAAGACACAGAAGAACTGGACGAAGTACTGGTCATCGGTTACGGTACAGCTAAGAAAAAAGACCTGACAGGTGCCATTTCCCGCGTAAAAGCAGAAAAAATGGAAGCGGAAGCTCCACGATCTGTCCAAGACCTGCTACGTGCCAGTGCCGCAGGTTTATCCATCAGCATGTCTACCGACGCAGCCGGTACGGCCGATCTGCAAATACGAGGAAAAAATACACTCAGCGCAGGCTCTGCTCCCCTGATCGTATTGGATGGTGTCATTTACGACGGCTCCATGCAGGACATTAATGCTATGGATGTCGAAAGTATCGATGTCTTGAAAGACGCCAGTTCTGTTGCCGTTTATGGAGCCAAAGCTGCTAACGGGGTAGTCGCTATTACTACCAAAAAAGGAAATACCGGTAAACCGATTATCACTTTCAACGCAAATGTCGGCCTGGTGCACAATTCCCGCCTGCCTAAAACAGTCGACGGGGCAGGATTCCTGTTATTTCGCCAGGAATATGCCGAAGGACTACTGTCGCAAGACGAACTGACGGCACAACCCGGTAAATATGCCGACCCGCGTAATCTATCTTCGATGGGCGTAGACCCATTGGCCTGGTACAACTATGACCAGAAAAATCCAGCCGCATCCTTGCCGGATGAAACAACACTGGTCACCACTTGGTTAACCCGCCTGAACCTACAGAACATAGAAATTGAAAATTACCTGAACGGGGTGGAAACCAATTGGGACGATATTGTTTACCAAACCGGTTTGCAACAGGATTATACGACAAGCATTTCCAACCGGACAGATAATTTCTCTTATTATTGGTCTCTGGGATATGCCGACCGGGAAGGAGTAAAAACAGGTGACCGTTATCGCAACTTTCGGTCACGCCTGAATCTGGAATCAAAAGTCACTTCTTTTCTTACCGTGGGACTAAATTCTCAATATGCGACCCGTATCGGTGGTTACCTGGCTGCTGATGTCGACCAGCGTGAACATAATTCCCCCTACACGACCAATGAAATAGACAACCCGGACAGCCCGTACCGTATGTATCCTTCAGGCGATAACAACACGAAAAATCCGTTCTTCGACAACCTGTACCGCGATAGACGGGATATAAACCATGATTTTAATGCCAACCTGTATGCCATCCTGAAATTACCTTTCGGCCTGGAATACCAAATGAACTTTACACCGCATTATCACTGGTATGAATATATGAACCACGAATCGTCGCAACACCCCGAATGGGCAGGAGAAGGAGGTAAATCGGAACGCAAGAACGAAAAAACATTCAACTGGCTACTCGACCATATTGTACGCTGGAAACAGGAATTCGGTAAAGACCACCGTGTAGAAGCGACATTCCTCTTCAATGCAGAAAAAGGACAATGGTGGCAAACAGTAGCCAAGAACCAGCAATTTACCCCTAGCGATATTCTGGGATACCATAATATCGGTGCCGGATCGATCCCGTCCGTATCCAGTAACGATACATATAAAACAGGGGATGCATTGATGGGACGTATATTCTATTCTTTCAGGGACAAATATCTGGTTACTGCCTCAGTCCGTCGCGACGGTTATTCCGCTTTCGGACAGATGAACCCACGGGCTACATTCCCCGCCCTGGCTTTGGGATGGGTATTTACATCCGAGAAATTCATGGAAGCATCGAACAGTTGGCTGAATTACGGAAAATTCCGCTTTTCCTGGGGACAGAACGGAAACAGAGATATCGGCCAGTATGAGGCATTGGCTTCTTTAAACTCCGGCCTGCATCCATATATAGACCAGAACGGGAATGTGTATACAACCTCACAGATATACATAAACCGTATGCCGAACAGCGCATTAAAATGGGAACGTACAGCCTCTTATAATATAGGCATCGACTTCTCTGTGTGCGAAGACAGGATAAGTGGTAGTATGGAAACATACATGGCAGAAACAAACGATCTATTGGTTAGCCGCTCGCTGCCGTCCATTTTAGGATACGACAATGTGAAAGCCAATCTGGGTACACTGACCAATCGGGGCTTTGAGCTGACATTGAATGCCAATCTGATAGAAAGTAAAAACTTCTCATGGAATTCCAGCGGTACTTTCTCCTTCAACCGCCGGAAGATCAAACATCTATACGGAGACATGGAAGAAGTGAAAGATGCGGACGGCAATGTGATCGGCTACAAAGAAGCAGACGACCTCGCAAATAAATGGTTTATCGGACATGACACGGACCAGATATGGGACTACGAACGTGATGGCGTCTGGCAGCTGGGAGAAGAGGAAGAAGCTGCCAAATACGGTAACAAGCCGGGAGATTTCAAATATATCGATCAAAACAACGACGGAGTAATGGATAATGACGATAAGGTATTCCAAGGTTATACAACTCCCCGCTACCGTTGGTCCTGGCGGAATGAGTTTACATTCTATAAAAACTTCAATTTATCATTTATGATGTATTCTCACATCGGACAATACGGAACATACAACCGGGCCGCCAATACGGGCGGTATGTTCGACCGTTATACAGTTGTGGATATTCCACGTTGGACGAAAGATAATCCGACCAACGATTACGGACGCCTTGGTTCTAAAAATATCGGCAGCAATTATGTAAAGAAAACATTCGTACGTATGGAAAACATTACGCTGTCGTACAACGTTCCGCAAAACCTCCTGAAGAAATTCTCTGTACAGAATATGCGTTTCTCGGTAGCCGTCCGTAATCCGTTCGTCATCACAGGATGGACTTTCGGTGATCCGGAAGGCGGAGACACGACACTGAGAACCGTCAATTTCGGAGTGAACTTTACTTTATAAACATTGATCAACCTATAAGAATTAAAGATTATGAACAATAAAAAACAGCTTATACCGGCTTTAGCCGCATTACTTTTATTCAACTCATGTGATGACAGTTGGCTCGAACCGAAGCCCCTATCCTTCTATACTCCGGAAAACACCTATGTAGATGCTGCCGGTTTATATTCCGCACTGGTAGCCTGCGAACGTAATATGCGTCACGAGTTCTTTACAGATGGTGCTCCGATACTAACGGAAATGTATACCGCAGATATTGCTGTACATGGTAAAACCGATGAAAGCGGTTCGTTGGTCGATTTCGATAATGAAATGCTTCCTGCCCGAACAAAAAACGATATGAAAGGCAAGAACGGATGGTATTGGGCGGAAGGTTTTAAAGGGATCAAGTATGCCAATATTGTGATCAGCCGTTTGGATGCCGCTACATTCAAAGACGAGGCAGAACGGAATGCAGTCTTGGGCGGTGCTTATTTCCATCGTTCCTACCGTTATTACAAATTGACCCATCAGTTCGGTAATGTCCCCTGGTTGAGTGAAGAAATTACCCAACCGAAACTCGACTTTTACTCCTATGACCGGTGGAGTATCCTTGAGCAATGTAAAAAGGATATGGAGTTTGCCTATCAATGGGTTCCGGAACAGATGGATCGCGGCAGGGCTAATAAAGATGCTTGCGGTATGCTTTTAATGAAAATATGTATGTCTTTGGGGGATTTCGACCGTGCCATCGAAGTTGGAAAAGAAGTTGTCGCCCGGCATCCGTTGATGACACAACGTTTCACCGGCAACAAAAACAAACCGAACACCAACCTGATGCATGACCTGCACAGCGTAGAAGCAAAAACGGATATGAGCAATACGGAAGGAATCATGTATGTGGTAGCTTATCCCGATATTGTCGAAGCCGGTGATAAACGCATTTACACGATGCGTAACGGACTTCCCTACTGGGCAAAAGGTGCAGCTATCAAGACACCCGACGGAAAATCAGGAACAGCCATTGTTCCGGCATCCGAAGACAAGAACACGGAGATCGACAATGATGCTAATTACGGCCGTGGTATCGGAACTTGCCGTCCTACAAATTATTTCCAATATGATATCTGGACTGATAAAGAAAAGAACGACCTACGGAGCCCGAATAATCACGACAGTTGGAAACGTATGGAAGATTTACGGTATAACGAACCGAGCCTGAAGAAGAACAACAGCCCGTGGTACGGTCAGCCGCTGGTTCATCCGAACGACATTTCCGTTGCCGACTCCATCCGGTGCTGGTATATGTGGCCGCATTACAAATTGTTTGTTCCCGATCCAACAAAAACACAAGACTACCAGGGTGGTGAAACTCCATGGTATATCTACCGTTCAGCCGAGACTTACCTGATGATAGCCGAATGTTATTATTGGAAAGGGGATAATGCGAATGCTGCTGCCATGCTGAATATTGTCCGCAGTCGTGCCGGGGCAGAGCCTTTAATAGGAACGATCGGTATCGCCGAGGTATTGGCAGAACGTGCCCGTGAGCTGTACTACGAAGAAAATCGTCACATCGAACTGGTCCGCATATCCTATCTATATGCCAAAACAGGCAAGGCTTGTGAAGAATTCGGAGGGCGTATCTATAAATCGGATAATTTCTCCGGTCCGGGTGGGACCGGAACAAACTGTAAGGATGCAGGAGTAAACTTCTATTTCGATTGGGTAATCAAATACAATAACTTCTACAACAAAGGAGTCGTTATCCCTTATGGTGAATATCGAATGAGCGTACATCATGTACTGTGGCCGGTTCCTGAAAATGCAATCAAGACAAATACCGGAGGAGTTATCAACCAGAATATCGGTTATCCGGGAGCAGAGAATAATATCACTCCCCTGATGGTCGGTGAAGAAGCTCCTGTGACAGAATAGAGCAATAAATAAAAAGGTTGCAAGAGTATGAGTATATTCCATTTCTTGCAACCTTCATTTTCTTTTCCGTATCTAACACATTACATCTTATTTGCCATATTCCTCATACAACATAAGCAAATGAGCCGAACTCCAACTGAAATGAGGAGCTTTCAGGCGTGCTCCGTTATGAGTATCATAATTCTCATGAATAGGGGCATCTTCCTTCAGTCCCTGCAAGCGGGTAAAGACCTGATCGGTGAAAGCGTCTGCTTCTTTTTTATATCCATACTTACGGATGCCGGATATTCCGAAGTAAACCTGATCCAGCCAGATAGGGCCCCGCCAATAACCTGCCGGCATAAACTTCGGATTGTCTGCCGCAATCGTAGGGAAAGGGATATAAGTAGCGAACTTCGTGGTATCGCTGAATATTTTCATGGCAGCAGCAGCCTGCTCCCGGGATGCGATCTCCGCCCACAAAGGTATACATGCTTCCGTCCCTTCTTCCATAACATATGTACCATTCAACCGTTTATCAAAGAAGAAGCCGGGGTCGGAAACAAAAAAGTAATCCCGTATTTCCGCCGATCTGTCAGTATCTTCAAAAACTTCTCCGGCGATGGGGGCCAGTTCGCCTAATAAGCGGTGCTCGAGTGCCAGAAAAGCATTCAGATCGACAGACTCCTGATCCATACTCCATGCACCATCACTGTTCTTTACCATCACAGCGTCGTCGAAACGGATCGCATTGTCCATACCGCTTTCCCAGGCAGCAGCTTCAAGGGTTCCGTCACAGGCTCCAAACTCACATATCCCGTTATTATTGTGGTCGCGATGGGTGAACCACCATTTATAATAATGAAGTAATTTGGGATACATCTCTTTTACAAAAGCAGTATCACCCGTTGCTTTATAAATCTCATCTACAGCCCATACTGCTAAAGGAGGCTTACTGTCTCGCGCATTATTCTCGGATGCATCACTATAAATACAATCGATAATCATACCTTCCGGTGTCTGATAATCAAACATAGCACGTACCTGATCCTTTGCAAGGTCAGGAGCGAAACGAGCCAAGGCAACTGCATGTTTCCAGGAGTCCCATCCCCAAAATCCGACAAAGTAGCCGACAGCATGACTGGGAACTACTCCATCATGGAATAAATCGCCACGTGCACTCCGCCAGTTGGCAATCAAAGTGACTACTGCCTTAACCGCTATCCTGTTATAAGCTTCCGGCATATCAGGACGAAGAACTTTCTGCAAATAGCCTTCCCAGCGTGAAGCTGTTTCCTCCCTATATTCTACCGGAGAAGCCTGAACAACGGCAGCTCTATGCAATACGGCCTGCCTGGATGCTTCATTTTCAAAAAAAGAAATGACAACATTCGATTTACCCGGAGTAAGCGTTAAGGTTTCATATCCATTCTCAGACGACAGGATACCCATTTCCGGACTGAATGTCAAAGCAACTCCCTCACCCGAAGGCCAGGTCAGCAATACCCGGTTCTTATCCGTCGTACAAACAACATCATCCGGAAGAACCTCTCCGGCAAAACGAAGCAAAGTATTCTGATCGGAAGAACAGGTCAACAAGGCCGTCGATTTATCAACAAAGACCAAACGTTGTTCTATCCGTCCGGTTTCAGAGGAAGAAGACATATATAATTCACCCGGAAAATAAGAGACAGAGTCCGGAGTATACACGACATCCGGATCTTCACCGTCGAAGCGGACTTTTACCAGAGCATCCGAAAGCCACTGACGTTTATTCATATCCAGATGAAAAGGGCCACAGAAGCCGTTCACCCATTGTTCCTCCCGCGGTAAAGTAAACCCATACCATGCACCGGCATCCGTAAACCATCCCCGGCAACGCGAAGCCGAGTCCGGCGTATAACGAATGTCTAAAATGTTACTGTAATTGTAAGCTGTACCGGATGATACCGGCTGCTTCACAGAGCAACCGGCCCATCCGATGACGGCTATCAATAAAGCACTTATCAACAGTTTGTGTTTCATATCAGCCTCCTTTTAATTTATCTATTCAGTTTAGAAACTTTGATCAGATCTGTTTGCTTATTAACAGGAATAATAAAGAAACTATACTCTTGTCTGACAGGTGTAATTGTGTATTCCGGATGTGTCTGGGCTCCCCAGGTATTATCTCCGCCAACACCCATTTGCTTGCTGTCGATATTAAGCCAAACCATATCTTTCTTTTCAATGCTACCCCCATGAATATGCTGAATGCTGGAAGGTATATATTCTATATCCTTCATAGGGAAATTCCAGGCACTGACGCTCAACGGTTCACAACCGGACTTAACCAGGATACCGTTGCCTGCCTGATCCTGAAGGGCTACCCAACGGACATCCGACTTGTTGGCTGTTTCCTGCGCACGTACATAAGGATGATACTGTTCCCAAACGGAGGCTTTATACAAATCTATATCGGCACCCGATTTACGATCCCAGTAGTTTTCCTGCGGACCACGGCCCAACCAGGTCATTTGATCATAATCGCCTTTCAGTATCATACGCATACCCACCCGGGGTATTTCCGGTAATTGTTTCTCGCCGGGGACAAAAGAGTAAGCAGTCTTTATAATGCCATCTGCATAAACCGTATAGACCACGGAACAGGTAGACTCCTGAAGAGGCATATCATAGCTCACTTTCACGACAACAGACTTTTTATCGGTAGCCATATCGGCAGAGAATGCTTTTAATGACAATTCATTTCCGGCATTTTTCCACGTTTCACTACGATCACCCTGTTTATTCGCCACATCGTTATCCGTAAGCGGTCGCCAGAAATTCGGGCGAAGTCCCTCTTTCAGGTAGTTGTTTCCATCTATCATATATTTAGTGATCTCACCGTTCTTCTTTGAAAAAGTAACCGACATGGAAGCTCCTTCGATCGTTATATTCTCTGCCTCATCGACAGTAGAAAGAGTCCCGGACAAAACCGGTGCGGATACCGGTGAAGAGGCCACCGGTAATTTCCACTGCTCCGACGCGGCCAGATGTCCTTTTGGAACCAAGGGTGTTTCCTCTCTGGTCAAAGCCGATATATGAAGAAAATATTCAGTACCGGGTTCACCCTGTATAGCAGGTATCCGGACAGGAACTTCTGCCGATTGATGCGGCGCAATAACAGGAACATCCAGTTTGCCCTGATAAAGAGTTTTCCCGTCCGCTTTTACAGTCCATACATAATCATAAACGTCGGAAGATACAAAGTCATGACGGTTGGTTACTTTAACCAGACCAGATGAAAACGGCACTCCCTCAAAATGCATATACTGATAAATTTTCTTTACCTCCCAAATATGCGGATGCAAACTGCGATCGGCAGCCACCAGTCCATTGGCACAAAAGTTAGAGTCGTTCACAATACCTACAAATCCCATATCACCTCCATAGGCTTGTATATCGTGTCCCTTTTTATCTTTGATGGCAAAAGTCTGGTCCACCCAGTCCCAGATAAAGCCTCCCTGCAGATTATCGTATTTATAAATCAAATCCCAATAGTCATTCAGGTTTCCAACACTATTACCCATCGCATGCGCATATTCGCAAAGGATAAGCGGACGAGGCTGGCGTTGGTTTACCCATTGGCGCAACAACCAGACACGGCCATACATCGGACAATAAATATCGGACAGCCCTTTTACACCTCCGCCTTCATACTGAACCGGACGGCTGGTATCACGTTTTTTCGTCCAATGATACAAGGTTTCAAAATGCTTTCCATATCCGGACTCGTTACCCAAGCTCCAGGTAATGATGGCTGTGATATTTTTATCGCGTTCCACCATACGTTCCATACGTTCCATAAAAGGAATATCCCAACTTTCCATATTGGCAAGCGTACCATCAGGATGAGCTTCCATTCCATGTGATTCGATATTCGCCTCATCCACCAGATAAATACCGTATTCATTACAGAGATCATACCATTCTTCATGGTTGGGGTAATGACAGGTACGTACGGCATTAATGTTAAATTGTTTCATCAGGCGGATATCTTCTATCATACTCTCCACCGAAATGGAACGTCCTTTATGCATATCGTGCTCATGACGGTTCACGCCTTTTATCAGTATCGGAGTTCCGTTTACCTGCAACATGCCATTTTTCATCTCCACTTTTCGGAAACCAAAACGCTGGACAAAGGATTCTGTCACCCTACCCTGCTTGTCAAGTGTATTTACTACCAGCGAATAAAGATTGGGAGTTTCTGCCGTCCAATGTTTTACACCGGGGAAACGTTCGGTAAAGATGAAGATACTATCTGTTTTTGCTTTAACGGCAAACTGTCGGGAAGCTATTTCTTTTGTTCCATCCAACACTTTGAGTTGAACGCCCGTTCCTTTCCCGATCTTCCGGTTGTCCAGCGTCACTTTCACATCCAGAAGACCATCCTGGTAATTATTCGTCAGGTCAGCAGATATTTCAAAGTCTTTCACACGTTCCTGAGGGCGTGCTATCAGTTTCACATCGCGCTCGATACCGCTGTATTTCCAATAATCCTGCCCTTCCAGATAAGAACCGTCACTATATCGATAGACTTCTACAGCCAGTTTGTTTTCTCCGGATTTAAGATATTTATTAATCAGGAATTCCGAAGGCAGGCGACTGTCCTCAGCATACCCTACAAAATGACCGTTTAGCCAACAATAATAGGCTGACTCCACGCCTCCAAAGTTCAATAGGATATCTTTTCCCTTAAAATCAGCCGGAACCGTAAAGGTCGTTACATACGAACCCACCGGATTATAGTCTGTCGGCACATGAGGGGGATCGGCTGGAAACGGATAACGTGTATCCGTATAAATCGGGGCATCAAATCCCTGAAGTTCCCAACTACCGGGAACCTCTATATCCTTCCAGTCGGACACATTGTAACCTTCTTCATAAAAAGTGACCGGACGACTGGCCGGATTTTTAGCATAATGAAATTTCCAGGTTCCATTCAGTGAATATCGCTGTTCTTTCGATGCATCCTTCTGTAAAGCCCCTCTCTCAGAAGAATAGGGAACAAAATGAGCATGTATAGGTTCACGATTGATCTGATTAACCCGCTGGTCTTCCCATTCTTTCGGTTGGGCATGCAAAGCGAGACTCGCCAAAAGAGCACTGGCCGTATAAAAAAGATGTTTCATACAAAATTGTTTTAATAAAAAAGGGTGCCTCTCGCATGAGGCGAAGAGACACCCGGTTATAGAAATAGTTGTGTCTATGATCCTTTTGTTAAGCTTTCATCAATGAAGCGCATTATTTGTGTTTATTTCCTGGATAGGAATCGGATAGAAGCTATTCTTTTCCGGATTAAAATCACGGCCTACGGCCTTCAAGGCTTCCTGTGTCTTTCCCCAACGACGAAGGTCATAGAAACGGAAGTTTTCCAGAGGGAATTCCAGTATGCGTTCGTGTTCAATCTGTTCACGAACCTGTGCTTGCGATGTGCCTTTCATATTCGGCATATCTGCCCGTTCACGAACCTGATTGATCAGGGAAATGGCTTCAGCCGTTTGTCCCAGTTCATTCAATGCTTCGGCTTTCATCAATAATACGTTTGAATAGCGCATCAACGGAATGTTAGGAGCAAAGTAATTGTTTTCCATACCTTCGTAATCGACCGGCATAAACTTCCGGAATGCAGGTTTGTTCTTTCCATCAAACCAATCATCATAAGTATATCCGTATACACGACCGGCTTCCGGATCATTAAAATAATCGCACTGGAAGAAAATAGTTTCATACAAACGACTGTCGTAACGACCTGTCGTTGCAATCCGGCCTTCTTTCATATATTCATTCATCAACATCGTGTTCGGAAGGATTTCATCCCAGCCCCGGAGTTCGGAGCATCCGATCCAACGGTGAAGCTGCGTCTTATACCACGCGCCGTTTGCATCAGACATCGACATCTGCAATTCGAAAATACCTTCTTTGGAGTTTTTATTACTTCCATCGAACATCGACTTGAAGTCTTTCACCAGGTCATAACCTTTCACATTATTAAAGGCATCTACGGCAGCTTTCAATTCTGTATCTTTATTACCCGATTCTTCATAAGCTCTTGTCAGATGTGCCCAACCGATATAAGCATAAGCAGCCCCTTTGGTTGCACGTCCTAACTGATCGGAAGTACGACTTTCCGGCAGTGTGGTTGCCTTGGTTAATTCGCCGATAATGAAATCCCAGGCCTCTTCACGTGTAGCCAATGCTTTATCTAACTGGTCCGTCGAAGAAATATAAGCATCACGAATAACGATTTCTTTCCAGTTCAAAAGAAGTTTCATATGATAATAACCACGCAGGAAATATGCTTCATTCAGAATGGTATTCCGTTCTTCTTCCGTTATCTCCTCGGCCGGAATATTCGGCACGTTTTCTATAACCTGATTACAGTAGTTTATACCTCTGTAAGCATCCTGCCAGTAATAAGTAAACTGGGAGTTACCATTTGTATAAGTAAAGTTTGCCAACTCTACCCAGTTCGGATAATTAAATGCATCGGAACCCAGATTAACGATATCCTCGCGGTATGCCTCTACCGGCCATTTTACTTCCGAAAAACTCCAGGTATCAGTAAATGATTCCAACTGGGAATAGGCTGCTGCTAATCCTGCCTCCGCATCTGATTTGTCACGCCAAAAAGATTCGTTTGTCAGTTGGTCTGGTGACGACACTGTCAGAAAATCATTGCAACTGGTAATTGTTCCCAGCAATAATAAAGAAGCAACTATATATTTTATCTTTTTCATTGTCTATGTGATTTTAAGTAATTTGTAATTAGAATGTAAGCTGTAATCCTACGATATAAGAACGTGTGAAAGGATAAATTTCCTTATCTACACCTGTATTCAATATCTTATCTGTAGAAAATTCAGGATCTATACCGCTGTATTTGGTAATTGTAAACAAGTTCTCTCCGCTTACATATAATCTAAGTTTATCAACAAACAGTTTTTTCAATAATGTTGAAGGAAATGTATACCCGATCTGTAATTGACGCAGGCGAACAAAGTTTCCATTTTCCAGGAAACGATCGCTTTCGCGTGAGTTATTGTTCGGATCCTGCAAAACTGCACGGGGAACACTTGTATTGGTATTACTTGTAGTCCATGCATCTAATGTGGAAGCCAGCATATTGGTACCCGAGCTCATTCCTTCAAAGAAATAACGGTTACCGTTATATAGCTTATGTCCCCAACCGCTACCCAGTAAGAAGGAGAAGTCAATGCCTTTATAAGAGAAACCGGCAGAAAGGTTGGCTTCCAGTTTCGGCATACCGGAACCGCAAGACTCTTTATCATCTTCGTCTATCTGACCATCGCCATTCACATCACGAAAACGGATATCTCCCGGACGGGCATTCGGCTGTAATAAATCACCATCGGCATTCACATGAGCGGCTACTTCTGCTTCATTCTGAAAGATTCCATCTGTGCGATACAGGTAGAAGTTGGCTATAGGTTCCCCTACAATTGTCTGAGTCGGGAAGTGTTCCGTAAGAAATTTCAAACCATCCCCATATAAAGCCTGCTTCGGATCTGAAAGTTCCAGTACTTTGTTGCTTGTTGTTGTCAGGTTCAATCCTACATTATAATCCCAGTCACCTTTCTTATCAGCCCAGTTGATCTCTATTTCAAAACCTGAGTTACGGATTTTACCGACATTCATAACAGGACTATTTAAACCTACGGAAGGAGCCAGTTTCTTGGTGATCAGCATATCCTCCGTCTTGTTATAATAATAGTTCAATGCTCCCGATAAACGGCCATTTAATAAACCATAGTCGAAACCGATGTTCTTTGTATCGGTTGTTTCCCATTGCAGGTTACGGTTTGCCAACCCGGTAGCTATACTTCCCGGCCATGGACTTGATCCGTTACCCTGAACACCCCCCATCGACATATCGTTTCCGCTGGTAATCAATGCCTGGAAGTCATAATAGCCAAGTGCTTGCTCATTACCTAAACGTCCCCAGCTGGCACGCAATTTCAAATTACTGATCACACCGTCTTTCGGGAAAAACTCTTCTTCCGTTATTCTCCATCCCAAAGCGACTGATGGGAAAACACCCCAGCGGCTATCTTTACCGAATTTGGAAGAACCGTCTGCACGGACAGTAGCCTGCAACATATAACGTCCGGCATAAGAATAATTTACACGGCCAAAGAAAGAAGCACGGTTATAATCGTATAATGAACCATCGCCACTATAAGTACCGCCTTTACCTGCTCCGATAGTAGCGAAATTAGGATCTAAGAATCCTGACGGTTTCTCAGATGTTACCAACTGTCCGTCTTTTACCTCATAAACAGTTGTTTTACCATCTACCTGTATTTCATTCCAGTTGTATTTACGTATCTGAATAGAATTACCGGCCATTACATTCAGGGAGTGATCTTTGAATTGCTTATCAAAAGTCAATACGTTGTCTATCACCTGATCTTCCCAGTAATAGGATTTCTCATATTGAGAAGGGTAATCCTGTTTTGCCTTTACGTCTGCCACATAAGCCGGCATGTGACGCTGGTAACGATAATGTTCTCCACGATAAGAGTAAGCGGTTTTGAATGTAAGCCATTCAGCCAGATGCATTGTCAATGCGGCATTGGCATCCATATTATATGTTTTGCCACCACCCTGGCGATAAGTATAATCCGCCATCACATTACGGTTGCTGGGCAGTCCATCATGATCTGTCAGTCCGAAGCCGTATTCTTTCGTATCATCATATACCGAAACCAGCGGAGAAATACCATATACTTCTTTCAGGGAGTATTGTGGCTGCTTTTCATCTTTAGCCATAAAAGACAAATTGGCATCCAAGTCGAATATATTCTTGGTAACAGACAGTTTCATGCGGGCATTATCTTGTTTGAAGCTATTACCCAACAGGACACCTTTATCATCCGAGTGATTATAAGATACCGAATAACGGGCTTTTTCACTTCCACCACGAACACTCACCTGATAGTTTTGTGTCAATCCGCCACGGAACATTTCGTCTTGCCAGTTTGTATTAGGATAAGAGGAAGGATTAGCCAGGAAGTTTGTTATATAAGCCGGGTAATCGACTGTCTTATTCGGATATTGAAGATTATAATTATCATACATCTGTTTATGTACCTGTACATAGCCCTCCGAGTTCAAAAGTTCCAGCCGGTTAGCTACTTTCGAGAAGTTCAGATAAGCATTTACATCTACCTTCAGATCTCCTTTTTTACCGTTTTTAGTTGTTACCATAATAACACCATTGGCAGCAGTAGAACCATAAATAGCGGCAGCAGCACCATCCTTCAAGACTTCCATTGCAGCAATATCCTGAGGGTTCACATTGCTTATATCACCGGGAAATCCATCGATAATATACAATGGTTCATTATTACCGAAAGATTTCACACCACGTATCTTAACAGAGATCCCTGCACCTGCGTTACCTCCTTTTTTCTGGATACTGACGCCGGATACTTTACCTTGTAATGCTTCTGCCGGATTGGTAGTTGCACGGCTCGTCAGTTCTTCCACATTAACCGAAGATATAGCACCTGTTAAATCGCTCTTTTTCATTGTACCATACCCTACAACAATAACCTCATCCAGTTTTTCTGCATCTTCTGCTAATCGGACTTCCAAACGAGGTTGCCCGGTATAAGTAATCTGCTGTGTTGTATAACCGATATAAGAAAAGAGAAGAATATCTCCTTTTTTTACGGACAACTCAAACTGACCATCCATGTCGGTCGTTGCCCCTTCCGTAGTCCCTTTTTTCAGGATATTCACACCGATAGCCGGAGCTCCGGTTTCATCATAAACAACACCTTTTACATTTACGTTTTGAGCGAACCCCAACATTGGTAAAAGGGAAAGGAGCATCAGAACGATTGATGTCCTAAGGAAAGAACCGGTAATAAACCGGGATTTGCATTGCGATATTCCCATGACTATTTCAATTAGATTAAATTAATAAAGTTTTGTTGCAAGAATAGTCGTTTATTATTCCTTTGTCAAGACTTTATCGGCCTATCTAATATCTACATATCACTAAAAAAAAGGATGTTTTTATCTACATATAAAAATAAAGAGCAACTGATTAACTGCATATTACACCAATAACAGATACTACATCAGATACTTTTCATATATTCAGTCAGACTCTCGTCTGTTTCCAGGTTCAGATGTTTACGCAACCGGTATCTTGCCATGTTCACAGTCTTGGGAGTAGAGTCTATAACGGAAGCAATTTCCTTTGTCGACAGACCGATGCGAAGCAGGGAAGCCAAACGTTGTTCATTTTTTGATAAATCGGGATGAAGTCCGGATAGTTTATCTATAAAACGGGCATTCACTTCATCTATCAACAATTCAGTCTCGGTATTCCGGGCATTGAATTGGGAGATATAGGCATTAATACTTCTCAAATGGGCATCCATCTCCGGGCCGGATAATTTGTAACCTTCTTTCAGCATCGATTGTATGTTTGCCAGTAAATCATTACGGCTGCGTACAAAAAAAGCGAAGTTCGTCAATTCGTGCCGGTTATAATCTAATTCCTGCTGTGTGGTTTGGGTGGCTATTTCTGCTTGTTTCAATTTCAGGGCGATCAGTTCTTTCTCTTGTTCCTCCAGCTTCCTCGAGGCCTCCAACATTTGTATTCGTTTTTGTTGCCGGCTGTGGAAAGTAACATATAACAATATGAGCAATACGGCTATAGCAATAAGTATTGCTATAAAACTACGCATTCTCAGGCTCTTGATCTGGAAAGCTTGTTCCTGCACGATCATTTCATGTTCTTTCGCTTTCAAACGTTTTTGAATAAGGTTCAGTTCAATTTGTCTCATCTCATCTTTTGCCGACAAGTCCTGTTCCATATCATACAAATCCTTCAGACTTTTATAAGCTTTCGGATAATCGCCCATCGCTTCGTGGATCCACGAAGCGTACCGATAATTATCGGTAATCAATTCTTTAGCATTGATCTTACGTGCATAGATCCTTGCAGTGTCCAATGCAGCCATCCCCTTTCTGTATTCTTTGGCATAATAATACTGTGTTCCCAGATTATTATAATTCTCTCCGAGTGACCAGACAGTACCCAAAGAGTCGTTTATAGCAATGGCTTCCCGCAACATACCTATCTTTTCCCGCGTATTACCTTCATACAAACAAAGGTTATTGAGGTTTACAGCCACTAGTTTCCTTTCCCCCAACTCCCTGTTTATATCCAGGGCTGCTTTGAAATTCTCTTCCGCTTTTCCATTATCCGGCACAAGTATATAAACCAGTCCACGGGCATTATAACACATTGCCAGACTCTTCCGATCATTCGCTTCCTTACAAATATCAATCGCCTTATCGACATACTGAAAGGCTGCATTCAAATCGCCTAACTTAGTATAACATCCTGAAAGGCGTACGTAGATATAAGCACTTTGGTTAGGTTTGCCGGCAGGTACATTCTCCAGGGCATTCGTCATAGATTCAAATCCCATATCAAAATCACCTTGATTCATATAGGCTTCGCCCAATGTTGACTGGGCCTTGGCCAAAAGACTTTTATCACCTTTTTTCTGCGCTTCTGTTATCGCGACATTAGAGTAATAAATAGCCTTGGAAGGATCTATTTTAAGCATATCTTCTGCCTTACTGATTAAATCACTGATAGTATCCTCAGAACTATTTTCTTTCGAAAACGCGGACAAACAGATTACCAGACAACACAAAGTACTCAAAAGAAAGGCGGTCTCAAATAGTTTTTTCATCTAATCCTGCTGTTTTAATTTGACAAATGTAAATAAATCATGCGAGAATATGAAAATAGTCCGACAGGAGTTTCCCAATGGGTAGGCAACTATTTTTTATAATCAGCACATTATTCTCTGTCAATAACTGAAACATTCGTATCTGACAACTACTAAAACGTATCCCTTAATTTTCAATACATTCGACATATTTCACAACAACGATATATTCAATAAATTTTGATATTAGCACTTTATTACGAATGTGCAATGTTAACAACTTGATTAACAAATCTTTAATACGTGTTCATATTAGAGTTCGTTGACAGCTTTATTTTTCTCTTATAATATAGAAAGAATATTCTTTATAAAGAATTATAAGGGGATCGGCTTTTTTCAGCCATCTTCCATCTCCCCCGTATTTCTGTATTCCTGAAAACAGCCTGTTTTATTTTATTGGTTACAGACAATTGTTTTCTGTTACAAATACAATTGTTTTTGATTTGAAAAACAGTTGTTTTTGAATACAAATATAATTGTTTTATAGACGGAAATCTATAAAAAACTTCCGGAAAGTCGACTCTTATTCCCACTGAGTTCCATCCGGTCCATTCGCTCCATATCCGCCTCATATCTTTGTTGTGTATTCAAGAGAACAACGCCGGTTTAGTTCGATTATTGACAGACACTATAACTCTTTGAAACTGTTTTGAATTTATTGTTTGATTCCATTCTAGAAAAAGGTGAAACCAAATGACAGGTTTTGTAGGGGTGGGGTTTGCCCACCCTTTGCGACAAGAATATAACAACCGGTGAAGAAGGGCGGGCAGACCCCGCCCCTACGGCCGAACCTGCCTGTTCCATTGTGACGGCGCCTGTAAGGGCGGTTCGCGAACCGCCCCTACCAACGACACTACATTCAAATCTGTCAAAAAACGAACCACAATATATTTAGAAGATGACGAAAAACTTATTTTTTCTCGTTCAATAATTTTTCAAGTAAGGTTACTTTTTCTTTTTCGTTAGCCAGCATACGTTCGTATAAGGAAGTATTCTCTTTAGTTAGCTCGATTATCTTTTCGACAGGGTGAATAGTTTTATTGTCATTAAATTCTGTAGAATAGCCTATATTATTACTGCTAATACTACCATTTTCATATTCAAAGTTATTATTCTCAATAACCACAGAAACCGGCGTCTCTTCCATATTTTCAATAATTTCCGGTGCAACATTAAGAATAGCCGCTATTTTCACCAGATAATCTTTTCCTATTTCACGCTGTTGTTCCAGCCAGGAAACAAGCTGTTGGGTAACGCCCAATTTTTCGGCCAATGTCTCTTGCTTCACACCTTCATACCTGCGTATCTTACTCACATTAGCCCCCTGGTGAACTCTAGTATTGTTTATCTTTTCAGTTTCCATGTTATCTTATTTTTAAGAGTGAAACAAATATATGAACAAATCTCCATATTTCGATGAAGATACGAGATTATAACAAAACATCCGGTCTTTTTTCTCTTTGTATGAATTTGTAAAATACAAACAGCTATTTGTATTTTACAAACAAAATGTTTACAGCCATTCAAAATTATATGCTGTCTTTTGTAAAAAGGATCGTTATGAATAAAATATACACATTACTCCTGATGGCATTAACCTTATCTTTACTGGTTTTCTGGAAGAGTTACGAAAAGAAAGAAAGAGAGCCATTTTGCGTTACTTACCATGTAGCCGTACATAGAATGTTAGCACGCAGAATGGTAGTCACTTATACAGATGAAAAGGGTTTGGCACAGGAAACCTTTACAGGCAAAAGGTGGGAGAAAAAAGTTTGTTTATCTCCTGATGAGATTGCTTCTTTACGGATAGATGAAATCATTAATCCCAAAGACCCTTATCCCGGTTATTATGCTTTCGAACAAGAAATACAAGACACGATAGCCAACGATTTTACGATGAAACCGCTTTCGATATGGATTGAACATCAAAAGAAAACAATCCTTAGTGCAGGAAACAGGCATTTACAGGTATCTTTGCTAGCTTCGGAGATTGATTAGATACTATTAATAGCAGGCGGTAATTCACCCGCCTGCTTATTATTTTATAGGGGAACATTTTAGCCAATGACGACTTTTTACAATCCAAGCTTCTTCAGCACCTGTTCCGTAGCCCCGGCATTATCACTGACGAAGTGTCCGGCAGCGTTACCCGAAGCATCCAGTACTTCATGGTAGGTAAGTAACTCGTCCATTTTATCACAGAAAGCTTGTTTGCTCGATATAGAAAAACCTCCTCCGACTTTGATCAAGTCTCTGGCTTCCTTAAATTTCTGGTACTTAGGGCCAAATATAACAGGTATACCATACACGGCTGCTTCCAATGTATTATGTATGCCTGCACCGAAACCTCCTCCGATATAAGCGATAGCCCCATACCGGTAGATAGAAGAGAGCAGACCGAAACTATCTACGATCAGACAGTCTTTTCCTTCCAGCAGGCTTTCATCATGGATTGCTTCCGACAAACGAACCGAAGGACGTTTCAATAACGATTCGATATACATCAAATGTTCACGATGGATCTCATGCGGAGCAATGATCAGCTTCATCTCAGGATGCTCATTGAAATATGGTATCAGGATCTCTTCATCCTGCGGCCAGGAACTCCCGGCAACAAGCGTCAGACTTCTTTTCCCATTCTTATCGTAAACAAAATGTTCCACCTGTGACAGGTCGCGAGCTTGTTTACGCACATCCAGTACCCGATCGAAACGGGTATCTCCGGTCACTGTCACATTCGTTATACCAAATTCTTTCAGCAAAGCGGCCGAACGTTCATCCTGTACAAAAAGATGCGTGAAACAATAAAGCATCTTCCGGTATAAGAAACCATACCACTGGAAGAAGAGTTGATCCGGACGGAATATGGAAGAAATGATGTAAACGGGTATATTCCGACGCTTCAACTCATGCAGGTAATTACCCCAAAACTCATATTTGATAAATACGGCTATAGCCGGATTGGCCAGGTTCAGGAATTTATTAACCCGGTAAGGTGTATCGAAGGGCAGATAACAAATGACATCTGCCCCGTTATAATTCTTACGAACTTCATATCCCGAAGGCGAAAAGAAAGTAAGCAGTATTTTATACTCCGGATGTTCCGCCTTGATTTTTTCCATCATCGGACGGCCTTGTTCGAATTCGCCCAACGAAGAAGCATGAAACCAGATATATTTTGCATTCCGGTCGATCTTCTCCCGAAGAATGGAATTCGTCTTCCACTGCCCCAGACGCATCATCCGGGCCTTCTTATGAAATGGAGAAATCAACGCAATTATAAATGCGTAAAAGTGGATTGCCAGACTATACATAACTTATTTAAGCACTTCAATCGCTCTTTGAATACGACGAATAGATTCTTCTTTTCCTAATGCTTCAGTAATATCAAAAATATGAGGACCTTTTCCTTCACCGACCAGAGCCAGACGGGTAGCATTCATGATGTTACCTAAATGGTATCCTTTGCTTTCGATCCAGGCCTTCACTTCTTCTTCCGTTCCTTCGATATCGAACGGTTCACGGGTGCGAAGCACTTCGATCAACTCGGTCAACTGGGCTGCTGAATCAGCCTTCCAACGTTTCTTGGTTGTTTTCTCGTCATATTCAGTCGGAGCAACAAAGAAGAATGCACAAACATCCCATAATTCTTTAATAAAAGATACACGGTCTTTCATCATTCCGACAACCTTTTCCACATAAGCCGGTTCGGCTTTTACACCGTGGCTTTCAAGGATAGGCATGAACAATGCGGCTACTTCTTTATTATCTTTTTTCTGGATATACTGGTGGTTAAACCATTTTCCCTTTTCATAATCGAACTTGGCACCGGCCTTGCTGCAACGGGTAAGATCGAAATATTTGATCAGTTCATCCATACTCATGATCTCCTGGTCGTTACCCGGATTCCATCCTAATAAAGCCAGGAAGTTTACAACTGCTTCCGGCAGATAGCCACTCTCACGGTATCCTGAAGAGATATCACCGGTTTTCGGATCATGCCATTCCAGCGGGAAAACAGGGAAACCTAAACGATCACCGTCACGTTTACTCAGTTTGCCATTTCCTTCCGGTTTCAACAACAGGGCGAGGTGGGCAAACTGAGGCATTGTTTCAGTCCAGCCGAAATAACGGTACAGCAATACATGAAGCGGTGCACTCGGCAACCATTCTTCACCACGGATCACATGAGTGACTTCCATCAAATGGTCGTCTACGATATTTGCCAGGTGATAGGTTGGCAACTGGTCTGCCGATTTATATAATACTTTGTCATCCAATACAGAAGAATTAATTACTACTTCTCCACGGATGATATCGTTTACATGAATGTCTTCATTCGGTTCAATCTTTACACGAACTACATACTGGTTGCCGGCATCGATCAACGCTTTTGTTTCCTCGGCAGAAAGAGTCAGCGAGTTGCGCATCTGAAGACGTGTGGATGCATCATACTGGAAATTTGCGATCTCCTGGCGTTTGGCATCCAGCTCTGCCGGTGTATCAAATGCGATATAAGCATGACCATCTTTCAACAGCTGGTCTACATATTCTTTGTAAATGGCTTTCCGCTCGCTCTGACGATAAGGGCCGTATTCACCTCCAAAGTTCACGCCTTCGTCGAACTTGATCCCTAACCAGGTAAGAGCTTCAATGATATAAGCTTCGGCACCGGGAACAAACCGTTGTGAGTCGGTATCTTCAATACGTAAGATCAAATCTCCGCCATTCTGTTTGGCAAATAAATAATTGTATAAAGCTGTACGAACACCGCCGATATGCAGCGCCCCTGTCGGGCTGGGTGCAAAACGGACTCTAACTTTCCTTTGAGTCATAATTCTTTCATTCTATAATAATGCGGCAAAAGTAGGCCTTTTTTTTCTCTTAATAAACTTTTTTACGTACATTTCGACCTTAAATGAGAAACTTATGAAACTGAAAAATTATAACATACATCCAGCGGTATATTTCATTGTCGCATCACTACTGATTGCTTACTTTTTTCCACGGGAAGGAAAGTTCCGTTATCAATTCTACGAAGGTAAACCCTGGAGGTACGGATTACTCACGGCTCCCAGTGATTTTCCCATCTATAAAACCGATGCGGAAGTAGAAGCTGAAAAGGATAGTGTGCTGAAAAATTTCGAACCCTATTTCCGTTTGGATGCATCGGTTGAAAATACCGAAGTCGATAAGTTGCGTACCGCTTACACCAACAGTCTGAGCCATAAAGCAACACCGGCCTACATGCAGTATATTGAAAACAGCCTCGTCAAATTGTATAAGAACGGCATTATTTCATCGCAGGAGCTGGATGAACTGAAAAATAACCAGTACGAACGAGTCAACCTGCTTGAAAATAACGTGGCGCATTCCCGTTATGCCAGCGACTTCTTTACGATTAAGACAGCTTACGAGTTTATTATAAACAATTGTCCGCCACGCCTGGATAAGTCGGTCTTACAATCGTGTGATATCAACAACTATCTGGCTGAAAATATTTCATACGACAAAATGATGTCGGAAAAGGTCAAAGAAGATATGTTACGTAGTGTATCCCTTGCCAACGGGATGGTACAGGCAGGAGAACGTATTGTAGACAGGGGGGAAATTATCGACAACCATACATACAATGTCCTCCGCTCGCTCAAGATCGTACACGAAACCAAGTCGGGAGGCGCCCAACGCCAGAGCATTATCCTGGGAGGACAATTCGTATTGGTACTGGGTCTCATATTCTGTTTCTGGTTGTATCTCTGGTCTTTCCGATTAAAGATTTTACATAACAGGCGGAATGCATTGTTTCTTATCCTTTGTATATTCGTCAGCTGTATACTGACCGAGTTGTGTGTTACCTACGCATTATTTAATGTATATATATTACCGTTTGCAATCGTCCCGATCGTGGTGCGAACCTTCTTCGACTCACGTACGGCTTTATTTATTCATCTGGTCATTGTATTGATCTGTTCGCTGATGGTTCCTTTTCCGCATGAATTCCTGTTATTACAGATCATTGCCGGTATGGTGGTCACATTCAGTCTGAAAGATTTGTCGGAACGTTCCCAGCTGATTCGTTGTGCATTCCTGATTTTTATGTCTTATACATTATGTTATATCAGCCTGACGTTATACCAGGAAGCTGATTTCAACAAGATCAACTGGCTGATGATCCTGTATTTCGGTATTAATTTCATCCTTTTGATGTTCACCTACATTCTGGTATACATGCTGGAAAAAACATTCGGGTATGTATCGAGCATCACTTTGGTCGAACTGTCCAATATCAACACTCCTATCCTGAAAAAGCTGTCGGAGACTTCCCCCGGAACCTTCCAGCATTCGCTGCAAGTGTCTATCCTGGCCTCTGAAGCTGCGGCGAAGATCGGAGCCAATGCCCAACTGGTGCGTACGGGAGCGATGTATCATGATATAGGAAAAATGGCTAACCCTGCTTTCTTCACAGAAAATCAGAGTAGCGTAAACCCACACGGCCAACTCACTTTCGATCAAAGTGCCAAAGTAATCATCAATCACGTAACCGATGGTGTCAGAATTGCAGAAAAGGCTTTATTGCCCAAAGCCGTTATCGACTTTATCCGCACGCATCACGGATTAGGTAAAGCAAAATATTTCTATAACTCATTCAAAAACCAATATCCGGACAGGGAAATCGACGAAGAAACATTTACCTATCCGGGGCCGAACCCGTTCTCTAAAGAAACAGCCATATTAATGATGGCCGATTCAGTAGAAGCAGCTTCCCGTAGTCTGAAAGAACATACGGAAGAAAGTATCAAACAGCTGGTGGATAAAATCATCGACGGGCAAATAGCAGACGGACTATTGAAAAGTGCCCCACTGACTTTCCGGGATGTGGAGATGATTAAAAACGTCTTTGTTGACAAACTAAAGACTATGTTTCATACACGTATCAGCTATCCGGACTTGAAGAAATAGGGGATAGAGAAAGAATAATAAAGCCCGGATACGAATTTAACAATAAAAATCAATATCTTCGCATCCATCAAACAACAATACTTAATATGATGAAAAGAGTTTTATTCGTTTTTGTTTTTTTATTTGCTGCCATGCAATGGTCTTTCGCACAGAGTGATATGAAAGAAGTTGTCTATCTGAAAAACGGTAGCATTATCAAAGGGATCATTGTTGAACAAGTTCCGAACAAATCATTAAAAATACAAACAGCTGACGGAAGTCTTTTTGTTTGTGACATGAAAGATGTAGAGAAAATAACCAAGGAAGCTGTTTACGGTTCACATAATCGTTCTTATTCATCCAGAGACTTGAATACGAAATACGTAAAAAGAGGCTACAAAGGTTTCGTGGACTTTGGTTATACAGTCGGGACCGGTGATTTTTCAGAAGGAAGAGTCGAACTGACTACCAGCCACGGATTCCAGTTTAATCCTTATCTCTTTTTAGGAGGTGGTACCGGATTCAATTATTATCATGAAAGTGAAGTCTTTGCTATGCCATTATTTGTCGATTTCAGAGCGAACTTCATGCAAGGGCCGATCGTTCCGTTCGCCGGAGTTAAAACAGGATACACAGCATCCCTTTCGGACGATGCCGATGACCTGGGATTCTATTTCGCACCATCCGTAGGTGTCAAGTTCATGCTTAACAACAGGCTCGCATTTAATGCAACACTAGGATATACAGTCCAACTTGCAGAAGTCTACTATTATAGTTATTACAATAATTATTACTCCGATGAAAATCTAGGAGGAGTAAGTATTAAGGTAGGATTGGAATTCTAATCTATATTCATTTTACAAAAAACGCCTCATTTTAGCCTGGCAGGTCAAAATGAGGCGTTATTGTATCCAATAATCCGCCACAAGCATCTTCCAGTAAATCCAATACAAGTTCAAAACCCGTGGCACCACCGTAATACGGGTCGGGCACATAGTCGTACAATTTATTACGGCTATATTCCGTCATCTGGTGAATCTTAGCTACAGATTCCAGATCGGGGGCTTTGTGTTTCAGATCATCCACATTCCGGTCATCCATACCGATGATCAGGTCGAAATCATAGAAATCCGTCGTACGGACAGGCCGTGAGATAGAGTCGAGCACGTATCCTCGCCGGGCAGCATGCGCACGCATACGTTCATCAGCCCGTTCACCTTCATGATAGCCCATAATACCGGCCGAATCAATTTCGATCTGTTTTTCCAGACCCGCATCCTTCACCAGTTTCTTCATCACTGCCTCGGCAGAGGGTGAACGACAAATATTCCCAAGACATACAAATAGCAATCTTATCTTTTCTTGTTTCATAACAATGATATTATCTTTTAGAACAAAAACATCTGTCTTATTTCGAGCGCAGCGTCTTGCCATACGATCGGCAAAGTTTTGCCAAGCCTAGTGGCAAAGTACTGCCATCGGTGTGGCAAGACTGTGCCATGCTAATGGCAAGATAGTGCCATCCAGTTGGCAAAGCTGTGCCATGCCGTTGGCAAAACCAAGTCGTTGCAACAACACAGTAGTGTTACTTCCTTAAGCCGGATCTACATCGTAGTGTACCAGCAATTGTTTAAAGGGAAGATAACGTTGCATTTCCGAATGAATCGCTTCCAGTATTTCCCTGACCGGAGCAATCGCTGCCGCTATTTCGATCTTCAATACAATCTTTTTAATATGAAGTGTTTGCACACGAGTCACCGGCGGCGTAACAGGCCCCAACACACGTTCCCCCAGACGGACACGTAGTTTCTCGGCATACAAAACAGACATCTCCTGCAGGATCGCCTCGTTACGACTGCGAAGTACGAGCACAATCAACCTGTAGTAAGGCGGATATCTGAACATACTACGTTCGCTGAGTTGCAAACCGACCATTTCTTTATAGGCAAAATGCTGCACCATACGTATCAACGGATGTTCAGGCTGTGAGGTCTGCAAGATAACCGTTCCCTGTTTGTCCCTTCTTCCGGCACGTCCGCTAACCTGCACCATCAACTGGAATGCCCGTTCATGCGCCCTGAAATCCGGATAATTCATCAGGCTGTCGGCATTCAGTATGCCTACTACACTGACATTTCCGAAGTCCAGTCCTTTCGATAACATCTGGGTTCCGATAAGGATATGCGTTTTCCCTTTCTCAAAGTCGGCAATGATCCGTTCATAGGCTGTACGGGTACGAGCAGTATCAAAATCCAACCGCTCCACTTTTGCCGACGGGAACAGGGAAGCAATCTCCTCCTCCACCTTTTCCGTACCAAAACCCATCATCTTTAATTCCGTGCTCTGGCATTGCGGACAATGAGGCGGTAACTGGATCTTATAGCCACAATAATGACAAACCAGCTGATTGTGATATTTATGATAAGTCAGGCTGACATCGCAATTTACACAATGGGGAACCCAGCCACAACTCTTACATTCGATCAACGGAGCAAATCCACGGCGGTTCTGAAAAAGAATAGCCTGTTCGCCACGGGCCAGAGCCGCGTTTACTTTCTCTACCAATAATGGAGAGAAAAGCGTATCCTTCATGATCTTCTTCCGTTTCAGTTCCTTGATATCGACAGAGATAATCTCCGGCATCAGGCAGTCGCCAAAACGTGTAGTCAGTTCAACCAAGCCATATTTGTCGGTAGTAGCATTAAAATAAGAATCGATTGAAGGTGTAGCCGAGCCCAGCAAAGTCTTGGCCCCATGCATGCCCGCCAACACGATAGCCGCATTACGGGCGTGATAACGGGGTGCCGGGTCCTGTTGCTTGTAAGTATTTTCATGTTCCTCATCTACGACAATCAATCCCAGGTCCTTAAACGGAAGGAAAAGTGAAGAGCGTACTCCCAAGACCAACATAGGACCATTCCCATGCAATAGTTTATTCCAAACCTCTACCCGTTCGTTATCCGAAAATTTAGAATGATATACCAATAGCTTATCACCGAACAATTTTGCCAACCGTTCGGTTATCTGTGTCGTGATAGCTATTTCGGGCAGCATGTAGAGCACTTGCCGTCCCAACTTCAGTACCTCATCGATCAACCGGACATAGATTTCCGTCTTGCCACTCGAAGTAACTCCATGAAGCAGGCAAACTTCCTTCGAAGTAAACACGTCATGTATTTCACCATAAGCCTTCTCCTGTGCCGGGCTTAACGGACTAAGGGGTTGCAGACGGCAGACCGGAACCTGTAAACGCCCCACTTCTTTTTCATAACTTACCAGGACACCACGTTTCAAAAGTCCGTCCAGAATCGTGGAAGAGCAACCACTACGTTCCAGTAGCTCCTTCTTTGATACTTCCTGAACCAACGCCGGATTCAAGGCATGACTCAGATCCAGATAGCAAACTAGCATAAGCTCCTGTTTCTTCGCCCGCTTAAAATCGGCAAATACAGCCTGTAACTGTTCTTCCGTGGCATATTCTTCCGATAAGCGAATGAAGGTTTGCATCTTCGGGACAAATCCCCGTTTCATTTCCTCACTCACTACTACCGCTCCACGGGCCATCAGGGAAGCAACTACGGGAACCACATTACGAAGCCCTGTCTTTTTCTCCAGTTCCGACACGGTCAGTTTCAGGACACCGGTAAAAGCATCCAGTACCGACTGTTCATTCGGCCTCAAAGGACCATCTGCCTCAAAGTCGGGATTATAGGTGACGGCCGTTTCACTTTCCAGCTTCAAGCCGGAAGGCAAGGCGGCTTTATAAACATCCCCCAGCTTACACATATAGTAGGATGAGATCCATTTCCAGAAACGGAGTTGCGGACGGCGCAATACGGGAGTCGCATCCAACAAGGCATAAATTTCTTTCGTTTCAAAATCCGTATCAGGCCTGCGTTCATGCACATCCATTACAATCGCTGTATAATAGCGCTTCTTACCGAAATGGACGATCACCCGGCAACCGGGAATGACGGCTGTCTCCAGATCGGAAGGAATACTATAGGTATAGCTATTCTCTAACGGAAGAGGCAATATGACATCTGCGTATTTCATTTACGAGGTCAAAAGTAACAAAAAAGGCCGGACTGTTAAAGTCCGGCCCTGCATATCTTTTCTATCTGTCATCAAAACAGAACTGCGGCTGTGATAGACCATCCACGGTTTTTAGCACCTCCCAAATCGAGTTTGTCGGCACTGTAATTGTCAGTCAATCCCAATCCGTAATTTATCCCTACCTGTAAATGGCTTATCAATTCAGCCCCTACACCGAAGTTAAGTCCTGCACTGAAATTCTTTGCTTTCATCTGTTCGCCTAAAACATTCCAGATTTTATCTCCTCCGACACGGAAACCGATATAGGGTCCGGCCGACAGATAAGCTTTAACAAGGGGAATACCGAATTTCCATTTCAAATTGACCGGTACATCGAGATAATCCGTTTTTATACTGGTATTTTCAGAGCCTTTCGCTTTCAACTCCAATCCTTTCTGAGAATAAAGGATCGCCGCATCCAGTCCGATTCCGACCAGTGGGAGTGTTGTCTCGATCATCGGACCGATCTGGAACCCTGTCACATTATCCGCCTTCAGTATATCGGAATTCAGATGAACGGACGATATGTTTACTCCCCCTTTTAATCCGAACTTCAGCTGGGACTTGGCCGGTAGGGCTATAAACATCATCAAAATAACCAAAACTAAACCTGTAACCTTCTTCATATTGCCTGTTGTTAATTAATTATGTTTACAAATAAACGCACTTTTCCTATAATAAACAAGTATTCCTATCATCCTGTTCATTCATAAAAAGGAAAGCATGCACCGGTTACGGAGCTCATCCCATAAACCGATCCATGCCTCTTTTCCTAATTATTATGGCAAAATAATTAAAAACAAAAACGTTCAGACAGCTATACGGGAAACGGGAGTAAGAATAGTGGAGACGTTAACCGACCTCCTGTTCTCTTCCGGCCTTTCCTCGAAGCCGTCGAAATAATATGCCTTGCAGGTCTTCTGACTTACTTCCGGTTTGAGCGCCTTCCCATTCAAAAAAGAACAGTGGCTTATGGTATTGCCCAATCCATAATGAAGCTTACAGCAGCGGGACTGTCCGGGATTTACACCCGATTCCCTTTTAATCCTTTCCTGCGGATACAGGTCCGGAACAATGCACGTCGCAAATATAGAGATATTTTCGTTTCGTTCTCCATCGGTTGATGAAAAATATTAATTATTATGTTTCCGATATTCATCAACGGCAGCCTTTACCGAGCCATACATCAGAAGGAGCCGCTGGGACTGTCCATAACACAGTCCCAGTTCCTCTGCCACCATCCGCGTCCCCCGGTCGACCAGTTTCTGATTGGTCAATTGCATATTTACCATCCGGTTGCCTTTTACACGGCCCAACCGGATCATCACAGATGTTGAAATCATATTCAGAATCATCTTTTGCCCCGTACCGGACTTCATACGGGAACTGCCGGTTACAAATTCCGGACCGACAATCATTTCGATCGCCACATCGGCCTGAGCGGCCATGGGGGAATCCGGATTACTGGAGATAGAGGCCGTCAGTATCCCCTGCTCACGGGCTTTACGCAAAGCTCCAATCACATAAGGGGTCGTACCGGATGCAGCAATACCGATCACCGTATCTTTGGTTGTGACCTGATGCTCCTGCAATTCCTCCCAACCACGCTCCATATCATCTTCCGCATTCTCTACCGGATTGCGAAGAGCCGTATCGCCACCGGCAATCAGACCGATCACCAAAGTGGGGGGCATTCCGAAAGTTGGAGGTATTTCAGAAGCATCGAGCACTCCCAACCGACCGCTTGTTCCGGCCCCCAGATAAAAGATACGCCCTCCCTGTTTCATCCGGGGAACGATCTGATCTACCAGTTTCTCTATCTGGGGGATTGTTTTTTGCACTGCCAATGCGACCTTCCGGTCTTCTGTGTTTATATCTTCCAACAACTCCCGGACAGATTTATGTTCCAGGTCATTATATAATGAATCTTGTTCTGTTATTTTAGTAAATGACATAATTAAATATAAGTTTACTTACCATGATACGCAATCAATCCCTCCATCGGACTTTGCGCAACCGTTCCGAGACGGAGACCCAGATCGAAAGCAATATCTTTCAATATATCCTGATAATACCATGCAACTGAACCGACCAGGTGGACAGGTAATTCAAAACAATCATACTGCCTCACGTTCCGGGTAAAAAATGCCAGGAAGCTACGGGTGACCAGTTCCCAAATGGCAGGTTCATCCAAATGCTCCCGTATAAAAGGGGAAAGGCCGGCCAGAAAACGGTTGGGGAAAGGTTGCCGGTAAACCTTGTCCATAATCGATGCCGGAGTCAAGCCATATTGTGTAAGAAACTGCTCTTTCAGAGCCGGAGGCAGCAGGTCTTTCAATACATCCCCGATCAATAGTTTACCCAATACGGCACCGCTTCCTTCATCTCCCAGAATAAATCCCAGGGGAGAAACATTCTTTATAATCTCTTTGCCATCGTAATAACAGGAATTCGAACCGGTTCCCAGAATACAAGCTATCCCCGGCTCATCGCCACATAAAGCACGGGCTGCAGCCAAGAGATCACTCCCTACCTCAACAGGAACAGACAGATACCGGTTGACAGACCGCCGTATCATTTCATTCTTTTCAGGGAAAGCGCAGCCTGCCCCGTAAAAATATACGGCGGAAGGTATAAGGTCTTTTAATGCAGGCAGTAATCCGGTTTCAATCTCCTTCCCTATCTCCTCCTCCGTCTGAAAAAAAGGATTCATCCCCCGCGTTTGAAAACGAAGGGCTGGTTTTCCTCTCTCTATTACACACCAATCTGTCTTGGTGGAACCACTGTCGGCAATTAGTATCATATTTCCGTTTTATTACTTAATTAATCGATCGTTCTGTCTTTTTTACCGAATGCCGGATCTATCTTAAGGAAAGCTGTTACAGCCAGTGTGATCAGGCAACATCCCATCACCCACCAGAAGAAGTTCACATATCCGAGTTCTTCCTGCAACCACCCGGCAACCATCCCCGGAAGCATCATACCCAATGCCATAAAGGCGGTACATATCGCATAATGAGCCGTTTTGTGTTCTCCATCGGAGAAATAGATCAGGTACAACATATAGGCAGTAAAACCAAATCCGTAACCGAACTGTTCAACAAACACACATATATTAATGACCAGCAGACTTTCAGGAAGTGCACTGCTCAGGTAGATAAAAACCAGGTCAGGCAATGTGATTGCCAGCGCCATCGGCCAAATCCATTTCTTTAATCCACCATGCGCTGCCACGATTCCCCCGATAATACCTCCCAGTGTCAGGCCTATAATACCGATCGTACCATACACCAGGCCGATCTCAGAAGTAGTAAGTCCCAGACCACCCACTTCGCGCGGATCGATCAGGAAAGGCGTTACCAGCTTAACCAGTTGTGCCTCTGGAAAACGATAGAACAGCATGAACAGTATAGCGACCAATGCCTGCTTCTTCCTGAAAAACGAGACAAATGTAGCAAAGAATTCTTTAAATATGGTAGAAGCAGTAACTGTTACAGCCGCTTTATCGGACTTCGGAACCGGTAAAATATACTTATGATACAGGCAGAGACCGATAAATAGTCCGGCCAGGATCAGGAACGTGATCGACCAGGCGAACGGAATCTTTCCGGTACTGTCTTCCAAAGCGCCGGCCAGCATCACAAGCAATCCTTGTCCGGCAATGGTTGCAATGCGGTAAAAGGTACTTCGTATCCCGACATAGAAAGCCTGGTCATGCGAGTCGAGTGCCAGCATATAAAAACCGTCCGCTGCAATATCGTGTGTAGCCGAACTGAAAGCCACCAGCCAGAAGACGGCCAGGGTTAACTGAAAGAAATAATCCATCGGGATTGTAAAAGCGATACCGGCCAATCCTGCTCCTATCAGGAACTGCATGGTGACAACCCACCAGCGTTTCGTTTTCAACAGATCGACAAACGGACTCCAGAATGGTTTGATTACCCAGGGGAGATACAGCCAACTGGTGTACAGGGCTATATCGGTATTACTGATCCCCAGCCGCTTATACATGATAACAGAGATTGTCATCACGGCAACATAAGGCAATGCCTCTGCAAAATAGAGCGAGGGTATCCAGCACCAGGGGGATGTTCGTTTTGTTTTCATAAGAAGTATGATTTAGATTTACTGATTAACTGATCCATCTCCTCCGCAGAAAGGCAAGTTTCACTGATAATTTGCTGCAGGTCTCCGGAGGTCACCTTCCGGAAATCTTTTTCCAGTGGAGTGATAAAAACACCGGCCATTTCGACCGTTGCCGGGCTAATCAAGATATTGGCATCCCCTTCGGCATAATAGCAGGCAGGATGCAGTTTCTTTCGCGGATAAACACAGGTGATCCATTGTCCGGCTTCCGTCCAGACCAATACGTTCATCATAGGTTCGTACTCCTCGGCCCTGATGGGCAGCAAAGCGTACAGGTGGTTGAAAAGAGCGACAGAGTCTTCCTTATCTGCAGACACGAGAACGAACATCGGTTGCAGGAAATCCCTTAAAGCAAATAAAGTTGCCTGTCCGGCAGAAAACACCACCTCTTTCCGGGCCTTCCGCCAATTTGTCTCGAGCGGAAGAAAGCCTCTATTACCTGCCTGGAAATGCATATGATCGGGAGCTGATGCTCCACATTTCGGACCGTTATAAAAAATGATGAAATCTGTCAGGACTTCAGCCAGCGACAATATATCTTTATAACGGGAAAAGAGACGTTGTTCCTGATGTGCCCGGATCGGGATGGTCAGATGTTCGCGAAAGATAGGATATGGATTCACCATGATCTGATACTCTCCCCCGAAATCAATCCATCGTTGATTGCCGGGACGGTTCGCCTCACAAAGGAAACAGGGACGGGCAGCCAACGACTGTTTATCGATCTTCGCTGCCGACGAACGGATACGCTCCGGATTGAACTGAAGAATAACGGGATAACCGTTCACCTCCAATGTACGGGTCTGCACCTTTTCGAGAGCGGCATAGTTTACCTGTGCCAGTTCCCAAAAGGTAAGATGTTCGCGTATTAATTCTTTAGCCTGTTGATTTATATTTTCCATTATTATTTATCCTTCCATGCTTCATAAAACATTTCCACGTGCCCTCAACTCCCGTGTACGCAGGCTGTCTTTATAAGCATTATATTCATTAATCTTGTGTATATCGAGCGAAGCATCTGTATTGTCTTCCCAACGCCGGCAAAGATACAGGACTTCATAAATCCGGCCGATCGCGTAAGTGCGTGAAATAGCCAGACCGATCGCGTAATCTTCACCATAACTTACGTTCGGCATCTTTATTTCGCGGAGTATCGGAGTATAAAAGGCTCTCGGTGCTCCCAGCCCGTTGATACGTAATGCATTATTACGTCCGTTTTCCGGCGTCCATTCCCGGTGGTCGATAATGCCCGGTGGTATTTCATTCAGGTCGAAGTCGGTCATTTTATAGGTTCCGATTACCATTGCACATTTTTCAGCGTAGAACGTATCGACAATCTTCTGTAATGTATCCGGCCCGCTATATACGTCATCGCTGTCGAGTTGAATACTGAACTTACCACATAACGGATGAGCCGCAGCCAGATTCCAGCATCCGCCTATCCCCAGATCGTCACGTTCGGGAATCAGATGAACCAACCGGTCGTCGGAAGCATAACGACGGATCACCTCGGTGGTCCCGTCTGTGGAATGATTATCTACAATGATCAGATTAAACTTAAACGAAGCCTGTTGCATAAACACGGAACGGATAGCATCTTCGATGGTTCGTACCCGATTGCGGACAGGGACAATCACGGTGGCTTCATATTTGAAGCCTCTCGATTTAAACTTCACTGATTGGATTTTCTTTTTCAAATATTCTTTACTATACCTCAGGGTAGAAGTGAATGCAACTTCCATTTCCAACTGAACATCCCGTTTTTTAGGATTTACATAATCAAATTGCTTTTCCCCGCTTTTACGGATATCTTCTTCCAGGAATGTATACAGATACTCTCTGATATGAATAATTCCCCCCGGTAAAGCAGCACAAGAAAGCCGAAAACGATACAAACCGGCATATTTATATTCAGGAGTCTTACTTACAAGCCGCCCCATATAAGTGTCTAATACATTATATTTAATCATCAGCAACGGCCCGAAATCAAAATCATCCCGAACACTTCCCAACTGGTAATCATTCACCGGATGGTTCTTTTTAATTCCGTTTGATATCTCATAATAATCGGCATAAACAATCCGGTTGTATTTAGACTCTTGAAGAACCGTATCCATCCGTTCCAATGCATATTGCCCAAACCGGATCAGGCCGGGACGGAGATAAAGCAAAATATTTTTCCCTTCCGCATGTTCATGGATAGAACGCAGCGTTTGTGTGCTGGTCAATGTATCGACTAAGAGTATCTCACAACCGGGATATGACTCGGCATCGGGATTGGAGGTCATCAAGTAAATCTTATCGATAAGCCCCGTTTTATTCAACTCTTCAACAACAGAAGCCAGTTGTCCGGGAGAAATATAAGGTAAAAAACAATTGATCGATTCCATATAGTAATAAGTTTATCTTTATTGTGGCGTAAACATAAACAAAAAAGGCCGTTTCTCAAACGAAAAACAGCCCTATTACTTTCTTCTAAAAGATAAATTTATCCCCAATTCCAGTCACCTTCTCCCAAGAAGCCACCATCACCGTGAGTTTGCCCGTACCGCTTAAGGAATGATTTCAAACCGGAAACAGTAGAGACAGAAGATACATATTCTTCGATGCCTTTCATATCTTTTTTATGACGGGTAAACAACATATTCATCTGAATAGGCAGATCCTTCCATGCAAAGTTACGCAGTTGGGTATACGGTCCTTCTACACCAGGAATCGGAACGTTTTTGACAATTCTCAACTGTTCTTCAAAACAGATCAATAAATAACGAAGTTTCATATTATATGCCATAAGGTCTTTTTCTTCGACCGGAGCTGCCATCGCAACTTCTTCCATCCATTCAACCTGTGTGATCAAAAGAGCAGCCAGATTTTTTTTGGCATTATCGACAGCTAACTGCTTCAAAAGTTCTTCTTTCCGGGCAGTACGCACTTCATCATCCACCCCTCCTTTGTAAAACTCTCTTACCATATCTACATAGAGTTTCTTCATTTCTCCGATGGCCTGGTTTATCTGAAGTTGTTCGATTAGAAGTCTCTTGGATACTTTTTTTACCCCAGCATCTTTTGTTTTACGTCCGGCACGCTTCGGTTTTTCTCCGGTAGCTGCCAGAATCGCTTTAAGGTCCTTCGCTTCGATATAATCAGAAACAGCAGTCAGCAATTCGTTTTCCGTCTTCGCAGCCTCCATTGCTTTATTGACCCTAATTCCACAACGATTGACAAACAGGCTTAAAGTATCTTCCACAGCTTCCTGATCCAACTCCTCACGACTCATACCGAGAGTCAGTTCGTCATATTTATATTTCAACTCTAAAAGATGTTCACGCTGTTCGTCGGTAGTCACGAAATCTTCGACTCCCTGGCTCTCTTCTGCAAAAAGATCGAGGAGTGTCTCCTTTTCGCCGGAAGTCAGTTCTCCACTTTCATAAGCCTCATCCAGATAAACAAGATACTTATATTTTAAAGCTGTTTCTTTTTCGAATACAGGTTTGGCATTCCGTTCAAAAAAATCTTTGATACGTTCTTCCTTTTCCGGTATCAGATAGATTTCCTCTTTTTGGCTGGCTATCTTCTTCCTTATACAATTTAATTCTAATTGTGCACCGGACAATTGCTCTCCTTCTTTTCTATCGGATAAACGACGGGAGATGTCGTTTCTTCCCGTTCTGCCCTCATGAAAATGTCGTTGTTTTGCCATTTTTATATGTATTTAATTATGTGAGTATGTTCTTTGTGTATATAGATTCGTGCACATTGGATAAAAGAACTGCGTAGTTCTCTACAGAAAACTACGCAGTATCAATCTGTAAGATATTCAGCTATTATTATTCTCCTAGCAGGATTTCCAGGATCTGAACAGCAGCCTTAGCCACTGAAGTACCCGGGCCGAAGATAGCAGCAACACCTGCTTTGTACAGGAAGTCGTAGTCCTGTGCAGGGATTACACCACCTGCGATAACGATGATGTCTTCGCGGCCTAGCTTCTTCAGTTCATCGATAACCTGCGGGATCAACGTCTTGTGTCCGGCAGCCAGAGAAGAAACACCCATTACGTGAACGTCGTTTTCAACAGCCTGACGGGCAGCTTCTGCCGGAGTCTGGAACAACGGTCCCATATCCACGTCGAAACCACAGTCTGCATAACCTGTTGCAACAACTTTAGCACCACGGTCGTGTCCGTCCTGACCCATCTTAGCGATCATGATACGAGGCTGGCGACCTTCTTTCTTAGCAAACTTTTCTGTCAGCTCGCAAGCTTTGATGAAGTCTGCGTCTTTCTTTGTTTCTGATGAATACACGCCTGAAATAGTTCTGATGATTGCTTTATAACGTCCCACAACAACTTCGCAGGCATCCGAGATTTCTCCCAATGATGCACGCAGGCCGGCAGCCTTAACAGCCAGTTCCAGCAAGTTGCCTTTCTTAGTTTTTACACATTCAGTGATATCGGCCAATGCCTGCTGAACAGCTGCTTCATCGCGGTTTTCACGCAAAACCTTAAGAGCTGCTACCTGTTCATTACGAACGGCAGTGTTGTCGATTTCAAGGATATCGATCGGATCTTCTTTCGGCAGACGATATTTGTTAACACCAACGATTGTCTGAACACCAGAGTCGATACGAGCCTGTGTACGGGCAGCAGCTTCTTCGATACGCATCTTCGGAAGACCTGTTTCGATAGCTTTTGCCATACCGCCCATACTTTCGATTTCCTGGATCAACGCCCAACCTTTGTGTACCAGTTCGTTTGTCAAAGACTCTACATAGTAAGAACCGGCCCATGGGTCGATTTCCTTACAAATCTTTGTTTCTTCCTGTATATAGATCTGTGTGTTACGGGCGATACGTGCAGAGAAGTCTGTCGGCAATGCGATAGCTTCATCCAGCGCGTTGGTGTGCAGAGACTGTGTATGTCCCAGTGCAGCAGCCATAGCCTCGATACAAGTACGACCAACGTTGTTGAACGGATCCTGTTCCGTCAACGACCATCCTGAAGTCTGGCAGTGAGTACGCAATGCCAGTGATTTCGGGTTCTTGGCACCGAAGCTCTTCACGATCTTCGCCCACAACATACGTGCAGCACGCATCTTGGCGATTTCCATGAAGTGGTTCACACCGATAGCCCAGAAGAATGACAGACGCGGAGCGAATGCATCCACATCGATACCAGCGTTCACACCGGCACGAAGATATTCCATACCGTCGCACAGCGTATAAGCCATTTCGATATCTGCTGTAGCACCGGCTTCCTGCATATGGTAACCGGAGATAGAGATAGAATTGAACTTCGGCATCTTCTGTGATGTATATTCGAAGATATCAGCGATGATCTTCATAGAGAATTCAGGCGGATAGATATAAGTATTACGCACCATGAACTCTTTCAGGATATCGTTCTGAATCGTACCGGCCATTTCTTCCAACTTAGCGCCCTGTTCCAGACCTGCGTTGATGTAGAATGCCAATACCGGAAGAACACCACCGTTCATAGTCATGGAAACAGACATCTTGTTCAAAGGAATACCTGCGAACAGAACTTTCATGTTTTCCAGAGAACAGATAGATACACCAGCTTTACCAACGTCACCCACAACACGTTCGTTGTCGGCATCGTATCCGCGGTGTGTCGGAAGGTCGAATGCAACAGACAGACCTTTCTGACCGGAAGCCAGGTTACGGCGATAGAATGCATTCGATTCTTCTGCTGTAGAGAAACCGGCATACTGGCGGATCGTCCAGGGACGCATCGCATACATACCGCTATACGGGCCACGCAGATAAGGAGGCAGACCGGATGCATAGTTCAGATGCTCCATACCTTCCAGGTCTTCTTTCGTATAAACAGGTTTCACCTCGATATGCTCAGGTGTTTTCCAATCGGCTTCAATGCCATTGGCTTTTGCCCATTCGGCAGCATTGGTTGCTGCAAAACCGGCATTCTTGATATCTATGTTTTTAAAATTTGGTCTCATAATTGTTTCTACTTAAGCGATTCCTAATTTTGCGTTGAAAGCCTTCAATGTTTCGAGCACGTTGCTCTTTACATTAATAAATTGATCGATACCCTGAGCTTTCAGGTCTTCCATACATTCAGGAGCACCGGCTACAACAAACTCGGCACGTCCGGCCAATGCTTTATAAGCAGCAGGAGCAAATTCTGCATATTCGTCATCACTAGAACAAAGAACAACGATCTGAGCACCTGCTTTCATGGCAGCATCAACACCGGCTTCTACTGTTTCGAAACCTAAGTTATCAATTACCTTGTATCCAGCACAAGCAAAGAAGTTACTTGAGAACTGTGAACGGGCAATACGCATAGACAAGCTACCGATAGTCAACATGAATACCTTCGGAGTCTTACCGCTATTTTCCGTTGCCAGGCGCAATGCTTCGAATTCAGATGCACCACGGGAGAAATCAAGAGGAGTAACAGTCGATTCACCACAAGAGTGACCACCGCCACAACAGCAAGAAGCTGTTTCTTTAATCTTACCGGCAGCTACTTCTGTGAAGTTCGGGAACTGGTTAGAACCCAGCAGGATTTCGCGACGGGTAGCAACAGCTTTCTTACGAGCTACGTTAGAAGCATTTACTGCATTCTGTATGTTACCGTTAGCCACTTCAGCACCGAAACCGCCTTTGTCTTCTACTTCCAGGAACAGTTTCCAGGCAACGTCGGCCAACGAGTTAGTCAGTACTTCTACATAATAAGAACCGGCAGAAGGATCGACCACCTTATCCAGGTGACATTCTTCTTTCAGTAACAATTGCTGGTTACGTGCGATACGTTCCGAGAAATCGTCCGGAGTCTGATAAGTCTTATCGAACGGACGGACAGTGATAGAATCGACACCCGCCAAAGCTGCAGACATCGCTTCAGTCTGAGAACGCAACAGGTTTACGTGAGCATCGTAAACAGTCATGTTCCATTCGGAAGTCTGAGCATGTGCATTCATCTTGCAAGCGCAGTTGCATGCAGGATTGTAGGCTGCAACGATCTCTGCCCACAACCAACGGGCAGCACGGAACTTCGCGATTTCCATGAAGTAGTTAGAGCTGATACCCAGATTGAATTTGATCTTCTTGGCAACTTCGTCAGCACTGAAACCGGCTTCAGTCAGTTTCGCCATCAGTTCGTTACCCCAAGCCAATGCATAACCCAGTTCCTGAGTGATATAAGCACCGGCATTGTTGAAGTAGAAACCGTTTACAGCTAATACTTTATAACCGGGTAAAGCCTGTCCTGCTTTGAGCACAGCAGATGCAGCTTCCACCCAATTTCCATTTTCTTTACCTTTCACCAACGGTTTTTTGAAAGGATCATAATTGACAGAACCGAAACACTTGTTCAGGTCGACATCTTTTCCTTTCAGGTAATATTCCAGGATACCGATCAGCTTTTCAGCCTTGCAGTTGCAAGTATTGAAGTTCAATTCAGTAGCTTCCGGACAGATACCGCTCAATAAAGTGGCAATATTGTCGGCATTTACTTCATCACCTTTAATAATGAAACCGAGTGAAGTAACGCCTTTAGTCAGCAGGTCAAGAGCCTTTTCGTTGGCTTCTTTGAAACAAGTTACTTCAATGTTCTGGCGTACCTTCCAATCGTTATCCTTCTTTGTTCCGCGAACATAAGGGAATTCACCGGGAAGAGACTCGGTTGTCTTCAGTCCTTCGATGTCTTCTGCACGATAGAAAGGATTTACATTAAATCCTTCGCCTGTCTTCCAAACAAGCTTTTTCTCAAACGGAGCACCTTTCAGGTCAGCCGTGATCTTCGCCATCCACTCTTCAGTAGAGACCGGAGCGAATTCTGAGAAAAGTTTTTCTTTTAGTTCTGCCATAATATTAGTTATTTATAATACTGGTATTAGTAATTGTTCAATAGTATATTGTTCAATAACAGAGGGCAAAGGTAGAATAAATAAACAGGAAGAACAATGAAATATAAACGAAAATGCGCTTACTTTTAACGCCTTTTAGTGGTACAAGGACAATTCTTGTATCATTCTGACAGAGCCGGATAAAATTCTTTACATTTTTTCTGCATAAAGAGAACACCGAAAAGAAATAATACTTAATTTTGCAGCGTCAAACAATGAAAACTATGACACGAAACGGTGCATTCGTCTAGTGGCCTAGGACGCCGCCCTCTCACGGCGGAAACTCGGGTTCGATCCCCGGACGCACTACTAAAAAAGCCTGCTGATTCATTTCGGCAGGCTTTTTCGTTAACTTTCCCCACTATAGTGGGGATATTCTTTCACTGCAGTAGAAATTACTATCAGAGTATAGCTATTATCTCTATCCATACTTTATAAGAAGTGCTTCTGACCGTTTGTGTGGATTAAAGTTAACAGGAACCATCCGTTTTCTAAAACACGCTAAAAAAACGAAGCGATTATATCATTTTCGTTTCAAATTCTGTTTAATAAAACATACCATAAACATAAAACAGAGTTTGTCATGACGAAAGGAACAATTGGATTGAATGCAGGTACTATCTGGAATCTGTTACTGGATGGTGGATGTTGGAGTTTAGAGGAGCTAAAAAAAGCGACCTCATTGTGTGAAGCTGATTTATGGTCTGCAATCGGATGGCTAGCCCGCGAAAATAAGATTCAGATCAAAAGTGCAAATAGTCAACTGGCTTTTTGTCCGGGAATGAATTACGATTTTTAGCGCATTAAACTCCTTATGATAGAAATAAAAAAAGCGACCATCTCTGATCGCTTTTTTTATTTATCGTAGATAGAATTAATATCTTCCACCGCCTCTGTTAGAGCCGTAGCCACCGCCACCACCTCTGTTAGAGCCATAACCGCCACCGCCTCTGTTGGAACCGTAGCCGCCGCCTCTATTGCCGCCTCTGTCGCTTCTTTCTTCTCTCGGTCTGGCTTCTGTTACATTGATGATTTTTTCATCATAGCTTGCCTGGTTTAGTTCTTCAATTGCTTTTTTTGCTAACTCGTCATCGCTTAATTCTACAAAACCGAATCCTCTTGAACGGCCGGTTTCTCTGTCTGTAATAACTTTTGCAGAAGTAATTTCACCATAATCTGCAAATAATTCTCTTAAGTCAGCATCTGTGATGTTGTAACTTAAATTTGAAATGTAAAGATTCATTTTGTAAACTTTAATTTAATTGTTTATTGAGCCTGAATGTGTTGGATAAAAAGTTTACTTTACAAATCAAGTTGCGAGCAATTACTTCTAATACAAACTTAAGTCAATCTCAAATATTCCACAAATGTAATTGATTAATCCGGGTATTTTACTATAAAATCAACAAACTTCGTAAAAAAGTCTGATTTTTCTGTTTTATCTATATTTATTTCCAACTTCTACCGAAATAAAGCATTGACTACCAGACTATCTCCGTCATTCGGCGCAGGCTTGATATCTAATAAACGTGCTATTATCTGATACAGATTCACATTTGCCATTACCGGTAATTCCACATGTTGCCTGAAAGATGGTCCTGCAGCATAAAATATAGCCTCCATCTCCGGAGCGAAATTGTCATACCCATGTGTAGCAGCGAGCCTTGGACGAGATTCGGGCCGAAAATCCAAATAGGTTCCAATATCCGGCATTACAAATAAATCGCCGATGCGGGGATTTGAGCCATAAATATACTTCTCCGGTATTTCATTTTTCTTCCACACTTTTATATGGGGTACTTCCTTCAGGATTGCATATGCCTTTTCCGTATATCCGTCTTTCGGATACAACAGGGTCGGGACACCGTCAAATATATAATCGAAACTATCCCTAGGCAAATAGTCATTCAGATTGACATATCTATCCGGAGTAAAAGTAGCCATCCCATGATCGGAAAGAACAATAAAATCTATCTTATCAAAAATATCCAGTTTACGGGCTTCATTAAAGAAATGATTCAGTACCCGATCCAACTCCTCTACTTTTTGCAAGGTTGCCGAAGAATCGGGGGTACAGACATGACCGATCCCATCCGGTTCCTCTATATACCACATAACCAAGTGAGGGCGTATATCTTCCGGTAAACGCAACCAAGCAACTACAGAATCCGCACGGTCTGAATAAGGGACGTGTTTATCAAATGGTTTCCAGATAGAAGGCTGACGTCCCTGAATCGGATATTCACTGCCTACCCAGAAGAAAGAAGCGGTATGCACACCTTGTTTCTCTGCTGTATTCCAGATCGGTTCGCCTCCATAAAAGCCAGGAGTCGGATCTGCCATGCGATAAACACTATCCAGGTCGGAAGCATAGAAGAAATTATTAACCAAACCATGATGATCCGGATGTAAACCGGTCGCCATACTATAATGGTTGGGAAAAGTTACACTGGGAAAAGAAGGACGAAAGGCAGCACGTATCCCGACTTTCGCCAGAGAATCCAATGTCGGGGTATAAGCACGATCCGGATAGTCAGACCGAAAACCATCCATGGAAAGAACAACCACATAACGGTCATTATGCTTAGACGCAGAACAACCGGAGAGAAGAATACCGGCAAGAGCTGCGCATACTAAAAACAAACATAAATATCTTTTCATATCCATATCAGCTAAAAAAAAGAGGTTCACAAAGATAGCGAACCTCTCCCGATTATTTAATTCAAATCACAAAATACACAGTTAGAAAATATAGCGTAAACCGATCTGAGCCTGCCAACGTGAAGTTATTACCGTATTCGTATACATATCACCCGGATCACGGAACTGATAAGTAAACTGACCATCCTTACCAGCAGATGCAGTTACAGGCGTCAGATCATATCCAGTAGAAGTCTGATGATATAATCCCCATTTCTTATTGAATAAATTTCCGACATTTAATATATCAAAATTTACTTGCAGAGTATGCCTTCTTCCTGCCACATTCATAAAGAAATTTTGCGCAATATGAAAATCAAAATGATGCTCAAACGGCATTACTAATTGATTTCGTTTCATATGGTCCCCTTTTGTTCCTCTGATTTCTTTATTTCCTTCAATCCATTTAATAAAAGCATCCTTTTGTTCTGCTGCAGTTGAAGTAACTTTTCCACTTGAAACAATATCAGTAAAAACCATTTTTTCACGCTCTGCGTCTGTCGGTATATATAACAAGTCATTTCCATACCCATCACCATTTAGATCTTTGGAGTATAGCAAAGAATAACGCCCACCGGTCTGACCATTATAAAACAGACTCACAGTCGTTGCAAAATGTTTTGCATATTCTTTTGTATAAGATACAGAAGCAACTATACGATTACGCACGTCAAACATAGACCAGCTTAACTCCGGAGCAACATCTCCTCCATAAACAGGATTATATTTCCAGCCGGAATAAGCCTGTGATGAATTTCCATCTGTTAAGGATTTAGCTTGCCCGTAAGTATATGCTACCATGGCATTTAAACCGAAATCAAAAGACTTCTCAACTTTACCTGTTACATTATACGTATATCCTTTATTCGTATTAGTTAAATACATTATTTGTGTAAAGTTATCATCGACCTTTTTATAAGTAGGACGATTATCTCCCCCATTATTTAAGCTACCATTGGGTTGATAATTGATATTTTCATATAAAATATTGTTTAAGGTTTTTGAATATAAACCCTCTAAACTGACACGGACATCATAAGGTAAAGTATGTTCCAAGGCCAGATTCGCACGAAAAACAGAAGGATATTTAAAATCTTTATCAACAACATTCACCTCTGAGGTAGCTGGCGATTCATATTGCTTTGACGGGTCAATACTAAAATGAAAATCATCCGGACCTACTTTCGGCATATTATAAGAATTTAAAGATGTACGGCTTACTTCAATACCAGTATTCGTAAAACTATTCGATATCCAGACAAAAGGAATACGTCCAGTAAAAATACCTACACCACCACGTATTAAAGTCTTACGGTTTTCATCCAAATTCCAACGGAAACCAACACGAGGCGACCACAACACTTTGGTTGAAGGTAATTGGTTAGTAGCAACATTGTACTGTTTTGCTATATCCGAATTATTAAATGTTTCATTTGCCAACGGTTTATCAAAAAACAACGGTATATCCATTCGCACTCCATAAGTTAATCGAAACAAATTCGTCACATTCCATTCATCCTGCGCATAAAAGCCTAATTGTGCGGCACCAAATTCAGGAGCCCAACGGTTTGTTCCGGTTATTTCCGGGCGTGTTACCGAATAATCATAATACTTAGGAGCTACTTCATTAGCGGTCCCTACAGACAGAAAATCATCCAATGAGCTATAAGTATAAGAACCATAATTGTTTGTCAGATAAAGATTACTCATTTTAAAAAACTCATTATATGTCCCCACTGTGACAGAATGATTTCCTATCATTTTAGTCAGATTATCCGTTAATGTAAAAATATCCTGATTTAATGAGTTCGCCATAGAAAATCTTTCCGTCCCAAATTCCAATGAAGTGTTTTTGTAGAGTTGTTCTATCTTGACATAAGGCATAGCTTGTCCCAGCGGATCACGATTATCACGTACACGAGTCCATCCCACACGCAACTCATTCGCCAATAAAGAACTTATCTGTGTATTTAATTCTGCAACAATGGAATGAGTGGAATTCTTCATATAATATCCATTATCATTCAAACGAGCTGCAGCCAGTTTATTGGAAAAATTCATACTACGTGCATCAAGTAAACTATACCGAAGTGTAAATTTATTTTTATCATTCGCATTCCAATCGATACGGGCTAAAAATTTATTCGAATAAGTATCTACATCCAAAGGACCATAACCTCCTCCATTATAACCTCCTGTCAATTGAGATATTTTATTAATAATCAGGTCGACTTCATTTTTATCTAATTTAGAACTTTCTGTTCCAATATTATTTGTTGTTGGATAAATTTCTTTTACACGTTCAAAGTTCGTAAAAAAGAACAACTTATTTTTAATGATCGGACCACCCAATGTAACTCCATAGGTCTCGGATGATTGATCATCCAAACGTGTACGTTCCTTTACATCACCAGGTGTTTTTCCATAAAATTTTTCATTATTATAATATCCATAAACCGATCCATGAAATGTATTCGTTCCGGATTTTGTGATTGCATTAATACCACCACCAGTAAATCCACTCTGACGTACATCAAATGGAGCAATTACCACTTGAATTTCTTCAATAGCATCCAATGAGATTGGATTTGCTCCAGCCTGATCACCATTTGTTCCACTGGCAGACAATCCAAACACATCATTATTAGCCGTTCCATCGATCTGAAAGGAGTTATATTTATTACTTGAACCAACAAACGACATTCCACTACTCGTGTTAATCCCCATCGGATTCATTTTTGTAATATCGAAAATACTCCGGTTAACGGAAGGTGTTGACAATATCTGTTCCTGATTAAAATTCTGCGCAGCCCCTGTTTTCTGAGAATTAAACAGCGCAGCCTTCGAAGCCGTCACAACCACTTCTTCCAGCGATAACGATTCCGTCAAATTAACATCGAGCAGATAAGTTTCACCCAATTGAAGAGTAATGTTTTTATATATAGCTTTCTGATATCCGACATAAGACACTTCTACCGTATACGGGCCACCGATACGCATTCCCTGTAAACTATAACGCCCGTCAACATTTGTCACTGTTCCATATGTAGTACCGGAAGGTTCATGGACAGCTTGTACTGTCGCTCCAATCAGCAGTTCGCCTTCCGCCGTCACTTTTCCACTAATCCCGGAAGTTGTAACCTGGGCATCCAATGCGAATGTCAGACAAAAAAGAAAAAGAATGAATACAAATACGCCCCTCATACTAAGTAGTGTTTAAATAAAACAATCAATACATTTTTTATAAAACACCACAAAGATATATAATCTATATTACGAAACCATTACGATTCCTTTTGATTTTTATGGTCTTTCTTAAATATTTCTATTTTCTCTCAGACTATCTGCAATATCCTGATGCTGCCTGGCAAGCTCTTCTTCCCCCACATAACGGTATGCCTCGGCCAGATACTCGTGTGCTGAAGCATGTTTCGACTTTATGGATACAGCTTTTTGAAGGTCCGCAACAGCTTCTTCATAATACTTCATACGCAGGTAACATTTCCCACGATTATACCTGGCTTTAAATGAAAGAGGACTCAACCGGACAGCTTCGTTCAAAGCAACCTGAGCATCATAAGTTTCACCCAAATCCAGTAATGTAACCCCTTTACGAACCCAGGCATCCACATATTCCGGATAAAGTTTCAACGCTTTATCAAAAGAACGCAAAGCGGCATTCGGATCATTGGCTTTTGTAACACATTCGTTCCCCATCAAATAATACTCATGAGCATATTCTTTCAGTATTTCCCGCTGTGCATACAGTTCCTCTTTCAATTTCTTTATTTGCTCCTGCTGCGTATTGATCTGTTGAAGTTTGGAACGAAGCAACCGTTGAACCAAAGGGTTACCGAGTTCATTGCGTTTTCCGACTGCCATGGAAAATGACTCTACAGCATTCTTCATATCTCCACGGTTAAAATCATGAACCGCACGTGCATAGAGGAGTTCAGCCTCACTTTCACGAAGACTTTTATCAATGAGTTCCTTATTATTAAAGATCTGACTGAACTGAACAATCTCCTTACGTACAAATATATCACGAGAAGTAACCCGGCTCTTTAAGACCAGCCCTTCAAGTGAAGTACAGCGACTTAAAGCGACATAAGTTTGTCCTCCGGCAAAAACACCTCCGGTAAGATCCACTACAACCCGGCTGAAAGTAAGTCCCTGACTTTTATGTACAGTAATAGCCCAGGCCAGACGGATAGGTAATTGTTCGAATGTTCCGACAATTTCTTCCTCTATCCTCTTTTCTTTCTCATTATATTTATACTTATAATTACGCCATGAAGTCGGCTCAACCAAATGTTCGATTCCATTTTCAAGCAAGACATAAACATTTCCGTTCTCGTCAATACCGGATACCATTCCGATAGTTCCATTCACCCAGCGCCGTTCATGATCATTATCGATAAAAATAACCTGTGCCTGGTCTTTAATCGCCAGGTTCAGTTGAGTCGGCAAAGATGATTCCGGGAAATCACCGTCTATACGTCCTATAGAAATAAATTCTTCACCGGGAAGTTCCGATAATCTTTTTTCATTGATAAAATCCACCTGGTCACGACGCGTAGCTAACGTTATATACATATCTTCGTTGCGTGGAACAAACTCCGGAAAATAACGGCCATTCAATGTATCCAGTTCTTGTTTCGTGGCCGCATTATTGCGTATCCGGTCCAATATATTGATAAAGACAGGATCTGTTTGGCGATATACTTTCTGCAATTCTATCGGCACCAGGTTGATAGAATTAAAAACACGGGCCGAGAAAAAGAACGGACTGGCATAGAAAAGACTCAATATTTCTTTCTGATCCGACGGGACCACCGGCTCCAATTGAAAGACATCTCCCACAAACAATAATTGTTTACCTCCGAAAGGTAAACGCATATTTCCGGAAAACACACGTAAAATACGGTCTACACAATCAATTATATCGGCCCGTACCATTGAAATCTCGTCGATAATGATCAGCTCCACTTCTGAAATAATCTTCCGATGTTCCTTTCTGTATTTAAAGAATTCAAAAATTCTTCCATCTTTCAAGCTCAGATCCGGATCATCAGGCAACATTGGACGGAACGGTAATTTAAAGAAAGAATGTAACGTCACTCCCTCTGCATTTATAGCAGCAATCCCGGTCGGTGCTAATACAACATATTTCTTTTTGGTATGAGCACAGATGTATTTAAGAAATGTAGACTTGCCCGTACCTGCTTTCCCGGTCAGGAAAACAGACTGGCGCGTGTGAGTGATCAGCTGCAAAGCATCCTGAAACTCCTTGTTGTCTGTATCTAATTGAAATTCCAATCGTGTAAATTTTGAGTAGACAAAGCTAAATAATATTTTAAATACTGCCCTAAAAAAGGATATAATTTATTTGGATATATCCTTTTTTAGGGTTTAATTTGTGATATCAAAATAATATCAAATAATTATCATTACGAAATCATAAGAAAGAGCATTTAATGACATCAGTATTTCTGTTTTACCGGCAATATTATCAATGTTTGATCGACCGGTTATCAATACCCGAATATTGTACCAATGATTCTAAATTTTTAATATTAATATAAGTGATGGCCAAAAAAGAGAATGCAACCAAAAATTTTGTCGTGCGAATCGACGCTGAAATGATGGAAGCTATCGAAACCTGGGCTGCGGACGAGTTCCGCAGCACCAATGGTCAGATCCTGTACATTCTGGACCAGGCTTTACGCAAAGCCGGCCGGCTAAAAAAGAAAAAACAATCGAAGCAAGAAGAGGAATAAATTACGATAACTCTAAAACACGTCTACATAAAAAACTTTTTTCTCCCGGGAGAAAAAGAAAAGGCATCCGAAGGAAAATAAAATTTCTTTCGGATGCCTTTTTATATCAGTATTAATACGACTTGTAAAAAATCAGAAATATATACAATAAGCTGTTCTATTAGCGACTGATAAACAACCAAGCATCCTTATATTTCTCATTGGTACGAAGTGTAGACATATAAGCTTCGGCTTGTTCACGATTATCGAATTTATCAGCATAAATACGATATTTTCCATCACGGGCCACTTTACTAACATGCTTACATTCGTTACGATCTACACCGGCAATGTATTTATCAGCCTGTTCCGCTGTCGGGAAACTGGCTATTACGATGTGATACATTTTAGGAACAGGTATCTTTTCAACTGATTTGGAGACAACCTCCTGTTTTTTAACCTTGGGAACAGTGGTTACTACTGCAGTATTCTTTTTTATCTCTGCCGCTTTTGACTCCTTTGCCACAGACACAGTTGGCGCAACTTCTTCCACTTTCATTTCCGGCACACTTTTAACAACCATTTCTGTTGGAACAAAACTGGCCGTATAAGCAGCTTGGTTCACATCCTTTACCGGAGTTGATACCAACAGGAATAAAGCGAGAGCGGCCGCAGAAGCAACAGCTACGCGGAGAAATTTTCGATTAACTGGAATGTATAAGATATCTTTCTTCTTCTTTCCCGCCAATAGAACAGCTTCTTCACGTTCTGCCAAAACAGGTTTCAACTGCGGAAAATGAAATGCTGCCAAACCATAAGAAACAATACTAAAGGAATCGGAATTACCCGGATGGAAAATAACCTGTCCTTCCATTCCCAGGCTAAAAGTTCCTAATCCCCCCAGGGACAACTTCTTTTCCTCCTGCAAAGCAGCTTTCATATCTTCAACATCTTCCTCCAACATTAACTGTGCTTTTCGGTAATTCACATCATACATTTGCATATATGATTCCGAAAGTAAGCCGTCGTTATGTTGTAATGTGATGTTAAAAACAATTTCTTTGCGTTGCGGATTAAACAAATGATCTGCCCCATTGTAAACGGAAGAGACCGTTTGCAACACAAAACCACCGAATTTCGGCACAATTACGCAATCGTGCACCAGCAATAGTCGCTCTATATGTGTTATTATCCTTAACATAAGACAAAGGTAGATATTTATTCGTGAATTTACAAAACAAAAAACGGTACAATTTTCTACCTTTGTCTCTCATATAACAAATGCAATGTACTGGTCATATCAATCTATATATTTAATAAAAGTAATCCCCTTTTTAGGAGGATGGCTGGCAGATCGCCTATTGGGTGATCCGGAAGGGTGGCCCCATCCCATTATATGGTTTGGCAAATTAATTTCTTTCGGTGAAAAGAAACTCAATGTAGGAAACAATCGTTTCTATAAAGGAGCTTTACTTACATTGGTTCTTGTTACAGGCATCTATTTCCTTCCTTCCTTACTCCTGCAGTGGGCGGCAGTAATCAACACACAGTTTTATGCACTGCTTGTCGGAGTCGGGGTTTTCTATTGTCTGGCAGGAAAAACATTGATTACAGAAGTAAAAGCTGTTTTTGAAGCTGTAGACCGGAGCGTAGAAGAAGGGCGTATGCAGGTCGGTCGTATTGTCGGTCGCGACACATCCCATCTATCTCCTCAGGAAATCAGAGCGGCTGCCCTGGAAACATTAGCAGAAAACTTGAGCGACGGTGTTATTGCTCCCATGTTTTGGTTTGCTCTGCTGGGATTACCCGGTATGATGGCTTATAAAATGATCAATACACTCGACTCCATGATTGGTTATAAAAACGAACGGTATAAAGAATTCGGACAAGTAGCCGCCCGACTGGATGATGTAGCCAATTATATCCCTGCCCGGTTAACGGCCTGCCTGATGCTGCTGGTTTCCGGTAACTGGCATAGAAGAAACTATCTCCAACAGTTCGGCCGTGCACACCTCAGTCCCAACTCGGGCTATCCGGAGGCTGCCCTGGCTGCTATCCTGGACTGTCGTTTCGGAGGAACACACGACTATTTCGGCCAGTCTGTTGAAAAACCATACATTGGTATCAATGACAGAGCTTTTACTGTAGAAGACATGTTAATTGCGACTAAAATAAACAGCAATACAGAACTGGCAATGGGATTGCTTGTTTGTTTTTTATCACTATTATTACATTAAAGATAATTATATACAATGGAAATAAGACTAAACAAATTACTTAGTGATGCAGGTTATTGCTCACGCCGGGAAGCGGACAAGTTCATTGAAATGGGACGGGTTACCGTTAATGGTAAACAACCGGAAGTCGGACAGAAGGTCAGTAAATCCGACATTGTCATGCTGGATGATATTCAGATCAATGTAGGTAAATACGAAGGTCAGGCTCAAGAGCATTCGCGTGCTGTAGTCGGCAAAACACAAAATCTGTTTTTTGGTGAAACAACAAAAGCTCCGGAGAAAAAAGGGAAAAAGACAGTAACTGCACCTAAAGCAGAAAACAGTAATAAACCGTCCGGTTCCAGCAATACATTAAGACCCGGAAAATACGTAAAATACAACAAATATGCAGCTGCAAGAAAAGCTGCAAAAAGTGGAGCCAAACCGAAGGAGAAGCTGAGTCCGGAAGAAAAAGCGTTGAAAGATGCATTACAACCGAAGTTCGGCAAATCGTTAGGAAAAGCAGCTGTTGCACAACGTCTAGCCGCATCACCAAAGTCGGCCAGCCTGCGGAAGACCAGTAAAAATAACCCTTTAAACAAGGCTAAACGTACTGCTTCCCGTAACAAACCTAAAGATGAATAAAGTGTCGGATAAGCATATTGTACTTATAACCGGGGGGCAACGTTCGGGTAAAAGCGGATACGCACAAAAGCTAGCCTTATCATTAAGCACTAACCCGGTTTATCTGGCTACCTCCCGCGTATGGGACGAGGAATTCCGTCAACGTGTTCTTCGCCACCAGGCAGATCGTGGTCCGGAATGGACAAACATCGAAGAAGAAAAATATCTGAGCCATCACAACTTGGAAGGCCGCGTAGTTGTAATAGATTGCGTCACCCTATGGGGAACTAATTTCTTTTTTGACAATGACAGCAATGTCGATCTGTCACTCAAAGAACTAAAAGAAGAATTCAACCGATTGGCTGAACAGCATGCTTATCTCATCTTTGTTACCAATGAAATAGGATTGGGAGGCGTATCTCCCGATCCGGTACAGCGTAAATTCACCGACTTACAGGGATGGTTGAACCAATACATTGCCTCCCGTGCCGATGAAGTCGTACTGATGATAAGCGGAATACCCATGAAAATAAAAGAATAACAAAATAATAAAACAATGATTACTTTTCACATTGAAAAACCGGATACTGCTATTGCGGAAGCGTTACAAGAAAAAATAAACAACCTGACCAAACCTAAAGGTTCGTTAGGCAGATTAGAAGAAATAGCCCTTCAGGTCGGACTGATTCAGCAGACACTTGCGCCTGCATTAAATCATCCTGTCAATGTTATATACGCTTCCGATCATGGCATTGCCGATGAAGGAGTAAGCAAATCCCCCAAAGAAGTCACCCGACAAGTGATCCACAATTTCCTGAATGGCGGAGCCGGTGTTTGTTTCCTTACACGTCAACACGGCTTCGATATAAAGATCGTCGATGGCGGGGTTGATTTCGATTTTCCTGTAATCCCACAATTAATAGACCGTAAAATCAGAAAAGGGACCCGCAACTTCCTCCACGAAGCTGCTATGACTCGTGAAGAAATGGAATTGGCTCTTCAGTATGGTGCCGACATCGTTTCCGACTGCCATAAAGAAGGATGCAATGTTATCAGTTTCGGGGAAATGGGGATAGGTAACACAGCAGCATCCAGCATGTGGATGACTTGCCTCACAGGTATTCCTTTAGTCGAATGTGTGGGTGCCGGAAGTGGTTTGGACAGCAATGGAGTGCAACATAAATATAATGTGCTAAAAGCTGCTCTTGAAAACTACAAAGGCGATAACAGTACTTTAGATGTAATCAGTTATTTCGGAGGTTATGAAATGGTCATGGCAGTAGGTGGAATGCTCCGGGCGGCTGAACTCAAAATGGTCATCCTTGTCGATGGCTTTATTATGACCAATTGTGTGTTGGCTGCTTCCCGTCTCTATCCGGACATGCTCCCTTATTGCATATTCGGACATTGCGGAGATGAAGCAGGGCACAGAAAAGTGTTGGATGCCCTCCAGGCAGAGCCGGTATTAAATCTGGGACTACGTTTAGGAGAAGGATCCGGTTCAGTATGCGCTTACCCGATCATTGACTCGGCTATACGTATGATAAATGAAATGCATACTTTCCAGCAAGCTGCTGTGACAAAATATTTCTAACCGGATGGTATTCCATTCCTAACATTTATATATATGTTACGTATATTGGCTGCATTCATATTCTTTACACGTCTGCCTTTCTGGAAACTGGCAGAAGTACCCGCCGAATATTTCAAGAATATAGTTAGCCGGTGGGCATTGGTCGGTTGGTTTACTGCCGGATTAATGGTTATCGTATTGTATGCAGGCTCTCTTATTCTACCGGCCGGAGTCGCTTTGGCACTAGCAATGATAACCCGATTATTAATTACAGGCTGTTTACATGAAGACGGACTGGCGGATTTCTTTGACGGATTTGGAGGAGGTACCAGTCGGGAACGAATATTGGCCATCATGAAAGATTCTCACATAGGAAGTTATGGAGTAATCGGATTGATCTGCTATTTCGGTCTGTATTACTTATTACTCAGTAACCTCCCAATTGAATTAGCAGGTTGTGCCATACTCGCCGGAGATCCTTATAGTAAAGGAGTTGCAGGAATGATCATCAATCGTCTTCCATATGCCCGGAAAGAAGAGGAAGCTAAAAGTAAGACAGTATATAGCCGCATGACGACAGGAGAATATCTATTCAGTCTTATTTGCCTATTAGTTCCTTTATACTGGTTACCAGAACCTGTTTATTTTTTAGCAGGTCTTCTTCCCGTCGCCACCTGGTATATGCTGACTGCACTCATGAATAAGAAAATACAAGGATACACGGGGGATTGTTGCGGAGCCACATTTCTACTTTGCGAATTGAGTTTTTACCTCGGGATAGCTGTTATATACACAACAACACTTTAAAATTACTATATGAATATCTATTTAATCAGACACACCTCTGTCGAGGTTCCTGCAGGCTATGCCTATGGGCAAACAGATGTCGCATTACGTCCGTCTTTTGAAGAAGAGGCTGAAAAAGTAAAAGCATCACTCTCCGGATTAAACTTCGATAAAATTTGGTGTAGCCCATTAACTCGTTGTGTACGGCTCGCATCTTACTGTGGCTATCCGGAAGCGACACGGGAAGACCGGGTAAAAGAACTTAATTTCGGAGAATGGGAAATGAAATCCTGGGAAGAGTTATCCTCTGATCCCCGTTCTGAAACCTGGTTTGCAGACTGGATCGAGACCAGAACACCAGGAGGAGAATCTTTAAAAGATCAGTATGAACGTGTCAGTTCATTCCTCGATGAAATAAGAAAGAGCGGACTAGAGAACGTATGTATATTCGCTCACGGAGGTGTTTTAACCTGTGCGCGGGTATATGCAGGAGAATATGATATCAAAGATGCTTTCAAGAACGTACCTTCCTACGGAGAGATTATAAAACTCTCTTTCGACTAACAATTCCCCATATCTCCCAATACTCTTTATTGTAATATATCCATTTGATATTTGTACAAAACCAGAAAAGGAGTCAGTTCTTTCGAACTAACTCCTTTCTACCATTCAGTCTTTCGACCTGACAAAAACGGCGGTTATCTACTCTCCCACTTTTACGCAGTACCATCGACGTGGTTGGGCTTAACTTCTCTGTTCGGAATGGGAAGAGGTGGATCCCCAACGCTATAACCACCTTAATTTCTTTTAAGATGTTTGACTCTGGACAACGCTACTTTAATCGTAACCGTTCGCTATATACAGTATAGCTCTTACACTAAACCATATCTGCTGATATATCAATCCTTCCTCCCGGAAAAAGAAAGTCTCGGGCTATTAGTACTACTCGGCTTCGACATTACTGCCCTTACACCTGTAGCCTATCAACGTCGTAGTCTACGACGACCCTTAAGGGATATCTAATCTTGAGGCTGGCTTCGTACTTAGATGCTTTCAGCACTTATCCAATCCAGACTTAGCTACCCGGCGGTGCACCTGGCGGTACAACCGGTAAACCAGTGGTCTGTCCAACACGGTCCTCTCGTACTAGTGTCAGAGCCTCTCAAATATCCTACGCCCACGATAGATAGAGACCGAACTGTCTCACGACGTTCTGAACCCAGCTCGCGTGCCACTTTAATGGGCGAACAGCCCAACCCTTGGGACCTTCTCCAGCCCCAGGATGTGACGAGCCGACATCGAGGTGCCAAACCGCTCCGTCGATATGAGCTCTTGGGAGCGATCAGCCTGTTATCCCCGGAGTACCTTTTATCCTTTGAGCGATGGCCCTTCCATGCGGAACCACCGGATCACTATGCTCTAGTTTCCTACCTGATCGACTTGTATGTCTCCCAGTCAAGCACCCTTATGCCATTACACTCTACGACCGGTTACCAATCGGTCTGAGGGTACCTTTAGAAGCCTCCGTTACTCTTTTGGAGGCGACCACCCCAGTCAAACTACCCACCATACAGTGTCCCCACATTTCGCGGGTTAGAACTCAAACAACCAAAGGGCCGTATTTCAACGACGGCTCCACAAACACTGGCGTGCCTGCTTCATTGCCTCCGGCCTATCCTACACATTAGTTGCCCAAATTCAATGTAAAGCTATAGTAAAGGTTCACGGGGTCTTTTCGTCCCATCGCGGGTAATCGGCATC
>OGPA01000241.1_pt1 | contig 62404 bp, 71 predicted proteins | sample 1552841 | NCBI WGS metagenome assembly OGPA01 (sample SAMEA2579916, study PRJEB22360) | human gut metagenome
GGGCGGCAGGAGCCAATAGTATGTCATTTCCGGCCAGTAATGCTTTTACCGAAGGGTTATCCGATTTACTGGTGGTGGCACCTTTCATGGCCAGTGCATCGGTGAAACATAATCCTCTAAAGCCCAGTTTGTCTTTTAATAATCCGGTTACTATCGGGCGGGAGAAGGAAGAGGGCAGGTTCCGGGTCTTATCGAGTGCCGGGACATAGAGGTGTCCTGTCATAACCCCGGCGTATCCATCATATATATATCGTTTAAAAGGATATAGTTCCACACTGTCGAGACGGGCCAGATCATGATGGACGGAAGGTAGTGTGTTGTGTGAGTCTTCCGCGGTATCTCCATGTCCGGGGAAATGCTTGGAAACAGAGATAATGCCTTCCCCTTCCAGGCCACGGGCATAAGCGAGGCCTTTTTCTGCTACTGCCTGCGGATTCTCTCCGAAGGAACGTAATCCGATTATAGGGTTGTCGGTGTTACTGTTTACATCTATGTCGGGGGCAAAGTTGATCTGTATCCCCATCTCTTTACATTGACGGGCTACTTCTTTGCCATATTCGGTGATTAATCGATTGTCTTCTATCGCCCCTAGCATCATATTCTTGGGGAAACGAGTCGTACCGCTCAGACGCATCGACAATCCCCATTCTCCATCCAACGAGACGAACATGGGAACACGGGATGCTTTCTGCAACCGGTTGGTGACTTCTGCCTGTGTGACAGGATTTCCTTTATGGAAAAGAATTCCTCCGATCTTTATCTCATTCACATACCGCATGAGTCGTTGCATATTGCGGTTGTCCGATTTAGGGTCGGCTATTACCATAAAAAGTTGCCCGATCCGTTCATCGTAAGTCATCGAGTCGAATACCGAATCCACCCAGTGGTTCATTTTTGTCTGATCGACGTTACGGTACAAATTGGGAATAGTCTGTGCTTTGGCAGTTAATAAACACACACAGCAAAACAGCATTGTAAGTATCTTCCTCATCTTCACGTTGTCATTATTATCCACCAAAAATAGGAAAATAAGTTGAAAAGTCTAATACTATGCAGACTTTTATTACCTAAACTACTTGCGTATAAAATAAATCTTTCGTTACTTTGCATCCGCTTTGCGTAATCTCTGTCGGGAGAAGTAGCCCGTTATATTGCGTTTCGTTTAAAATTACAATTAAAAAGCTATAAAACAATGGATTTAATTAAGATTGCAGAAGAAGCGTTTGCTACAAAGAAGGAATATCCTAAATTCCAGAGTGGTGACACTATTACAGTAGCTTACCGTATTAAAGAAGGTAACAAGGAACGTATCCAGCAGTACAGAGGTGTAGTTATCCGTATCTCAGGACACGGTGACAAAAAACGTTTCACAGTTCGTAAGATGTCTGAAAATGTAGGTGTAGAGAGAATTTTCCCGATGGAATCTCCGTTCATCGACAGCATCACTGTAAACAAACTTGGTAAAGTACGTCGCGCTAAATTGTATTACCTGCGTGCTCTTACTGGTAAGAAAGCAAGAATCAAAGAAAGAAGATTCTAATCCTTTGGGATTTAATTACCATAAAAAAAGGTTACTCATTGCGGGTAACCTTTTTTTATGTCCTTTTGTCTGCTGCCCGTAAAATGTTCGATCAATAAGACAGGCGTTTCGCCGATGTTTTTGTCCGTTTCGTCGGTTTATATACTTTTGACTTCCTGGGATACTTATCTTTGTAGCCACTAAATAAATCCTTTATGCGACATTCCGTAAAGAACGATCTATTGATTGGCTTTATCGTATCGGTATTGTTGAGTCTGTTTGTCAACTTCTCGATGCTGATGCGTAAGTATGATTATTTATTCTATTTTCCGCTTGTGTGGTTCTTTCTGTTTGCTTTCCTTCTTTTCATTGTAAATATGCAGATGTATAAACTGGGGGATAAGATATTTAAGCAAAGGGAATATAAAGTAGCGATATTTGCCGGTGGAGTAAGTGTGATGGTGGGATTGGGACTGCTGGCTGTATATCCGATCGTGCAGAAAGCAATATTTGAAGTCGCTGAAGTTCCCACTGTTCATGAAACCGTGATTATTGAAAGGCGGTCGGATAAGATCATTCCTGGATATGGAAGGCCTATATCCAAAGCCAGAAAAAATATGGAGGTGCGACCGGATCGACCGGAGGGGGATATTCTCCTATCCAGATCTATTGCTTTTCATCCGCAGATGACGGAACATCTGTTTGTCCTGTTAACCGTGCTGCTCAGTGTGTTACTGATACGTTTGATAAGCGGCAAACAACAAATGATGCTAGAGTATGAAAAACTAAAAACGGAGAAACTGCAAACTTCCTATAATGCCCTGATGGGGCAGATCAATCCCCATTTCTTCTTTAACTCACTCAACGGACTCAATTCTCTGATCCGTAATGGAGAAAAGGAACATACATTGACATACTTGGATGAACTGTCGAATGTTTTCCGGTATATCCTCCAGAGTAACAAGAAGGAAATGGTCACTTTAGCAGAGGAGTTACAGTTTGTAAAGGCCTATACTTATCTGCTTGGTGTACGTTATGAAGGCAAACTTTTTTTCTCTATACAGGCCGAACCGAGACTGTTACTCTGGTCTTTGCCTATCCTTAGTGTATTGCCATTAATTGAAAATGCAGTAAAACATAATGTAATCAGTAAGCAGTATCCACTACAAATTGACATTTATACTACAAAGGAGAACACTTTGGTGGTATCCAACAAAGTACATCCGAAGGTAGAGGAGGGGCATAGCAGCGGTATCGGACTTAAAAATCTTTGGGGACGTTATCGTTTGCTCACCGGAAAAGATATCAATATATCCAACCGGAAAGAATATTTTAAAGTCTCCCTTCCGCTGTCCGATCTGTCCGTTTAGGTCTAATTTAATTGTCAATTAATTAATTATCCGTATGAATGCTGTAATTATTGAAGATGAAACTGCTGCGGTAAGCTCCTTGAAAGCGATACTGGCACAGAATACGATTATACCGATCGAGGTAATAGCCGAACTGGAGAGTATAGAGGAAAGTGTAGCCTACTTCCGTTCCTTCCCTCATCCGGATGTTATTTTTATGGATATTCATCTGGCAGACGGTAGCGCTTTTAAGATATTCGAGCAGGTTGAGGTTGAAGCCCCGGTCGTTTTTACAACGGCTTATGATGAGTATGCGCTGCAGGCCTTTCAGGTTAGCAGTATCGATTATCTATTGAAACCGGTCACAGTGACCTCTTTGGAACGGGCGTTGAGTAAGTTGCGGCTGTTCAGTCCGGAAGAGCGGCTGGCACATATCCGTCAGACGAACGATACGATACAAAAGCGGCATGTCATCAAAAGCCTGCTTATCATGCTCAGTGATAAGTTCTACCCTTTGCAGGTAGATGATATCCTTTATTTCTATACGGCAAACGAGAGAGTAACGGCTTATACCTCCGATGGCAAACAACATCCGGTGGACCGTACGCTTGATACCTTAGGCGACCAACTCGACGGAAAAGACTTTTTTCGTGCCAACCGTCAATTTATCATTGCCCGTAAAGCCATAAAGGATATCGACCTTTGGTTTGGCAGCCGTTTGTCGGTTAATCTGACTTTACCGGTTCCGGAGCGTATTATCATCAGTAAGACAAAAACACCGGTATTCAAGAAATGGATACTGATGGAATAGCGACCTGGCGAAAATACTGCATCCGGAAAGCAAGTTTTTTCACCCTGCCTCCTAAGGCGATTCACCGATCAAGTTGTACCATTTGTCGGTGGTTAACTTTTGTTCACCGAATATTCTTATTTATTTGTAGTGTAAACTAAAAAGAGACTCTAGTATGTTGAAATGCATTACTTTCGATGGAGATGCTTCTACGTTGAACACCCTGATGGGGTATTTTGAGAAGTTGGATAAAGCACTCGCTGATGTGCATGAAGTCTTGCACAAGGAACAAACTGAACAACCTGTTTTTGTTCGGGAAGGAAGTAAGATCATTCGCCTTCGCAGGGAGGAAATACTTTTTCTGGAAGGCTATGGCGATTACGTCAAGATCCATCGCACCACGGGGAAGCCGCTGCTCTCGCAGGTCAGCCTGAAGCGGTTTGAAGAAAATCTCACCGACGGGTTATTCTGTCGTGTGCACCGTTCTTATATCGTTGCCCTTTCCCATATCAGTTATATTGAACGGAAAAGGATACGTATCGGCGATGAACTGATTCCTATCAGCGATTCGTATCTACCGGTTCTTATGGGGAGGTTGGCTTTACAGGAATAAGTTGATCCTACTCCTGATAACTAAAAAGATTCTATAAAAATCTAATTAAAGGAACAAAGCCGTAATTCAGTCTGTTTGGTTGAAAATTTAAAGCAAATAGACTATGAATTACGGCATTAGTGTTTTATTCAGGGCGATCCCACTATTGATGGCTCTGTTCTGTTTCAGTTATGGTTTATTCGTTTATGAATATGGAACAGACCCTGGCAAATTTGTAGCGGGTCCGGTTGTCTTTTCCCTGGGGATGATCTGTATTGCACTCTTTTCCACGGCGGCAACGATTATCCGGCAGATCATAAATACTTTCGGGATGGTGAGCCGGTACGCACTGCCGGCACTCGGTTACTTATCGGCACTTCTGACTGTGATAATCGGAGTCCACATAATGGAGTCGCCTGATTCGGCTTCGTTCGTAGCCGGGCATGTTATCTGTGGAGTTGGACTTATTACCGCATGTGTAGCAACTACAGCAACATCTTCTACCCGTTTCACGATGATCACGGTTAATTCGAAGAAAACAGACCATGATGTTCCTCCCGAAGCATTTACACGGGCACAGGGGCTGACTCTAATTGCCATTGCCGGAGGAATAGCATTGGTTGCCTGGATATGGGCATTTTGGTTATTAGCGAATGAAGACCATAGTTCCAAATATTTTGTAGCTGGACATGTGATGATTGGGTTGGCTTGTATCTGTACCAGTCTGATAGCGTTGGTTGCTACCATTGCCCGTCAGATCCGGAATATATTTTCTCCTAACGAACGTTTGATATGGCCGGTTATGGTGTTGATCATGGGAAGTTTATGTGTCATTTGGGGAGTTATTCTTATTTTGGGGACAATTAATCCGGCCAATGGTGTTACAGGTTATATCATGATCGGGTTAGGGTTGGTTTGTTATAGCATATCCAGTAAGGTGATCCTGCTTTCAAAAATATGGCGGCATGAGTTTAAGTTGTCTAACCGTATTCCGTTGATACCGATCTTCACGGCATTGACTTGCCTGTTCCTTTCGGCTTTTCTGTTTGAGCTGGGTTCCGTTCATGATTACTACTTTGTCCCGGCACGTGTCCTGGCCGGATTAGGCGGCATTTGTTTTACATTGTTTTCTATTGTGAGTATTCTGGAGAGCGGAACGTCTTCTAAGTAAATGATTTATATCCTTGATGTATTGTAGGGACAGGTTTCTTCAATCTGTCCTTTTTTATGAACTATCAGTTTTTATCAAAAGTTCTCAATTCTCTTCTTATTAAGTCCGATACGAATTAAGTATACTAAATATTTTTGTTTGTCGATTAGTTTCTGATTATTTCGTTACCGGACATGTGTTGATTAGGTTACTTCTAATCTGCCTTTTTGTGCTATCCCTTGATTTTTATATAATAAGTAAGGATGGGGCTGTGGACGATTTAATCGTTCCTTTATTTTAGTCATCCCAAAGATCGTTCTTTATATTTGAATATTCAAAGGATAGAGTCTTTTTTATTTGCTATATATCAATACGTTGTCTCACTTTTTTACTTCAATCCTTTAGACCTATTTCTTGGCGTAAATTGTGACTAAAAAAAAGGAACGTTTAATCTAGTCATTATCTTTTTGTAAGGATTGTAAATCAACACTATTTTTAATGCTAAGACTGCTTTAATTATGGCAAAAAAGGTAAAATCGAATATATTACGTGGAAATACCAATGAAAACAAGCTTATAGCCGACAAGAATGACTATACGCTGAACATCATCGAAGGGATGAGTTACGGGTCGGTGATAGCAGGATTGGAATTATTGGAAGTGATACAAACACCCTAATAAAAAGGTAAACTCACTAAAATAAAGTAGGTATATGAAACTTCAATTATAAAAATGAAAAGCAATGATGAACTTAGCTAATAAGATCAGCAAATTTAATCGTGGTCGTAAATACAATCACTTTTTACAAATGATCAAACCAGGTATGGATGATAAAATTCTTGATGTAGGATTTACCGAGAATAATTATAGCGAAGAAGCTAATTATTTGGAAAAACATTATCCATACCAAAAGAATATTACCGCATTAGGAATTGAAGATGCGAGAGAAGAAGGGGACTTCAGGACTCTATACCCTCAAGTAACTGTTGTCCGGTATGATGGAAATCTTTTTCCTTTTGAAAATGATACATTTGATATTGGCTGGAGCAATGCGGTTATCGAACATGTCGGTAAGCATGATAAACAGACTCTATTCATAAAAGAGATGTTACGTACATGTAAGGTGGTTTATTTTACTACGCCCAATAGATTTTTTCCTTTTGACCTCCATACTAAATTACCTTTTATCCATTGGCTGCCCAAGAAACAATTTGACAGGATTCTACATCTCTTAGGAAAAGATTGGGCTACGGGTGACTATATGAACCTACTCACTCAAAAGCAAATTATTTCCATTTGTAAAGAAGCAGGAGCAACAAATTGCTCTGTCAAATGTAACTGGTTTTTCGGATTCGTAATGGACTTTTCAGTCATTATTCGTAAGTAAAGATAACGTCTGCACTGATTAATAGAGTGCAGACGTTCGTTTTTTATCATTAACCATTTACAATTTCATCTTATAAAGTAACTCGCTTAACGTATAAGTAACCGTTATCCCTGTAACGTCTTTTTGGAAAGTATTGTTCTTCAGTTGTGTCCGTTCATGGAAAATGGCAGTGTTGAAATGTCCGTTCAGAACAGGTAATCCCATACCTATGCTTGCCCGCCACGAAAGGCCGGATTGTCCGCTTATGTTCATATAGGGGGTCGAGACGTTGATACCAGCCTTGTAAGACATTCGTTTCCAGTAGCTACTGGAAGAATATCCGTTCGGAAAATAACAGACTCCGGCACGTACTTCGTGTGCATCTTTAAATGTAACCCTGCTGTCGCCCGATGACAGAGAGCTGTATTGCTGAAACTTATAGTCGAGGGCATACGTCCATTTTTGATAGATCAATGATCCCCCGATCCCCATGTATTGAGGTAGATGTTGGGAGGAGCTCTTTTCGTTCTGCTCTGTCTCCACATTACCGTTTGTTATGATAATGGAATTGTCCATTTTCAAACGTTGCTTGTATCCATAGACTGCTCCAATCGTAATCGATTTGTCCCTGGCCAGATTCCGGTGATACTGAATTCCGAAGTCTGCATAGAAAGCATTTGTGTACATTTTGTTTTCAACGGTCATGCTGCCTTGATTTTCTGTCGATTTTATATTTCCGAATATATAATTCAGATTGACCCCAATCGATAAATAGGAGGAAAGCATGAAAGCATTCGACAGATACACTTTTGAGAGTCCGCCATATCCTTCGAAGGTACTGGTATAGTAGGAACCGGGTGAACCTTCGAGCGGCTGTGTGCTCTGAAAATAATAACCGACCGAAGAATAAGGAGTGAGACCGGCCGCCATATACCAGCGGGGCATGATTCGTCCGGCTAATGTAAAGGCCGATATATTTCCGGAGAACGCGTTGCTACTTCCACTCTTCGACTTATAAGATTCGCCTTTTGCGAAAGCAGAAGCTTCGGCAAAGAGCCTGCATGAGTCGAGTCCCGAAAGTCCGGCCGGATTTTCCGTGTTTATCAACCATGAATTTCGCATTCCGGTGGAAACGCCCCCCATGGCTGAATTGGAACCATATAGTCCGGTTACGATCTCGCCGATACCAAACATCGAATAAGGTGAAGAGGTCATGATGTTTTGTGCGTCCGCTACTGTTGCTGTCAACAAGAGAGAGGAAAATATATACTTAATAACTTTCATATATTTTGTAGATTAGCTGTAAAACGATGGGCGACTTGCTTTGCCTGTCGCCGAAAGTCATATTTTTGAATGTTTTGGTGTAGCTGTCTTCGTTCAGAACCAGTTGCAGGTTGTGTTTATTTATCCCGATTGTGCCGAGTTCTTGCTGCATGAAATCGGTGACATCGAAATAGTAATAAGTATTTTCATTGAATACATCGTCTTTTACAAGTGTACCGCCTTGTACCTGTGTGCCGAGGTAATCCGTTACAGCATCGGTAACGACATTGTTCTCGTCGGCAATGTAAAGATAGACACTGTCGGGAAGTGCATTTGTTTCCGAATAAGTACCGAGTTCCGGATATAGTTTGAGCATGGCCGATTCTATGACCACTCTTTCCCCCAGCTTCATGATATCGTTGAGATAAGGAAACTCCAACCGGGCGAACCAGCCTAAGCCGCCAAATAATACACCCCGGTTATCCAGCGATTCGGAAGGTATTTCAACTTGTTTCGTGGGGAAAGGTTCCATCAGTGTACCTGTCCTGTCATGATCGATATGGTTGAATTGTGTGGATGTGTTGGGAGAGAATACCAACTGTTGTTCATTTACTTGTTCCTCAACAATATGGTAATGTAATACGATAGTCGACATTGTATCGGCCACCTGGAAAGAGAGCATCGAATGGTTGTCTGAACCGTCGGGGATGATGACTATTCCTTTGAAATAGTCCTCGAAGCGTTCCGACGATACGGCCTCGTCCCGTTGGTGAAAACGGGTCAATAGATTCTGTCCCAGTTCATCGGGGAGACGGATCTCCAGCCTGTCCACTCCTTGGGGGCGGGGTCTGAACCGGCAGGTTGCCATTGGCTCGGTTTCGTAAGAAAAGGAGGAGGTATTATATAAGTAGTTGTTGTCATTCAATACAACTTTCTCTTTTAGCCGGTGAACCGAGAATTGCTGGTATTGTAAAGTATCCCCTACATAATAGCTGCCGTAGGCCAGTGACAGGACAAGCGAATCGAGTATGACAACTTTGTCGATGTCCGTACTGTAACTGGGGCGCGTATAAGGAATATATCCCGACGATTTCATGGTTCCCCAGATCGAATGTGTATATTCTCCGACTAGCGCCACCCCTTTTCCTGATGTTTCCAGTGAATCGATCAGAACGGATGTAATGACGACTGTTGAGGTATCGGTACTTATATTACGAAAAACCGAATCGACCAGACCATTGCCGTATTTATTACTTTCATCATAGCAGGATGAAAAGAGGCAACAGGAAAGGCATACCCAAAAAAGAAAAAGATTCTTATTCATATACATTATATATATTAGTAATAGAGTCTGTTGATCAGGCAAAGAACCACAATCGCCTATTCTTATGCAAGAATAACCTGTCAAATCCCGATATTGCTCCACTAACAGTGGTATTTGGTAGATCAGCCTGTCTGCCGGCTGGGATAATGGGTTTTACCTTCTTTTTTCGGGCATTCACCGAACAAGAGAACCTGTTTGCCGATTTAATTTGCCGGTAAACAAAAAGCCCTGTTCTTTTGTGTTCGTAAAACAGTAACACGCTATATGATGACACAAAAAAGATTATTTCTATTCCTGATAGCACTGCTTCCTCTGGGGATGATCTCCTGCAGCGATGATGATGACGATGATTTACAAGGTAAATGGTATCGTGTTTCCGATTTCGATGGGCTTGCCCGTAGTTATGCTTCTTCATTTACCATTGGGAATAAAGGATATTTGGCTTGCGGGTATAATGGAAAGAAACGCCTCTCCGATACTTGGGAATATGATATGGAACGAGATACATGGACGCAGAAAGCCGACTTTCCCGGTACCGCCCGTAACTCGGCAGTAGCAATGACTGTCGACCGGAAAGGTTATTTGGGCACAGGTTACGATGGCGAGAATTATCTGAATGACTTTTGGGAATACGATCCTGTATCCAATAGCTGGACGCAAAAAGCCGATTTTCCCGGTTCGGCCCGCTATGACGCCGTAGCATTCGGGGTTAGTGGTAAAGGATATTTAGGTTCCGGTTATGACGGTAATTACCTGAAAGATTTTTACTCCTTCGATCCTAACGCTAACAGTTGGACACAGATAGTCAGCATCGGCGGAAGCAAACGCCGGGGTGCCACCAGTTTTGTGTACGATAATATGGCTTATGTTTGCTGCGGGGTGAATAACGCTGAATACGTAGATGACTTTTGGAGGTTTAACCCCTCTGACGGGTCATGGACACAACTTCGCGATATAGCAAACACATCCGACGATAGCTATGACGACGATTATAGTATAATACGGACCAACGGCGTAGCCTTTGTAATCGACGGGGCGGTCTATCTGACCTGCGGCGAGAGCGGGGGAGTACGCTCCGATACCTGGAAATATTATCCTTCAACCGATTTGTGGGAGAATGTAGCCAAGTTTAAGGGATCGGCCCGTAGTGCTACGATTTCTTTTTCAAATGGTGAGAAAGGTTTTGTGGCAACCGGCGGTAGCAGTACCTATTATTTTGATGACATTTGGGAACTTCACCCTTATGAATACGATGATGATGACTATTAAAGGTAAAAAAGCCCTGTGGTGGCTATGCATACTGCCGGTATTTATTCTCTTTGTTTACATCTGTTCCGGAGAAAAGGGGTCTCCGGGCGGCCGGCAACCGGAGTTGCAAACGTATCGATTGGGGAATGGCTGGGGATACCGTATCCTGATGAATGAGAAAGTGTTGATTGATCAACCCACCATTCCTGCAATTGATACATTAATGTCTTTCCCCGATGAGGCGAGTGCCCGTAAGATCGGATTGCTTGTCAGGGACCGGATTGCCAATAACAAAGATTTTTCGATAACGAAAGATGATATTCAACATTCACTCTCTGATTAGAAACAAACGATAATTCAACGTGAACGTCGAAAGGGTGGCCAGTGATGGTCACCCTTTCTTTTTAGCAAGATAGGACAAGAACCTTCTCTTTCCGGGGCTTATCTTTGTATCGAAATACAAACGACATGCAACAAAGACCATCGACAACAGAAGAGTATCAGCGTAAGATGAATATTATCGTAGAGTATATCTACAATCATTTGAGCGAAACAATTGATCTGGATATACTGGCAGAGATGTCCGGTTTTTCGCCCTGGCATTTCCACCGGATCGTAAAAGCATTCCTGGGAGAGAATATCGGTGCTTTTATTGTCAGGATGAGGGTCGAGACTGCAGCTCGGTTACTACGTTACTCTGATATGTCGGTACAGGAAATATCCTGGCGCGTAGGTTATGATGTGCCGTCTTCCCTGTCGAAGGCCTTTAAGCAGTTCTATGGTATTTCACCTAATGATTATCGTAAAAACAAAGATTACATTATTATGAGACCTGTTGAAGTAAGACACGATTTAAATATAGAAACTGAAGTAAAAGAATATCCCGGTCGTCAGATTGCCTATGTCCGTTTGTCGGGAGCTTATATGAATCTCGATTTTTGTGGGGCCTGGCAGAAACTGTGGGCCTTTGTGAAAGAACAGAACCTGTATTCGGAAGGGATCGAGCATATTTGTATCTATCATGACGATCCAAAAGTGACGGAACCCGACAAATTGCGTACTTATGTTTGCCTGGTTTTGCCGAAGACTGCCGAACCGAAAGGGGAGGTTGGAGTAAAGCAATTACCTGCAGCTAAATATCTTATCTTCCGCTATAAAGGTTCGTATGAACATTTGAAATCAGTATATGATACGATCTACCTGCATCTGATTCCCGAGGGTGGATACAAACCTCTTGATGCGCCGGGATATGAAAAGTATCTGAATAATCCGGCCAACACAGCCCCTGAAGAGCTGGTAACTGAAATCCATATTCCGATTGAATAAATTCGTATATTTGCCGGCATGGAATCGTTTCAGATAATGTTACCATCGCCGGCACTTGCTCCTTATGTCAGGCATTACTGGTTGTTGGAGACGGATAGTCTTATAGAAAACACGGAGCGCATTATCCCGACCGGGAATGTGCAGATGCTTTTCTATCGGGGAAATCCAATATTGTTGTCTTCCTCACAAGACAGCCGCCGTGTAAACAGCCAGTCTATTTTATGTGGGCAGTATGTCGGTTACTCCGAACTGAGCTTTTCCGGAACGATCAGGATACTGGCCGTTGTTTTCCATACGCACTCGGTTAGTGCATTTTTCCGGATGCCCGTCAGTGAGTTTTGTAACCAGAAAGTTTCCGCCGATGAGTTGGGCGACCGCGAATTGAAGGAACTGGAAGACCGTATATTATATGAAGCAGACGACAGGAATTGTATCTGCCTGGTCGAACATTTCCTTCTGTCCCGTCTCAATCCACCGAAAGAACATAATCTCGATCGGATGTTTTCTGCCATTCGGACAATCAACCGGCGGGGAGGAGAAGTGCGTATCTCTGATCTTGCCTCATCCGTTTATCTGAGTACAAAACAGTTTCAACGTATTTTTACCGGACATATCGGGATTAGCCCGAAGGAGTTCCTGCGGATTGTCCGTTTCCAGCATGCTTTATATGTACTGCAATCTACTCCAGGCATGAGCTTTTCCCAATTGGCTTATGAATGTGGCTTTTATGACCAGCCTCATCTGATTAATGAGTTTAAAGTATTTTCCGGATATACCCCGAAAGAGTATCTGAGTGTTTGTGCTCCTTACTCCGACTATTTTTCTCGGGAGAATGACTAATGTCCTTTTTTTCCAAGTTTGGGCTTTTGGCATACTCTATCTTTGCATTGTCAAAAGACAGAAACTATTTATCAAAAAAAGTGAACATGAAAAAGTTAATTTCTTTCTTCGAGATTCCGGCCTCCGATTTCGGAAGAGCCGTGAAGTTTTACGAAACAGTGTTGAATCTGAAGTTGAGTATGATGGAGTGCGACGCAGAAAAGATGGCTTTCTTCCCTGATGAAGATGGCTTGACTCCAGGAGCTGTATCATGGGCTGCTGATTTTCTCCCGTCAAAGGATGGTGTGCTTATCCATTTGCATGTAGACAATATGGAAACAACACTCTCCCTGATCGAATCCAATGGGGGAAAGGTTCTTCGGAAAAAGACAAAGATCGAAGCTGACTGTCGTGGATATTTTGCTCTGTTTTCCGATAGTGAAGGAAATACGATAGGACTGTATTCCGACAGATAAAAAGATTATTTGTCATTGAACGGAAGGGACGGCAGGAGTGTCGTCCTTTTTTATTTTTCATTTTCTGTCGTTTTAGTAATCATAATCAGGAAAAACGTTTACATTTGCAGCTGTTACAAATAATCCGATTATTCAACTTATGAAGTGTCAACTCTGTATATAGCGTAGTTTCCTTTGATATAAGACGAAGATCCTCTTTGTCTGCATTTCGCTATCCTATTACTATACAGGGTACAAATCTTTTTTTATAATTAATTGTCGTGATGCATTCTTCTGAAAAGAATGTATAGTGACGCATATATATTAAGTTGAATTATGAATTTCACATACAAACAAATATGGCTCATCAACTTTCCTGTGATGATGAGTATTCTTATAGAGCAATTGATTAATATTACAGACGCTATCTTTCTGGGACACTATGGAGAGGTTGAGTTGGGAGCTGCAGCATTGGCGGGTATGTATTATCTGGCTATCTATATGCTGGGATTTGGTTTCAGTCTGGGATTACAGGTGATGGTTGGCCGTCGTAACGGAGAAGGAAATTATAATGAGACGGGGAAAGTATTCTATCAGGGACTGTCCTTTCTTATTGTATTGGCCGGATCTATGTTCGTAATGTCCTGGTTGTTTTCTCCGATCTTGTTATCTAAACTGATCACATCGGAAGAGGTGTATAAGGCTGTAATAAAATATCTGGACTGGCGTACGTTCGGTTTGTTCTTTACTTTTCCGGCTTTGGCTTTCCGAGCCTTTTTTGTCGGAATAACAAAGACACGAATATTGACAACGGGTGCGGTCGTAATGGTAATCACTAATATTGTATTGAATTATCTGTTGATATTCGGAAACTTCGGGTTCCCTCGGCTGGGTATATCCGGAGCCGCATTAGCTTCCACTATTTCTGAACTTTCTTTTCTGATCGTTTTGGTAGTATACGTTTGCCGCAAGGTAGACAAACGTTGTTATGGATTGTGCCCTGTATACGATTGGCAATTGCAGCTTCGACTATTTAAGCTTTCGGTATGGAGCATGATGTATTCTTTTACAGCCGTGGCTCCCTGGTTCTTATTCTTTGTAGTGATTGAACATTTGGGAGAGGAGCAGTTAGCCATTGCTAATATAGTCCGTAGTATCTCTACTGTATTTTTTGTAATAGTCTGTTCCTTTTCAACAACGACAGGATCTTTGGTCAGCAACCTGATCGGTGCCGGAGAATATCGTAATATCATGCCTTTATGTCGGAAGATGATGGGATTGAGTTACCTGCTGGGAATTCCATTGCTTGTATTCACCTTCTTTTTTTCAGATGAGGTATTAGGTATTTATACAAAAAATCAGGAGTTGATCCGGAATGCATTCTGGCCTTTTGTAGTAATGCTCTCCAATTATTTCCTGTCGGTTCCGGCGCATATTTATTGTAATGCAGTAACGGGAACGGGCCGAACACGAACCGCTTTTGTTTTTGAATTGATTACGATCCTGATTTATCTGGCCTATCTGTTTTTGGTCTTGGTACAGTTTGATGTCCCGCTGATGGTTTACTGGACCGCCGAGCTTTTATATGTTTTTGTGCTTTTTGTCCTTACTTATGGCTATATGAAGGTTCGTTACTTCAAAATATATGCTCCTGAGGTATAAACAATTCATTAACTGTACGGTTTTATAAAAAAGATATTAAAGAAAAAAACTTATGGAATGTCGTATAGAAAAAGATACGATGGGAAACATAAAAGTTCCCATTGATGCCTATTATGGCGCACAGACCCAACGTAGTGTTGAAAACTTCAGGATTGCACAGGATATAAACCGGATGCCGAAAGAAATTATCCAGGCATTTGCTTATCTGAAAATGGGAGCGGCCCTGGCAAATAAAGATGCCGGTGTTTTATCTCCGGAAAAATGTGACCTGATTGTGCGTGTCTGTGATGAGATACTGGATGGAAAACTGGAGGGCTCTTTCCCTTTGGTTGTATGGCAGACCGGTAGTGGAACGCAAACCAATATGAATGTAAATGAAGTAATTGCCTATCGTGGACATGTGTTGAATGGAGGAAAATTGACGGATGAGATAAAGATATTGTCGCCTAACGATGATGTGAATAAATCGCAGTCATCGAATGATACTTTCCCTTCGGCGATGCATATTGCAGCATATAAAATGCTTAGGGAAAATACGATCCCGGCTCTTGAAATGCTGCATAAGACTTTGATAATGAAAAGTCGTGAGTTCATGCCGATCGTAAAAATTGGACGTACCCATTTTATGGATGCCACACCGTTGACACTTGGACAGGAGTTTAGTGGCTACGCTGCTCAATTGGAATATGGTATTCATGCCTTGAAAAGTACTTTGCCACATTTGGCAGAGCTGGCATTAGGCGGCACTGCGGTCGGTACGGGTATCAATACACCTGATAATTTTGGGGAGAATGTTGCCCGTAAAATAGCACAACTGACCGGGTTACCGTTTGTTACCGCTCCGAATAAATTTGAAGCATTAGCTACTCACGATGCAATTGTGTCTACTCATGGTGCATTGAAAGGTATTGCCGTCAGTTTGATGAAGATTGCAAACGATATCCGTATGCTTGGTTCCGGTCCTCGTGCAGGGATAGGCGAGATCCATCTTCCGGAGAATGAGCCCGGTTCTTCTATCATGCCAGGAAAAGTAAACCCAACCCAAAGTGAGGCATTGACGATGATCGTCGCGCAGGTGATGGGAAATGATGTGGCTATTTCGGTAGGCGGAGCGAATGGGCAGTTCGAGCTGAACGTATTTAAACCGGTGATTATTTATAACTTCCTTCATAGTGCCCGCCTGATTGGTGATGGGTGCAGGAGTTTTAATGATAATTGTGTTATCGGCATCGAGCCTGTGAAAGAGAATATAAAGAAACATTTGGATGATTCGCTTATGCTGGTTACAGCTCTAAATCCAAAGATCGGTTATTATAAGGCGGCTGCTATTGCACAGAAAGCATTCAGGGAAAATAAAACGTTGAAGCAAGCAGCTGTCGAATCAGGTCATATAACTGCAGAAGAGTTTGAAGCCTGGGTCGATCCGTCAAAAATGGTAGGTAAGATTTAACTCGAATAAAGATAAAATTCAGACAGATAGTTCACGGGATGCAGCTTTTTCAGAATGCGTAAAAGCTGCATCTCTGTTTTGTTGAAAATCATTTGGATACATACCTCTGAAATAACTAATTAAGTTTAATGCAAGTCAGTAATTTATTAGGCTGTATTAGACTGGTGGATATGTAAACATTAACGGCGAAAATGTGTGTCGTTTATAGTGTAAAAGATTATACTTTTGCTTCATGTAATGAATATAATGCCTTTTATACTGTAAATGGAAGACCCGGCCGTTAATGCTATCCTCGATGGATATGCATGAGAAAAACACTAATGTTAGAATTTTTAAAATAGGGGGTGTAATGATAAAATTACTTTATTTGGAAGAGCATGTATCTTGCAGGGAATATTCTCCGAATATTTTAGTCGGGTTTAAGCATCGGATATTAAATGAGGAAAACGATCTGAGAGAACAAGATAGGGATTATCATCATTTGATTTTTTTTCTGGAAGGAGAAGCCGTCATTTGTTGTAATGAACAGAGAAATAAGCTAATCAGATCGGGAGAGTTTATTCTGATACCTAAATCCGCTGATTTTTCATGCAGGATATTGTCTGCATCGAATGTTGTTATATTTACATTTGACCGTTTCCCAGGGGCTTGTAATAAAATGGAACTTCAATCCCTGGCTCCCCTGTGTAATAAGATACAGTATGATTTTGAACCAATTGTGATCTATCCTCCCTTGAAGTCTTTTCTGAATACGCTGATCGAATACATGGAGTGTCAAATGAATTGCAAACATCTACATGAGATAAAGTCGTTGGAACTGTTTTTGCTGCTTCGTGGTTTTTATAAGAAAGAAGAGTTGGCTTATTTGTTCCATCCGATTGTTGGGAAGTCGCTGGATTTCCGTTCGCTTATACTGGAAAATTATCTGAAGGTAGATCATGTGGATGATCTGGCAAAGATAGCGGGGATGGGACGTACGAATTTCAATAATAAGTTCCGGGAAGAGTTTGGCTTATCTCCCCACCAATGGATTTTGAAACAGAAAGCAAAGCATGTCCGTTTCAAACTAGCTGAGCCGGGGAATACCTTGAGCGATATAATGAGGCTCTACAAGTTTAATTCGGCTACCCATTTTACTCGTTTTTGTAAGCAACAGTTTGGTTGTACTCCCTCCGAACTTCTACGTCAGTTAAAATCGGAATAATAATCTTATTAGCTGGAAATATGGGGCTTTTGAACAAAATGGTTATCTTTATGCTTATATAAAGAGTAAAAAACTATATGGAAGAAAATAAAGCGTCATCACCCGGGATATGGAAACGTTTATCATCATTGATAAATTGGTTTTCGAAAAAGGAGGTAAAAGATATCAATGTCTATTTTATTTCCGGGATGTGCTATAATTGCAAGGTCTTCGATAAACTGCGTCTTCCCAAAGGATTTAAGAAAGTATATATCGAGTGGTATATTCCCAGACCTGATGAGACACTATCAGAATATGCCCGTACAATGGCGAAAGCCATAGATGCGACTTCTCCTTTTATCCTGATAGGTTATTCTTTTGGTGCAGTGATTATGCAGGAGATGACTCTTTTCCTGAAACCTTCGAAATGTGTTATCATTTCTTCCTTTAAAAGTAAAAAGGAAATCCCTATCCTCTTTCAGGCAGTCAGGAAAGTAAACCTGATGGAATTTATGCCTAAGCGACTTTTTTCTTCCACCGATTTTATAACAAATGCTTTCAACCGACTAGTTTATAATGCCTCCAATTCAGATCTGGCAGAATATATGACTGTAACAGATCCTGTCTATATAAAATGGGCTCTTGAACAGATTACCGATTGGATACCAGACAATAAGAGTGAACACCTGTATCATATTCATGGTACGGCTGATCAGATATTTCCTTATGACCGGTTGGAAAATGTATTTCCTGTTGAGGGAGGAGATCATTTGATGTTAGTAAAGAAAGCCGGTACTGTCAACTCCATACTCGATAGTATCCTATTGCGCAAAGAAGATTAGCAACTGTTTTAGTAGGTTAAATAGTAGTCTGCACGTAATCTTTATAGCCGTGAAGCTGGTTATTAGGGAACAAATCCCCTAGATGAATGATTATGATAAAAGAATCCAATGACAGATTAACAACAGAAGAACGTAAGGAACTTCCTTCGTCTGATTTCGGACTTCCTGAAACCCGTGAGTTTCCTATGCCTGATGGTGTCCATGTACGGGCAGCCGAGGCTTATTTCAGATATGCACCGGAAGATAAAAAGCCATTGCTGGCTTACCGTATCCTGCAAAAAGCACGGGAGTTTGGTGTGGATGTAGAAAGCCCGGTGATACATAGCTGGGCAGAACGGTATGAAAGCTGAGATAAATAAATGTCCGGACTCCTCTCAGAAATCCGGACATTATTTTAACCGCTAAAAACTTTAGTTGTTTTTATTTATTTTACTTCTTCTCCTTTGTCGTTAAAGATAACAGTGCTTTCTGTTCCTTCTGCTGAGGTGATAACCAGTTTGTACGTTTTTGCCCCATCCTTTTCTGCAACAGAAGCTTCTTTAATTGTTTGTCCTTCATAGGCTTTTTCTACAGCAGCCTTTACCGCATCGGGGACTTCTGATACTTCAATCTTAGTATATTCATCTTGTGTAGACAGGCAACATGCTACTGAATCAACACTTGTTTCTGCAGCGAATGTACTGAAACTACCAACTCCCATCATCATTGCCATTGCGACTAATACCTTTTTCATGACTTTAATTTTTAAATTAAACAATCTTTATAACTAATACACTAAGTATAATCCAATATGTGTGCCAGAAAAATTCATGACGGGTTATGTTGTTGTATATCAGAGGTGTTATTGCTTTGTGCCCTTATGCCGAAACTGGGGTGGGGTGTGGATAATTGTGGGAATGTGATGAAAATTTCCTCAACAACATCTCTTATTTGTCTGTTTTGGATATATAGCTTACAGTAAAAATTGAAAGAGAAAATGGCAGATAACATGGAGAAGTTAAAAAATCATGAGGAAATTATTTTAAGAGATTTTCTTGCACTTGAAAGAACCAGATTGGCTAATGAGCGGACGCTCTTTTCTTATATACGTACTTCTTTATACCTTTTGACGGTGGGAATGGGGATATTTGAGATCGAAATTATCCAGCATCTGAGAATGGTGGCATGGATCTGTTTAGTTTCAGGTATAATCCTGTTTATTGTAGGAATTTATAGGTATTATCATTTAAAGAAGTATTTGAAATCGTATATTACTGAAAATACGGAATCTCAGTCATAGGTATTTCATCAATACGTAAATCGTTTTGGAATAGTATATTTGCAACAGTAATAAAAATATTATGGGAAAGAAATTATCAGCTCGATTCTTTCAGCGGGATGTTTTAGAGGTAGCTCCGGATTTGCTTGGAAAGATACTGGTGAGGAAATTTGATAGTGGCAATGAACATCGTTTTCGTATCACAGATGTGGAAGCATACCGTGGTGAAGAAGATAAAGCTTGTCATGCCTCCAGAGGTCGTACGGCTCATACGGAATTGTTATATGGTGAAGGAGGTAAAATTTATGTTTACCTGATTTATGGAATGTACTGGCTACTGAATTTTGTGACAGGAGATAAAGATAAACCACAGGGAGTGATGGTACGTGCAGTCGAAGGAATATATGGTCCAGGAAGGGTCGGTAGGGCGCTTAAGCTGGATCGTTCTTTTCGTGGAATATCTGTCGAAAGTGAGATATTGTGGGTAGAAGATTCGGGTGAAAAGCCTGAATATGTTACTGTTCCCCGTGTAGGCATTGATTATGCACAGGAGTGGAAAGATATCGAATGGCGTTTTATTATAAAAGATCAGGTAAACAGAAATTAAAAGCAGCCGGGATATATGAAAAAAGCAGTTACAAATAAATGTAACTGCTTGATTTTTAGTGGTGCCACCAGGAAGAGAACTATTATTGTATCTCTATTGATAGTCAGCTTTTTATCTTATTTCAAATTGGAAAATCCACACGATTTAGCACACGATTATTTTTCATCGTTCTGCTCGCTATTAGCAGGGTTGCTTTTGCAAAGGTAAGGAAAAGTGTGGGAATTATAGGTGTTTTATCCGTTTTCTGTTGATTGTCTTGTACGCAAGACAATAATAGAGTGTTTTTGTCCTATCAACAAAACAAAAACGATATGTTTTTATTCTATGGACAAAATAAGTATCCTGTTTCGTTTCCATGATTCTACAAAAATACTGAATTATAGAAATAAAATGAGTGTGAGCGAAAGATAAACGAGCTTATTCTGTCAGTAAATTGGCAGGATCACCACACCCCAAAGTCTTCATACTATTTACTTTATGGAGATGAATTGCATATATCCAATCTTTTCCTTAACTTTGTAACTTTCGTAACTGTTACGAGCATAACAAGAGATAAAGAGCATGAAGTTTTATAATAGAGCAAGCGAGTTGGCTGAACTGAAACGGATACAGAATTTATCGTTCAGTGACCATTCCCGACTGACAGTAGTAACTGGAAGAAGAAGAATAGGTAAAACAAGCCTTATCATGAAGTCGGTTGAAAATTTACCAACTGTCTATTTGTTTGTTGGTCGTAAAAGCGAAGCAACGCTCTGTTCAGAGTTTATTCCGATTATCAGTCAATCGCTCGACACATTTGTTCCTGCGGAAATACGCACTTTTCGGTCATTGTTCCAATATTTAATGGAACTGGCTTCGCAAAGATCGTTCAATTTGGTTATTGATGAATTTCAGGAGTTTTATAATATCAATGAATCTGTATATAGTGATATGCAGAACATATGGGATACCTATCGGAAGAAATCCAAAATGAATCTGATTGTTTCCGGCTCCATTTATTCGTTGATGCAGAAAATATTCCAGAACAAGAAAGAACCTCTATTTGGCAGAGCAGACAACATTATAAAATTATCAGCCTTTGATTTGATCACGCTGAAAGAAATTATGCGTGATTACAATCCCAATTACACTAATGACGATTTACTCGCACTCTATTCCTTTACAGGCGGAGTTCCCAAATATGTTGAGTTGTTCTGTGATAATATCACCTTGAGTATAGATGAAATGATTTCATTTATGGTTCGGGAAAACTCTCCATTTACAGATGAAGGAAAAAACCTGTTGATAGAAGAGTTCGGAAAAAATTACGCAACCTACTTCTCTATCTTAAGTGCCATTTCTGGAGGTATCAATACACAACCTGAAATAGAATCGGCATTGGGAGATAAAAGCATAGGCGGTCAAATCAAACGATTGATTGAAGATTATAATATCATTGTTCGCCAACGCCCAATTTTAGCAAAAGAAGGAAGTCAAGCTGTCCGATATGAAATACAGGATAACTTTATCCGATTTTGGTTTAACTATTTCGATCGTCATCGTTCACTGATAGAGATAAAGAACTTTGTAGGATTGCAGGCTATCATCAAATCCGACTATCCAACTTATTCAGGTATTATGTTAGAACGGTATTTCAAACAGCAGTTTGCCGAAAGTTTCCAATATCGTGCTATCGGCTCGTGGTGGGAACCTAAAGGTAATCAGAATGAAATTGATATTGTTGCTTTGAAACTGGAGAAAAATCAAGCGGTAGTAGCCGAAGTAAAACGACAAAAGAAGAACTTTAAGCCGGAGTTATTTGCTACAAAGGTTGAGCATTTTAAAAACAAGGTGCTACCAAAGTATCAGATTGAGACAGTTTGTTTGTCGTTGGAGGATATGTAACAATCGTTACAACTCTCGTTCATTCAGACAAATGTTTATCAAACAAGTGTAACTGAGGAAGTGTGGACTTTTGAAAAATCTGTTTATAGAATTTATTTATGCCAAGAAGTAAAAATGCGCAATTGCGTTACCAGATATTAGATCGTTGCTTTAGTGATTTCAGTAGAAAGTATGAGATCGGAGATCTTCTCGAAGAAGTGAACGAGCGGCTTTACGACCTTTATGGCGATGATTCTACCATTAAAGAACGTCAGCTTCGTGAAGATATGAAATTCATGCGTGAACGTGTTGGTTATAATGCTCCTATACAGGCTTATCGGTACAATGGTAAAAGGTGCTACTATCGTTATGAGGATAAAGATTTCTCTATATTTAACAATGAATTGACTTCTGAAGAAATCTCGAATTTACGTTCAACGATTGAAATGCTAGGTCGTTATCGTGGTATACCTAACTATGCCTGGCTTGAAGAAGTTGTTTCCAATCTTGAATATCGTTTTGGCGTAAAACCCAATCAGGAGAATGTAATCTCTTTTGAACAAAACGAAGGACTGAAAGGACTTGAGTTTCTTTCCGACATTATTGATGCAACCGTCAATCACCAACCGTTGAAAGTTCATTATGTGACTTTCAGTGGGAAGGAATATGTAAACATCCTACATCCATATTATATGAAGCAATTCAACAACCGCTGGTTCCTTTTTGGATTGGAAGAACATGATGGAGGAGATCGCATTTCAAATAAGGCATTAGACCGTATTTCTAAGATAGCACATGCTAATATTCCATTTATCAAGAATACACAGATTGATTTCTCTACTTATTTTAATGATATAATAGGTGTTACTCATCCCAACGATGACGCAAAAGAAGAAGAAGTTATTCTTAGATTTGACAAAGAACGTTTCCCGTATATAGTTAATAAGCCAATACATCATACACAAAAGGTGATAGATAAAGACACTTATACAGTGAGTATTGTAGTGCGCCCTAATAAGGAACTTGAATCCAGCATATTTTCGTATGGACCACAGGTCGAAGTCTTATCTCCTGATTGGTTTAGAATACAAATTTCAAAGAAAATTGCAGGAAATTACAAGAAATATTTTTCGATGCAGAATGACTGCATCGAATTGTCTTAACTTTGTAGTGTCAGTGAAAAGGAAGAAATAAAATATCAATAATATAAAATGAACAAACAGCAACTCGCGAACAAAATATGGGCATCGGCCAATAAGATGCGTTCTAAGATTGACGCTAACGAATATAAGGATTATATTCTTGGCCTTATTTTTTATAAGTTCCTTTCAGATAATGAGGTAAACTATCTTCGCAGCATCGGGTGGAGCGACGACGACCTGAAGACACTCGTAGAAGACTATGAGGACAAAGAGGCTGCGACGATGATAGAGTATTGCAGAAATAATATCGGCTATTTTATTGAGTATAAATACTTGTTTGGCACATGGCTGTTGCCTGACTCCAATTTCAGTGTGGCTGATCTCAGCGGTGCGCTCAATAGTTTCGACCGACTGATCGGTCACAATTACAAGCATGTTTACGCGAGTATCTTCAAAACCCTGCAAGCCGGATTGAGTAAATTGGGCGAAAATCCTGCCTCGCAAACACGTGCGCTGAAAGACCTTATTAAGCTCATTAAGGATATTCCCACCGACGGAAGTCAGGACTACGATGTGCTGGGCTATGTCTATGAATACCTCATTAGCAACTTCGCTGCCAATGCCGGTAAGAAGGCGGGCGAATTTTACACCCCTCATGAGGTGGCTATGCTTATGTCGGAGATTGTGGCGGAACACCATAAGGACAAACAGCAGATAGAAATTTATGACCCCACAAGCGGTTCGGGTTCGTTGTTAATTACTATAGGTAAATCGATAGGCCGTCACATCGCTGATAAAAACCGCGTGAAATATTATGCGCAAGAGCTGAAGGAAAACACCTATAACCTTACCCGCATGAATCTCGTGATGCGCGGCATTGCCCCCAACAATATTGAGACTCGCTGCGCCGACTCGCTCGACGAGGACTGGCCAAAACAAACCTCCGGCAGCGAAATGGGTAAACCGCTCTATGTGGATGCGGTAGTATCCAATCCGCCCTATTCGCAACATTGGGATTCTACTGACGGCGAACACGATGCACGTTTCAAGAATTATGGAGTAGCCCCCAAGAGCAAGGCAGACTATGCTTTCCTGCTTCACGAACTTCATCACCTCAGGCCCGACGGGGTTCTCACCATCGTGTTGCCTCACGGCGTTCTCTTCCGTGGAGATGTTGAAAAGGATAATGAGGGTGAGGGCAAGATCCGTAAAAACCTTATCGAGAAGAACAACATTGATGCCATCATCGGCTTGCCTGCTAATATCTTCTTTGGTACAGGTATTCCCACACTGATCATGGTGTTGAAGCAGCATCGTGATAACGATGATGTATTAATCATCGATGCCAGCAAGGGTTTTGTGAAAGAAGGAAAGAACAACAAACTGCGTGCTTGCGACATCAAGCGTATTGCCGACACGGTGCGCGACCGCGCTTCCATCCCTGGTTTCTCACGTGCGGTGAGCCGCGACGAGATTCGTCAAAATGGATATAACCTCAATATTCCCCGTTATGTGGATTCTTCGGAGGCTGCCGAACATTATGACATCTATGCGACCATGTTCGGAGGTATTCCGGAAAGTGAAATCGACGGATTGCACACCTACTGGGATGCGTTGCCAACTTTGCGTGGCGATCTATTCCAGTCTGAAACCGATCGTCCGTACGCCACAGTCAAAGCCAACGATGTCACGAGGACGATAGAGCAGAACATGGATGTGTGCAGCTTGAAACGGGACTTTGCCGATGCTTTCTCCGACTTTGCAGACGTACTTCACCACCGCTTGATTACCAATGTTAGCTCAGTACAGGAGTTAACAGAGCAAGACAATATAGCGAGCGACATCTTTTGTCGTTTGCAAGAGATTCCTTTAGTAGATAAGTATGTTGCTTATCAAGCGCTTTCCGACAATTGGCAGACTATTGTCAACGATATCGAGACGATTCAGACGGAGGGCATCGACGCTATACGCGTGGTGGAACAAGCCTATAAAATGGTGAAGAAAGGCGACGAGGAGATTGAGGTGCCCGATGGATTGAAAGGGCGCATTCTTCCGTTCGAATTAGTGCAATGCATAAAGTTTCAAGCGGAGCTGGATGCCATCAGAGCAAAACAAGTATGTGTGGAAGAAATCGTATCCTTGCTTGACGAACTTCGTGATAATCTCACCGAAGAAGAGGCTGAAAAATATCTGGATGAAGATGACAATGCAAAGTTCAATAAAAAGGCTATCACAGCCGGGGCAAAAGTGAAAGACGATGACGTGGAACCGGAGACCAAAGCTAAACTGAAAGAGATTGTAAGGTTTTGGAATGAACAATCCAAGTTGAATAAAGAAATTAAAGCGGACAAAGCGGCGTTGGAAGAACTCACCATAGATGCCATTGAGAACCTGAGCGATGAGGATGTGGAGATGTTTCTTCATAAGAAATGGATTGACCCGGTATGTGAAGGAATCAACGGCACATTATCGGCTGTATTCACTACTCTTGAAAAAACAGTTGTTGCATTGGAAGCAAAGTATGCTGTATCCTATAATGAGATTAATCGCAATATTGCAGATGCTCAGAATGAATTGTCGGGACTGATTGATCAGTTGACGGGTGATGAGTTTGCGATAAAAGGTTTACAGGAGTTTAATAAATTAAAGGATTGAGAGTATGGCAGAACCGGAAATTAGATTTAACGGGTTTGAGGGAGAATGGGAAACAAAAAAAATGAGCAGCATCTTAATTCCTTCAAAGATAAAAAATTTTACTGGACAATATGCTAAAGAGAATGTATTATCTGTATCAGGTGAATTTGGAATTGTAAACCAAATAGAGTTTCAAGGTCGCTCATTCGCGGGACAATCAGTTTTGAATTATGGAATAGTAAATTACAATGATGTTGTATACACAAAATCTCCACTAAAGAGTAATCCATACGGTATTATCAAAACCAATAAAGGGAAGGCTGGAATAGTATCAACATTGTACGCTGTATATAAGTGTCAAGACAATGTTTGCCCTTCTTTTGTCCAATGTTATTTTGAATTAGATTCAAGGTTAAATTCATATTTAAGGCCACTTGTAAGAAAAGGTGCAAAAAATGACATGAAGGTATCTTCGGAAGATACTTTGTTAGGAGATATCGTGTTCCCTTTAGAAGCTGAACAAAAACAAATAGCCTCTTACTTCGATTCATTGGATAACTTTATCCAAACGACTATGAAGAAAATCTCCTCACTCAAGCAATTGAAATCTGCATCTCTTCTGTCTATGTTTCCACAAGCAGGAGAAACGAAACCGCGCGTCAGATTTAAAGGGTTTGAAGGAGAATGGAAATCTTCTACAGCTATAGAAGTATTTAAAACATACGATGAGAGAAATAGACCTGATTTGCCTGTACTCTCTGCTTGCCAAGATATACGCGGGATGTCTCCTCGAAGCATTAGTGGGTATGATATCAGTCATGATAAATCTAATGAAATTACATATAAGCGTGTAGTACCTGGACAATTCGTTATTCATCTACGTTCTTTTCAAGGAGGTTTTGCACATTCTTCTGTAGAAGGCATAACTTCACCTGCATATACTGTTTTTGGTTTTAAAGACAATTCACGTCATTATGACTATTATTGGAAGTATGTTTTTATGTCTAAAAACTTTATCGAAAGGCTGAAGACTATTACATATGGAATCAGAGATGGACGTTCTATTAGTTTTAAGGAATTTGTTGATATGGACTTTGTTTATCCTTTATACGACGAACAGCGCCAAATCGCCAATTTCTTCCGTTCCCTCGACACCCAAATCTCCTTAGAAACCCAACGCCTTGAGAAACTAAAGCAAATAAAATCCGCCTGCTTAAATAAAATGTTTGTATAACCCATAAAAATAAAGATATGCCCAACGATACAGCAAACACACAATTCTTCGTAAAGGAAAGCACTTTTGAACAAGCTCTTGTCGACCATCTACCACATTATGGTTGGGAGAGCAACGTTATCATGCAACCTACCGAAAACGACCTTGTGAAAAATTGGGCCGCTATCATCTACGGCAACAATCGTGACATTTCCAAACTGGGTAATGCTCCGTTGACCGATAGTGAGATGCGCCAGGTCATCGATCAGGTGAATCGTTGCGATAGCCCGTATGCCGTAAATAAGCTGATTAATGGTGGACAAGTATGCATCAAACGAGACAACCCCGCCGATACCAACAACTGCGGAAAAGAAGTATATCTCAAAATATTCGATGCCCGCGAAATCAGTGCCGGACAGACCCGCTACCAAATAGCACGTCAGCCACGATTCAAATCCTCCCATCCGTTAGGAGGTGACCGGCGAGGCGACGTGATGCTCTTGATTAATGGTATGCCCGTCATCCATGTGGAGTTGAAACGTTCGCGGGTGGATGTGAGCCAAGCCACCTTCCAAATCAAACGTTATACCCACGAGGGCGTGTTCGGCAGTGGCATCTTTAAGATGATACAAATATTCGTAGCCATGACCCCCGAGGAAACCCTCTATTTTGCCAACCCCGGTACAGAAGAAAACTTCAAACCCGAATATTATTTTCACTGGGCAGACTTCAACAATACTGTAGTGAGTGATTGGCGCCGTGTGGCTACTGACTTGCTGAGCATTCCCATGGCACACCAGTTGGTGGGTTTCTACACCATTGCCGACGACAAAGACAAGATGCTGAAAGTGCTACGCAGCTACCAGTATTTTGCCGTCAACAAAATAAGCGATGTGACACACAAAACCAACTGGGACACCCATCAACATCGCGGCGGCTTCATCTGGCACACCACAGGTTCGGGTAAGACCATGACCAGCTTTAAGTCGGCACAACTGATAGCCAATTCGGGCGATGCCGACAAGGTAGTATTCCTGATGGACCGTATCGAGTTGAGCACACAGTCACTTGACGAATACCGAGGCTTCGCAGGTGAGGATGAGGCAGTGCAGGATACGCAAAACACAGCCATCCTGCTCAGCAAACTGAAAAGCACCGACAATGACGACCGCCTTATCGTAACTTCTATCCAAAAGATGGCTAACATCAATTCCAAAAACGGCATTTCACAAGCTGAGATTGACAGTATTGGACGCAAACGCTTAGTGTTCATCATCGATGAATGCCACCGTAGCGTATTTGGTGATATGCTAATTGGAATCAAAAACAATTTTCCCCGTGCGCTACTCTTCGGTTTCACCGGTACACCCGTGTTCGAAGAGAATGCCCGCCACGAAATCATGACCGAAACGCTCTTTGGCGACATGCTACACAAATACACCATCGCCAATGGTATACCCGACCATAACGTGTTGGGCTTCGATGTATATCGTATCACTACCTACAACGACGATGAACTGCGCGAAAAAGCAGCCTTTGCCCAATTGAAGGTGAAACACATCGAAGAAATAGAAGGTGATGAGGATAAAATGGCCATTTACAATAAGTTCATCAACGAGTTGCAAATGCCAAAAACATACACCGAAGGAGGTGAAACAAAACGTGGGATTGAGTATTATTTACCCAATGACATCTACCAGCAGGATATTCATCATTTGAAAGTAGCAGAAGATATGGTGAGCACCCGTGACCGGTTGAGCAAAAACGGAAAATTTCATGGGATTTTAGCTACGAAAAACATACCCGAAGCCATTGCCTATTATAAACTGTTCAAAGAGCGGTACCCCTCCCTGAATGTGGTTGCCGTGTTCGACAGCAACATCGATAATTCCGACGGAGGCATTGTTAAAGAAGACACCTTATTGGAAATGCTTGAAGACTACAACCGCAAATATGAAACGACTTTTCAGCTCGCCACCTACGGGAAATATAAGAAAGATGTAGCCAGACGATTGGCTCACAAAAAGCCTTACATCGGCATAGAACATGATCACAACCAGCAGATTGACCTGCTTATTGTGGTTACACAGATGCTCACAGGATATGACTCGAAATGGGTGAATACACTTTATGTGGACAAGGTGATGAGATATGTAGATATCATCCAATCCTTCTCGCGCACCAACCGGTTGTTCGGGCCGGACAAACCTTTCGGCATCATTCGCTATTACTCCTTCCCCTACACGATGGAGCAAAACATCAACGATGCGCTTGATGTGTATGTGGACCGTCCCCTCGGAGTATTTGTTGATAAACTGGAAAGCAATCTGAGTAATATCAACCAGCGGTTCCTGCACATATGCGATATCTTCCGCTCGCACGAGATAGCCAACTTCGAACGTCTGCCCGACACACGGGAAGATAGAAATATGTTTGCAAAGGACTTCAGCCAAATGACCCACCTGCTCGAAGCAGCCAAATTGCAGGGATTTGTGTGGGAAAAGAGCGAGTATGAGTTTCAGCATGGTGATACCTATACCCGCGTGAAGATGGAACTCGACGAACAGACCTATCTCACGCTGCTGCAACGCTATCGTGAACTGTTTGAAGGCAGAGGCGGAGGAGGTGGCGAGCGCGATGATTTCGACTATCCGATTGACACCTATATCACCGAAACCGGTACAGGTACCATCGATGCGGAGTACATCAACTCGAAATTTGTGAAGTTCATTAAAAACCTCTACCTCTCCGGACCGGGAGGTGAACTCACCAAGGAGGCTTTGAAAGAGTTGCACAAGACTTTTGCAACGCTTTCGCAAAAAGACCAGCGCACGGCTATGATCATACTTCACGATATACAGTCGGGCGACTTACACCTTGCCCCAGGCAAGACCATATATGATTATATTACCGAGTATCAACTCCGCGAACTCCACAAGCAAATTATGATTCTGGCTGAAGCTACAGGTGTAAACGTAAGCCAATTTGAACACATACTCAACAGAGGTGTAAACGATCAAAATTTGAACGAGTTCAACCAGTTTGAGAATCTGAAACTGACATTAGACCTGGTAAAAACCCGCGAGTTCATAGCAAAGGTGGAAGGAAAAGAGATTCCCGCACGTCTCGTCATGCCTAAGGCAGATCAAATCCTCAGGGAGTTTATTCTTGATGGAAGCAGCAGGGAACGAATTTTAACAGCTTATCTCAATGGTGGCGAAAAAGTTAATACGGCATCAGATGAACAAACATCGTCGGCTGAACAATCCGACCAAACTACGGATCAGACGCAACCTGCAGAAAGCGAGCAACCTCTTGATACAGAAAAAGTAAAGAACATAGTTGGCGGGATTCTATCTACCACTCTGTCGGGGGTAGCTCATACGATGCGTTCCCAAGATGAAGTGCTTAATAGTGTATTCTATGTAATTGAAAAAGCCTCAATTGATTCGCTTGACAGTGTAGGAATATTTATCACGCGCGCTTTCGCCAATCTTTATGGAAAGAAAGCCACCATCGTAGATAAGTTTGTAGCATTCAACCTGCTTGTAACGAAGTTTGAGGCCTATCTGAAAAAGCTTTATTTCCTGATGTATGGTCGTGAAATACAACCACAAAACGCAGGTGCCGATGTGACATGGAAAGATGTAATTTATGCTCATAAATGTCTTTGGAAGTTGAAGTATAGCAGCGATACTGCAAAACAACAGCTGTACCAATACCTAACATTAGTGAAAGGATGGCGTAACACCGAATCGCATATCTCGCCCACAGCCTCAGAACAAGAAGTGGAAGCAGCTATCAGCGTTATCGTATCGATGTATTTTTATGCGACAGGTTCGTCAATTACAGAATTGGAAATGGCTGGACATGATGTAAACGAGACACCCCTTGATAACGCGAATTCTTCGGAGCCAATCTCAACTAATTATGCTCCCAGATTATACACGATCAATAACGATGAAGAGTATAGTAACATGGCAGCAGATCCTGTAAATATAAACGATTTGCCGGAAGAAAAGCGCATAGAAATCTTAAAAAAAAGCATCGTTGAGCTTTTGGGTTATAACCCCAGGAAATCAGTATTCTCAAAGCAACGCCACTGGGAATCCATCTACCGTATTGCAGCAGACTTTGGCTTTGTTATTGATGGGGATTATACCTATTTCAAAAATATTATAGACAAAATGCAATTGAAGAACTTGCCTGTAGTTCTTACCTATGAGTTTCTTGACAAGGCAAATACTGGTATCTATGCTCAGTATTACGATGAATGGACGAGTGAAGGACTTACCGGGCGCAAGCTCCAAGAGTTTGAAGACATCAAACATTGCGCAGAGGCATTTAAGAAAATTGTGGAAGAGAATATTCCGAAGAAGAAAAAATAGAAAAGACTTATCAAGGTATTTTCGAGAGTGGGCAGATTGAAAAATTTGCCCACTTTTTTTGTTTTTTTTCTTTCTACGCAGAAAGACTGCATAGGAAGACGATAGCTTTGCAAATAAATCATTTAAAAGTCAGAAAAGGACTGACGTTAAAATTATAGTGAATGAGCGGAGAACAACGACAAGGGGCTTTAAGCAGCAGAAAGAAGTTCAAAATCCTAAGTATTGACGGAGGAGGTATACGCGGTATCATTCCATGTAAGCTGCTGACAGACTTAGAATCTGAACTAATGAAGCGTGATGGAGAAAATGCCAGGTTGGTGGATTATTTTGATTTAATTTGCGGTACATCTACAGGCGGTATAATTGCGATTGGCCTTGCTTTGGGTTTAACGGCTAAAGAGATTTTAGAACTTTATGAAGGAAATGGCAACGAAATATTTCCGGGCAGGCGAAGGACTATAGCAAATAAATTGCACTGTTTCTTAACTAATAAACCATTCTATAGCCGAAATCGGTTAAAAGAACTCTTACAGCAAACATACAATAAATGTACTCGTGATGGCGATACTCGTTTAGGTCATGCAAAAACAAGACTTGTGATACCGACCTATAATGCGGAGCATGGAAAGATCCATGTTTTTAAAACTGCCCATGCAGAAGGGATATTCCGGGATTATCAAATTCCAGCCGTTGATGCAGCGTTATCTACAGCAGCGGCTCCAGCGTATTTTGAGCCATATAGCTTTACTTATACAAATAAAGGTACAAGTGACAAACAAACCTTTAATAATCTGGTAGATGGCGGATTAGTTGCTAACAATCCTGCATATATCGGTTTAATTGAGGCCACAGAGGCACTTCAAGTCTCTTTACAAGAGGTTTCGCTATTGTCACTTGGTACAGGGTTAGACAATTTTACGACTCGCAATCATCCTAAGAAAATGGGTTCAAAGTTCTGGACCAATCCACTGAATAAAAATGGAATCCATCTTTACAATGCCATGGCATCAGCTCAGTCGGAAGATATAGACAATAAACTGTCTCTGGTAAAAAGAGGTGTTGCTGGTTGTCACCAAGAGAGTTTTGAATACCTCCGTGTTCAACATGTTTTCAATAAGGGAGAAGCTATTGATTTAGATGATACCAGCAATCATGCACTAACAACCATGAATTCTATTGCACAGCAATTATTTAGAATACATGGAGCTGAGATAGAAAAGAGATTCCTTCAAGATAAAAAAAAATGATTTTCAACCACTAAAAACATTGTAGTATGGCAAACTGTCACAATCTATTTGTTGATTTTAGAAAAGAATTAGCAATTACTTCAAGTAAGCAATCTGGTATGATGACATCACGCGAGAATCTGCGCACTCGTATAGAGAATAATTTCAAGGATAAACATCCAGGTTATACCCCGTATTTTTATATACAAGGCTCATACAAAATGGGAACAACCATCCGCACGAAAGATGATGAATGCGACTTAGATGATGGCGTTTATATCTCTCCTGATCCGGAAGTTTCTTGTGCAACACTACAAAACTGGATTTATGATGCGGTTAATGGTACAACAGACGCTACCCCTATACGAAAAAACAAATGCGTAAGAGTTGAATACAAAGCAAAGTATCATATAGATTTGCCTGTATATTATAAGAATGATATTGGTGATAAAGAGGAAAGCCCGCATTTGGCTGTACGTTGTGGCGATTACCAGGATAGTGACCCTCGTGGCGTTGTCAATTGGTTTAACGCCAAAAAGAAAAACAATCCACAATTGGTGCAGTTGGTTAAATACCTGAAAGCATGGTGTGATAAAGTGCGCGGTAAAATGCCTCCGGGTTTATCAATGAGTATTCTGACCACCAACAATCAAAAAAAGAATGATAGGGACGATATCGCTTTACGTGATACATTGAAGGCTATAAAGTCAGCATTGGATAAGGATTTCAAATGTATTGTGCCCGCTGAACCCTTTGATGATATGTTTGAAGGATATGATGAAGATAAGAAAAATAGTTTCTTAGAGTATCTGCAAAATTTCATTGATGATGCAGATAAAGCAATTGATGAACCTAATCAATTTAAAGCAAGTAGATTATGGCGTAAACACTTAGGAGATCGCTTCCCCTTAGGTGAGGATAAAGATGATAAATCATTAAAAGGCTTATCTGCAATAGCTTCGACGATTTTAAGTGGTGCAGCGAAAACATCGCGTGCTGGTGAGATTCAAACATCTAATGGCGTAGGGCATTTAACACATACAAACTTTGGAGAATGATAAAATACCTCAATAATGGCATTAAAAAGATGCAGAATCAAGCAGCCTTACTTCGTATAATGCATGAAAAGAGATTATTGGAAATGAATTATGAACACTCTTTTGTCCGTTGTACACTTGTCTCAAAAGAAAACACTCATAAACTGGTGTGTCATGTCTATTATATGCTTATGGATGAAAACATACATTTTCGCATAGTTTATGATGGTAGATTACATCCCAGGGCATGGATTGTCTCTCCTAAAATAGAAGACCCACAGCATATCTATTCAGACGATAAGAGCCTCTGTTTGTATGATCCCAAGACTGATGAATGGAGTTCTGAAAAGAATATATACAATACTTTTGTTCCATGGTGTCAGCAATGGATAGTTTTTCAACGGCTTTATGAACAAACAGGAAAGTGGCAGCATCCGGAACGACATCCTGCTACAGGGATTGAGAAAAATTAGAGGGACTAAATGCGTAGAAGGTATGCAATGGGAAAGTGAAAATACTTTAGTGAGCTTAAAGCTCTACAGGAGTAAGTAATATGCTGCCGCAAAACTTGCTATTCTCTGCTGATAGCCCTTTGTTGAAGTTCTTACTCTCTGATAAATTTCCTGTAATCAAAATCGTCAGACCCACTGTCTGGATAGGATTGTTTGTCATCCTCAATCCTATTCAGAATTGCCATAGCCCGTTCCTCTGCACCATGAATCTGTTTGGTGAATTGACTATAAATATCAGTACCTTCAATTTTCGGAATAATCTGTTCTACCTGTGTTTCCTCTTCTTTTGTAATCGCTTTACCTTGAAGCGTTCTGACTACCAATTCAAATTCATCAAGGGTCGTTCCCGTACTGAATTGCAAACGTTCCTTTTCAGTCAGGATAGGAAGAGTCTCTTCGTCATAATCTATCTCCTCATCCGATACTAATGTTTCCAAAGGGATAGACATAAAAGGTTTGTTCTCTTCTATCATCTTGGATTGTTGCAGTACTAATTCTTTCAACTCAGCTATTTCCCTTTTTAGTGGGTCTTCAGGTTCTAGCGGTTCCGGTTCTGCCTGCTTAGTGATATTTTCCTCTTTTAGTTTGAACTTCGTTTTCCCGATAATATCCGGTATCGGTTCTTTGGTTGGCGAACGTTCCTTGCTATCCTTATCTTTTTGTCTGGATTGGTATTTATTGTCAAACCAATCTTTGAAGATATTCCAAAGGTTCAGGCATGCCATAAAGAAGCATGCCGTCGCCAATAGAATTACTTTTATCTTTTCCGTTTCCATACTACAGGTTGATTGTTTTGATGATCTCTTCAACTAACAAATCCAAATTGCTGTCTTTCAGGAGCGGTTTATCAGGAGGAAAGATTGTAGAGAGGAACAAGTAGTCATTCCCTTCTATGGATTGTTCCCTGTCATAACGAACACTTTGCGGAATACGGGTCTCCATAATGGAAATACCCAGTCCTAAAATAGCTTCTTCATAGTAATTGAATAGTTCCCGTTTTTCTCGATTGGTTACCCGGTTCCAGAACGGATAGATACCTTTCAACCTAACTTGCGGATTCATGGTTATCATCTCATTTATAGAAATAATAAAAGGCAGCGTACTTTCCATATTGATCCGTGAGGTTGTTATCGGAACAAACAGATAATCCATCTGAAAAAATATCTCAACTACATTCTCATTATTTACTGTTCCTGGCAAATCGAATAATACTACATCGTATTTTTCCGATTCATTTTCCAGAAATTCTTTAGCTCTTTTAAGAGTTTGTTCCGGTTCGGTTGGGACAATAGGGTAAGTCGGTTTACCCAATTTCGTAAATAAGGTTTCCGCTTTCTTCTGGTAGAAAGCATTGGTTTGTAATTGCTCTGCTTCCCGTTTCCGCATCTTCTGGATACTCCACTGCGGGAAGTCGCAATCAATGACAGCAACATTATAGTTTTTCAAATAATGCAGGTAGCTAGCAGCTAAAGTTGTAAATACAGATTTGCCTGCTCCTCCCTTTTGTGTACAAAATGAGATATACACAGGTCTTGTTTGTTTTTGATTCTCTGAATTGCTCATACTCTTGTTATTTAATTGGTTTGCTAAATTTTGATTCATACAGGTTGTTGATCTCTTCTTTATATAATTCGAAGTGATGTTTCAAAACATTCTCAATAAATCCACTGACAGTCAGACGTTCACCTCCTATGTTGTGAACTATGCGTTTGATCGTTTCATTTGTCTCTTTTTCGATATAAATTCCTTGCCGGGATTTTAATTCGTACCGTGACAGGAATACTGACGGATAGTCGATATTATTTAGATTCTTCTTTCGTCTGACTGGCTGTTTGTCTATCTCATTGGGTGATGCTACGGCTTCCGGTTCGTCAGTTTGTTCATATTCATTCGATACCGGTTGTGTGGTTGGCAATATGTTATCCTTCGTGCCTGCAACCGAGACTTGACGGATGAAAGCACTCGTGTCTATCCCCGCATTTTGTTTCTTGTCTGTTTTACTATTTTCCTTCATATTATGCTATTTACTTGGTTTCAATATTGTATTCCTGCCTACATGGTGACATACTAACAGATAGGCAGTATATCGTTACAGGCATAAATCAAACCTGTAAACAGAGTTGCATAAATCCCTGCCTGTTTGTTTTCTAACACAAAGAAAATGATAAAAGAAAGTGGTTCTTTGAACCGGGTATAAGTGGCACAGTTTGTCTGTTTATGCCCGCTTATCTTATTATATATAAGCGGAATTCATCCCTTATCTTTGCTTAACGGGAATGAAAAGTCGGGAGTTGTTTCAGATTTAAAACTCCCGATTAATGAGTAACCGTTCCGCTTACTGCTAACGTCCGCCCCAAGTGGCGGATTTTATTGTCGTCAGACAATAGCAAGAAGTGTTTTTGTCAGCGAAAAATTCCATTTTCCACCTCCAAAAACATTTCTTGCCCAAACTCGTAAGTTTGGGGGCGGTTCTCCCAAGTCGAACCTTTTAAAGAATAAATTAAAGATTAATGAACATGGAACATGTTAATAATGGAGCCGGACGGCTCAAAAAGAAAAGGGGGCGGAAGCCTAAAGCGGATAAACAGACTTACCGCCATATGATACGCCTGAATAATAAGGATAATGAATGCTTTCTATCCTTGTTTCAGCAGTCAGGAATCAAAAGTAAATCCCGGTTTATAGCAAATTGTGTATTGGATAATCCGGTAAAAATTGTCCGAGTAGACAAATCTGTTATGGATTTTGCAATGTCATTATCCCAATTCTTTGCACAGTTCCGGGCAATAAAGACAAATTATAATCAGACTTTTCAAGTCTTGGTTCGGAATTTAGGAGAAGAAAAAGCACGTTCGATGATGAAAATAATCGAGAAACCAACATTGGATTTCATCCTACAGAAAACCCAAATAGAAGATTTATACACTCAAATCAGGGAAAGATGCTTGCCAAAATAAGTTCGGGTAAATCAGTCTTTGGTGTATTAGCCTATAACAAAATCAAGGTGGAAGATAAGCAGGCTGATGTACTTTATAGTCAGAAGATGTTTGATTCTCCTGATGGTAAATTCTCCATTCGTGATTGCATGGATTCATTTGCCCCTTATTTGGCTATGAATAATAGGACTGAAAAGACAGTATTTCATGCTTCGCTCAATCCTGATCCCAAAGACAAACTATCGGATGAACGATTATCTGAACTTGCTCAATGCTATATGGAGAAACTCGGTTATGGGAATCAACCCTATATTGTATTCAAGCATTCAGATATAGACCGGACTCATGCACATATTGTTTCTTTACGGATTGATGAGACCGGTAAAAAGATAAACGATAGTTATGAAGTCGCCCGTTCCATGAAGATTTGTAAGGAACTGGAGCAAGAGTTTAATCTCGTCCCCTTAAAGAAAGGACAGCGTGAGAGCGAAGCTCCAACCAAGAAGATAGACTACAAGGCCGGGGATATAAAACATCAGGTGGGTAATATCGCCAAATCGGTAATGAGTCATTTCCATTTCCAATCATTTGGGGAATACCGAACACTGTTGGAACAGTTTAATGTTACAGTTGAGGAAGTGAAAGGCGAGTATAAAGGCAAACCTTATCAAGGATTAATCTATTCGGTAATAGATGATAAGGGAGAGAAAGTCGGTGTACCAATTAAGTCTTCCAAGTTTGGTAAATCGGTTGGTTACGATGCGATGCAGAAACATTTTGAAAGTTCAAAATCGGCGATAGAGAAAAATAAGATAAGGGAAAATCTTCGTCCGCTTGTAGCCAAAGCCATGAACGAAGCGAAAAGTATAAACGATTTTAAGCTACTATTAAAAAAAGAAGGTATTGGAGCCATTTTCCGGCAGAATGAGCAAGGACGTATTTATGGAGTTACATTTATCGACTATCAGAATCAGACTATTCTAAACGGTTCCCGTCTGGGAAAAGAGTTTTCTGCCAATCAGTTCCAGAACTTATTCAATGATTTTCCGGTGAAAGAAGAAAGACCGGAGCGGCAAGTCAGCCATAAACCTCAACAGGAAAAGCCTTCTTCTCCTTCGCTTAATCTATCAGGTATTACTGATGCCGCTTCAAGTCTGTTCAGCATCTTTGATATAGAACCGCAGGGTGATAATTATGAAGATATCGCTTTCGCCAAAGAAAAGGAATACGAAGAAAAGCAGCGACAACGGAAAGCAAAAAGACGGAAGCCGGGAAGGCAAATCTGATATTCTCAACGCCCAATAACCAGCGAAGTCATTGCAATAGAGCCTCCGACTACTTTATCATTGAATATGCTGATTTTATCTTCTTCCGTTTGCAGGGCAAGTGCGTATATCAGAGGGATATAATGTTCCTCTGATGGAATTCCTAAGCGGGCATTCGGTATTCGTTCATAATGGATCAGTGAATGGTGGTCGCCTAAAAGGATTTTCTCTTTAAGTTGTTCATTCATATCCGTTGCCCAATCGTATGCAAATTCGGTATTGAATCCGTTTTCGCCTTGACGTGCCAGCATCAGGTTATGTACCATATTTCCGCTTCCTATTATCAGTACTCCCGCTTCACGGAGGAATAACAATTCTTTGCCGAGGTTGTAGTGAAACTGCATATCCTGTGTGTAATCAATGCTCAATTGTACAACCGGAATGTTGGCCTCCGGATACATATGTTTCAGGAATGACCATGCGCCATGATCCAGCCCCCGGATATAATCTCTCTCAATAAAATACTTGTCTAATTTATTAGAGATAGTGTCAGCCAATTCGGACGATCCCGGTGCCGGATATTGTTGATTATATAATTCGCGGGGGAAGCCACCAAAGTCATGAATCGTCTTGGGAGTATTTGTAGCCGATGTTTGTGTACCTTCCGTTTCCCAATGTGCCGAAATGCAAAGAATGGCTTTAGGACGAGGTAATGTTGCTCCTAATTTCTTCCATTCTAAAGAGAACTTATTATTCTCAATAGCATTCATTGGGGTTCCATGTCCAATAAACAGAACAGGCATTACTGTTTTCTTATGATCCATATCGTTTAATGTGAGATACTTATTTACATTAAACAATCCTGCATTGGAATAGTTTCAGAAGTTATCATTATCTATAATTAAAGAAATATTTCTCTTTTCAAAGTCCCCCAAGGGGTTGGTGAGGGGACGTTCGAAAAGAAAAATATTTATTGGAAGAGAGTCGGAAACAATGTTAGATGCTTTTCTTGGATTCTACCTGTTGTTTCTCAAACTCCTGATACGTCTGGTGATCCATATGGGAACGCACAAACTCCCGTACATCGGAAGTACGATAGTAGGTTTTATGACCGACCATGAAGAAAGGGAGTTTTTTACTGCTTCGATATCGTTGCAGGGTGCGGTAAGACACTTTCAGAAGAAAGGCCAAATCCTGATTGTCAAGCAATTTTTCATCATCGCTAAATACTTCACTTGTGTTAATGAGAGATTTTATGTCCTGACCGATTTCCGTTAGTTTCTTGGATAGTTTCTCCATCCATTTTTCAAAATCTTCGTTATTGATATACATGATTTACTTCGTTTTTCAGATTAATACTACTTACTTTCAATGCATTGACGAAGCAAAGGACGGAAGAACAAAGCAATAAAAATAGGGGAATCCCTATGGATTCCCCTATAAATTGTTTGCAACATCCTTATATTTAATCCGTTACAAAACGGTTGTTTTTCATTTTGTTTTATTCCTATTCCGATTTTCACGAATTAGTAGATTTTTCAGGTAGTCCAATGCTTTGGTAAGATTGAACGGCTTTCGGGAAAAGACCCTCGCTTTGGATTTATAAGCATTTCCGAAAGTAAAGTTGAAAGCAATTTCTAAGGCTTTGGCGATATGGATATATGGAGCGGGGCTTCCGTTCTCGTCTAAAAATTGCCCGGAAAGCTCAAACGATATGGCTAGTTCTCCCACACTGTCAATCCCCAAACCTTTCGAGTTGGGGATAAAATACACTTTGGAGTTATCAGATTGTATGTTGTTAGGAAGTCGGCTTACTTGCGGGAATGTTAGTTTCAGCAAATCAATTTCAGATTCAAGGAATAAAATAGATTTTCTAAGATAAATGAATTTTAAGGCATTTTTCCCCCTGCCCGTAAAGAGAGGACGATCCCAGAGAATCAAACTCGATACGAGTAAAATTCAATATCCGAAAGATCTTCGGATAGTCTGTTTCAGGCTGATTGATGGCTGACACTTGGCCTATAAAATCTTCATAGGCATTGTGCATTTCTTCATTTGTAACTAGTGAAGCATCAGATAATAATCCAATTAGCTTCGTGTTAGACAATTCATTCATAAGCATAAATTTTAATAGTGAATATTATAATTAGACCAAAATCTTGTTTTATGCTGAATGATAATTTTGAGGATTAAACCTCCCGAATTGAAAAAAGATTATTTATCACAAATTTTCGTAATGATTCAACCGATTCAAATACGTTTCCCTCATTATATTTTTTTAATTGCCGAGCTGTTACAGGAGTAACTGCCCACGCAGCAGATAAGCACCTGACCCCTACTTTATCGCATGCTGTGATGTCGGAAACCGCATCACCGATATAAACCATTTCGTAAGGATGTAAATTATAACTATCAAGTATATGTCTAATGGCTTCCGATTTCCTGTTTTTTTCGGAGGAACCTGTTTCAACTCTATCAAAACACCTTTCCATAGCAAACTGCTGTAATGTTATATCACAACTAACCTTTCCTTTGCCTGTGATGAGAATGGTAGGAATAGATTTGTTTTTCAACTCCTTAATTAATTCCATTATGCCCTCAAATGGACGTGGGCATTGTGTGTGATTTTCTTTGTAAATCGCATAAAAACTATTTAATGCCACTTTCCAATTCTCATTGGCAATTACTTGTTTTATCATACCTTCTTCGCTCAATCCGAAAGTCTGTATAATATCTTCTTCTGATAACTCATGCCCTGTATATGGTTCTACTGCCATTTTAAAAGTCCTTATACACAACGGAATTGTATCTCCGATCGTACCATCCAAATCAAAAGCAACTAACTTAATCACCGCTCTTATCTCCATTTATTTTACGGATAACCTTACAAGGGTTTCCAACAGCCAAACTATTAGCGGGAATATCCTTTGTAACAACGCTTCCCGCACCTACAACACTCCCTTTGCCAATTGTTATTCCTGGCAAGATAATTACTCCGCCACCAATCCAGCATCCGTTTTCAATCGTTACCGGAAGTGCGTATGTACGGCGGATATATTTGGTTCCTTGCGGAGTTTCAACCGGAGTAAGGCGTTCATTCAGCTCTACTGGATGTGTTGCCGTATAAATTTGTACGTTAGGAGCTATCAGCACATTACTTCCAATGGTAATTTTGTTGCAATCCACAAACGTACAGCTGGTATTCACGGTTACATTATTTCCGATATGGATATTACAGCCGTAGTCGCAAATAAACGAATGACCGACAGACACGTTTGTACCGACATTACCGAACATTTCTTGCAGGATTTTTCGTTTCTCCTCTTTGCTATCATAGGGCAATGAGTTATACTTCATCAGTAAATTGCTGGTTTTACTCTTTAATTCAAGAAAAAACTTATCATGGCAATCATACCATTCACCTGCCAAACATTTTTCTATTTCTGTTTTCATAAGCTATGTATATTGAAATTCAGTATTTATTTTAATATCCATAGCAAAGATATACCTTATTCTGTCATATTTAAAGGTATTATCTTTCGTTCTATATGTATATTTTCTCCTTTATACTTATATTTGCACCATGAAAAGGGAAAATTTACATCAGCCGTTTGAAATTAGTATTAGTGAACTTGACGAATCTCTTCTGAAAGAACATGATCATACCTTTTTTGAACTGGTATATATCTTATCCGGAACAGGTATTCAATGGATTAACAACAGCAAATTCGCCTATCATGACGGTCATTTATTTATGATCACACCGGGGGATTCGCACTCTTTTGAAATTCAAACCACAACTAAATTTATTAATATTAAATTTAACGACATTTATATCCATTCAGCGATTTTTGGTGCTGAAAACATACAAAGACTGGAGTTTATTTTACAGCATGCGAACCATCAACCGGGGTGTATATTAAGAAATAAGACGGATAAACTATTGGTAAAACCCATGATTGAAGCCATCATCCGGGAATATGTCAACAGAAGTCTATACAGCAAAGAAATTATCACGCAATTAATCAATACGATAATAATTGTTGTAGCACGCAATGTCGCTTTATTTTTGCCTGAACAACTTGATGAACGTTCAGAAGAAAAATCACTCGATATTTTGCAGTACATTCAAACACACATCTACCACCCTCATAAAATTCAGGCAAAGGCTATCAGTCAGCATTTTGGAATTTCGGCAAGTTATTTAGGGCGTTATTTTAAAAAGCACACAAACGAAACAATGCAACAATATATTCTGAACTATAAGCTAAAAATGGTTGAAAACAGATTATTGCATAGCGAAATGAGGATAAATGAAATTGTAATGGAATTGGGATTTACCGATGAAAGTCATCTGAACAAACTATTCAAGAAATACCGGGGTTGCAGTCCGTCTGATTTCAGAAAAAGAGGTATTAATAAGTAGTAGAAATAAAGCAGACAATTGCCTGCTCTATTTCTAGATTTGCTCAACAATCTGTTTTTCCAATCCTTCCAGTTTATGGGTGAGAGCTTCCATAAACCTGTCTGGTCTTTTCTTTGGTTATCTTAGCGTAAATTTGAGTAGTCTTGATGTTGGCATGCCTCAGCATTCGGCTGACGTTGCGGACATCGCAACTTCCGCAATCTAATCCACAACAGGCAATTAATTGATTCATTATTGAGCAAGAGGTGTATATAGCTCGATCAAATTCTCCTCCGGATCGTACAAATGAACCATACGCATTCCCCAATCAGGCATATCAACCGGTTCGTTAATAAATTGAAGTCCCTTTACCAAAAGTGATTGATAAGTTTCATCCACATTTTCTACCTGAAAACAAATCATTGATTTTTCACGAAAACCTATAGGTTGCGCTTTGTCTGCATTGCCAATGGCAGGGGGCATAAAGGCGGACGTGAATATGGCTAAGCCTTCAATTCCGTCGGCAACCTTAAAGCTGCCGTAACAATCTTCAATATCCCAAGCTGCTTCAAAACCAAGCTTTTGGGTGTAAAAATCAAAACATTTACGATAATCTTTAACCAATAGTCTTACACAACTGAACTTCATAATTCTCTTGTTTTAAGTTAGTATATTTGTTTTCTGTAATCTCTTTTTTTCGGACTTAACCCATTGGTATAATACTGATATCCTACTTAACATAAAATGCTGTTTCTGCAAGATTATTCTCCATTGCTATATTAACAAACATCTTTGTCAAAGATATGCATTAATCAATTAGTGAAACTGTATTTATTTACCTAAAAAATGTATTTTTGTGATATGGAAAAAAATAATCTGCTTCAGTACTACGAAGCTGTATACTTAAACACAAGCCAATGTCCCTTAGTCAATATGGGCACTTTTTTTTGAACTGCTATTATACTATATAGATTACTTGTGAGAAAGAAAATATACCTATGCATTCTTTCTTGTAATACCTTTTTGGGTACCGTTTTCCCTTGTTGCGTTTTTCAGCACCCTTTCGGGTATTTATCAAATAATATTCTTATATTTGTACCCGAAGAGGTATCGAATATGAATAATATGCCACTACATGAATATGTGAAAACCAAGCGTAAAGCATTGGGATTATCACGAGAAGAATTTGCACAAAAAGCAGGTGTAGGGCTTCGCTTCTTGCGTGAATTAGAACAAGGAAAAGAAACCCTAAAAATGGATAAGGTAAACCAAGTATTAAAACTGTTCGGGATGCAGCTCGGTGCTGTGCCTATGGACAGAACTAATCTCATAGAGCCATGAAGCAAGCCAAGATTTATATGTATAATAGCTTTACCGGGATTCTCACCGAAGATGAGAACGGATACAAATTTGAGTATGATTCTGATTATTTAGCCAATGAAAAAGCAGAATCAATCAGTTTAACTTTACCTCTAACGGATAAAGCCTACATCAGTAATGTTCTACATCCATTCTTTGACGGGCTGATACCCGAAGGGTGGCTATTGGATATTGCCGAAAAGAACTGGAAAATAAATAATCGGGATAGAATGTCTTTGCTGCTCGCCTGTTGCAAAGATTGTATTGGTGCAGTTAGTGTTCAACCTCTTTAATCATGTGTATTATGCGAAGATGTTTATATTGTTATCAGCCGCTTGAAGAAGGACAGACAGACTTTCATTCCCAATGTTCAAAGAAAATATTTGGAACCGCTACGCCCCCTGTTCTTCCATATAGCAAAACTGATATAGAATCATTGGCTTTAGAGGTTGTCCGTTCACAAATGACAATTCCAGGCATACAGATAAGGTTCCGGTAGATCTTCAATCCAATATTTATCTGGAGGAATAATAACATCATTCCTTTCAGATTTTCCAATAGCTATATCTGCATATATTATTCCTGCTCCCTCATTAAACTTCCTTTCGGTTATAATGTTCCCTTTCGCATCAATTATCTGGGTTGCTCCAATCATTTGCAGGTCATGGCAAACTTTATCATCAGGAAAATCGTATGAAGTTACTGTTCCGCAATGATTAGAATGTATTATTGGTATTCCTAACAGTTTTGAAAAGGTTAGTGGTGTTCTATAAGCAAAATCCCTATTATATTGTTTCAAGGGTGCACCTTCAGGTAAGTCCGCCCAGCAAGTTCCGGCTAAAACCAAATCAACTTGCCCTGCTAGCCTTTTAATCGTATCGTAGCGTACCATTTCCCAACACAATGCGATGCTGACTGTACCTATCGGGGTTTCGATTATATGGTTACAATCTCCATTAATCGAATAACAATTCTCGGTAATAGTCGGTATATCTTTTTTATGGCTGAATAGTTTTCCGTCAGGAAAAACCAATTGGAAAAGATTATAAGAGTCGGTTCCCTCGAAAACGAGATAAGAGCCGCCGATTATGATATTGTACTGCTTCGACAGCTCAGTTAGAAATTTTTCGACCTGAATTCCCATAATGGGAACATTGAGCATCACAGGCAAAAATCCCATTGATGAAGTGAAAAATTCAGGGAATAATATCAGCTCGCTTTTCTTCGATGCAGCCTGTTTTACATACTCCGAAACAAACTCGAGGTTGCTGGCAACATCTGCAAAAGAGGCTTTAAAATTTACTGCTGCTACTTTCATTTTAATTGAGTTCTATCTGCTTAAATTATCTTATTTATTGAAAATACGGTCATAGCCCGAGTAAGGAAGCAACTCCATGATTTCAAAAGCAATTAGCTTGTTTTGCACCATAGGTAATTTAGCCAGTATCTCCTGCGCTTGTACTTTATTGTCGCATTCTAAGATTAAAACTGCGCTCCTTTTTTCGTTGAAATAATGTTCACGAAGCTGTCCTGACAAATACAGCTTATATACATCATGGGCTTCTTGCTCCATTACCTCTTTTTCAACTATATTCCAATCCGTTCCGGGAAGTTCTTTTTCGATTGCCAGTATTTTCATGGCTATATATGCTTTAGTCTTATTTTGTAATCCAAGGAATTGGGATGCCTTGCTCCAATATTCCGGGTCCGAAATCCGTTGTTTTTCCCGTTTCCGGATTGGTTGGTTGGTCTATTTGAAACAAAAAACCGTTCTTCCCATATCTACCAAGTTTGCTTTGGTCATAGTGTTCACTATCCATGCAAATGTTAACAGCCTTCAATGCAACCGCTACTTCTTGGCTTCCCTCGAAAAGCTCATGTTCCCATAAAAATTCACATTCAATATTCAAAAAACACTCTTTGATTCGTGGAGCGTTGACCTTTGAGGCTTTCTCCACCGTTAAGCCGGAGGCAGTGATTTCATCTGTTTCAAACTGATTATTACCAATCGTTTTAATACAACGGTCATAAATATTGTTTGAAGGAAAATTTAACACGCATACTCTCGTTTCTTTAAGTGATTGATACATATGCCCACCCTTATCGACTTTTCCCATGATACAGATATAGTTATCAGCTCCGCTTCCCACAAAGGAAGACCAAGACTGCAGACTGGCATTTTCCTTGCCATTCGATTTCCAACCTGTAACAATGAATACCAGCGATGGCATAGCTATCACAAAATCATACCATGACATATTGCCACAGGCTTTCAAGTATTGCTCATTAAATCTCTCTGGCCTTTCAGTAATAGAAATTTCTTTTTTCATAATGAATCTCCTGTTTGTTTCAATCAAAACACGACAATTTTAGATAGATTTTTTATCGCCTGTTCCATTATATAAAGTGTCACAGATTAATCTTTTACTGCATCTCTGTATTTATCAGCAATGGGTCTGTCCGAATAGATATAAAGCAGGTTGCCTATTGGGTCTTTGATGCTAAAAGCCCTGTCACCCCATTCGTGGTCAGTGATCTCTTCCACAAAAGGAATTCCGGCTCGTTTGATCTGCCGATAGCATTCTTCGACATTTTCGGTTTTAAGATTCAGGCTAACGCCTCCTGTAAAATCTTCTCTTTCATAGATATTGTTAGGTCCCTGAAATGAGAGAAACAAGGGTTGTGTGTTGTTGTCACTTTGGAGGCGTATTACAACATACCACTCCCCATCATCAAAAGTTATAGTAGCCTGAAAATGGGTGCAGTAAAAATCAATACACTCTTTCATTTTATCTGTATGAAATGTAATCGAAAGGTCTTTGAACTTCATTTTATTTGAATTTAGACTTTTATCTTTTATTTATTATTTCATAAATTGAGATATTCTTCTCTTTTTGATTTGGGCAGGCTACTGATGATTTCATTTACCGAGTGGTCGACAAGCTCTTTTATCACCTCATCGGGTACATCGCTTTCCAATTCCACTTTGTTCCATGCTTTACTTAAGTTGCCCCTGCCAGCAGTGACACCTTTGTACTGGGTGCGGAGTTCGGCGGCTCGTTCCGAGATTTGAGCATTATCCCGAATGGTTGATTGTCCAACAACTTTTCTTCCGTGTAGGCAAATATTTTGCCCACCACTTTGATAATGAAATTATTTTCTCCTTCAGGAGAGACGTCTGCTGCACCTTTGGGCGTGAGGCAATATGTTCGTAGTTCGTTTGTATTCATACAATTACAGTTACTTAAAAGATTTGAATATCTAACTCTGTTGCAAGCAAGGGCTTCACCTGTTCTGCAAAGATTTTAAAATGCTCCGAATTGCAATGGCTGTTAAAGGCTTCCTCGTTGATGTATTCTTCATAAGCCATAAATTCGAAGGGTGTTTGAATATCCTGATATAGCTGATAGGCTAAGTTACCGGATTCTGCAACGGACATTTCGATCAACGGCGATACTAAGTATTGAAATTCTTTCTCTTTTCCTTTGATTATTTGGATTTTTGCGATTACAACTTTCTTTTCCATATTTTCAATAGAGTTATATTTATTAGTTCATTAAAATCTTCTTTGATATCACTTTGAGTTCTGATTTGTATTGCAGCATAGTGATGTGATTATAACAAATCCCTTTTCACGTATATTTGCGTTTGGGAGCAGTGAGCCATACACTTCATGCAAGGTTACACCTATAATTCCATCTCTTTTGATTTGGAAAGATGAGGATGGAATCTTGTTATCATACATGAAATTAGAGGCATATTTCATTCCCAATCTTTCCATTACCTTTTTAGAACGTACATTATCAGCATGGGTTACTGCGAACCTGTGCTGCTTCGGTTGCATACCCGTTACTCCATGCCGAACGCTTAAGCCGCCAGCCTATTTCTGTAGCGCCTTCGTCGTCCGGCGACGGCAACAGATGTACCCATCCTAAAAAGTCTGTCGGATCGTCTTTTGAAAATATAGACCAGTATCCTAACCCCAGGGGGTATGATTTGCTGATCCTTTCACGTAGAAAAGCGATATGCTTTTCGGAGCCGTTCCATACACCCGGAATATATTCTGTTACTTCGGTATCTTTATCCATTTCCAGACAGCTTCCGAAGTTATTCATCGTGCGGGGTTTGAGCATCAGGCGGGTAGTTTTTAAGGTTGGAAGCATAATGATTATAATTTCTTTATCATCTCGAACTGCTTTCCCGCTGGTTTGATATTCTTTGACAGGAGAAAAGCGGTAATTGAATGACATTCAATGTCGGTGTTTACTATTTTGATGGAATCTAATTTGCTCGCTTCTAATAACTTGGCAAATAATAAAGATCCAATACCTTTGCGACGGTATAGCCTGTCGACCGCCATCTGGGTAATATCTCCAGTCGCAAGCTCGAGCACTCCGTAACCTATAAGCTTGTTGTCTGTGAACACTCCCAAGCTACTAAAGCCTTCCGGTGATCTATTAATTGACTCCATGCTATTCTGCCAAGAAGGCTTGAAATCCCAGAAGGAAGGAATAGATTCGTACTTGTTTAGATCAATGGGCTGTATGACGCAGGGAAAACTGATACATTTAACTTCATTTCTGATTTGATTGGTTTCCGGTCTGAAATAATAAAATTCACGGCTGACTTCAAAGCCTATCTTACGGTAAACGGATACCGCACCCGTATTGTGTTGTAAAACTTCCAGCAAATATTCAATGATGCCAGCTTGCTTTAAATAAGGTATGGAGTGTTCAAATACTTTTGTAGCTAATCCTTGTCCCCGGTAATCTTTGAGTGTTCCGGTTCCGGTGTCGTATGCGGTCGGTACGCCATAGAAATCCCCGATGCCGTTGCAGGTAAATGACACTATTTTGTCTTCATCGAAAGCGGCAAAAGAAAGTTTAGGATTAAATCCCCGCCTTTTCAACATAGCTAAATACTCCGCTTTATTAAGCTGCATCTCATAATCGGCAAATGCTTGCCCAAATGCTTCATATAGTTCGTCGAAGCTTGTGTTCCCCAAAGATTTTATTTTCATATATGTTATTATTTCCTTTTAATTTCTTTGTAATTTATCATCCACTTCATTCCGAACATATCAGTACACATGCCGAATAGATCGCCCCAGTGGGCAACTGAAAGCGGCATTGTGATTGTACCTTGTTCGGACAAACCGTTAAATACCCTCTCAGCTTCTTCTTTTGTCTCCGCCTCCAAGTATATTGAAAAGTGATATTCCATTTTTTGATTTCCACTTTCAGGTGTTATTGTATCGGAACCCATCAATAGCATATTCTCACTAATCCGAAGGCTGGCATTCTCGATTTTATCCAGATATTCTTTAGATACGATTGGGATATTCTCTTGCCATGGAACATCCCTATATCTGATTATACTTAGCAGGTCTGTTTTAAATATCTCTTTATACAGATTGAATGCGTTTTCGCATTCGCCGTTGAAATAGATATAAATGGTTGATGCTTTCATATAAATTCGTTTAATTAAACATGAGTAGCTTTAATCCTTGTAATAGCTTAACAGGCTGAATGATATTGCATTTACAAAAGTAAACTACAGGAAGGAGAATATTATTGACCTATGTTAAGAGATTTGAGCCTGCTTAATGATTCGGGCTTAATTCCAAGATAGGCGGCGATATGATACTGTGATACATACTGTTCGACACCAGGATAAGTTTTCAGTAATAATTTATATCTTTCGTAAGCATCCTCCATCAAGAAAGAGGTTTCTCTACGACATTTGCGGATTAGTAGATTGTCAGAGATATATTTTCCAAATTTGAGCCACTCATTCGATTCTTTCATCAGTTGATCGTATGCTGAACGGGACAGGGTTATAAGATTGGTATCCTCCAGAGCTTGTATATATCCGATGCTGGGATCTCTAGTAAGAAAGCTGCCATATGAAACAACTATTGAGCCCGGGAAGTAGAAATCTTTAATAAACTCACTGTCATCTTTTTCTATATATGAACGCAGCACTCCGCTTTCGATTATGCCAAGATGTTTGCAGACCTTACCTTTTTCTGCAAACATATCTTTTTTCTTCAGGATTTGTATATCGCTCAATTCCATAAACTTATTGCATATCGCATCTGATAGATTCAGTTCCTCTTTAAGTATTTGGGTTATAATGTTGTATCTGTTATTCTGCATTTTAATTTTATTCTTCGTTTTAAAGCAATATTGCCAACCATAACTTCTACAAATCAACTTTCACAAAAATATAAATATCGGCTGGATAGGCATATAAATAATGGATATTATTCACAGAGATATTGTTATTAAAATTGGTAACATATGTGAGAATGGCATATTTTTGCTATATTTCTAGTATAAAAACAGATAGTTCATAAGCCAATAAGTACTATATAAAGCCTCTACTACCCTTTTTCCAAAACCCTTCAATCTCTTATCTATATTTGTCGGCAGAACGAATAAAGCCGAGTAAATATGGATATAGTCGCAATAGAAAAAGAATCCTTTGATTCTTTCAAAAAGAAACTGGAACAGATAGCTTCACTCGTTCCGAAACAGCCATCTAACAATACTCTGTTTATAGAACAGGAGTGGATAGAAGGCAAAGAACTTGCTACCTCTCTGAATCTTCCATCTCGTCGTTTGCAACATCTTCGAGAAAGTGGTAAATTATCTTTTTCCACTATCGGGAAGAAAATATACTATCGCATATCCGAAGTAAAACTTCTATTGGAACAAAGTAGAACCAATCCTAAATAACTTTTCCATGCAACTATATACCAACCAAGATAGCCAAGAACTATTGCAAGCATTAAATAATGCGCTGCCTTATATCGAACACGTATTGAAAACGCACAAACCATTGTTTGAGGGTGAACGCTATCTGACAAGCGAAGAACTTTGTTCTATCCTTAAAATATCCAGGCGCACTTTACAAGATTATCGGGATAACGGAGTTTTGCCATTTATCCAACTTCCCGGTAAGGTTCTGTTTCGTGAATCTGATATTAAAAAGGTGTTAGAAGAACAGCTCCGTCCAGCTTATAGTGATTCTTTATAAGGTCGTTTTTTTAGGTTATCTAAACGGCTGAACATTCAGAGAATGAATCAGCCGTTTTTCTGTATGCATATTATTTGGCAAAACTCTTTTTCACTCCTTGCATATCCCGAAGAATACTCTGGTCTAATACTTTTGCATACCGCTGTGTCATTTTCGTATTGGTATGACCAAGCATTTTAGCTACATTTTCCAACGAAACATTATTGGCGAGGGCTACCGTCGTCGAGAACGTGTGCCGGCCTGTGTGCGTCGAGAGATTCTTCTTGATTCCGCAGCAAATAGCGATTTCCTTCAAGTAACTATTCATTTTTTGATTCACCATTACCGGAAGCAAAATACCTTTCTTTTGGCAAAGTGGATGCTCTTTGTATTTTTCCAATAGCTGTAACGGAATATCCAACAAAGGGATATTGCACATGATTTTCGTTTTCTCCCTTGCTTTCCGTATCCATAGATTACCATTATTATCAGGGACAATATGTTCTTCTGTCAACTCTGACACGTCTATAAAGGCAAGCCCAGTCCAGCATTGGAAAAGGAAAACATCACGAACTAAGTCCAATCGAGGAATATCAAACTCTTTGGTGCGAAGCGTTTCCAGCTCTTCTTTAGTCAGAAACTCTTTATGTACTTCCTGTTCATGGAACTTGATATTAACAAATGGATTTTTGGTCATCCACTCATTAGCCAACGCCATATTGGTGATCTTCTTAATCACTTTCATATAGCGTATCAGTGTGTTTTCAGAGAGGCTCTTTTCCACTTTCAGGAAGTGGATATAGTCCTGAATAAATGCATGGTTAACCTCTTTGAGTGGAATATCCTTTAAATTGTATTGCTTCAAAGCCATTTCTTTCATATACTTTAAACAGGTATCAAAACGGGAGATAGTCACTTTGGCGTAATCCTTCCCAACCAACTCCCTGCACTTGTCATTATGCTCCTGAAATACCTGAAAGAACATTTTATGTTCCTCATCCAGTCCAAGAAATTTCCGTTTTATTTCCATTGAACTGATATACTTCCCTTCTTCCTCCATCTTCCGGTGGATTTCAAATAGGCGAAGTTTCACTGATTCAAGGTAACGGTTAATTTCTAATGATGCGGAATCCTTGCCTGTACAACGTTCCTTGTGCTGATTCCAAAAGTTGGGCTTTACGTCACGTTTAAGTTGCATTTCTACCAACTGCCCTTCAATAGTAATACGCAACATGATTGGCGTATCACCCGATTTCTTCAACTTTGTTTTTCTAATAAAGAAAAGCACATTAAAAGTCTGTTTCATACTCTATAAATTAATGGTTTAAAGATACTTGAACCATGCTTAATAGAGAGTATTGAACGATAAGACAATCAGCGACTTACAATGCCATTCGTGGTCAATTTTTCGTGGCTCAAAAAATGACCACGATTTAGCCCGAGGGAACTGCCTAATTTTGCTAAAAGTGGAGGATTTCTTGGAAAAAAGAAATCCCTGAAACGCTTTGTTTTCAGGGATTTACCAATTTTGAAGTCTTTTAAAAGTGGTGCCACCAGGAATCGAACCGGGGACACAAGGATTTTCAGTCCTTTGCTCTACCAACTGAGCTATGGCACCGTTGTTTTGTTTAACGGGTGCAAAGGTAGGGAAAGTTTTGAATACTCCAAATCTTTTGAGAGAAAAATATCAAGAAATTTTAGAAAGTAAGTGCTCTGTTGTTTTTTTTACTGTTTTCTGTAAAAAAAATGCCAGAAATGTTTGCAAGTTCAAAATTAGTTGTACCTTTGCAGCCGTAATCAAAAACGGGATGTAGCACAGTTGGTAGCGCGCCACGTTCGGGACGTGGAGGTCGGAAGTTCGAGTCTTCTCATCCCGACTACAGATGAGGTAAATCAGATAATGGTTTACCTCTTTTTTGTCTTTTCTGAAGCTGTTTTACATATATTCTTCCTGATAAAAAGTTTTGCCAATGCGATGGCAAAAGGTTTTATCCAGAACAAGATATGTTTTTAGATTTACTAAAAGTAAAGAATGAATGGTTTAAAAACAACAAAGGCTGTCAATTTTTCAATTAACAGCCTTTGGAGCGGAAGCGGGGGGATTCGAACCCCCGGTACCCTTACGAGTACGTCAGTTTAGCAAACTGGTGGTTTCAGCCACTCACCCACACTTCCATGTGTTCTGTGCTTCTTCCTTAGAATTGCGCTGCAAAGATAGAGGTATGTTTTTAAATAAACAAAGCTTTTTGCATCTATTTTCTAAGAAAAAGATGCTACTTTTGTTGCCGATTCTGATACTCAGGATTTTATTTGATAAAAAATGAATAAGAAAAAACAGTCGAAACGAAATATAATAGCGGGAATAGTCCTCTTTTTTGTCCTTTTGATGGTAGGTGTGGGGATTTGGGGCTATCGCCTGGCCTGGGCTCCGAACTTTGTGCCAAAGGAAACGGTGTATGTTTATGTAGGGAAGGATAAAAGCTTTACCGATTTATGCCGGCAACTGCAGGACTCTGCTGGTTGTCACCGGATAGGCAGTTTCAAGCAACTGGCTGGTATGCTGAAATACCAGGCAAATATGAAAACCGGACGGTATGCCGTATCACCCGGGATGAGTAATCTGGAGCTGCTGAATGATTTGCGGCGTGGGCATCAGGTGGCTATCCGTTTGATTTTTAATAATATTCGTTTTAAGGAAGACCTTGCTGAGCGAATGGATGAACAGTTAATGCTCGATAAGGAAGAGTTGTTATCCTTACTCAAGGACTCTGCTTATTGTGATTCTTTAGGATTTACAACGAAAACGATCATCTCTCTTTTCATTCCTAATACGTATGAGGTCTATTGGAATATTCCGGCAGATAAATTGATGCAACGCATGAAGCGGGAATATAAGGCCTTCTGGACGGATGCCCGCCTGGAAAAAGCGAAGGCGATTGGCCTGACTCCCGTAGAAGTGGCTACACTGGCTTCTATCGTGGAAGAAGAGACAGCAGCGTCTGATGAATATCCGATTGTTGCAGGTCTTTATCTGAACAGACTTCATCGGGGGATACCTTTACAGGCCGATCCGACAGTGAAGTTTGCTATCGGCGATTTTAGCTTACAGCGTATCCTGTTCGAACACCTAGGAATCGATTCTCCGTATAATACATACAAATATGCCGGATTGCCTCCCGGTCCTTTGCGCATCCCGACTATTAAAGGAATGGACAGCGTATTGAATTATATGAAGCATAATTATCTTTATATGTGTGCCAAAGAAGATTTTTCGGGGCGTCATAATTTTGCGGCGACATTGGCAGAACATAACCGTAACGCAAACCGGTACAGAGCTGAACTTAACAGGAGAAAGATTAGATAAGTTTTTTACTTTTTCTTTGTGGTAAAAGCTGTATCTTTGGCAGTTGGTATTACATAAAAATCAATTTAAGAAACAAATATACATGGAAAAACAACTATTCTTAGGGGATGAGGCCATTGCACAGGCTGCGATTGATGCCGGTATATCCGGTGTTTATGCCTATCCGGGTACTCCCTCAACTGAAATTACCGAGTATATACAAGGATCAGCTGTTGCGAAAGAGCGTGGGATACACAGCCGTTGGAGTGTAAATGAAAAAACAGCAATGGAAGCAGCATTAGGTATGAGTTATGCCGGAAAGCGTTCACTTTGCTGTATGAAACACGTAGGTTTGAATGTCGCTGCCGACTGTTTCATGAATGCAGGAATGAGCGGTATTAACGGGGGTATGATCATTATTACTGCTGACGACCCATCTATGCACTCTTCACAGAACGAACAAGATAATCGCGTATATGGTAACTTTGCTATGATCCCGATGTTGGAACCTTCCAGTCAGCAGGAAGCATACGATATGGTTTATGAAGGTTTCGAACTTTCTGAAAAACTGGGATATCCGATCCTGATGCGTATCACTACCCGTATGGCTCACTCTCGTGCTGGTGTAGTTACCCGTCCGATGAAGGATGAAAACCCCAAGAACTGTCCGGCAGACGGACGTCAGCGTTTTATTCTCCTTCCGGCTTTGGCTCGTAAACGTTTCAAAGTCTTATTGGAAGCTCAGAAACAGTTTGTCGATTCATCTGAAACATCAAAATACAACCAGTATTTCGATGGTCCTAATAAGGATCTCGGTATTATTACGACTGGTATTGCCTTCAACTATCTGTCTGAAAACTATCCGGACGGATTCGAACATCCGGTCTTGAAGATCAGTCAGTACCCTCTTCCCCGCAAACAGATGGAGAAACTAGTAAACGAATGCAAGGAAATCCTGGTATTGGAAGAAGGCTATCCGGTAGTAGAAGAACAACTGAAAGGATATATGGGAACAGGCATTAAGGTGCACGGCCGTCTGGACGGAACTTTGCAACGGGATGGCGAATTGACTCCGGATGCCGTAGGCAAAGCTCTGGGTAAAGATATTACCAGCTATTATGCTATTCCTGAAGTGGTGGAACAACGTCCGCCTGCATTGTGCCAGGGGTGCGGTCACCGTGATATGTATGAAGCTCTGAATGAAGTATTGGCTGAATATAACGAACCGAAAGTATTCGGTGATATCGGTTGTTATACGTTGGGAGCTTTGCCTCCGTTCCGTGCAATCGACACTTGTATTGATATGGGAGCTTCCATTACGATGGCGAAGGGTGCTGCCGACGCAGGTGTATTCCCGGCTGTGTCTGTAATAGGTGACTCTACTTTCACTCATTCCGGCATGACAGGATTGTTGGATTGTGTAAACGAAGAAACAAATATCACGATCGTGATTTCCGATAATGAAACAACGGCAATGACCGGCGGACAAGATTCGGCCGGAACAGGACGCCTGGAAGCTATTTGTGCCGGTATCGGTGTTGATCCGGCTCATATCCGTGTGATGATTCCGTTGAAGAAGAATTACGAAGAAATGAAAACGATTATCCGTGAAGAGATCGAATACAAGGGGGTATCCGTTCTGATCCCGCGTCGTGAATGTATTCAGACATTAACAAGAAAGAAAAAAGCAAGTAAGAAATGAGAGCAGATATTATATTGTCAGGTGTAGGAGGACAAGGTATCCTCTCTATTGCCGCCGTTATTGGAGAAGCCGCATTGAAAGAAGGTCTGTATATGAAGCAGGCTGAAGTACACGGAATGAGTCAACGTGGAGGCGATGTGCAGTCGAACCTGCGTTTATCTGACCAGCCGATCGCTTCCGACCTGATCCCCAAAGGACACGCCGACCTGATCATTTCATTGGAACCGATGGAAAGCCTTCGTTATCTTCCTTATCTGAAAAAAGAAGGATGGCTGGTTACTAACTCTCAACCGTTTGTAAATATCCCTAACTATCCGGACATCGACAAGGTGAACGAAGAACTGAATAAGTTGCCTTACAAGGTGATCCTGGACGTGGAAGCAATTGCGAAAGAGGTAGCTACCGTGCGTGCTGCCAATATAGTGATGCTGGGAGCTGCAGCTCCTTTTATCGGGATAGAATATAATAAGATAGAAGACGGTATTCGTCGTATTTTTGGCCGTAAAGGTGAAGAAGTGGTTGAAATGAACCTGAAAGCACTGAAAGCCGGCTATGATGTTGCCCAAAGTTTAAAATAAAGCGTATGAACAAGTACTTCTTAACCGCCATTCTAACTATCTTTGCTTTTATAGCCCGTGCACAAAGTGACGGCGATATCATAAAGGTAGGAGATCAAATGCCGGTATTTACCATCGTTTCCGATAACGGAGCGAAAATGTCGTCAGCAACATTGAAAGGAAAAGTTGTTCTGGTCAACTTCTTTGCAACCTGGTGTCCGCCTTGTCAGAAAGAACTGGCAGACGTGCAGCAGAAACTCTGGCCGAAGTATAAGGACAATAAGAACTTTCAGCTGTTGGTGATCGGTCGTGAACACACGGATGCTGAATTGGAAAAATACAATGAAAAGAAAGGATTTTCTTTCCCGTTGTATCCGGATAAGAACCGTGCAATCTTCGGAGCATTTGCAAAAAATCTGATTCCGCGTAGTTATTTGATAGGGAAAGATGGTAAAGTAATCTATGCCGGCAAAGGATACACGGAAGAGGAGTTTGCTGAATTGATGGAAAAGATCGAGACTGCTGTAAAATAAATAGTATGCAATATCAGAATATACATTTGATTTATTTTTCTCCGACACATACTTCGGCAAAGATAGCATACGCTATTGCCGAAGGGCTGGGAGGAGATACATTGTCAGAGTCGGATATCACGCATGAAGCGTTGAAAGAAACACTTCATATAGAAGATAACGAACTGGTTATTGTGGCTGTCCCTGTTTATGGCGGACGTGTTGCAGAAACGGCCATGGAGCGTATTCGTATGTTTCAGGGAGAAAAGACCCCGGTTATTCCGGTTGTCGTATATGGTAACCGCGACTACGAAGATGCTTTGAAGGAGTTGAGTGATGCATTGGTTGCTCAAGGCTTCGTACCTGTCAGTGCGGGGGCTTTTGTCGGTGAGCATTCTTTCAGCCGGAAAGATATGCCTATTGCTGCCGATCGCCCGGATAAGGAAGACTTGGTGAAGGCCTCTAAATTCGGTCATGAAACATTGATAAAACTGGATGTTGTATCAACTTTATCGGGATTACCATCATTGGAAATAAAAGGAAACTTCCCATATAAGGTGAAAGGACCTTCTACGCCACAGGCTCCTGTTACAGACGAAGAGTTGTGTACGCAATGTGAATATTGTATCGACGTATGTCCGGTGGCTGCTATCTCAATCGTAGACGACCGGATGTTCAGTGATCCTGCTCTTTGCATCAAGTGTTGTGCTTGCGTAAAGGAATGTCCTGAAGGGGCACGTACTTTTGATACTCCTTATACGGCTATGCTGCATAAGAACTTTAGTGCACGCCGCGAACCGGAATTGTTCGTTTGATCATTTTAAATAATCAGCTTATAGCCGATCCCCCGGAGATTTACAATCTGAACCGAGGGGTCGGCTTTTAGTTTTTTACGAAGCTTGGTAATGAATACATCCATACTGCGGGCATTGAAAAAAGAGTCATCACCCCATAGTCCCATCAGGACGGGTTTACGGTGTAGTACATCATTGGCATGTAGGCATAATAAGCGTAATATTTCTGCCTCCCGGTGAGATAATGTTTCGGTTTGGTCGCTGATCTGTAAGGTTTGATGTGGGTAATGGAAGGTATATTGCCCGATTGTAAACACTTCCTGGCTTTTGGGGTCGGAAATGGATATAGGACGGTTTAATAAAGCCTGGATGCGTACGATCAACTCTTCCATATCGAACGGTTTTTTCAGATAATCGTTTCCTCCCAGATGAAAACCGGTAACCAGATCATCCACCGATGAACGGGCTGTGAGGAAGAGTATCGGTGTCCGGGTGTCGATTTGGCGGATCATTTTGGTGAGCGTGAAGCCATCCATTTGGGGCATCATGACATCCAGTACCAGGATATCCGGTTTTTGTTTCTGATAGAGCTTTAACGCTTCGTTTCCGTGGGAAGCCAGCGTGATACGGAATTCGTGACGGCTTTCGAGGCTGTCTTTTATGATTTTTGCCAGTGCAATTTCATCTTCTGCCAATAGTATATGTATCATTTTTTGCCGGGTATTATAATAGTAAATGTGCTTCCTTCCTTTTCTCTGCTTTCGACGGTTATAGAGCCGTCGTGTCGTTCTACGATATCTTTCACATAGCTAAGGCCAAGGCCAAAACCTTTCACATCGTGGATGTTTCCTTTCGATACACGATAGAAACGTTCAAATATACGAGTCTGCTGCGTCGGAGAGATTCCAATGCCGTTGTCGGTGATGCAGACTTCAAGTTGGCCAGCTGTTTCACGGACCCGAACACTGATTTCGACAGTCGTTCCGGAATATTTGATCGCGTTATCCAGCAGGTTACTGATTACGTTTGTGAAATGTAGCTTATCGGCATAGACTTGTATATCTTTGGGAATTATCTCCATACTGAATCTTACAGGTTTATCAGCCTTCAGTTTGAATTGTTGTATCAGACTTTCTATGACAGACAGAGGTTGGAAACTCTCTTTTTGTAAGCGGAAATTCTTCCGTTCGTCTACGGCCATACTAAGTATTTTTTCCACCAGTCCGGATAAATGCTTTAGTTGTTGACGGCAAAGTGTGAAATATTCTTCCCGCGTTTCCTTTTGTTCCACGAAGTTGAATGTCTGTAAGGCGTCGATAGCTGAGTAGGTGATCGTAATCGGAGTCTTCAGTTCGTGTGTCATATTATTGACGAAGTCGTTTTTGATCTCCGCGATCGTTTTCTGTCTCAAAATGGTGCGGATCAGGTAGATATAGCAAGCAGTCGTTATGATGATCAACAGAAAGGATGCGAGAAACATAGGTCCCATTTGTTTGAGTACGGCTTGTGATGGAGCAATTATAAAACCTTGTAAGCCAATACTGTCGTCTATATTTAATCCGGCTTTATGGGTAGGCAGCAGATCGGTCGGGTTTTGGTCGTCCGGCAAAGACGAGGCCAGAAGCGTATCTGTTCCTAATGTAAAATCGATGAAATGTGAATTGTATATACCTCCGGTTTCGAGAAGCGATGACCATATACTATCGACCTGTACGACATCGACAGGTGAAAGGCGGTTGATCGCTTGCCATATACCTTTAAATGCAGTTCTCATTATAGGTGTATTTTCCGGCTTGAATGCTTGAAATACCACACTGTCATTCTGGTTTTGTGTTTGAAGTTTTGTGCGCGAATAAACTTGTCGTGGTTTTTGTTTGGAAGCTGCATGTGAAGTACTGTCCAGAGAGAAACCGAATTCTATTTCTCCGTGAGGCGCATTGGTTGCCGTATCTTTTTTTAGCGCATCCATGCGAAATGTAAGATCCTCATTTATGGCCTGCTGTAATGTCTCGTTGATTGTTCTTTGGAAATGTTGTTTTTCAATCTTGTAACTGTTCCACAACCAATAACCCTGGAAAAAGAATATTCCCAGAACTGATAAAGAAACGAAAATCAATATGAGGCGCATTTGTAATTTCATATTACAAATATAATCTGATTTTATCTCCGCTCATTCTGGTGGTAACACTAAATAACAGTAGATTGCAAAGTGCTAACTATTGTCGTCTGCTATTTGGCTTATATTTGTCATATCTTATTAATCAAAGAAAGAATATGAAGACATTTGTAGCCTTATTGTTTTTCTCCGTGTCATTTTTTCAATCGGTTAAAGCTCAGGAAGCCGATTGGCAAATTGGGGATTTAATCAATCAATCCGACTGGTTCAGGCTGGAAGAAGAATATCCGAAAGTGTCCGGACAACTTCAGTCTGTTGCGATAAAAGCTTTGTCGGAAGTGATGATCGGTACTTATTTTAATAAGCCGGTTGAGACGATAGATCTGATCGATTCGTTATTGGAACATCACCAGGAGGATTTGGGTTTCCCGAACGTCAGTAGTTTGGTTGCTCTTCGTTCAAAAATGCTGGGTGAAATAGGACAGTATAAAGAGAGCGCAGATCGTTTATATGATTTTTTACGTCAAATAGAAGCTTTTGCTAAGAGAGAGGATTTCCCTTCTCATCAGCAATTGGCAGATTATTATAATACTTTGCGCAATGAAGCCGCTCCTGTTGTTGACAGGCCGAATAAAGAGACGGAAATACCCATGGCAATCGAAGAAGCCGGCCGTGGTGTTTTAATGTTTGTTCCTGTACAGATACACGGAAAAACGTATAAATTTATTTTTGATACAGGGGCGGGAAGTACTTTTGTTTCCAAAATGTATGCGGATGAAATAGGCATTTGTGTTATCCGTGATTCGATTAATATTACAGGGGCTTTTGCTACGGGTACCGGCAAGTCTGGAATTTTAGATAGTATGATGATCGGTGATATTGCATTTAAAAATGCGATCATAACGATTGCGGATCCCAATCCGGCAGTAGATACCGTCTATCAGGTAGATGCTGTATTGGGTACTGATTTTATGCGATTGGTTGGAGAAGTAAATATATTTCCACAAGAAAAAAAGATTTGCTTTCCGGTTAATCGGCATTCGCTTCCGGAAACCGGAAGGAATATGTGGATGTATGATGGTGGTTTGCGCTTGAAAGTGTTTTCAGGAGAAGAGCGGTTGCGTTTTGTTTTTGATACAGGAAATGTAAGAGCAGATATGTTTTATCCGTATTATCAAAAACATAAGGAATGGATTGATAAAGAAGGAGTAAATGAAACAATTACCGGTGGTGGGTTCGGTGGTGTGCGAAGTCTGGAAGTTCTCCGTTTGTCATCAATACCGATGCGTATAGGATCTACCTCTTTTGAAATGAAAGATATTCAGGTGGAATATGAACCACCCACGGAGAAGTCTTTTCAGAATGGTGAAGATGGTTCGTTAGGAATGGATTTTATTAATTTATTTCAGCGGGTTATAATTAATTTTGATGATATGTTTTTAGAATTAGACGGAAAGGATTGATTGAGACAATTATAATAGTATCTCATTTTTTCCTGCCGACTTATTCGTTTGATATATATCAAATGAATAAATGACATATGTGTTCCTTTCGTTTGATGATTGTATATTATTCGTTTGATAATTGTCAAAAGAAAGAAAGTAAGAGATGTTCTGTCCTAAAATAAGTTGACACCCCCCCAAAGTAAACTTATGTCAGAATCGGGACATGTAGGTTGTATCCGTTGTTTTTCCTTTTTGACAGTATTCTCTATTACGCCCGTACATTATATTACAAAGCCTTTGTGGGAAAAATAATTAAAAAATAATAGCTAAAAGATTTGGATTGTAATAATAAAAGGTCTACTTTTGCACCCGCATTCGAGAGAGAACGGCGCATGAAAAATGATGAAAGAGGTAAGCTGTAGGAGAGGGGATGAGGTTAGAGATTCTAAGCAAAATTCCAACCGCCACAGAGGCTCAAAAAAAACTTTTCAAATTTTCTTCTAAAAAATTTGGCGGTTTAAAAAAAGTCCTTACCTTTGCAGCCGCAATCGAAAAGAAAGCGAAAGTTCTTTGAAAGATTTACATATCAACAAGTAGTACAAGTATTAAAAAATTAATACCGTCAAAAACTTGAGAATAAATAACGGATTCTGAGCAAGACAAAACAATTTATACAACGAAGAGTTTGATCCTGGCTCAGGATGAACGCTAGCGACAGGCTTAACACATGCAA
>OGPA01000250.1_pt1 | contig 61498 bp, 78 predicted proteins | sample 1552841 | NCBI WGS metagenome assembly OGPA01 (sample SAMEA2579916, study PRJEB22360) | human gut metagenome
GTATGTCTCGGGTTTTCTGTGACCTTCGCTCACAAAAAACACCTCGCGGAATATTACCAGTGAACAGTAACTACAAAAATTTCAAAGTATCACTCTCGAACAGCAATCCGGGCTGATCCGTTTCTCTGTCTTCCTGCTATCTGCAGCAGACATTATTCGGCTCCCCGCCTGCCTGAAAGCTGATGACCAATCCAGTACACAGCCCCGCCAATACCTCCTCCAAGAGTATTATATGTCAGATCAGAAACCTGGAACGTCCCAAGCCTCAGGAAAAGCTGCAGAAGTTCAATGGACAGTGAGAATACAAAGGTAATCTTAAGTCCGGTCCACACAATATTCAAGAATGTTGTTTTTTTCAATATTTTCTTTCCTGCGGTCCAGAACAGCAGGATCGTGAACGGAATGAACAGCATCAGATTCTCAATACACTCAGTTGTGAGATATCTGGTACCATCCTCTCCATATTTCCAGATCCACCAGTTCGCCATCACATCCGAAAGGGGATTCATCCACATATCCCGGTTCAGCAGCGTGCGAAACAAGATCATGGTTGTATAAAAGGTCAGAAAAAACAGCTTCCGAAAAAAAGCATTTCCTCTGAAATACTGCCACCACACGGAAAAAGCGCCCCTGATTCCCCTTCCACCTGTCTCATTATGGTAGGCAAAGAGATAAAAAAACAGTACCATCACAGACAGGATCACAGAAAACCAAAATGGCTGGTACAAAGCTGTCAGTACACTTGTAATAATACTTGATATGATGTCTTTCATTATAAGTCCTTTCACATAAGCCAGACAGTCGACCATTCTTCTGTCCGGCAGCTCTGTCATTATTCCTACCTATATTACTACACCCTTCCCACAAAAGCCAGAAAAAGATATCTCTCACCGCTCTGTCAATCAACCTGTATATCGTTTTTATATTTCTGAAAATGTGAGAGGCAAGGGATATTCGCAATTGAAGCAGGGGACTTACTTGATTCGGCTAAACTGCAATATTTTTTTATTTTTAACAAATTTTTGTTATATTTTATCAGCAAAACATGCTATAGTTCATAGTAAGAAAAACATTTCGGAGGTATTTTTAATGAAACGTGATCTGAAAAAAATCGTAAGCCAGATGACACTGGAAGAAAAAGCCGGCATGTGCTCAGGTCTTGATTTCTGGCATCTGAAACATGTGGAACGCTTGGGGATCCCGGAAGTAATGGTCAGCGACGGCCCTCACGGACTTCGTAAGCAGGATGACAAGGGCGATCATCTTGGAATGAATGACAGCATCAAGGCCGTCTGCTTCCCGCCGGCCGCTTTAAGCGCCTGCTCCTTTGACCGCAAGCTGGTGGAAGAAATGGGCAAAACCATCGGAAAAGAAGCTCAGGCCAACGATGTATCCATAGTTCTCGGACCGGCCGTAAACATCAAACGTTCTCCTCTCTGCGGAAGAAACTTCGAATATTATTCCGAGGATCCATATCTCGCAGGTGAGATCGCAGCCGCTTTTATAAACGGAGTACAGTCCCAGCATGTAGGAACCTCTATCAAGCACTTTGCAGCAAACAACCAGGAATATCACCGCATGAGCAATTCTTCCGAGGCTGATGAGCGCACTTTACGTGAGATCTATTTCCCTGCATTCGAAACCGCAGTAAAAAAAGCTCAGCCATACACCTTCATGTGCTCCTACAACCAGATCAACGGCACTTTCGCATCTGAGAATAAATGGCTTCTCACAGATGTTCTCCGCGGTGACTGGGGCTTCAAGGGCTATGTAATGTCCGACTGGGGTGCAGTCAATGACCGCGTCAAAGGTCTTGAGGCAGGTCTTGAGCTGGAAATGCCTTCCTCCAATGGGGTCAACGATGCCCTCATCGTACAGGCCGTAAAAGACGGCTCCCTCAAGGAAGACATTCTTGACCAGGCTGTTGAACGCATTCTACGCATAATTTTTGAATATGCAGACAACCGGGCACCGCAGGAATTCACCATGGAAAAAGACCATGAAGAAGCACGCCACATTGCCGAAGAATCTATGGTTCTTCTGAAAAACGATGAGCAGATCCTCCCTCTGAAAGCATCCGAGAAAATTGCTTTCATCGGTGGTTTTGCAAAGAAGCCTCGTTTCCAGGGCGGCGGAAGCTCTCATATCAACTGCTTCAAGATCACAAACGCACTGGATTCCGTTCCTTCCGATGCACAGGTTACTTATGCAGAAGGTTTTCCTGCAGACAAAGATCTCTACGATGACGCACTTGCAGCTGAAGCGATCAAAACTGCTACCGCCGCTGACAAGGTTGTGATCTTCGCCGGACTTCCGGACAGCTTTGAATCTGAAGGATACGACCGTTCCCACATGAGGCTTCCTGAATGCCAGAACCGTCTCATTGCTGAGATCCTTAAAGTACAGCCGAATACCGTGATCGTCCTCCACAACGGTTCCCCCGTGGAGCTGCCATGGCTCAATGATATAAAAGGCCTTCTGGAAGCATACCTCGGCGGTCAGGCAGGCGGTACCGCTGTCGCAAACATCCTTTACGGAAAAGTAAATCCCAGCGGCAAGCTTGCCGAGACAATGCCGCTCAAGCTCTCCGACAATCCATCTTACCTGAACTTCGGCGGTGGTGAAAAGGTTGAATACCATGAAGGCGTATTCGTAGGCTATCGCTACTACGATACAAAAGAGATGGGTGTAGCATATCCGTTTGGCTATGGACTCTCCTACACTACCTTTGCCTGCAGCGACCTGAAGATCTCCAATGAAAATCCTACAGACAAAGACACCATCACCGTTTCGGTTGATGTAACAAACACAGGAAATATGGCAGGAAAAGAAGTCGTACAGCTCTATGTCAAAGACTGTACCAGTTCCGCGATCCGCCCAGAAAAAGAGCTCAAGGGCTTCGAAAAGGTTTTCCTAAATCCAGGCGAAACCAAAACAGTAACCATGGAGCTGGACAAGAGAAGCTTCGCATGGTACAATACGGAGCTTCACGACTGGTTCGCAGCCAGCGGCGAATATAAGCTCCTTGTCGGTACCTCTTCCAGAGATATCCATCTTGAAGGCAGGATCCATCTGAACAGCAGCCAGGAGCTTCCGATGCATGTTCATATGAACACCACCCTGGGCGAACTGTTCCGCAACCCGAAAACAAGCGAAACAGCAAAAGAACTGACAGCAAAATATATCTCAGCCATGAACGTTGGTGAAGAGTCCTCTTCTGAAGCCGCTTCCGAAGCTATCACTGAAGAAATGACTGAAGCCATGACCGACTCCATGCCATTACGTGCGCTGGTAAGCTTTGGCGAGTATTCCAGAGAAGAACTTACAGAAATTATTGAAAAATTAAATAAACTGGTATAATTTCACAGGACATTCTCCGCCGAACGAATTATACTTACATAAAAAGCTGCATAAAACGGCACAAAAAGCGACATAATTGGACCGCTATGGCAGTTTCAGATCGCTTGACAAGCATTAAAGCGGATGTTATCATTACATATGGTTCAAAATCTTGGATCAAACAACAGAATAATCCGAAAAAATCACTGTCGCTTAATTTAACATTAAGCGGCAGTTTTCACATTCTCTTCATTTTCCTTTCACACAATGCACACATTTTTTTACTATATTATTAACTGTAGATAGCAAATGCTAAACAATCTTTTTCTTTTTCATACTTTTTTGCCGGAAGTCAGCACAACTCCCGGCCTCCTTTTTTTATTCTTCAGGTAGTTCGCCTGCATTTTCTATTATTATTAAAGATATAAAAATATGTCTTGTTTTTTCTTATTATATATATTATACTAATTAAGAACTTATTGTTCCTGTCCATTCTGTTCTTTGATAATTTCATAGACTTCACACTCGAAACATGATACAATATCCGCACAGAGAAATATGCGGTACAATTTTTGTGGGAGGATGCGCATATGCTAGATCAGAAAGATTTGGAATTATTAGCCGGTATGATAAACCCGATCAATGTCCAGCTGGGCAATATAAATAACCGATTAGATGGTATCGACGCCAGGCTGGATGCAGTGGATACTCGTCTCGACGGTATCGACGCTCGTCTCGATGCTATGGATGTTCGTCTTGATGCTATGGATGTTCGTTTTGACGGTATCGACGCTCGTCTTGATGCTATGGATGTTCGTTTTGATGAAATAGATGCCCGCTTCAACCGGGTAGAAAACAGACTTGAAATGATCGATCTGAAATGTGATACCAACAGAAAACGCCTGGACGACCTTTCACTGGATGTTAAGCTTGCAGAACGAGATATCCGAAAAGATATCAAAAATTTACAGGACACAACAGAAACTCTTGTCGTTGTACTTCAGGGAAGAGGTATTTTACCTGACCCAGGTAACACAATACAGACAGCCTGATCATATCATGTAAAGAGTGTGAAGCCTATGAAAGTATCAAGGGATCACACTCTTTATTTCATCCCTATAACCATCTTTCTCCTCAAAAAATGGTTGCATTTACAATTCGTTTATGTTATAGTTATATGCGTTGCGGGGTATGGCGTAGCTTGGTAGCGCGCACGGCTGGGGGCCGTGAGGTCGCAGGTTCAAATCCTGTTGCCCCGATTGAACATCATAAATATTATAACAGCTAAGGTTTCCGAGGTCTGATGACTTCGGATTTTTTTATTACCTTTATTACTTTACTATTTTTCGAAAGGAAGGTTTTGCATGCAGGATAATCTGTCTCTTTATCATATTTTTTATACGGTAGCACGTACCGGCAGTATCTCCCACAGTTCCCGGGACCTTTATATCAGCCAGCCTGCTATCAGCAAGTCGATCCAGAAGCTGGAGCAGAATCTGGATACCGTTCTTTTTAAACGCAGTTCTCGGGGTGTCACTCTGACCCCGGACGGTGAGCTTCTTTTTGAAAAAGTAAAAGAAGCTCTTTCACTTCTGGATGAAGGAGAAAATTCCATTCGCCATAACCGTTCCCGGGACATTCCAAAGCTGCGTCTGGGTGCCAGTTCTACTCTTACCAGATATGTACTGCTCTCCCACTTGGAAAACTATATTGCACGTTTTCCTCATGTACGTATCACAATTTCCTGCCAGTCTACTTATCAGACGCTGCAGCTTCTGGATGAGGAAAAAATCGATCTGGGACTCATCGGACGGCCGCAGAAGCTTCGGGGATATTATTTTCAGCCTCTTTTAAAAATCCAGGATACCTTTGTCTGTACACAGCAGTATCTGGAAAATCAGAAAAAGCTCTATCCGGATGAACCTCTGATCCAGGCAGCAACTTTCATGATGCTAGATGAGGACAATATTACACGTCAGACCGTGAACACTCAGCTGAAAGAACATCATGTGGAATTAAGCCATATTCTGGAAGTAACAACTATGGATCTTCTGATCCAGTTTGCGGAAATTGGTCTTGGGATTGCATGTGTGATCCGTGATTTTGTAAAAAAAGAGCTTGAAGAAGGAACTCTGGTGGAAGTACCGGTAGGATTTTCTTTTCCGCTGCGTGAGATCGGGTTTGTATGCAGACAGAAAGATGCTGATTCGGCTTTGATCGCGCCATTTTTTGATGATGAAACAGAGCATCCGGATAAATAAAGGAATGTAAAAAAATTCCCATCTGATCATTGCGACCAGATGGGAATTCTAAATTTCAAAAAAGTTTCCTACCACTGTATTACGTGTGTGACTTTTTTGACTCAAACTTCGCTGCGCTTCGTTCGAGTAGCGCAAAATTTATTGCACCTGCAATAAATTTTGCTTAGTTATTAATAAGCTTATCCTCGCCGTTCCAGCTGTAGAGTTTACGGATCTCCTCGCCGACTTTCTCAGACTGATGCTCAGAAGCTAATTTTCTCATAGCCTTGAAGTGTACCTGTGCACCTGCATCGGACATGTCGAGTAAGAACTCTTTTGCGAATGTACCATCCTGGATATCGGAAAGAACTTTCTTCATTGCTTTCTTTGTATCCTCTGTGATGATCTTCGGTCCTGTGATGTAATCGCCATACTCAGCTGTATTGGAGATAGAATATCTCATTCCAGCGAATCCTGACTGGTAGATCAGGTCAACGATCAGTTTCATCTCATGGATACACTCGAAGTATGCGTTTCTTGGGTCATAACCAGCTTCAACAAGTGTCTCGAAACCAGCCTGCATAAGTGCGCAAACACCACCGCAAAGTACAGCCTGCTCACCGAAGAGGTCTGTCTCTGTCTCTGTACGGAATGTTGTCTCAAGAACACCAGCTCTTGCTCCGCCGATTCCAAGTGCATATGCAAGTGCGATATCCTGAGCTTTACCTGTAGCATCCTGCTCTACAGCGATCAGACAAGGAACACCTTTACCAGCCTGATACTCGCTTCTTACTGTATGTCCAGGTCCTTTCGGCGCGATCATTGTAACATCAACATATGCTGGTGGTTTGATGCATCCGAAATGAATGTTGAAGCCATGAGCGAACATAAGCATGTTGCCTTCCTCAAGGTTCGGCTCGATATCCTTCTTGTAAAGTGCAGCCTGTTTCTCATCGTTGATCAGGATCATGATGATATCTGCTTTTTTAGCTGCTTCAGCAGATGTATATACCTCGAAGCCCTGCTCCTCAGCTTTTTTCCAGGATTTGCTTCCTTTGTAAAGACCGATGATTACATTACATCCGGACTCTTTAAGGTTCAGTGCATGTGCATGTCCCTGGCTTCCGTATCCAATAATCGCAATTGTCTTACCATCTAATAATCCAAGATTACAGTCTTCCTGGTAAAAAATCTTATTTGCCATTTTACTTTCCTCCTCTGATGTTTACAACATCTTCTTCATAAAAATTATTTATCGTTAAGAGAGTAGCTGCTCTCCTAGCAAACATATGTAAAAATTTTTACAGGTACCGGACATCGTCACTGCCTCGTGACAGACCTGTGATTCCCGTTCTTGCAAGCTCAAGGATCTCATAGTCAGCCATCAGCTCCACAAACGCCTGCAGCTTGTTCTGGCTTCCGGTCATCTCCATAATAAGAGAATCCTTACTTACATCCACCACCTTGGCACGGAAGATATCTGCAACAGAAAGAGCTCCCTGCCTCTGTTCCGGCTTCACAGCAACCTTGACGAGCATCAGCTCACGGGCAACGCTGTCGTCCTGTTCAAGGACCTTAACATCCCGTACATCTTCCTGCTTCGCCAGCTGTTTGGTGATCTGCTGGAGCATCTGATCATCTCCCTCACAGACAACTGTCATACGGGAATATCTCTGATCTGCAGTCACTCCTGCGGTAATGCTGTCGATATTATATCCACGGCGGCTGAAAAGACCAGCCACACGGCTAAGGACTCCGGAAGTATTATCCACAAGGATGGATAGTATTCTCTTTTCCATAATACACCTGCTTTCAACACTTTTATGTATAGAAAACCGACTTCGTCAGTTAACGCTTTAATCTAATAAACCCTTGCTTTCTTACCATTATAACAACTTCGAAAATTTTGTCAATCAAAATTTCCTGCAAAATTCCTTCAGGATGATAAGAAATGTTTTTATCCTCAGATCAGATATTTTTTCTTAAGCTCCTCGGATGCCTTTGGTGTCAGATAAAGTTTTTTCCGAAGGAATCTTTCAATTCCTCCGTTTTCTTTTTCGATGACATCAAAAACTGTATTGATATAGGACTCCTTCACCTGATAGAAGGCTTTCAGATCTGCAAGCTTCCGGCTGTTTTCCGGCCGGTCTGCCCGGTAAAGCCTGCGCATATATTTCAGTTCATCTTCCAGACATGGATTCGACCGCATATAATCCCTTCGTATCGTTTCCTTAGGTACACCCAAAGCAAAGAGCAAAAGTGCTGTTCCGACTCCTGTCCGGTCTTCTCCTGTGGCACTGTGAAAAACAACAGCTCCATTCTTTACATGAAGCAGGACATCCAGAAAACGTGCATACTGCTTCAGAGAATACTCATCCGTAACGAAATTCCGGTACCAGTCCTGCATATACCGGTCCACATCACCATAGCAGGACATCACATGTTCAAAAAAGCTGTTTCCACTGCTGTCCTCATCCCGGATTGGAATGTGATAATACTCCACTCCTGCCATGATATCATCCGGTTTTTTCTTTACTTCTGCAGCTGACCTGAAATCAATCACTGTTTTTACATTATATTCTTCTGAAAGGATCCGGTTGTCTGCAGCAGAAGCATGATAGATTTCTCCGCTGCGCAAAAGCTTTCTGGGAAGAATATGCGAACCGTCTACTGTCATCAATGCACCCAGATCTCTTGTATTCGGAAGATTCTGAAGCGGAAGCCTGCTTCCTTTTGGAAAACCAACCGCAAGATCCGGATTCAGTACTTTAAGAAGCTGAAGGCAATCCTGTACCTCCTGCTCTGTCATATCAAATTTATAACGCTTCTGACGTCTGGTTATGATCACCAGATAATTGATGATCAGCTGCTTTTCACCGGTTTTATCGGTTCCCTCACGGCGCATGTACGCCCAGAGAATATCTTTACACGGAAGACTGTTGAGCATCATATGTCTGGTAAACACAAAAAAGCCATCTTCGATCCGTATTTTTCCGTATCTCATTTTCTTTCCTTTCTCCTTCTCAACCCCTGTGCTGCTTTCTTCGCAATACTTTTTATCATACCAGAAATCTCCAGTCCCGTATACCTCGTTTGACAATTTTCGTAGTTTGGATATAATAAACAGAGAAATTTTACCACAGGGAGGCTTTCTTTTATGGACAATCTTATTTTCTGTCTGAATGTTACCGTGCCCATCTTTCTTACACTGCTCCTGGGATATTTTTTCCGGAGGATCGGACTGTTTGATGAAACATTTGTCAATCGTATGAACAAATTTGTGTTTGTCATCCCCCTGCCTGTGCTTCTGTTTCAGGACATCGCTAAAATCGATATCTATGAGGCCTGGGATCCCAAGATGGTTCTTTTCTGTTTTGCGATCACATCGCTCAGTATTATGATCTCCGTGCTCCTGTCCCGTTTTCTCCACCCTTCCGATATCCGGGGCGAGTTTATCCAGGCATCCTACCGCAGCAGCGCAGCGATCCTTGGTATCGCCATTATCCAGAACCTTTACGGAAATGCAGGTATGGCACCACTGATGATCATTGCCAGCGTCCCTCTTACAATGTAATGGCTGTTGTAGTTCTCTCTGTCTTTAAACCAGGTCAGGGAAAAATAGATGGTACCGTTCTGAAGCGCACTTTAAAGGGAATTGTCACCAATCCCATCATTCTCGGCATTGCAGCCGGTACACTCTGGTCCCTTCTTCGTCTTCCATTTCCGAAGATTCTGGACTCTACGGCAGGCAATCTTGCAAAAACCGCCACTCCTCTTGGCCTCATGGCTATGGGCGGATCTCTGCACTTCGGAAAAGCCTTTTCCCGGCTGAAAGCAACTGTTGCCTGTACATTTATGAAACTTGTCGGTTATGAAGCACTTTTTCTTCCTCTTGCCATCCGTTGCGGTTTTACAAAGGACAAGCTGGTTTCCATCATTATCATGCTGGGGTCTGCCAGCACCGTTACCTGCTTTGTCATGGCAAAAAACATGGGACATGAGGGCTCTTTTTCTTCGGGAGTCGTGCTTCTTACCACATTATTCAGTGCCTTTACCCTGACACTCTGGTTGTTTATCTGCAAAGGTCTGGGACTGATCTGATATTGCAGCTTCTGCATATTATCTACCCGGAAAAATCTGTAACATAAAATGCTGTAAGAACTATGATTTCTGGTTCTTACAGCATTTTTTTATAAAAGCATATTCACATAAAGCTATCATTTCTGATGTGGATGTTTCTGTTCTTACAATCTCATAGCCAACAAAACAAACGAAGCATTCTCTCAGATCAGCTTCAGATATTTCAAGCCATCCCGAATGCCGTAGTGGAACATATCAGACGTAACATAATCTGCCAGTTCTTTGATCTTCGGAGAAGCATTTCCCATGGCAACCTTTGTTGCAGCGTATTCAAACATGGCAAGATCATTGTTGCTGTCTCCAAAAACAACGGTATTCTCCCACGGAATATCAAACAGGCGGATCACAGCTGCGATCCCAACAGCCTTGTTAAAGCCCTTTGGCACCAGTTCAATGGTATTTCCCACAAACGAACTGCTGCCTTCATGGCGGATGATATCATAGTATTCTGATAAAATGGATAACGCTGCCTCCGCATCACATCCCTCCGTCATTTTTGCACTGATCTTATTGATCCGCATACAATCCTCATTTCCACGGATAGGCCTCCATTTATCGCCCAGGGATTCTGTGATCAGACTGGCATACCAGTTCACTTCATCAGTATACTCCTCTTTGTCATAATACATAAAATCCGCGCCTTCCATTACCGGGATCAGTCCGTATTTTCTGAGAACCTCCACAGAAAGCTTTGCAACCTCCGGCGTCATCTCTTTATTAAAAAGTCTCTTCCCGTCCTTCTCAATGGTGGATCCGCAGGCACTGATCATTCCCGTAAAAGGGATCTGCTCCAGATACCAGGATACAAACGCACGACTTCTTCCTGTGCAGAGCCACGCTTCATGTCCGTTATCTACCAGCGCACGGATGGCTTCTATGGCACTGTCCGGCACTCCTTTTTTCATATCACAGACTGTTCCGTCCGCATCAAAAAATACTGCTTTTCTGCTCATTTTCCTGTCCTCCGATATCACCTGTAAAATACCTTTGCCGCACGGATCAGGCTTTCCGTATCTTTCACTCCAGCTGTTTCATAAGCGGAATGCATCGCCAGCTGCGGCAAACCGATATCGACCGTATTTATGGCTGCCTGGGTATTGGAAATATTTCCCAGAGTGGAACCACCGGCAATATCAGAACGGTTCACAAATGTCTGATATGGCACATCTGCTTCTCTGCAGAGTTCCTTAAAGATTGCTGTGGAAATCCCGTCGGTACAATATTTCTGATTGGCATTATATTTGATCACAATTCCACCATTCATCACCGGACGGTTTACAGGATCTGCCTTGTCTGTATAATTCGGATGTAATGCATGTGCATTGTCCGCAGAGATCATAAAGCTCTCCGCAAGGGCCATCAGATAACTTTCCTGATCTCCGCCAAGGGCCAGATTGATACGAAACAGTACATCTTTAAGAAATGTGGATGCAGCTCCCTGCCTGGTAGTGCTTCCCACTTCTTCATTATCCAGTACACAGTGGACTGCAATGACCTTCTTCTTATCTGCCTGAAGAAAGCCTTCCATTGAAGCGAAAGCACACTGCAGATCATCTAATCTTGGACTGGAAACAAATTCATTCCTGGATCCCCAGATCGTTCCGGGCATCCGGTTATAGAGAAACAGATCATGGCCCAGGATATCCTCCGGACGGATCTCTGCCTCTTCTGCCAGCATCCGCATGAAGTTTCCTTTTTCGCCACTGCCACTGTACAATGGAAGCATATCCTTCTGGACATTATAATGATAGCCTCCGTTAATATCTCGGTTCATATGGATCGCAAGGCTCGGGATCATGACCAGATCTCTGTCAATATCTACAAGCTTTTCCAGAATTTTTCCGTTTTTGTGGACGATCATGCGGCCTGCCACAGAAAGGGGACGGTCAAACCAGGTAGAAAGGATCATTCCTCCGTACCGCTCCACATTCAGCTTCACATAAGCTCCGTTTACAGACATCTCCGGATTTTCTTTTATTTTAAAAGACGGGGAGTCACTGTGACTTGCAATGATATGATATCTCCTGCAATCATTGACAGGAATGGAAAATCCGATGATCGCGGAATGATTTCTCATGACAAAATATTTTCCGCCCTTTTCCAGCTCCCAGCGCTCCTCTTCCTTCAATTCTGTAAAGCCTTCCTCCAAAAAACGTCTTCTTGTTTCCTCTGCCGCCTGAAAGGCTGTAGGACTTTTACTGATAAATTCCAGCAGTTTTTCTGTTGTTTCTTCGTACATAATCTTCTCCTCTGTCGGCCCGGTAATATCCAGGCTGTTATGCTATTACCCATTATACGGCAAAACTTTTTTCAGGGCAATATCTCAGATTTCTGCACTCTTTCGTACCCACATATGCTGCACAAGCTTATCCCCAAGCTTATTTGCGAGCATAGTATAAATTGAACTAAATACATTGGCTCCAATACGGAGCAGCACTGCTGCCGGCATTCCAAACAGTCCTGATGCAATGGACAGTGCTCCAAATGTATTAAATGCAGTCTGCCACGCATAACCTGCGGAATATCCCACACCGATTCCTCCAATCATTCCAATATAGGGATACATAGATTCCGGAAGTATCAGATAAAGCACTGCAAACAGAATACAGCCAACGATGTTGAACATAGCTCTTTTTCCGGCTCTTCCCCTGCAATCCGCGGTAAACGGCAGACACACGGACATACAGGCAATTCCGGCCCACATTGCTCTTGGAAGTCCCAAAAGAGACATGATCAGCATAGCACTGGAAACGATCAGCGTCAGTCTTAAATACCACCTGCCTCTTGCAGAATGCAGGTCAAATTCCCGGAACAGGTCCAGAAACGTCCTGCGATACGGGCGGTTTTTCTGATTCTTATAAAAAACTACCATGCAGAGAACCATTCCGGCCAAAAGCCCCTCTACACGAAGCAGATACGCCTTTCCGGTTACGTCATATCCCATCAGAAGCAGATATCCGAGAACAAATGTGGAATGGTTATACATAATTACATTATGGCATCCCAAGATCATCAGTAACAGGATGCTTATCGCATTAACAAAAAATGCCGGTACCGGTGAAACCATGTTGGATAATCTCGGTCCTGCGATCAGAATACAGAAAATCCCGGCAATGGACAACAATCCGTGGGACGTCCGGATTCCGAAATCCGCCTGTCTTAAAACCAGCACTGCCAGTAGTACAGTTACTCCTACAACACTGTTGTCATTGCCGGTTATCTTACTGTACAATGTCACAACCGCCACACAAAATGCCATGACAAGATACACTTTAAAATTATAGATCAGAATATGCCTTCTTTTCTCCTTTTTGTCTGTGGTATTTCTGATCAGCTGTTTTGATCCGGTTGAGCTTAACTGCAGTTCCTGATAAAATGTCATTTTCATCACTCCTTTTGTAAAGCAGACATTCTCATTTCGCTTTTTTCACATGCTCATAAACGCAATCTCTTTACAATTTACGTTCAAAGATACAAACAGCCATTATACTTGGTTTATTCTAAAACGTCAAATATTTTTTCTGAAATCATGTTCACGCATTACACCTCAGCCCCGATCAGATCACTCCGAAAATGGCCAGGAACATTTTTATTATTTTTATATTTACTGCAGCTCCGCTATCCTGGTCACTGCTACATAAATGTCCTGTATCTTATACCAGGTTGGATAATCCACCACTCCGGATGCGGGAAGTCCGAATATATTCTGGAATTTTTTTACAGATGCAGCAGTAGCCGGACCATAAATACCATCCACGATCACTGACGGGATGGCAGGATAGGCTTTTGCTATGGCATTAAGCTGTTCCTGGATCTGCTGTACCTTTTCTCCGGTAACACCGATAGTCAGGTCATATCCCGGCCAGGATGCGGGAATCCCGGAAACTGCTTCCGCCACATTGATATACATATCGTTTCCATAGAAGCTCCGCAGGATCTCAATGGCGGAATATCCCTGATCTCCCAGAGCTTTGCTTCCCCACTGGGTCATCCATCCCCGGTTCCTGCACTGCACCTGGTGTCCGTCACAGTACTGGGTCAGGATCGGCTGACGCACATCCGGTCTAGAAAGGTAGTTTTCAAAAAGTTCATCCACGATCCGGTCGATACTCTCAAAAATATTCCTGCCATGGATCCATTTGTGGTCGTATGCTGTGGAGGATGTAATGGTGAAATCATAACCCTTATTCCGGTACCACTCTGTATAAACTCTGTTCAGAGTAAACGACATGATTGCCAGAACATTAGCACATAAATGATGATACAATATCCGTCCGGCAGTGGGTACCTGCCGGACTTTTTTATAATAGGAAGTTATTTTGTGTTTGCCTTCACATGTTCGATCACCTTTTTCCAGGAATCAATACCGCAGGTTCCATTTGCCTTTACGCCTGTGTTTTTCTGGAAAACTTTCAGGGATGTTTCTGTATCATCTCCGAAACGGCCATCCACGGTAACACCAAGTACAGACTGCAGCACGGAAACTGCAACGCCGGAATTCCCTTTCCGGATGATCGGAAGCTGTGCCTCAAACTTTCCTGTCAGAACTACTGCCTTTTTTGAAGTCTGTACCGGATACACTGCTTTTCCGTTCCAGTCATAGATGGTGTATCCCTGTTTCCACTCTTTCTTTGCATTCTCAAGGCTCTTGTATGCTCCGATCTGGCTCTTGCTGTCAGCCCAGGACTTTCTTGTGCGATAATACTTATCTACCGTCGGTGTGTCGGTCTTAGCTCCGATCAGCTGCTTGAACCGGTTCCAGTCACCTTTTGCACGGATTGCTGACGGGCAGTTCTTTGCACATACATCATAATGCTGCACAACTCTGTCTGCCGGGATTCCCAGCTGTTTCATAAGCTGTTTGCACACCTGGACTGTATTCTGGAAAGCTTTCTCGTAGTTATAGCCCGCCTGAACGCACATCTCGATTCCTACTGAATTTCTGTTGTTGACAGTACCGAACAGCCGACCGCCGTAGTTGACGCCCACGTGCCATGCTCCACGGTTGTATGGAAGCGCCTGATACGCTTCTGTGTCGTCCACATATACATGTGCAGAATATCCCTTAAAGTTGCCATCATGCTGTGCTTTTGCATGCGCTTTCGCATTTGCACCCTTGGCATAGTTATCCGTGTTGTGAATTACGATATATGCCGGTTTCTGACCTGCATAGCTATTGTTGTTACTGATAAGGCTTGTGTTGATATTCATGGTATTACTCTCCTTTTCTGTTTTTGATGTCTTGATAGATAATATACCGTTCAGGATGTTGATGATTTTCTGTCCGTAGTTCTTTCCGGATGCCCAGCCCTGTCCTTTGGGATTTTCCTGGATGCCGAGATGCTCAACATACTCAGCGCAGCCTCTTGATACGTATGTATATCGCGGGTCAATACATTTCTGTTTCAGTCCGTCTGTACAAGCGTAAGCCTGCAGATGCTGGATCTGCGCCCTGATTCCTTCTTTCGCAGTTTTAAAGCTGCAGCCTTTCTTTCCTGTGACGTTCACACCTAATCCGCAGAAATTATTCTGATCAAGTGTTACTGCTGATCCCGAAAACGTGAAGTTTCCTGTTTCCAAACAGGACTGGGCAAAAGCAATGTCACCACGCACGCCCTCTTCCGTGCCTTCCGTGATATACAGAGGAATCATCTTTGTGACCGAATCGGACACCTGTGGATTTACTTTTTTGATGTAAACCTTCATCTGTTCAACGCTGGCCTGTGGGGTTCCCATGATCTTTATCATATTTTCCTCCTGTGAGGGTGATCACTCACCCTCTGAATTTTTATATTTTGTTCTTTCCCAGATCTCCTTGACTTTCTCCCAGCCTCCGGTTGCAACCAGATACACGATAAATGCTGCAATCACAGATGCTACAATGTAATACCAGGTTATTGCAGCTTTATAATATGTGCACAGAATCAGTAATGCTACCGGGCACAGAATCAGGGATGCTACAAGGGCAACAATACTGGTCTGAATGTTCTTCAGACCTGGAAGATCTTTGATCACCTGCACGATTGCTGAAACGATAAATGCCAGGATTCCGATCAGGGCCAGGGCGTAAGTTACATACTGTGTGATAGTGTTAATATTCATAGTCATTCTCCCTTTCTTTTGATATGCAGTTCTTCAATTTCCTGTTTCATTTTTGTTACCATGCCATTTCCGCCAAGTCTGTGGTAAGCTTCGTACATTTCGCAGAAATTCTGATATGCGTATGACGGAATATCTCCCATCTTCGTATACTTTGAGTGATACTCAATCATCTGGACGCGAAGCAAGAGCATAGTTCCCTTACTGTTTGCGTCTCGATCTTTCTTCTGATTTTTCAGAAGCCAAACGATATAACCAAGCAAAATCGGCAATGCGATAAGATATGTTTGTGTGAGTATTTCTTTCAATTATTCACGCTTTCTCCGGCTATTGCGCCGGCGCAATTTTCTGTAAAATAAAAGAGCCTGTCACGGCTCGGCTCTGATCTTCATAAATAAATCCTTTCTATCCTTTCAATCAAACACTGTTATCCTTATCTTCGAAAACATCTTCCGCTCCTTCGAACTCCAGAAGGGTTTTGAGATATTCATATGCTTCCTTGATACTCAGATCGCTAAATTTCTCAGTTTCATAGGTGACAATTTTCTGATAAGGCTGCTGAATTTCTCCCGCGAGCTGTTTATTCCTGATCTCTTCGGAAGCCAAGGAAATCACAGCAACAGAGCAATGACTGTTTACAGTGTTTGATACATACAGGATGCGGTGGTATTCAGTAATCACACCATCCTCCTGGATTATCTTCTTTTTTAATGCCATTTTGATTCTCCTTTAGCTAAAATGTGATTTTTATACTTGCCATGATAGCGCAAGTATCATTATTCACAATGTTCTTAATATCAGTGTCAGTAAAACCATTACTATCAATTCCCATTTTAGCTCTAACGTTTAATCCGTTACGCCCTCCTATAACCGCAGCTGTATACGATGCCGGTTTTATAGGTTTTGAAGCAGTCGAGTTATATATATACTTTCCATTTTGCCGAATCGTGAGCCCATTTATGCTTGATATCGAAACTGGGGTGGACATAATTGGTCGGGATAATGGAATATGAAATATGACTTCCTGTTTATTTGATGTAACATATCCATTTACATAAAACTCCATATTTATTACGTCGTCAGCGCGGTAATATGGTCTTAATGTACCGCTAAACTTACCGCCGTTGGGACGATCCAGTGTATATTCGCCGAATTTAATAATAAAATCCCCTGGCGTTATTATTCCGTTTCTAACAAATGCATAGCCATCATCAACTGCGAACCAGGGATAATCCCCAATAGTATTTGTATTACTTCCAACCACAAGCGGGCAATCTGAATAAGTATATTGCATATTACTGCTTAATGGATATCCTATTCGTACTCGTTCGCCAAATTCAGCCTTATTTCCGATTTGAATTCCATTTTTAGTAGGTTTCATTAAAACTTTTCCAAACTTCAAGCTGCTCTCAATCTCTCCGGAGTTGATATGGAATACCTTTCCTGTGATCCAGGCAGTTGCGTCGGAATCGGGTGTTATGGCGGTGTCGCTGGTGCCTTTAAACTGGATGGAATCGTTGGTGATTTTCAATTTGTTTTTGGAATTGGAATGACCGAGTAAAATATTGCCGCTTTCGAGAGTGATATATTTCTGATAAGTTCCAACTTCGGCACCGTCAACCATTGTGGCTGTTTTCCATTTAAACGCCCAATCGTTGTATGTTTTCACAAATTCAGAACTTATATCCACGTCTTTTTTCAGACCAGAGGCTAACGTGTAAGCATCTTCTGCCGTAGTTCGATATGCCAGTGACTGCTCAACACCATTCGTTGGCTTTGTGTCTTGTTTTGTAAAATTTGGATTCCATCCGCTGTAAATACCAGATATGGTGTAATTTCCATTCCAGTATAGCCATGGAAGATATGTCCAAACTTCACACACATTCGATGCAGTTGCTCGTACACTAACCAGAAGGTCTTTAGTGTTCTGTCGTGTAACGCTTGCTCCAAATGCCGCCGTCGTACTTGCTTTGTCCTGCCACCCATCTTTTATGATGATCTCGGCTTGAGAATTTTGGCTTTCTGTCCCGTTGAAACCGTTTCCGGTCTGAAGAGTAATAACGACAACTGAAGCATCGCCGGCGGACGTGAGTGTCCCAAGTCGAACCCATTGCGCTTTGCCGTTTGCCCCGCCAAAAGAATAACTCTTTGTCGCAATCTTGTTTAAAGCATTTACTGAAGAATTGGCATTATCTGCTGATTTTTGGGCCGTGTCGATTTTATTATCCACATCTTCAGGCGCAGGCGTCCAGTCTGTCGGAACCGTTCCGAACTCGCCTTTCACATTTCGGATCTTGAATTTAATCGGAGATTTTGCGTCTGTAGTAATGATACCCCAGTTCGATGAAGCGTCAAATATATCATACGAAACATCTGTTCTGGGCGTGTACGAGAACCATACTCTTTGCCATTTATTGGCTACCAATGAACGATCTGAAGATTTACGCAATGACGTGTTATCATTGTCATTACCGGTCCCATTCGGCATTCCGTCGAAACCGTTATTTACATCATCATTCCAAATGCAGGCAACTTCAGGATTTACTTCCAGACTGATTATATATGTGTATCCTCGAGGGATGTAGATTTTCTTCACACCAGGGTCGAAATAAATTCCTCGACCCCATGAATTGGAACCAATCGGGGCCACACAAGTCCAGGTGTTTGATGTTTTATCATAAGAAAATGTTGATAATCCATTACAGTTTTTGATCATCCCTACGGGAATTAAGTTTCTTCCACCGATTTTTATATTACCAATCATACTCTCAGCATCTTCTGGAGCTGGAGACCAATCTGTAGCAATGTTACCTTCTTCAAGTTTCAATCCATATATTAAAAAAGCCGTATCCGTATCGCATTCGAATCGACATGTGGATATCGTCGCATTTCCGCTATTGAAAGTTACTGAAACTCTTTTGTAATCGGTAGTGCCTACTTGAGAGTTTAGTATGCTGCCTGACTGTGGAGAAGCATTATCATAAAAGCGAAAGTTGCTTGTTTTTGCGGAATCTTCCCATTTTATGTAAGCAGATAACGTATAATACGTGTTAGGTTTTATGGCAACTCTTTGACTAATATCCATAAATGAGTTATATATTCGTTGAACGCCAAAACCATTTACTGTGGTATATGGAAGGGATGCTAATCCTCGAACTCCATTGTTATTATCAACCCAAAATGTATCATTTTTAGCGTCATATTCTTTCGTCTTTTTCCAAAGATTTCTGCCACCAACTTTCAGATTGTCGATCTTATTATTCGCACTATTGGCAGTGTTCTTAGCGTTATCAGCAGTACTTTTAGCAGCATTTGCCGTGGACGCTGCATTGGACGCAGTTGATTTTGCTGTGTTTGCTGTACTATTTGCAGTATTGGCTGTGGATACAGCATTACTTGCGTTGGCGTTTGCGTTATTGATTGCGTTTGCCAAGACGGGATTTGTCGTGGTTGTGTTTCCATTGCTGAATGTGATGTGTGATCTTGTCCAGATATATTTTCCGGACTCCCAGTTGGGCTGAGTATCGGACCATGAACCACCGGCCTGAGCGGTATTTGATGTTGATTTATACCACTGATCTTTGATGGTGGTAACGCTCACACCCTGAGGACCAGTAGATCCGGGGTTTCCCTGTGGTCCTCGAGCACCTGTCTCTCCTTTGGGTCCAGATGGTCCCTGAGGTCCGGCGGCACCTTGTGGACCACGAGCGCCAGTGTTTCCATATACAGCCAGTAATAACACTGTCGTCTGATTCGTGTTATTTGTATAGTTGATTACTTCTTTCTGCCATAAATACTTATTCGTAGCGTCAATGGAGGGCATCGTAGTCGACGTGATGTTTCCTGCGCTAGGCGCTGTCTGAGATGTTGTCCTGGCATAATAATAAGTTATTGACTTGATACCGTTACCCGTAGCACCCTGAGCTCCGGTGTCACCAGTCGATCCTTTATCTCCTTTTTCACCCTTGATCAGCGACCAAGAATAGTCTGAGTAAGACGTGCTTTCAGTTCCTGTTGTTTTATTATACGCAAAACCAATATACTTCTTGCCGCTTGGATTATCGGACATACCAGAAGTAGGTGAATCAGCATATTTGACCCATGTATAATATGTTTTACCATCAGCGCCTTTCACCCCCTGGATACCCTGTGGTCCCTGAGGTCCTGTTTCACCTTTGGGTCCGGTAGCACCTTGCGGTCCCTGAGCACCAGTTTCACCTTTGGGTCCGGCGGCACCTTGTGGACCACGAGCGCCCTGGGCACCCTGGGCTCCGGTATTACCGGTTATACATACTCCGTTTTCAGAAGGCGTGAATTCAGTACGATCATCTCCGTAGGTTACGAAATTTCGTCTCCAAATATACTTACCCTCTGTCCACGTGGGCTGATTATTACTCCATGAACCACCAACTAATGATGTTGGGGATGTGGATAAATAAAACTGTTCGAGTGTTGATTTGATTGTGTTATCTACTGTGGCTGCTTCTTTTGAACCAATCCGGAAATTGCTGACATTGATGTCCAACATATCCGTCACTGGATTAAATTCCAACGATGAATTTTTGCCTTTAAGCTTAAATATACCATCGGCATACATCTGAATTGGAGATTCTTTCTTACTTGTAAGAGCTCCGTCACCAAGCCCAAAACCGGTGGTGGAAATATAAACACCGCTTGTTGGATCATTAATAGCCAGCTTGCCACTATAGATGGCATTTTGACTCATATCAAACTGGGCAATTTTAGCCTGGAATGCAGACAGATCAACGACATCTATAGAGGCAGCCTGAACCTTCTGTCCGTTCACTTCTGCCTCAGATACGCCATTTGCGATATTAATTGCTTTGACAATGGAGTCCTGACCATCCGGACCGGTGATGATAAGGCGCTCGGTCTTAATCGTACCGGCTACAATAGAATCTGCATTGATAGACTTGATCTTCGCTGCTTCAATCGTCGCATCAGCAATCTTAGCGTTTGTTACAGCTCCTTCATGGATTGCTGCAGTGCCAATAGAGCCATCTTTGAGGACACCTTTTTCAATCCATGCATTATTTACATTTGCAAGGTCTATGTTTGCTTTTTTAGCATCAATTTCCTCAACATTCTCTTTAACTACATCCAGTTCCTTAATAGATGCATACGTGATTTTTGCAGTCTCCACATCTAGTTTGTTGATCATCGCTCTGTCAATCATTACCAACTGTGCGTAATACCGTTCCATTTCTTTTGTCTGCGGGCCTTTATAATCTGCATTGGTTTCTTCTTCTGACAGGCCGACAGCTTCAACTGAATATGTAAGACCGCCATCGTATTCCCAATCCAGTTTCATGATAGGAACCTTATATGTGTTTCCAAACAGATCTGTTACGGTCAGGATATCCCAAGGATCCAGTCGGGGATCTCCCAGCATTTTCAATGTACCTGGCATATAGGAGAAATTTTTGAAAGATGCCAGGATCTTGTTGAGTACTGCCTGTGTCATAAACGGATTTGACAGTGATATGCTTCTTGTTCCAGAACCTGCAGTTATCGAAATACTTGTTCCGTTCTTATTCTCTCCGGTGGCACACACCATTCTAGTCACATTGAAAGCATAATCGTTATGTTCAAAGTTTCCCCAGTACCGTCCTGCTCCTATTTTATATGCTGAATCCACATAGGTGTGTAGCTCGATCTGACCTATACGGTTGCAAACCGCAAACGCCCCATAAAGCTGGGCCACGTAGGAAAGCACTTCCCTGCAACTATATCCTTTCGGCACTTTCATAGATATCGCAGTTAATCCGGTTGTCACTATTGGCACACCTGTGATTTCTGCAATCTTCTTCAGTACTGCCACCGTATTTGTAGTTGTGCCATTCATGGAAAACGTCCGCTCTGTGTTCATCATACGGTCGTAAGCCGTGAACGTGATCTGATCATCCGTTTTTTGGGACTTTCCTGCTGTAAAATATCCCATGGGGATATATTCTGTTTTTCCGTTCACGTCCATACCAATCTGAAGGAGCATTTCTGTTCCTTCAACTACCAGTCCTTTGCCAGGAATTGTCACTTCTATGTACTGTGACATGGTAGAACCCAGAGAAAAATCGTCTTCTCCTTCAGAACCTCCGGTGAATTTGATACTTCGTACGGTTGTGATGGATGTTTCTCCATAGGTGAGTAAACATTTAAATGTTCTGGAATCCTGCTGTACCAAGGTTCCAAATGCAGTTGTTGACTGATACACAGGACCGCCTCCTTACTCTGTCAGCATGAAATCAATGACATCCAGTTCAGCCATGGTCAGTGAATCATATTTCGGATCTTCGTCACATTTCTCGACTACTGAGATGGAAACAGTATGAATCTCCACCTCGGTCTCAATATTCAGAAGTTCACTCATATCCTTCCCAAATCTTTCTTTGTCTTCCATGATATAGCAGTCGTCTTCCGTCATGATCTCACCATTTTCATCTTTCTTGGCGTATCTGCGGATCAATTCTTCCCGTTCCGCAGTGTAAGCTGACGCAGCCTCCTGGACTGCTGCCACGTTCTTCTTGATCGCATACGCCAAACGGACTGGCAAGCTCTTTTTTTTCATAGATACGCAAGTATTTAAAAAGTCTACAATTTCTTTGTTTTGCATTTTCATTGTTCTGTTCTCCTTATTTTCCGATCAGTGTCGCCCCTACTCCTTTGTATGTTTTCACACCGTCCACATAACTGTATACCGGATAGGATGGTGTGTTTGAGTAGCATCTCTTTGTTATCCGGGAATTGCTTCCAGGATCCGTAAATGTCACATTAAAGAAAGCAGGGCTGATTGCTGCATCAATCTTGGCAGTATCCGCTCTGCTTAACATGGGCCATGTAATTTCCAACGTATATTTAATAGCAATAAGATCGCCTACCATATCACCATTCGCTACACGCCCTGTATTATTTGACCAGATTTTTTCCTTTTTTATTGTCAAACCCGAAAGGGCCGGAGTCGGCATCGTAACTCCGTCAATAATGATATCATCTGTCACTTTACCGCCTCCTTATCCAAATACCGGATTTCCGGTCTGTTTCTGATAGTTGTTTCCTTCCTGGCGGATCACCTTAAACAATTTCTTTGCATCGCCTTCCAGATAGATGTGGAGTTCCCGTCCACGATCATTTCTGCCCTGCATGCTTTCAAAAGCATTCACAACTGCTTCAAATACACCTGCCCGGATTCCGGCAATGATCTGATTATTGTTTGCCACCGCAGAATGGTTTCCCATTCTTCCGACAAGCTCCGGTCCGGACTCTCTTGCCACGAACATTTCTCCCATACCAGGGAATCCGCCATTTGCGTACCAGCTCAGATTGAAACGTGGCAATGAAAATTTGAAGTTACCGATTTTTATAGATCCACCTTCCCAATCCCAGCCGATATGTGGCATAGGGATATGGATGCTTGAAAATCCATTTGCAAAAGTCTGAATAACATTCTGGCCAACTGTGTATAAGCTTGGAATTGCGTTTGCCACCTTGCCTGGTATATTACTTAATATTCCAGACAGAGAGCTCCAGTTATTATTCAGGCCGGTTCTCATTCCGCTTATGATATCCCTGCCTTTCGGCGTTACTTTGCTTTTGATATCTCCGATAGCGTTGAAAGATTGAGAACCGATTTTCTTTACTCTGCTCAGGAATGTTGATTCCCTTACAGCTTCCCAGCCATTTTTCAGACCGGTGATCGCAGCATTTCCTTTCCCACGTAGCCATGTTTTGGCATTTCCAAGTCTCTCTTTTGTCTGCCCTGGGAGTTTAGCAATCCAAGACAGTACAGCTGGCAATCCTGCTTTCATACCATTGAACAGGCCAGATATAACATATCCGCCCTGCGTACGCATGACTGTTGATGGTGAATGGATTCCGAAAGCTTTTTTGAATCCGTTTATGAATGGTTTAAAAATGTGTGCCTTGATCCAGGTTCCTATATCTTTAAATGACTGCACAACACCATTTTTAAAGCCTTCCCAGGTGAATTTTCCAGCTTCTGTGAAATGCTTTATAATATACTTCCTTGCATCTGCAACTGCATTTTTAAAGATACCGCCAATAAATGCGGCAAAACCTCCAAATGCAGCTCCAATCGTTTCAAAAACTCTGTCAGCAATTCCGCTCCAGTCAATGTTTACCATCAGATCTTTTGCTTTGTTATAGATGGTGTCCCCCATGGACCACCAATCCATGTGTTCAATCGCTGAGATTGCAAAATCAAAAAAGCCTTTTATCCCATCGGATAAGGTCTGTCCTATTTTTCCTGTATCAATGGTTTTGACCGTGTTGGTTACAAGATCAGCCAGTGCAGTGCCCAAGCCTCTCCAGTTAAAGTTATGAACCGTGGTATAAAGTGCTTCCAGTCGTGTGTTAAAGCACTCTCCAACTGTTTTTCCAACTACACTCCAATTGGTTGTCGCAATCGCTGTATTCAGTGTGCTTACCAGACCAAAGACGGTATCATGTACGGTTCCTTTGATCAGATTCCAGTCAAGGCCTTCAAGAGCACCATTGATCCCATCTCCGATAGCTTTCCCAAGACTGTTCCAGTGGAAATTCTTTGCAAAGGTATCTACAAATCCAAAGGCTGTGTTCAGTCCCTTAGAGAATGTATTACCAACTAATTTCCAATCCGCAGCTTCAATAAAGCCATTCAGAAAAGTGGCAATGCTTTTTGCAATCTTGTTACAGGTATTCTGGATTTTACCCCACGGAATACGTTCCAGTGCTTCGTTGAGCTTATTGCCGACCATGGCACCAAGTTCTGTAAAATCGCCGGACTTCCAAGAATCTTTAATCAGTTTTGCGAGATCTTTGAAACGGCTCTTGATGGCCGTTGTCTGGAACATATCATTAACACCACCAAGCGGTGATGTATCCGTTCCACTTCCTGTTCCTCCTGATCCGGAGCTGTCTGAATCATCGTTCAGCTTGTTGATCTGGTCGAATCCCAGAAGAGTGCGCTGATATTGTTTTGCCGCTTTTGATGCCGTATCCGCGTTCTTTGCATTATTCTTCAGACCCGTTGAGGTACTGTTAAGACTTGCAGCATAATCCTGATTGACTTTTTTGGCCGTGACCATGGTGGTTTTGCCTGTGAGGGCTCCCATCAGCTGGCCTATGGAATTTACCACGTTGATAACCGTCTGAATGAAACTGTTCAGAATTGGTGCTACAACATTCAGGATTGGTGCAAAGGCTGTGGCCAGTGAATTTTTGAGCTGTGTCAGAGAAGACATCAGCAGAGAAAGACTTCTGTTTGTTTCTCCACTGTACTGTGCAAGGTTCTGAAATCCCTGCTTTGCGCCATCTACAGCTCCACGGATCACAAAACTTGCAAACATAAATTTTGCAGTCATTCCGATCGTCTTCAGTATACCTGTCAAGCCTCGTCCGGATGTTCCCAGACCATTGAACGAAGATTTTGTCCTGTTAAGAAACGGGATTCCGGATGTGAACTTCTGGATCAGTGCAGCATAAGCACCGGAGCATTTCCGGATCACACCGGTGAAGGAAGATGCAACGTTTCCAACACCTCCCAGAAGCTTTGTAAAGCCTCCCCACCCCTTCGAAACAGTTGCTCCTATTCCTTTGAAAATTCCTGTCCCAAAGTTCAATGCCTGTTTCGGAAGAGATACCGGCCGCTTTACATCTGTATTTGAGGATTCCATCTGTCTGGCCTTTGTTTTATACTCCTCTACAGCTATTTTCGCTTGATCAATGTCATATGTAAGGCTTTTCCATTCCTGACTTTCTTTTGATACGCCCAAAGCTTGGAGCTTATTCTTTTTTTCGCGATAAGCATCAAGTTCTTTATTTACTTTCAAAATGTCTTTTTGTATTTTTTGATATTCTTCTGTTGGCACCTGCTGAGTTGATTTTCCTGATTTTTCTAACGATTTCATTTTTTCTTCATACTCAAACAGCTTCCCGCGAGCTTGTTCAATATCGTATATAAGGCTTCTCCATTGCTTGCTTTCTTTCTTAACGCCCATCGCCTCAAGCTTTTCACCTTTTTTTTCATATTTTTCTATTTCTTCGTTTAAACTTTTAACAGAATTTCTGATTTCACGATATTCGTCTGTAGGGGTTTGTTTAAAAGCAGTTCCTGACGTTTCCATTTTGGCTGCAGCATCTTTGTATTCACTGAGTTTTTTTTCAGCTCGAGTAATATCAACTACAAGGCTTTTCCATTGCTGGTTCTCTTTAGATTTACCCGTGTTTTCAAATTTGTGCTGTTTTTCTTGTAGTTTTTCCAATGATTGCTGTGCTTTTGATAAATTTTTCTGCAATTCTGCATACTCTTCCGTTGGAACTTTGATGCCTGCCTTGATCTGGAAATTTTTCACAGGATTCCTGCTGAGCATTTCCCTGATCTTATTCAGAGTATTCCTTACCGGCTGCAGCGCCTTGCTTTCCATTCCCTTGAACGGATTCTTTACTTTCTCAGTTTCCTTCTGGATTTCTTCAACGCTTTTCTTTACTTCCCGCCGGCTGTTTTCCATTCCTTTTTTCAATGGTTCTGTTGTAGCTTCAATTATCACCTGCATCTTATGAAGTGTGTCTCCCATGGGCTCACCTCCTCTCTTTTTCTCAACAAATCAATGATTATGTCTATAGTTCCATTCGGCGTTGTACGCCCTTCTTTTTTCCATGTACTCTTCCCACTGGCGGGCTTCCTCTGCTTCTTCGTATGCCTTCTGTTCTTTTTCAAACAGTTCCGGATAATAATCCCAGGGATGGGCTATCTTGCCATCTTTAGCAAATAACGCTGAGATATCTACTGCTATGGCCTGGGCCTGGATGAAATTATCCATGATCCGCTGCTTTTCTTCTCTGAGCAACCGCCTTCTTATATTTGCCAAAGTATCGAATATCTCATTTACAGAAAGGTTCCAGAATGTTTCCGCCAGGATCCCCATCTCAAGAGCTACCGGATACAGCTCCGAGAGCTGTTCTGACATCAGGCGTTCTCGATTTCCTCCAGAAGGGATACCGCTGTTTTCTCCGGTAAAAAACCCGATACCACCATGAGCGGGATCAAAATCTTCTGATAGAGTTCCAGCTGACTGTTCCCTTCATCGATCCATGCGTCATACAGCTTCTGCACATCCTGATAATCAATCCCATGCTCCCACGGTGACATTGCTTCCTGGATGATCGTCAGCATCACGGAAAGCGGCGGAATATCATCGATCATATTCATGAGATTCTGTCTGTACTTATTTTCCAGGCGTCCGATTCCGGAAGCTTTCAGTTTCATCTTGAAGCTCCTGCCGCCTACATTCCAATAAGCAAAGGGCTGTCTCTTTTTCTTCTGTTCCTCCAGATTGACTACTTTTTCCTCTGGAGCCTGTGTCTCATTCTGGGCAGAAGCTCCGCCCAGATCCTGAATGCCTTCAAAATTCATCATCTTTTATTCCTCCTTACGCCGGATCTGTCTGTTTGATCTCAGACTGTACGGCCATGGTCACCTCAAACTCGATCACACCATTTACTCCACCGCCTGTACGTTTTACGGAAAACTGTGCAGTAAACTCGGTAACTGTTCCATCTTTTGTTTTTTCCTGGAAATCCCAGATCTCTTTTTTGTCTGCTGCATCTCTCATAAGCCTGTACGGGCTTCCGGCTTTACTGTTGTCGTACTTCCATTTGTACTTCATATCCGGAAGGTCTCCAATGCCTTCCTCGTACATCTTGTGCGGATCTGTAAGGCAGGTGTTTTCCTCCTTATCCAGTTCCACTCCGACTTCCGGGATCTCTTTCAGTCCTGGAAGATCTGTGTAAGCTGCAGAGTTTTCTCCAGCTGTGTGTTTTCTGTAACCTAATGTTGCTCCATTTGCTAACATCGCTATTCCTCCTTATCTCCAATACACGCTGTCAGAATCCATATCAATGATCCCTTCGTAGCGCATCTGTTTATGCTTCATCCCTGACGGATCCGGCACATCTGCACATGCGATCCGTTTCAGGCCTGTCACTTTCATCGCTTCATCTACCTGCAGAGCTGCTTCTGAAGTGCTGTGATTGTTCCAGATATCGATCCGGTATCTTACAAGGGCTTTATCCTCTCTCATTCCTTCAGCATCGGAGCTGGCTTCGTATACATCGTTCTGCTCTTCGGTATACTGGAGCGTTGAGCCCTCCGCCCAGGAACGGGGATAAGCATCTGAAACATTTTCGGACACCGTGCACAGTGCCGCGTACACCTGATCTTTTACATTCTTCATATATCCTCCAAATCTGACGCAAGGCTTCCGCCCAGCACCTTTAAGATCTGTTCTTCGTTATCCTTCATAGCCGGATACAGGAACGGATAGGCCGGATTTCCGCTGCATCTATAGAATCTTCCATCCGGCGTGTCCATATATGGCCAACGGTACTTTTCAGCCACTCTTCTGTCTATCTGGCTTTCATGGATCCACCATGGCTGTTGAGTATAGACCGGAGTTACTTCCGGAGAGATGCCGGCATGTTTCTCCTGGCCTTTCGGTCCGGTTCCGAACTCTATGTACGGAGCATAAGCTTTGTCTGTCCAGCAGATCCCTGTGACAGAGTTTTCTTCCTCTGTGGTTTCCGCAAAAATGCTCTGCCGGAGTTCTCCGGTATCTGCATGGCAATTCTCAACTGCTGCTGACCGTACAAACTGGATCGCTTCTCCAACTGCCTGCCGGGTGTCCAACTCGGACACCTCCTGCAAAGCTTTCTCCACTTCATCAAATCCATTTACACTCATATCTTTTCCACCTCTATGGTAAGGAAACGATATGGTTTGATGGATATGATCCGATAGTCTGGAAGCTGATCTGCTGCCACATATAGACAAATCCCGTCCCGTTCCTCTATATCCGTTCCATCTTCCAGGATATAATGCAGCCGGCTTTTTCCATCCGTCTGGATCTTATAGTTTCCCTGTATCCGGATATTCCGGATATAATTCAGTCTCTGGCCGTACTGCTCAACCTGTACTTCTCCAGATGCCGGCCAGCTTTCTCCGGTAACAGAAGAGGCAGCACCATATTCCTCGCTGGTACTGCCTTCTTTATCTTTCTTTACCGTCATTTTCTTATGGAAAAATTCCTCAAGTCTGCTTCTTCTCAGCCTCATAAGTCTTTCCTCCTACTCTGGCCAGGCGATACCGGTTCAGCGTGTCGTAGATCTGTTTCGGCGCATCCTCAAAAGTATAACTCTCTCCACCCTCGCTTCTGGACTTTTCCCCCTCTGTTCCCATCCGGTTCAAAGCGATCACAGCAAGATCCCGGACTGCCTTTTCCAGCCCGGTCCTTAACTGTTTGCGATTGGTGTAGGACAGCACGAAAGCTTCAGCTTCATCCAGAAGGACAGACAGAAGTTCCTCATTCTTTTCTCCGGTCAGGATCTTCAGCTTTTTGATATCTTCTGCTGATGCCATCGTATCACCCTTTCAGGATTGCCAGAAGGTCCGCTTTTGCCAGGGAGGAGACACCGGTCAGTCCTTTCTCCTTTGCAAGAGTTTTCAGTTCTTCAACTGTCATATCCTCGATATCCTTACCGATTTTCTCTTCCGGTACTGTGTCTGGTGTGGCTTTTTTCATCGGTGTGAAGCCATCACTGATCAGCTTTTCTGCTGCAGATCCTTCCGCTTCTCTTTCTACATTTTTACGGATCAGCCTCATACTTTCGCCTCCTGGATGCTCAGATAGATGGAATCCAGTTTATTATCCAGAATCCACATATCATGGAAACGGCGGTAATCCATCTGCCATGCGTTCAATTTCTGGTTTGTTGTCGGGTCGAAGATACGCATGATATCCTGTTTTGTGACAGCGATTGGCGTGGTTACAGGGCAGATGAAAAAGTTCAGGTTCTTTGCAGATGTTCCTTTTTCATATCCGCCTTTTTCCTGGCCACTATCTTTACCGTTATTGATCTTGATAGCTGTGTACATACGGTTGGAAGGTGTGGAAACCAGCGGTACACCATCTACAGAAGGAACCTGTGTCTGAATTCCGCCTTTAGAGAAGGTCACTGCAGTGATCTTGCCCGCAAGTTCCAGTTCCAGCTCCATAATAAAGTCCGGTGTTGCCTGGCAGATAAGAGCTCCGTTATAGTTTTCTCTTACCGCTTTGATCCCTTCTTTCAGCTTACGCAGAGCAGATGTAGAAGCAGTTCCCGGTACATAAGATTCTCCGATCATTCCTGCTTTATCTGCAGTAAGTGTTTCTGTGGCCAGCTTGCTGATACGGTACGCATCGATCTCCGGAACTACCTGTGTCCTCTGGAACTCTCCCATAACTGCACCGGCAGTCGGGATAAAGTTTGCCTCGTTGATATCCATCGGATCCAGCTGGAAGAGACGGCCACGGTCCTGTGTCATTTTTCTGGTCTCGTACTCCAGGGTAACGGAGCCGCGCTGGTATCCAGCCTCACGGTCATAGTCGCCCATTCCCTGAACGCTCATTTTCGGGATCTTTACTTCAGATCCACCGTTATAGATCACCTGGCCGGCATTGGCATCCATCCAGCCGGTGGTTGCTTCCTGAACAGCGATCTTATCAAGCTGTGTCATAAATAAGGTTGCTGTTGCTAAAGTATTGATTGCCATTGTTTATTCACTCTCCTTTAAAAAATACCCATCATCGCATTGTATACCTGCTTTTCAAGGGCTTCCTGTGTGTTTGTTTCTGGTGCTTTTTTCGGAGGCTTGCCGCCTTTCAGCTTCTCATCGACTGCTTTCTCAACTGCAGTCTGGAACGCTTTTTTGACGGTTTCCATGGATTTCTTGCAGGCATCTGCATCTGTATAATTCAGTACTTCTGCAAGCTCTACCGGAAGTCCTTCGTCTGACAGGTTGTTCTTTGCTTCTGCCATGAGCTCACTTCTGGTTACTGCTGCCTCCCTGTCGGAAAGTTCCTTTTCTTTTTTATTCTGCATGTACTGCGCTTTTTCTTCCTTGGTCATCTTGGCCAGCTTCTCAGCTTCGGAAAGCTTATCATCCGTCAGTGCCTGCCACTTCTCCTGTGCGTTTGTCACTGCCGTATTGACTGCCTTCTGGACACGTCTGTCAAATTCTGCCTGATTACTGCCTGTTTTCAGGAAGTCATCAAAAGATGGAGGATTATCTCCTTCGCCGCCCGTACCTTCTCCGGATCCGCCGCCATTGCCCTCACCGGCCCCAGCACCGTCTCCGCCTTCTGCGAATAACTGCAGGTTCATTGGAACTTTACACATTGCTTTGAATACTCTGTTTCTCATATCTTTTCCTTTCTGCCCAGCCTATTCGTTCTCACGCCCGGGCCATTCAGTTTTTGGAATCTGCTTCTTTAACGCCTAGCGGAAAAAGGCATAAAAAATAAGACGCTTCACCCTGCGTCTCACCGGGAGATAATTGGATCACCTATTCCTTCCCTTTGGCTGCTGTCTTTGCTTCACTTACCATCTCAGCAACACCTTCGCTGATCAGATGTGCCCCTCTGTTTTCTGTTACTTCCAGAACAGTTCCCTTCTCGACGATTTCTTTCAAGCAGATGTCGCTGTATCTTTTGATGCATTTTACTTTCATTCTCTTCACCTCCCCTCCGTTGCGCCGGCGCAATTACAGTTTAAAGCACATGTTCTGAAACTTCTTATAAGCATCAAGGTATAACTCGTGCTTATCTCCGTTATATGTCAGCTCATAATACATTCCATCCGGCACAGTCGTGCTCAGAAGTGCTTTACTGTTCTGTAATGTCTTACAACTCCATACCACGTACACATCCTGTACTGTGATCTGTTTTCCATCGGTCTTATCCATATGGGAGTTTGTATATTCAGCTACTTTCGCCTTACAAAGCCTTAAAAATTCTTCGTTTTTCATTCTCTACTCCTCCGCAAAAATCCAGTCTTCCGCAAGCATATCTGCCTGAGATGCAAGCCATCCCATCTGCACACCAGATGTTCCTACAAAAGCCACTGCCATGTTGCCAATAGCATTGTGCTCACAGTTTACAACTTCGCCATCTGCTGCCTTATAATAAATCCCAGTTGCAAGCTGAATGTACTGTTTTTTACCATTCCATCCTTTACGAGCTACTTTGGACCCTCTTTTCAGGTACTTGATAGCTTCCCCGAAAGAAAATGTTGCTTCTCCGCCCAACTGCGGACAGTTTACTTCATCTGCAATGATCCATTCATCAGAAAGAATATTCTGAAGCGTATATACAACGCTCTGGGTTTCCCGGATATCCAGTTCCTGTCCATCTTTTGTGTGCATGATGATTGTTTCTTTCTCTGGACTCCAATACCAATATCCTCCCCAGGACGGTAATTTTGCTTTACTTCCTGCTTTCATTGCCTTTAATGCTTCTTCAAACTTCATTTCTGATCCTCTCTTTCTTAAAAATGGGTATAAAAAGACCACCGGCCATTTCTGACTGGTGGTATCAGTTGGTCTGATAATAAATATCATCCCTTATTGATTCAAGCATATATGTTTTCGCTGATGGCTCATAATTTGCGTCCATCCAATATACCGACTCATCTTCCACAAAAAGCATAAAATCAATTTTGGTATCCACATCTACTTCAAATACTCCATTATTTTCACAATTCAGTACTCTCTGAACCAGCTCATTGTCAGGATACATTTCTTTAAGAAATTCGATCTGCTCTTTTTTTAGTTCAAATCTTCGCATTTCCATTTGCTATTCTCCTTACATAGTCTGCATCTGTTGGATTGCATTGAATCAGAATCCCCGTCTCAGGATCTAATGAGACTGTTCCATGTCTGCCAATATATTTCTGGCTTTTTCTTGAATCAGGATCCGTTCTCGTAGGAAATACTTTCGCCGGATTCTCCAGCGCATCCCGTATTCCTTCCACGGTAACTCCTGATCGTGATCTTCCCGTTTTTGGATCTTTCATGGTTCCGATTACTCTGTCCATGAAATGTTTACTCTGTCTGGTTACTGCTGTTCCCTCAGAAGTCTTTATACCAACAACTTTTTCATTGATTTCATCATAAATCTTCTGATAATTCTCGAATCCAGATAACGGAGATATCGTGCCTTTATCTACAGAACGTGCATAAGTCCTGAGCATTTCCCACTTCTCAGGTTCATTATACTTCATTTCCTGGAAGTCTGCAAAATGTTTCGGCATGTCTTTTCCAAGAAGTTCCCGATACCGCTCATACTGCTTCCGGTCTGACGAAGCGTTCTTGACTGCTTTCTCCTGGGCTTCTGCTTTTAGATTTCCTTTGACGTATTTCTCATACCACTGTTCATAGGTCATATCCGCAGGAACCATCTCTGTACGCCCTGTTTCCGGGTTGTAAGCACTTCTTTTCATGTTCCTGAGGATTTTATCATCTATGACAGAAATCGTTGTAGAGCGGCAATATGGATGCATGGGAGGATAGTTCACTCCGGCTTTCCGGTCTTTCACCGAAAAAACCTTTCCATCCAGTTCCCGACAGATCTCACTGGTACGAAGATCCAGCACTGCCACATAGCGATAATTCTTGATCCCGCAGTCAATATAACTCTGTGCAGTCAATTCTCCTGCCATGTAACAGGATTCTGTTCTTACCAATCGCCTGGCCTGCTTTGCTCCCCCTCCGCACTGGGCCTGGATGGATTCCTCTGTTTCCCGGTCTGTCCGGCCGGTAAGGAGACTGATCAGCAATTCATCCTTCAAGGAATCTGCAAGCTGCTGTGTGTTCTGCCAGATACGGTCTGAAAAATGTTTTCCGGACCATTTCATCTGCAGAGCCTGGTCGATCTGTTTCCTGCTCACATGAGAGAAGCTGAATGCCAGACCGGTTTCTTTCTGCATGTTGTAAATGGAATGATAATAGGCTTTTTCTCCAAGCTGTTCCAGAAGTTTGGTATCGAACTGCTTCTCCTGCTGGTATACCTGCTGCATCACCGTATCTACCTGCGACATGAGATTCTGCAAGCGTTCCATTCTTGCACGGTACGCCGGAGCTTCCAGCTGTTTCAGAATCTCACTGTCCTTTTTCCGGTTCTGGAGTTCCTGTTTCAGCTGATCAATGGAGTTTTTATCCTGTATGGAATTTATGATCTGCCAGGCTTCTGTTTCTGACAGACCATATTTTGTCATGAACTTCTCAAAGATATCTCTTGCGGCATATTCCAGCTGGAGAGAGGCTTTCCGGTATACTCTGGAAATGAGATCTGCTGTCTCTTCTGCATCCTCCATAAACTGATACATATCCCAGGCAGACCTCTGTTCCCAGTATTTTCTACGCATCTACTTTTTCCTTATCATCGGGATCCTGCTCCGGTGGCGTATTGTCCTGCAGTCCAAAGACTTCCTGCTGCCGCTTCAGATTCTCTTCTTCCTCTGCTTCCAGGGCTTTCAGTTCCTCATCCACATCATCCACAAACGGGACCTGAGAAAGCAAGGTCTTACGGCTTACCTTTCCCCACAGATTTGCCACGATCTGGGATATCTCCAGGAGATTTTTCGGCAATGCTCTGGTGAATGTCATCGTGATCCCGGATGGATCGATGCTGGTTCCATGCAAAGCCAGATAGTTACAGAATATCCGAACTCTTTTTCTCAGACCTTTTTTATAATATCTGGTCTTGATTTTTGTGATATTTTCCATACCCAGGAGCTTAAATTCCATAGCCACACCACTGACGTTCCCCCCGAAGCTTTCATCTGACATACAGGGAATGTGGGAAAACTTATGGATATCCTGCTCAATGGCTTTCTTAAGGATCTCCACACCGTTTTCATCAAAAGTTCTGGTCAGATACTCTGCTTTGGCTGTGTCCGGCATCTCAAGAACCTTGTACTTTTTAAGACGGGCTTTGGCCTTTCGGATGCTCTCGTCTTCATCCTCAGTGTTCGGTTCGTCCTCATCGGTCAGCAATGTTCCATAGATGGCCAGGATCGCATCAATAAACTGCTCCTTATCGGTCACACGATCGCTCATCAGCGCATTGTATGCATCGATCAGTGGGATCTGCAGTTCAAAATCTCCGATGGCCAGTTTATTGTTCAGGTATTCGATGATCGGGATCTCACCAAGATAATGGGGCACCGCCGGCTCTGTGGTTGCCTGGATCGTATTGCTGTTCTCAATGTCCAGCTCGTACTTATAGTTTGTGGTCACTACTGTGGCCATATAGTGGTCCGGAAGCTCCCCGGAATCATCTTTCCGGATATAATAATAGACAGCAAAGAGTTCGTTTTCCTCTATGCTGTCATCTTTTACCATGAAGGTATTTTCCGCAGACAAGTTCTTGGTCTGCAGGTTGTTCTCATTTTCCTTCACATAGACATATTCGTAAGCCAGGCCGTAGATGGATGCCTCCAGGCCGTTGTCTCCATCTGTCTCGTCCGCTCCGGCCACCTCCAGCGCGTCTGTGAGTGCCTTGATGTCTCCCTCTGATTTGTACGTCACCGGATTGCCGATGAAATAGCTGCTGGCTGTATCAGAGATGTCTTTTGCATGATTGCACACCAGACGGTTTTCCCGTTTGGTCTCATCCAGGATCTTGTGCTTTCCTTCGTAGTAGGACATATTCTTCTTCAGCCGGTCCACCTTACTGATGTGTTTGCTGATCAGCTGGCGGATCACCTGCTTATCCGGATTTAACTCATCGAAACTTTCTCTCGGTATTGTAAATGTGTATATTTTTCTCACCTCCTTATCTCTCGGAAACGTGCAGCTTTTCTGCCGATTATGGTGCTGCATAGGTACCTCACAGCGTCACAACAATGATCGAATTGTTTCACCGGTTTGTCTTCTCCTCTTTCCAGGGCTTTCTCATCCCAGATGTAAGAAGCAAACTCTTTTATTGTTTCTTTGCAGGAAGAAGCAAAGACGATCTTCTGCAGGTTCAGCAGCATCCCAACCAAACGGATTCCATCCAGAACGTCATTATTGGCCTTCAGGACTTTATATCCCCGTTTCCGGAGTTCTGCAATAAAAGAAGCGGCCGATGGATCCACGATGATCGCTTTGATCTTGGTCCCATCCAGCCACTCTTTCAGGTCGTCTGCATATTCGGAATCTGTTTTCTGTTTACCTTTGTCTCTTCCGGAATAGTAATACTCCCGGATGCAGTACCATTTCCCGTTGGTTCCTTTATTCCACAGAAGGAATACTGTGGCGTTCTGTGTACCATAGTCACAGGAAACATACCTGTTCCCGTTGATCAGCAACTGATAGAAATCTTTGATATCCTGGACATGTTTGTTCTCATCGAACATGTCGTAGATGATTCCCTCTGCTGCCGCCCACAGTCCCATGATGTAACGTTTAAAGAATACTCCAACGTACATGCTCCTGTATCTGGCCTTGATCTCTTCATCCAGGGACAGGTTATCGTCCATAGTAAAGTGGAGATACAGAATATCTTTCAGACCAGGATCTTTCCCCTCCGCGGCCGCTTGCTGCATCCTCCGGGCAGTTTCTTCTTTTCCCAGATATCCGGTGGATTTATCTATCCAGTTCTGTTTAAACCAGTGATACGGGCCATCCGGGTTGCAGTTAAACCAAAATTTTGAACCTTTTACAGAGCATCGGCCTGTTGCCTGGTTCACAAAAGATTCCGGCATCAGGGCAACTTCGTCAAAGAACACGCCGGCTAAAGTGATTCCCTGGATAAGATCCTGAGATCTTTCATCCTTGCCGCCGAATATGTAAAAGTAATTTTCTTTTCCGTCTTTTCGGATGGTCAGAAGGTTGTCTGCCCTGTGATCCGTGATGGAATATCCTCTTGACCGGAGCATCAGTTTCAGCCAGAACAGAACATTTCTCCGGAAGGATCCTATGGTCTTTCCGCACATGGCAAAGTTCTGGCCAGTGAAGGTACTCATGGCCCACATAACGAATGATAAAGACATGCTGATTGTTTTTCCTGATCGGATTGCTCCATCGGCAATAACTCCATCCATATCGTGAACCGGGGATTCTTTGCACCACCAGGTCAGGACCTGTTTCTGTTTTCTTGAGAACGGAGAAAAATGAAACGTCTGGCCTATCTGCCTGTTGGCTCTGTTGGTTTTCATCTTCTGCAGCTTATCTTTCAGAGTTTTGAGTTTTTCATACATTCTCGTCACCCCAGACATCCTGCGCTGTTGCATTCATTGCCTCCAGGAAACCATCATCGGTAGTCTCTTCTGCCTGGTTATCCTGCTTCAGCATCTCAAATTCAAGCTGCATGGTTGCAAGTTCCAGTTTTGCATCGTCATAACCAAACTTATGCAGCATCTCGATTGCTTTCTGCTGCCGGGCCTGCACTCTAGTCAGAGCATCCTCTATAGCCTGGATCTGGCCAAGAATGCCTTCGTACTTTCGAAGTTCTGTTTGTTTTCCTTTTTCAATACCGGAAGCATATTCCGTTACAGACATTCCGCATGGTACCGAATCTTCTTCAGATCCGGTCTGAACCTCCAGTTCACGGAGAGACTGGATTCTTTTCAGCATCCGGCGTTCTCTGACTGCAAGAAGCTGGATTTCTCTGAGAAGCAGCTGCTCTTTGTTCGGCTGGATCATCTCTGCCAATGTTCTTTCTTCCGGTTCCAGGGTATCAAAAAAGAGAGTTTCAAACTCTCCTGTCCTGACTGCATTCTTATTTCCCGGCGGACCGGTTCCTCCATGCCCCTCCGCATTTTTATTTCCGGGCTGTCCGCCCTTCTTTTTCGCAACGTTGCGTTTATTCTTTTGCAACGTTGCATCATCCCATTTATATCTATTTTTCCAGCTTCGGATTGTCCCCTCCGGGATTCCGAGCTTCTGAGAAACTTCAATTAATTTCGCTCCAGAAGCATATATCTTTCTGGCCTCTTCAATTCTCTGATCTGGTGCTCTTGGCAAGCCTCACCACCTCTCATTCGTTTCGTTTTTTATATTTGTAAATTACAGTCCTGCCGGCACCATAGTGACAGCCGATTGCTGCCACGCCGAAAGGAGGTGCGCAAACACTTACATACAGTGAATCCATGCGTAAGGTATGTATGTGCTGGTGCCGTGCACGCTGTAGGAAAAATTGCATTAGAAAAGCACCCCGTAGGGTGCCTTTTTGTATGCATCGTCTTTACACACTTAACAACGCTTTTCCTTTTTGCGTCAATTCAGCTGTTTTTAAAGAAACAACTTCCGGTTCTTGTGTATTTTTGTAATAAAAAACCGTTGCGCCAACAATGAGTCCATCTTTTTGCAATTCGGCTACTGCAATTTTGTATTTCCCATATATATTATTATATTTGTTATCAACTGCGCTTCCGTCCATCTCATTTAAATCCTTTAAAATCTGTTCTTTTAAATTCATAAACCTATCTCCTATCACATAATATCTAATTTGGTGTTGATCGTCTATGTTCTCTGACTTTTACACCATCACTTCGTGTATATGGTTTTACAACCACGATCTTTTTATTCTGAGTTCCTCTAACACTGGATTTTGTCTTAGCCATATTCTTCTACCTATGCCTTTCTTTTGGGTAGAAGCGTCCAACTGGTAAATACGCCTCTTTAATTAAAATACTACTGATTCTTCTTTTTATCTGGTTCCGGTCCAGGACCTACCCAGAATCTAAAGGCTTTTTTACCATGATCCTTGGCATAATCTTTCGTGCCATCTTTCCTGGTAATCCACGTTCTAAAAATCCACATGAATATCCCCTCCTTTCGCAAGTAACTCTTGCAAAAGGATAAATACAGTGTTACAATTCAATTGTCGAGAGAGAATTGTAACCAGTTGAACAACTGCATTTACATTTTTCGCAAGAGCCAAGCATCTCCATATAAATGGGTGCTTGGTTTTTTGTTTATGTATAAAGCCTTTTGACTTATACACCTTTACTTAACATTCAGCCTTAAATAACTCAAGTATTTTCTTTTCGTAATCTGTATAATAACTTCCGCTATTATACAGCCAACTTCGATAATACCAATAAGCATTTTTCGCTGCCTGATTACTTAGATCAAAAACGTTTCTTATCGAATCTGGAGTGATATGTTCTATGAAAGTATGAATCAACGGCGGCGGCGCAAGTGCATATTTAGCAAAAAATTTTGCCTCCGATTCTTCCTCTTCTCCATCTTTGATATGGCCCATTGCGTAATGACCAATTTCGTGCATTATGGTCTGATTGATTCTTCCATAACTTTCGCAAGCATCGTTATAAAAAATCATCCACTCTTGGCTACGAGAACTGCCTATTGAAAATCCATCTTTACTTTCACGCATTGCTGCACTTCTCTTTTCCTCACTCAATGCCGAGTACGGAATAACTTTGATTCCCATTTTTGTAGCCATTTCAAATGCACTAATTGGAATGCATCTGATTCCATACACAGAAAAGGTATCTATCACTGTCCTCTTAATCTCTTCATACTGCTCATCTTCCAGACGCATATGTTCTCCTGCTTGTTACATTAAAAGATTGATAAGTTCCATTTTTTGCTCTTTACTCATTTTTGAAGCATTTCGTGCTAAAATCACTCGTGCATCATCAAACTCTTTCTGTAAGCCACCTGTATTATCTTGGCCCAATAAATAATCCGTTGATGTATCAAGTGCTTTCGCAATTTTAATCAGAGTGGCGCCTCTCGGTATGCGATCTCCCTTTAAGTAATGGGAAATGGCAGATTCTGTCACTCCTGATAAAAATGCCAGATCCTTTTGCGTCATTTTACGGTCAGAAATTATTTCTGCCATACGCTCTGCTATGCCCCTTGCCATTTTGTCTTCCTCCTTATTAGCAATCGATTGCTACATCCATACTATATCATTCAATTATCACTTTGTCAAGTTATTATATTTTTCGTCGCATTTATTGTCATTTTTTATATAAAAAAAGCACCCGCTGCCAGATGCTTTCTTGTGATGATTGGAATATTATATATGCAGGTGTGTACACCTGATCGGAACGGATGGATTCGAACCATCGCCATCGACTTCATCAGTCAATTTCTGGTTACACAGTTGCTCTGCCACTAAGCTACGTTCCATTACAGGGTGGTCGGCCCTGTCAGTCAATATCTGAAAGCCGCCGGCCTTTATGCCTTTGGCTTCTATTGTATTCTATAACGATATTTCCGATATAAACGATATTTTTTACTTAATCTCACATTTTTTCAAATATGTATCTCTGATATAGAGCCTTGGATAATCCGGGCTCTGGGAATATCCTGTCTTTTCTGCTATCTTCTCCCAGGTCATTCCCTGCTGGTAAAATGCCTTGAACACATATCTTGTCTGGCCATCTTCAATGCTCTGGATCCATCGTTCCACTGCTGCCGCCTGTGCCATTTTATGATCGTATGTGTGCTTTCTCCGGTCATATCGTGCTTGGTCGAATCCAACTACACTCTGTGGTCGCGCAAAGCCGGTGGTGTAGTCAAATATCGTACTGTTTCCAAGACCAGCCTCCCCCTGTTTCATTTCAGCCAGTTCCATGCTGAGGACCGGTATTTCCCTCTTTAACTTTCTGTAGTTATCCAGAAGCTTCCTGGTGATCTTGATCTCGCCCACTGGTATCCTCCCCTTTCGATGCTTTTAGCCGGGAACGCTTATGCTCCCGGCTTTCTCTGCATTTCTTTTATTTATCCGCGATCACGGCATCCGCTCCCTGGACTGTAACCCAGCCATTTTTGTAGTGAGCTTCTGCCTCCTTCATCTTGATCAGCTCGTCCGTGATGGATGCACTAAGTTCTTTATTAGCCTCTGCCTGTGCTTTTGCCTTGGTTTTTGTGTTTTCTGCTTCAGCTGCTGCTTTAACCTTAGTTTTCTTTGCGTCTGCCTCTGCCTTGGTCAGTTCGATCTGAGCGTCCGCTTCTGCCTGGAGCTTCTCTGTTTCCTTCTGGACTTTTACTTTTTCCTGCTCTGCCTGCGCCTGCTGTTTTTCCTGCAGGGCAGTAACACGATTATCAATGGCCTGTTTCAGCTTTTTATCCGGATGCACATCCACGATGGAAGCGTCCAGAACTTCAACACCGTACTTTTTATGGAAATCCTTGTTAAGATATTCCGTGATGGCATTGTTCAGTGCGGATCTGTTCCCGGAATAGATATCCATCATTGAATAATCTGTCGTAATTTCGGAAATCTTTGATTTCAGGACAGTTTTTACACGGTTTTCGATGATATCCTCTCCGTCCATTCCTTTAAAACGCTTGTATGTATCAATCGCTGTGTCCGGATCATACCGGTAACTCATCTGGAAAGATACTGCAATACTAGCATCGTCTGATGTGGCCACTTTAAAAGAATCATCCTCTTTACTGCCGTCCCTTTTGTCCTTTGTGAGAACGAGGATCTCGTTACTGGTACTAAATTCCTTTACTTTGTTCATCGGTGCAATAAAATGCATTCCGGGGGTGAGTACTGTGTCCTGTACTCCGTCTTTATAGTTATAAACAATGCCGACTTTGCCTGTGCCGATAAGATCCATTCTTGATACTGTGTATCCTCCACCAAGAACTGCTACTGCTGCCACGATTCCGATAATAATCTTACTTTTCATTTTTGTTCTCCTTTTCTTTGATAGCTTCTTTTACTTTGTTGTATGTTTCATCTTCAATCTCGAATTTCTTCTGCTGCCGCCTGATCGACAGGATCACTCTGCTTCCAATCCAGGCCAGCACCAGGGCTGCGATTCCGAACACCATACCGGAACCAAGAAATATTACCCACATCATTCTCACCTCCTCTGTGGCCATTCACGACCTGTTTTTTTATCCCTCAGTCCTGTAATCTCTAATCCCAGCAGACCTGCTGTATTGTTCAGAACGCAAAAGGCATTATAGATGTGCGTCGGCATCCTCCCCGCTGACCGGACTGCCTTTCCAGCTGTCGGATCTGGATATCCTTCGTTGTTCTTATAACTCATTTCACACCTTCTTTCATTTCCGCAAGCCTTTCCTCTGCATCTTCCCGTCTGGCAAATACAATCTGCTTGACCTTACCGGCTTTTATGTAATGCAGTGTGTTTCCTTCCAGGTGTGGATAGTGTATCTCTTTCCAGTTTTCTGGAAGAAGATCTGATGCACCAGGGCAGTGCTGGTACAGAATGCAGTTACTGCAGGTTCCATCTTCACTGGCCGGCTGGCTTCTGCAGAACTGGATCAACGTGTTATATGCTGCCAAAGCCAACTCTGGGGTAATCTCATATCCCTTTTCCATAATTTTCTCCAATCTCTGATCCTTTTTTTAATGCACATAACGTACAACACGCTCCATCAAGTTTACTGTGATAGATCACGCCAGCGTCCTCTGGTCTTTTCCAACAAAGTTCTCCGCATACGGAACAATGTACCTTTTCCCAACCTTCTTTTCCTTCCGGCACGTTCTTGACTAGGGGCATGCACAACCAACCACCTCTATCTGTTATTTTTCTTGGTTCCATTCTTAATTTACCCATCTTTTTTTCTCCTTTATGAAGTTGTGAATGCTCTGTTTATTCTTCTCCGTCCGGTTGGCCTTGCTTTGAAGATACCTTTCTTCTTGCATTCCAGAGGACTGCATCCCCTCCGGTGACCTGTGATTAGCAAATATTCACAGTGTCTGGATCCGGCCGTGGTTGTACTTCCGTCCCTAGAAAAATATAGGCATTTCTCACAAGTGTTTCTTTTGTTTCTGTTAATCTCAGCTTCTGTCAATTCTGACCAACTTTTTTTCATAACGTCTCCTTCTGTTCATAGGATGTGCATGCAAAGCACCGTTTACATTTTTCCAACGGTTCATCTGATGTTTTGTTTCCGAACCCCAGGCACATTCCATTGCTGTCTCTTCCCGCGCTTCCGATCTTGCGCTGTATGCTGCATATCTGGATTCTTTTCTTGATTCTGCAGTTTCTGCAAACAACCTTTTTTCCAACTGTACAGCCTTTCTCTCTCGCAAATACTGCTGCCCAAGTTCTGCTGACTCCTGTGTCATTAGATTTCCAACCTGTAATCCATTCTCCACAGATATCACAGTATACGTCTGTTTCTACAGTTCTTTTGATTGCCATTTTTATTCCATCTCTTTCTCATGACCTGATTGAAATTCTCTACGTTTCTGGTGTTTATCAGATATTTCGCTCTGTCTGGGATCTTCTCTGTGCAAATGCGTTTGTATGTTACTGCTCCGATACCGGTGTAATATTGGAATACCCACGTCTGGAAGTTGCGTGGGAGCTTTACAAGCCGGTATCCACATTTTCTGTTAAACAGTTTCTTTTTCTGCCTCCTATTCATTCTCCCCTCCCTGCTGCCCTCAGCATCCACTTCCGGTACCTGTCCCATTCTGCCAGGAGTTCAACATCTAAAGTCTTACTCAGTTTGATATCCTCCGGAATAATCCGGTATTTCTTGTTCACAAGAGCAAAATTGGCTGCCGCCTGGGCTACGTTGTTCTTTGTGCAGCCAGTCTTTTCTGTGACCTGTCTGGCTATCAGCAGGTCTTCAAATACTTGCTTTCCATTCTGATCTACCACCTTATACAGGTTCATTCTCTTTCTCACTGTTTTCCCCTATCTCTACCGGATCCAGATAGTTCCGGCCGAATATCTCCATAAATTCTTTGTGACTGTGCTGCTTTTCAAATAGTTTCTGTGCTGTCCGCTGTAATTCGTGGCGGATCCGGGCGTTGTTGTGCACTGCTTCCGGACCGTAGATGTGATGGTCATGACACAAGTATACTTTCAGGCCATATTCCTCGGAGTTCTTCCGGTTCGGCCCTCCGAATATATGGTGCTCATCCAGGATCCTGTGTTCGTTCCAGTTGTCGTGGAGTGTTACGCAGAGATAACAGGTCCTGCTGTTTTTATCGTGTAAGATGCTGGCCGGATGGCGCATCCTCTTTTTCTTTGTTTTTGCTTTTGTCTTTGGAAATAACATTTTTTATGTGTCCGAATCGGACACCCTCCTTTCCCCTGCCGCATTTCTGACAGGCTCATGCGGCAAGTTATATATGTTAATCGAATTTTCGAAAACACCCTTATTTCTGTAATTCCTTCAAGAATTCAACTAACTCTGATTCTGAATTTGGAAATTTGTTGTATCGTGTATGATATGTCCATTTCGGTATGTTGTTCTTATGCTCTGGCTCCGGGCCTCCAACAAGGTGCATATAGTGCGATTCCGTCAAATTTGATACCCACCAACTGTTCTGATTGCGTGGATCCGGTTCATATTCTTCAACGATCAGACGTGCACCGTTTTTAAAATCGTACTTGTAGTACTTAACACCTATATTTTTATCTTCGTACCAAAGACCCCAGACTTTGTAATTTCTCAACCATTCTTTTCTCTGGTCATTGTTCTTCATAATCGGCAATGCGGTGACTTCACCGGGATGGTCTGCGATTTTGGTATCTTCAACAAAATCGTGCTGCTTTTCGTCCGGCGTTTCTGCTGCCGGCTGGCAGCGTTCTTCCAGCCATCCACAACGGCTGTTACAATCATCCGGACACTGAGCGCAGCATTTGTATTCTGTGTCGCAATAAGCTGCTGCCCCACATATTCCTGATTTGCTCTTTCCGGTGATACATTTTGCTGGACCAGACATTTCGTTATCTTTCTTTTTCGGCTTCTCGGGCGCATCTATAGATACTATCTTGACGGGCTTCCGTTTCTTCCCGAACCGTTTTATCAGTTCGTGGGCCAGTTCATTCCAGGTAAAGGCACATTCCATGTGGCTTCCGGAGTTAAACATGATTCCGGTTGAATTTGCTTGATAATTAAAATTACCGTTCCTGATTCTGACATTCTGATACCTGGTTTCAAGCAAATATGTTGTTGCATTTACATTGCACGTAAGAACATATTCTTTGTCTCCTCTGTTCAAGGCTTCGAAAAAGCGCTCTATCTGCAGTTCTGGTGTAATCGGAACCTCATTCTCTGGCGGCCGGTTCTGGCCTGTTGCTGTTTCTATGCTCATCTGGCCTGGAATACCTTTCTCGGCTTCCTGTTGCCGGCTCAGCTCTTTGATATCATTCAATGTCAAAATTCCCGTTTCTGCATACAACTCGCAGGCCTGTTTCTGGTAATCTTTATTAAGCTTTGATGCTTCGTGAGCTACTGAAATCTTAATTCTATCTTCCTTGAACTCTGACATAAGCTGTTCACAAAGATTTGCATTTATAGAATGATACCTTTCCTGCTGACTGCCAGATATTTTACTTACTTCTCTTAAAATGTCTCTTGTTTTGCCTTGCATCGAAACCTTTTTTCTAAGTTCCTTTACCAGGCTTTCCATCTTCAGAAATTCCGTCATTTTTTCCCAGTCGGATTTGTCGCGGTAACAGTTAGCCTGTATGATCATGATCTGGCGCACAATATCGTCTTCCTGGCCTGCATCCTGTTCCAGTTCAGATGAGGTCTTGTATACACAAGGAATCCGGCTGAATTTCTCGTTTCCTTCGTTGATCAGGTCAATGCAGCACTTCCGGCGGCAATGACCTGCTATTACATAGTCTTTCCCGTCCCGGTTTTCGATCAGGAGCGGCTGGAGGATCCCCAGGAGCTTGATCGACTGTTTTAGCCGCTCAAGCTTTTCTGTGTTGTAGAAGTTTTCTTCTGACGGGATCAGATCTTTTGGATTCCGGTATACAATCTTCTGGTCCTGCTGCCGGTCCGGGACTGATCTGTCATTGAGAAGGCCTTTCAGGTCAAATTTCGCCATCGTCTTCATCTCCAATCATATCCAGGTACTCATTCACAAGGGTTTCATAGTCTTCTGCTGCCGCTGATCTGGGACTGTGCAGGGCTACAGGCATGCGCACAAATGTGCTTCTTGCTACTACGCCAGAAAAGCGTATCTTCGTTCTCATGATCGGGTACTGTTCTTCGATGATCTCTGCGCCCTGCAGGTGCGCCTGGTTGAATTTCTGGTATTTTGTTATAAAGCAGCGCACGTTCTTCAGATCCGGATTCAATTCTTCTTTTACATCATCGATCTGATCCAGAAGTTCGTTCATTCCTTCCAGCGTGTTATCGTCTACTTCCACCGGGATCAGGACATCGTCTGCGGCAGTAAGGGCGTTTATCACCGACACATTGATATCCGGAGCATTATCGATCACGCAGAAATCGTAATTATCGGCTACCTGCTGCAGTGCCTTTCTCAGCCGGTTCTGCTGTGGGCGTACACGGTCCATGGTCACTTCCATGTTTGCAGTCAGGAGACCGAGGTTTGCTGTGATGATATCCAGGTGCAGATAGTCAGTCTTGTTGATCAGCTTTTCCATATCCGGATGCCGGTCTACCATGATCCGGTCAATCCCTTCCCCATCCTGGGTACGGCGGTTCATTCCACGTGAACAGTCCCCCTGCTTGTCATTATCAACCAGAAGCACCTTGTATCCTTTCCGCATCAGTATGTATGCGATGTTAATGCTTGATGTGGTCTTGGCCACACCGCCCTTTAAATTGATGATTGCTATTGTTCTCATGATATCCTCCTTATCTTTCCTCTCCCCTGCTGCATCCATCATTTTCTCTCAACGGTACAACTGGAAGGCCAAACCCTGCTCTACAATAGTGATATCCTGACTTTCCTTTAGCTCTGTACCTGCAGTCTTTGCAGAGTGTGATCTTACGATATCTGTTCATAAGCTGACCGGTCTGGCTCTTATCAAAGTTATTTATCTTCTCATATTCCTCCCGGATTCTGTCAGTATACTGTTGTAATCCGCAGCGTCCGCATATCCTGTCCATCAAATCTCCCTGCATTTCTTCTCGAAACCAGCACAATTCATCGCAGACATATGCCATTAATTCCTCAAGGATGCCGTCTATGCCTTCGTCTTCGTTCCTTGTCTGCTCTCTGCATCCATTCTGGTTTTCCTCCGATCGGTTCATCATCAAACCATATTCCTCCTTTTTCGTCTTTGTAGTATGTAAACCGGGTACCTGATTTAGTAATGGTACCCAGACATTCCATTGTTAATATGTCCTGTTCCGGGCGCAGGCTCCAGCCCTTGCCCCAGTATTCTTCCACATTCACGATGCTTCATCTCCTCTCGCAGCCATGCGGAATAACTGTGTTTCTCTGTTTTTGCGGTGATTTCGTGTGGATCAGGAAGCTGATTTATAGCTTTAAACAGTCTGCACCATTCCTCTCTGTTCGCGATCGGCTTTCCTTTTGTGTCCAACCAGCCGGATCCGGCCATTTCCGTGATCTTTCCCAGGCGACTTGTAACATACAGATCGCTTATGTAAAAGCACACGTCACAGGTTCTCGTCATGTGATCCAGTGCATCCACCATGGTAAGCAATATGGCCTGATGATATGTTCCAGTTACCCTTCCAAAATGCTCCCTTGTCTCTTTCCCTGTCCGGAGCTGAGTCGACAGCACATATCCGCATTTTCTTTCCACATTTCCGCGAAACCGGCTGCTTGTCTCAATAAAAACATTTACTTGCTGCATGTTAATCCTTTCTCTTTTCAAATCTGCATCTTTTCCGTAGCTCTATCGAGCCATCCTATATCTGTATGTGCGTTTAAGCGGAACATAGTGTATCGCCTGTATTTGTATCCTGTTTTCGGGTTAATTCCCTCATGAATTTTTGCTATGTAATAACCTTTTTTAGGCTTGGGTTCTTTTTGCCATCTCCGGAGCTTGTCTACATGTGGTTTAGGCAGCGGCATATTCCTGGAAGTGTTGTAGCTTGCTTCTTTAATTCTCGGTTTTGCAAGCGTTCCGTCTTCTTTCTCTTTCTGAGTATTTTCATCTTTTGTTATGTAATTTCCAAGTTCTGTGAAGTCGTCATCGTAATACTGGCTCTTTTTTATCGCGCAAGCCCATGTTCCGCCTTTCTGCCAGGCTTTTTCCAAGATACTGGCTGTATCACCAATTTCATTAACGATGATGTGAATATGCCAGGCTCCTCTCGTTCCTTTCTCTATATTTCTGATCCAGAACAGTTCATACCCTCTTTTTTTGTATTCTCTTCTCACTGTTCGTATTGCTTTTTTAAAATCATCTAAAGCTTCTTTCATACTTCCAGGGCGATTTTTCACCAGATAGCCCCACGTGGCCAAGATATCACCCGGGCCAAAATACGTGAGCATTTTATGCCTGGCTTTCTTGGCCTTGTTCATTGCATTGACTTTTTTCATATCTTCCCTGGTTGGAGTTTTCTTCTTTTCTCTCTTCTTGCCTTTTGCTCCATACTTCCCGTCATGATACTCTTCTCTCTCGATGATATCTCCACCCCGGAACGTGTATTCATTACGTCTCGTAGCCATATTTTTGTCCTAACTTTAATATCTTTATCAAGTCCTAAATGGGTCTTCCGACCCTCAAAAAAGGTTAAAAATATAGCGGTACATAACCGCCGGATGCTTGACTTTCCGGCTCCCTGGTGTTATATTTATGTAAACTGATTTACTCCAGGGGCCGGTTGGTCCTGGCTCAGGTGGTGCAACACCTGAGCCTTTTTTCTTTTACCTCTTGATTTCTTCTCCAAATTTGATATACTGAAGTTGTCTTTAATTACGTGAGCCCTTTACATTTGCCGATGTGAGGGCTCTTTTCATTGCTCTGGTTCTATCTTCCAGCCATGTGATCACTATCATGGCCACGATCGTTATGCATATACTTCCTGTCAGGAATGTGAGCTTATCGCCCCAGTCCCAGAGTGGAAGTAATGCTACGAGCTGGCCTGTAATCAGGCTGATGATTAAGTTCTTCTGCATCTTTATTCGTCTCCTCTACCCCACTGATTTTCTTATGTAATAATCATTGACTATCCGAGATACGTTATCTATGATCTTCTGGTTGTCTTCCGGAGTATTGTTCTTGCAGTAGTCGTCGTGGATCCGGATTACTCCTCCGGATCCGTTTTTGATTTCTTTGATAACTGCCATCTAGTTCACCTCCTGTTTTATCGTATGAAGATTGTGTTTATTGTGTTTATAGAATTTTTACTACTTTGTCGAACGCTTTTTCTTGTGTTTTCGACAGTACGCTCCTATTCTGTATATACAGGGTGCTGACACACCCGAGTACATATGGAAGGAGGGTTGATTATGCGAAGATCTCAGACACCGTTTAATGGCAAACGTTTTCTGCTTAATATCAATACCGGCGAAATTCACGACTTGGATAATGAAACAGCAGAATGCAAAATTGATGGGATGCCCAAACGGAAATGGCTGTTACTATTGCCTACGGGATAAAGACGATCGGTCTTAACCCTTCCTTACGACCTGCATCATTAATCCGGCGCAGGTCTTCTTCTGTTATCTTGCTTTCCAGATGTTCTACTAAAGCTTCTGGATTATCGTGGAATCTTTTTCCAAATTCTATAATTATGCGAGCTGCAAGATCTGTATTTGTCTGTTTTAAGAGATCAAATCTGTTCATTTTTTCCACCTCTTTATAAAAATTTAAGCAAATTGTCGAACGTCTTTCATTGACTGTCGAGCTGTATGCTCCTATCCTGTAAATACAGGCACTGCCATGCCGAGTATCAAAGAAAGGAGGATCTTTATGGAAAGAAAGTATTCTGTAACTGGTTTTTGTCCAAAAGCAAACAAGGACATCAAGGTATCAGCCACATATGTCTTCAACACTAATGTATGGGAAAAAGGCATTAGCGAACTCCCTTGTTCATCTCCGTGTAAAGACGAATGTCCTATTCTCGCTTCTGCTCCAGATGAATTAAGGAGTATCTAAAACCAGTTCTATTCCATTCTCCCTGCAAAGCTCTACCATTTTATCTTTAGGAATTACACCCGATGCAAGCAGTCTACTGATTGATATGTATTGTCCTTTATATGGTTCCGGCAATGCAGGGAGCATTTTTGCGTCTAACGTAACATTCGTTGCTTTCAGTTCGATCTGTAACACAGGAAGTCCTTTGTTTTCTTTGTAACTCTGTGAAAATCTCACTCCTGCAACTCCCGGAAGCTCTTTTCCGTCAATGAAAAGTTTTGTGTTTGTAATTCCATCTGTCTGAATTAATATTTGTGGTTTTCTTATGTTTTCCATCCTAATTCTCCTCTTGGTCTGACATAAATATTGACTTTCTACTGTTTCTCTCCTATTCTTTTCTTACAGGGCACTGGCATGCCCGAGTATCTCAAAAAGGAGAAAATATCATGCAATTGACGCCTGACTGTATACGTGATGTTTTACTTGAACTTGAAACATTTCATATGGGTGCATACAAAGCTGATGAATTTCAAAACTCTATATCATCACATGATCATGAACAAGTTCTGTATACCCTCATTAAATTGTTTGAGGGTGGCTATATAAACGCTCAATACGAACGATCACCTGCTGGCCAGTTGATTACATTTCGAGTTTATGATATGACTTTTCAGGGACATGAGTTTCTTGAAAAAATTCGGTCAGATACCGTATGGAATCAAAAATTAAAACCTGTTTTTACAACCATCGGCTCCATGTCTTTGGATGTAATATCCAATGTAGCAAATAGCGTCATAACATCCCTCGTCTTAAAAAAACTGAACTTATAATTTAAAAAGCTTTTTTGCTGCGAAGTGGGTGCATTCTTCCAGATCCTGATTATCCGGAAGTTTGTATCCGCTTTTTTCGATATAATAGATAAGTGCTGCACAAGAAATGCTTCGAGTCAGCCACCCTACGGCGCATATCGCTGTTGATATAACAAAAACTGCTGTTATCACCTCTCTCACCTCCTAAGCTGGTTCTTTCTGATTGTTGACTTTTGCTTGTTCTTCTCCTATTCTGTTATTACAGACATAGCTCTTCTTTTTCAGATAAGTCAGTTTATACTCCGTTTGAGGAAACCGATTACTATAAGACTTTTTCTTCAAAAGCTATTCGCTCTTACGCTTCAAAAAGAGCAACTATTCATAAATATCTTGGTTTTTTCACTCCTCTTGGGAAGAATTTTTTTGAAGTCTGCGTAAAGTAACCAACGTATTTTCATTACTTTTAATTGTCATTTCACACATTTCTTTTACATAGCCATCTACTTTCTTGAAATAGTAGGTGGCTACTATTTTGGCTGTGATTGCTGATACAATTACGGATGCCATAATCACTATCACCTCTCTCACCTCCTATCCGGCCTTACGGGCCTCAATGGTTATCCTACAAGCCTTCTTTCCTGTAATACTGTTGTAATATCTTTCATAAAATGCTAAAATTCTTTCATAATATAATGAAAAGAGGTATTTTATGTCGGATTACAATGATTCTCTCAAACGCATGACTAAAATCATGTCTGATAGTTTGCTTTGTACATCACAATTTCATAAAGCCGTAACTTCTTCTACTGCTTTTGCTACTACTCAAAGTGTAGCTAAAATCATGGAGCCGTATCGAAATTTGTGTGAAAATTTCAAAACCGCTTATTCAGATTCTATTGCCAAAACTATAGGTTCTTGTTTATCACAACAATTGGCAAAGTCCCTTTCTGACAGCATACACAAAAGCTTTTCTGATTCTTTAAAAAGAAATCCTGCTTTTAATGAATTATCCTCAACTCTCAACGCCATAACACCGGAACTAATTTTTACATCACTTTCACATACATATGATTTTCCGAAAGACTTAGGTGGTATCTCCGAAAAAGATAATGATGATTTTATTGTTATTGATAATGCAGTAAGTACGGCGTACGACATACCTTGTACTGTTGCAGTTCCTATTAATGAGCATAAGCGTAAGATCTCAACATCTGATTTTTGCGCTATCATTAGTCTCTTTATCGCTATCATTTCCGGTATAATCATTCCTTTGTATCTGCAATCTAAGCCTTCTGAAACTGAAGTGATCGAGCTTCAGCTTTTGCAATCTCAAAACGAATTATTGCAGCAACTCCTACATAATGCAGACATTTCTTCTTCAAGTGAAATTGAAGCAATCAATGAGTTGAAGCAATCTGTCGAAGAGCAAAGTAAACAGCTTTCACAGTGTCAAGAAACCCTTGACAAGTTTGAAGAAGCTCTTGATAATCACGAGACAGTCGAGAATATTGATACAGCAAAGAAACCAATACAATAATTGCACTTACCTGCGTAATTGCCAGACAGATCTTAAGCATGTTTATCTGATTACGCAGGTAAATAATTTCTTTTTCCATTTCTTCCATTTAAACCGCCTTTCTCTGTTCATCCGAGAAAAATATCGGATTCACATCGAGATGCTTGCATAATGCTAAAAATTCATCTACTCGCAAATCGCGATTTCTTTTCTCATTAAAAAGACTGTCATACAATGCCATGTATGGAATATGGGTTTTTCTTGATATATCTGATAGATTGAACCCTTTGTGTCTTATATACTCAGAAACTCTCTGTGTTGCTCCATCCATATCCGCGCCTCCTTTCTAAGTTTCTAAGAATTTATCTGTATAATATTCTATTATTCTCAGAATGTCAATACTTTTTTCTAATATTCTTAGAATTCTTATTGACACGTTAAAAACATAATGATATATTCAAGATACCAAGAAGAAACGAAGGGATTATTTATGAAAAGTTCTATCGGTGAAACATTAAAAAAATGCAGGCTTAACGCAGGGAAATCTGTAAAAGAAATTTCTGATTTATTAATATCTAAAGGTTTCAAAGCATCTGAAAAAACAATCTACAGCTGGGAAAGTGGTAATAGCCAACCTAGTCCTGACGCGTTTTTAATTATGTGCAAAGCTTATAATCTTTCAGATATATTAAGAACTTTCGGATATACGAATACTTCAGCTTCCGACGTTAAACCTGTCTCAACTAATAATCATGAATTTATAAAAAAATACCGTGAGCTTGACACCCACGGTAAAGATATGGTTGATACTGTTCTTCAGAAAGAATATGAGCACATTATTGAATTGCGTGATTTTGCTCCGCAATCTAAATATATAGGTAAAGATCCCGATAACATTGTCACTGTTGATCTCACACCTCTCGCCGCTCATACTCGTACAGATGTAGAACAAACTCCTGAAGGTGTTCAGCATGATCTGGATATTATGAACGATGATTCTCAATGGAAATAGAAAGGGGAAATGCAAATGCCAGAATTAAGTAGATTTGAGGGGATGGTTATTAAAATGTTATTTAATGACACTGTCCAGCATAATAAGCCGCATGTCCATGTTACTTACGGTGAATACAGAGCTTCTGTTGGTATTGACGGTGAACTGCTTGCTGGATCGCTTCCGCAAAAACAGTTTAAAATGCTGGTCGGTTGGCTTGCTCTGCACGAAGATGAAGCTTATGCAGCTTGGAACAAAGCTGTCAGAGGCGAACACTTTGATAAGATTAAGCCTTTACAGTAAGGAGGAATTCTTTATGTTTATTTCAAATGGAATTGTTTACGCTAGTGAACGCCCGGAAAATGTACAGATTATTGCAGTAAAGCCATTGGATGATATGATGATGCTTCTCACTTTTTCAACTGGTGAGCAGAGACTTTTTGATGCTTCAGTATTAAACGGCCCCGCTTTCGCTCCATTAACTGATGAAAAAATATTCAAAGACTGCAAAATCGTAGATGGAGTTGTCACCTGGATGGACGAAGATATTGACTGTGCTCCTGAGTATATGTACGAGCATAGTTATGCGTATCCGTCTTTAAAATCCGTAATTTGAATTAAAAGGACTGATTTATTTGACCTACGAACAACTTTTAACTACTGCCGATCAGGCCGGTCTTACGGTAAAAGAACGTCCACTTCAAAAACATGATGGTCTGATCCGTGGCAATCGCATTGCTATTCGAAAAAGTATTGACACTCAGGCTGAAAAGTCCTGTGTGCTGGCTGAAGAACTTGGTCACCACTACACCACTACTGGCAATATCCTGGAACAGTCAACTGATGTGATGAACCAGAAGCAGGAATACCGTGCCAGACTTTACGGCTATAACCTCCGGGTTGGCCTGATCGGGATCATCAAATCCTATGAAGCCCTCTGCCGAAATCTTCATGAAATGGCTGAGTATCTGGATGTGCCGAAGGATTATCTCATTGAAGTGATTGACTGCTATCGTTCCAAATACGGGCAGTATATCGCTTTGGATAATTATATGATCTATTTTATTCCACAGTTAGCTGTGATGAGAATTGATCTTTTATAATAGGGGTGTCTTTTGTACTTTGTAAATAATTTGTGAAAAAAATGTATTTTATTTGATTTTATTACATATATGTAATATTATAGAGGTGTAAATGAATAAGGATGAAGCACTAAAACTTCTGGAAGAGTATTTGGGAAATTTTGCAATCCACCCTTTGTTTTTTAAAGAACTCACAGCTCTTCTTCAGAAAGATTTAAAAGGTAAGGAAAAACAATTTTTTGATATTCTCATTAGGCAATTAGATTATCTTTCCTGTTATGGCTTGGCGATTGCAAGTATAGATAGCCACGAAAGACTACAGGGAGATGGTCATGATTTCTTTTCTATCCATTTGCAGAGACAGCAATTTAATATCCGTTTTCTTGTTTATATTGATAATAACGGGAAATCCTTTTTATTATCAGCATTCAATGAACGTGCTGGAAAGAAAGCAACTGACTATTCTCAAAAGATACCTACATTACAAGAACGTCTCAATTACTTTAAGGAGGGGAAATAAATGGATAAAGAAAAAAGCAATGATTTAAGCGTTCTTTTGTCATTGTTTGCTGATTCTATTACGCCCGAAGACATTATTTCAACAAAACTTATGTCTCAAATTTCATCCGCAATTGTCAAGGAACGTTTAAAATTACACATGACGCAGGCTGAGTTTGCCAAACACATAAACGTATCTCAGGCTTTAGTATCTCGCTGGGAACGTGGTAACTGTAACTTTTCACTTAAGAAAGTAGCTGAAATTGCATCTACTTTAAATTTGGATGTAAATATCTCGTTTTGTAATGCTTCTTTAAAACTCCAAAGTAAAAGTCTGGATTACACAACGCCTGCTACTTTTACTAAAACTGTTTGTTACCAAGCAGATGCTCCTTCTTATTCTTCCAAAAGCTATATTTCAACTAATTCAAATCGAAACATTATTCAAACAATTCAAAAACAGGAGGTATATCATTATGCTACAGTTCGTTGATTCTTTTTATTGTGCTTACAATACCCAAAAAGGAAATTATGTTATCAAATTACGTCAGGAAGAGCCCATTGAAAACATTCCCGGTTCTGAACCAACTGTACAAACCAATGAAATTGCAAGCATTATCCTAGATAAAGAATGTGCTCTTACATTAGCTAATGCCATACTTGAATTTCAAGATCCGTCAGATAATGATTCTGATTCTTAAATATTTCTTTCAAATGAAGCAAATAAAAACCGCCCCAGTACGCCAATACCGGGACGGTGATGGATCTCCGAAGAGATACCTCATTTCACAAAAATATTGTATCATCTTCGGAGCGGCTGCACAATCAGAACATTTGTGTGGTCGTTATTTTTGTACCCATTTTATATATTTTAAACCGAGGTGATATTATGGAACTTTTAAATGTATGTATCTACCTGCGTAAGTCCCGTGCTGATCGGGAAGCCGAGGCCAGGGGCGAAGGTGAAACTCTCGCCCGACACGAGCGGATCCTGTTGGATCTTGCAAAAAAGCGTAGCTATAATGTAGGGGCAATCTATAAAGAGATCGTTTCCGGTGAGACGATTTCTGCAAGGCCTGTTATGCAACAACTTCTTCGTGAAGTTGAATCCGGTATGTGGGATGGCGTCCTTGTTGTTGAAGTGGAACGTCTGGCCAGAGGTGATACCATTGACCAGGGTGTTGTTGCCAGATCTTTCCAATACTCCAACACATTAATCATTACTCCACTTAAAACTTACGATCCAAACAACGAATACGACGAAGAGTATTTTGAATTCGGACTTTTTATGTCCCGGCGTGAATACAAGACCATTCGCCGCCGTCTCACTGCGGGTCGCGAATCTTCCGCAAAAGAAGGAAAATATTGCGGCAGTAAGCCGCCTTATGGATATTCCCGTGTAAAACTTGTTGGTGAAAAAGGATGGACACTGCAGCCTGTTCCTGACCAGGCAGAGATTGTCAAACTTATATTCAATTTATATGTCCATGGAGTATCCGGCGAACGAATTGGAATGGCTAAGATCTGCCGTAAATTAAATGATTCCGGAGTCAAGACCATGGATGGTGGCCTATGGACCATTTCTCGTGTGCAGGCAATTCTCAGAAATCCAGTATATGAAGGAATGATACGATGGAACAGTCGGAAAGCAGTAAAGCATATAAAGGATGGGCAAATAACTATCTCCCGTCCTTTCGCTCAGGATTATATTCTTGTCAAAGGCAGGCATCCTGCTATTGTATCAAGGGAACTCTTTCAGCAAGCTCAAGATATCGTAAACAAAAATCCTGCACGGCCGCTTAACTCTTTGCATGTTCTTCGTAACCCTCTTGCCGGTATTGTTCGTTGTGGAAAATGTGATCATGTTATGACTCGTAAATCCCCTAACGGAAGACAGGGTGATCTGATCCGGTGCCCATACAGTTCTTGTAGCAATATAAGCAGCAAGCTTCCTCTTGTTGAAAAAGCTCTTCTTGACGGAATCCAAGAGCTTGTAGATGGCTACAGACTAAATAACAGTGTTTCCGATCAGGAGTATTCTCTTTCTATTTCTGAAAGAGAAAAAATGATTCAAGGAAAATTAAAAGAAATTGATATTTTAAAGAAAAGGAAACAAAGGCAGTACGATCTTCTTGAACAGGGAATTTACTCCACGGAAGAATTTCTTGAACGCTCCCGTGCTACTGCTGCCGAGCTGTCTGCCTGCGATGCAGTAATTCTTTCTCTGAAGCAAGAAATTGAACATGAACAGGAACTTCAGTTTCAACGTTCCTCTTTTATTCCCAAGTGCGAGGATCTTCTCGCAAATTACTGGACGTGGGATACCTCTACAAAGAACCGATTTCTCCGTGAATTGATAGAAAAGGCTGTTTATACTAAAAACGCAAAAAATACATGGAAAAATGGCGATGACATCTCTTTTACTTTAGATATTTATCCGAAAATCCAGCAAAAGTAAGTGTGGGTAGCCTTTATGTACCTACACATTGGCACGTATCGTGTCCTCCGGCCAAGTTGCGTAGATCTCACTGCTGGCCACGTTTTTGATATAATCCTTATATCTTACATAATAATCCTGTGCAGAGGTATCCCCTATTGGCCCGTCGTGGACTACGATATACTCCGGGATCACCACTTTGTTTAATACGATCTCTCCGGTTTCATTTATCGGCTTGATCTCTGCTTCCGGATTTTTGGGAGGATATTCCCCAAAAAGCGTATGGGGTCCGATGACGATCCGCTGATAGTCCTCTCCACTACCCTGCTGTCTGCTAAGGGATGCTCCCTGCCTGGCAATGGAATGGGGAAGAACTTCTGTCCCGGCAACTTCTTTTGGTGTAAAACCCTCTGCACTGATCCGAACTGTATATTCTGCATAAGGCTGCTGCTCCACCGGTTTCATGCTGTATTCCAGTGGAGGAGCTGCCAGCTCCAGCATGGGCGTTTTTCCGGAGGAATCCGTACGGATTTCTTCGATCACATTATCCGGGACTCCTGTGTACGAGATCCGCACTGTAGCATTTTCCACAGGACGGTTACTGGCACTGTCCAGCACCGTCACCTGCAGCTGTCCCTGATCCGGCATATCCTGCTGCATGGAAATATAAGAATAATTTTTCATAAACAGAGGCTCCTTTTTGTGCCTGAATGCACACTGGTTCTCTGCTAGTATATGTACAGAATCTCAAAATGCCATATCTCCTACTGTGCTTCCTCCCAGTAATCTTCCGCATCCTGGATATCATCAAACTCATCTGCATGATCATAATAAAAATCTTCCGGATCATCATAATCCTGCACATCGTACATATCTTTTCTGTCATTATTCCTGCTGGTATTTCCACGGTAAGTTTTTTTCCCGGATGTTGTGGATGAAACAAATTCCACTACACTGCTGACCCGTCCGTTTCTGCAGACTGCCATGAATTTTTTTGCTCCATTGCTGTTATACCACATATATCTGTACTGAATGTCCTGTGTCCTTTTTCCCGGTGTGTCCCGCCAGTAATGTTCTGTTCTTTTCTCTTTTGCCCTTCCCATAAGCGTAATGTTTATGTATTTTTCTTTCATTCCCTTATATGGCTCATCCTTCTTTCTCATTTTTTCTTCCTCTTCTTTTTCCTTCTGTGCCATATATTTTTTGTATTGTTCTTCTGTATCTTTCTGGGCCTTCCTCATTTCTTCTATATATTTGCTACTGTACTCATCTCCCTTTGGAACATACCATATAAGCTTATACAGTTCCTCAATTCCTTCTCCATTCTGAACAGCATCGCAAAACTTTGCATATTGGATAATATATTCTACATCCTCATAATATCCCGGAAGTTTTTCCAGCAGCTCTATCGCCTCATCATATTTGCCTGCATCCATGCATTCTTCCGCTTTTTCATAACATTCCCTGTTCTGTTTTTCCTTAAATTCCTCATTTTTAATCTGGATTGCCTCTTCTGCCTTTGTAGCCAGAAAAGGAACTGCTATAACAACTGCTATCAATGCCGCCAGTATTAAAATATCCTTTTTCAAATTTACATATCCCCCCTTTACTCTGATGCCTTTATTATATAATAAATATCTGCACAAAAAAAGTGCTGTATCATCTCCTCACAGATCATACAGCACTTGATAGTTATTGTTCACTCCGTTCTCAGTAACACTTGATATTTACCTTCTTCCGCCAGATATCAGAATATCTTCAGAATATCATTATACATAACGATAACCATCAACGCCATCAAAAGCATCAGCCCTGCAAAATGGATCATGCCTTCTACCTGACGGTTTACCGGTTTTCTCCGAATCGCTTCTGCCACCAGAAATACCAACCTTCCTCCATCCAGTGCAGGAAGAGGAAGAAGGTTCATCACTCCCAGGTTTGCAGAAAGAAGAACTGCCATATTCAACAAATTCATCCAGATCATCAGCGTTCCCTCACTCTTGGACTGTTCGTAAGTGTCGCCAATGGCATCCGCAATACCCACAGGACCACTTAAGTCTTTCATTCCAAGGTGACCGGTCACAAGCTCTTTCAGGCTTAAGATCGTAGTACGGATCATGTATTTCACTTCCACAGCACCATATTTCAGAACATTAAAGCCGGAAGTCTTTTCACTGTATGTGTTATATCCGAAACCGGAAACCGGTGTTCTGTATTCCCTTGGTGTTATCTCTGCCTCATATTCCAGTCCGTTACGCTCATAGGTGATCGTCACAGGTTCCTTGGATAACGGATGCTCCTCGATGTATTTTTCATATGCATTTCCATCCGGAACCTCCACACCATTGATCTTCGTGATCACATCGCCGGCTTCCAGACCTGCTTCTTCCAATGGCATTCCCTTGATCAGTGATTCCACCGTCATGGAATTTACATCGGAACGGTTAAAACCAAGGAGATACCGCACATTTACATCTGGTTTATAGGAAATCTCCTGTTCCTTTCCATCACGTTTTACTTTCAACCGGATGGTATCTCCCTCCTTCAGTTCGTTGAGATACGAATATACATAAAGATCTTTCCCCAGATCAATATGGTAGCCCTGATATTCCGTGATCACATCGCCCTTTTTCAATCCGGCCTTTTCCGCAGCAGAATTTTGGGTTACTTCCAATACGGTTGCCGGATCATAGCCCATACAGCCTACAATGATCACAGACAAAACAAATGCCAGCAGAAAATTAAATACCGGACCTGCAGCAACCACTGCGATCCTGCCCCACACAGGAGCCGAATTAAAGGTTCCCGGACTGTCATCTTCCGCATCCTCTCCGGCCATGGCGCAGGAACCTCCAAGAGGAAACAGTTTCACGGAATAACGTGTGCCGCCCTTTACCGTACTTATGATCCTGGGTCCCATACCAAGAGAAAATTCCAATACCTCGATATGGTTCTTTTTTGCCAGAAGAAAATGTCCCAGCTCATGGATCAGTATCACAACACTGAAAATAATTACAGCAATCACAAATTTCAATTTACCACCTGCTTTCGATCCACTGATAAGTATCCTGCTCTACAGAAAGGATCTCATCCAGATCCGGATGTGCGATTTTTTTATGTCTTTCCATAGACTGTGCAATAATCTCATAAATATCCAGAAAGCCAATCTTTTCTTCCAGAAATTTCTTTACCGCAAGCTCGTTGGCCGCATTAAAGACAGTCGGCATACTTCCGCCCTCCCGGGATGCCTGGATCGCCATAGGAAGTCCCCGGAATGTCTCCATATCCGGAACCTCAAATGTAATCTCATGAAGCTTCGTGAAATCAAGGCGGTCTCCGTCCAGATATCGTCTGTGCGGATAGTACAGAGCGTACTGGATCGGAAGTCTCATATCCGGAGTTCCAAGCTGTGCCATGATCGCACCATCCTTAAACTCCACCATGGAATGGATGATACTCTGCGGCTGCACCACCACCTGAATATGATCCAGATCCATGTCAAACAGCCATTTGGCTTCCATAACTTCCAGCCCTTTGTTTACCAAGGTTGCGGAATCTACGGTGATCTTTCGTCCCATTACCCAGTTTGGATGCTTCAGAGTATCTGCAACAGTGACCCTTCGCAGCTCTTCTGTGGTACGTCCGCGGAAGGGACCACCGGATGCCGTGATCAGAAGCTTGTGGATCTCTTTGTTTTCTTCTCCGTGGATAGCCTGGAAAATAGCGCTGTGTTCACTGTCTACCGGAAGGATAGATACGCCATATTTCTTTGCCATGGGCATGATCAGATGACCGGCTGTGACAAGGGTTTCCTTATTTGCCAGGGCAATGTCCTTTCCGGCACGGATTCCCTCCATAGTAGGACGGATCCCGATCATTCCCACGATCGCAGTGACAAGAATTTCTGATTCCGGCATGGACGCAAGTTCCAGAAGTCCCTCCATTCCGCTGACTACCTTTGTATCTGTGTCCGCAATACGCGTTTTCAGATCCCGGGCTGCTTCTTCATCCCAGACTGCTGCCAGAAGCGGATGAAACTCACGGATCTGCTCTTCCAGCTTCTCCACACTTTTGCCTGCACTGACTGCAACAACCCGAAGGTCTTCGTTTTTTCTTGCCACATCCAGTGTCTGGGTCCCGATGGAGCCGGTAGAACCTAAGATTGCAATATTCTTCATTTTAATGTCTCCTAAATTCCAAGAATCATTTTTGCAAGATAGTAAATAACAGGGGCTGTGATGATCACACTGTCAAAACGGTCCAGGATTCCTCCATGGCCCGGGATCAGCTTTCCATAGTCCTTGATGTTCTGGTTTCTTTTGATCGCAGATGCAGCCAGATCACCCACCATGGAGATCAGAGCTCCAACTGCGCAGATCAAGGCATACTCAGCCATTTTTCCCTGTGTTGCTGCTGCATAAATCACTCCAAGAAGCGCCGCTCCCGCAACGCCTCCTACAGCTCCCTCGATGGATTTCTTCGGGCTTAAAACCGGCGCCATTTTATGCTTTCCGATAAGCATTCCCACACAGTAAGCACAGGTGTCACATCCCCAGGAGCACAGGAATATCAGCCATACCAGGAATTTTCCGTCCGGAAGGCTTCTGGTAAGATAGATAAAGGAAAGCATCACAGCAACATATACAACTCCAAAAAATGCTGCCATCACCTGTTCTGCATGGTATTTCGGATAACCGAATACATAAACAAACAGGATCAGGATCATACTGATGAT
>OGPA01000251.1_pt1 | contig 61471 bp, 67 predicted proteins | sample 1552841 | NCBI WGS metagenome assembly OGPA01 (sample SAMEA2579916, study PRJEB22360) | human gut metagenome
CTAAAAATCTTCAGATTCCTGTTTTTAAAAAAGGAAAGTGCGTGTATGAGTCTCCGTCAATTGAAGAAATCAGAGAGTATTCCAAAACTCAGCTGTCACTGATATGGGACGAGGTAAAAAGATTTGAAAATCCGCATAAATATTATGTGGATCTGTCAGAAAAGCTGTGGAATATGAAGCAGAAGCTTATAAGAAACGTAAATTGGGAGACGTTATGAAAAAATTATCGGGAATTTTAATTGGTTTTCGGAATTTAACTAACAAGTACTTGATTATGTTAACCTCCGAAACCAATAAACCTGATGATAGATTAATTTTAAGTCAAATGATGGCAAATAGGTATTGCGTATAACAGAAAAATCTGATATAATAAAAATAATAATGTATTTTTATGGTGAAGGGAATGATTTTTATATATGAAAACAATAGGAATTATCGGAGCAATGCCGTCGGAACTGGCAGACATAAGAAAATCTCTTACGGGAGCAGTTATTAAAAACTATTCCGGTTTTGATTTTTACATAAATACTTATAAGGATAAGCTTATTATCAATGCTTGCTGCGGTATTGCAAAGGTTAATGCGGCTGTTTGTGCACAGGTTATGATCGATCATTTTGATGTTGATGCAATTATAAATACCGGTGTTGCAGGAGGTATGGATACAAAGGTTAAGGTATGTGATATAGTTGTTTCAGATGAAGTGCTTCCTCACGATCTTGAGCTTAGATTGTTAAATGATTACCCTCCTTACAACGGAATTTTCAAGGCAGATGAAAAGCTGATAAGCATTGCTTGTGAGGTGTGCAAAGAAAAAAATATTGACAGTCATATCGGACGTGTTGTTTCAGGCGAAGCTTTTATTTCCAGCAGTGAAGTCAAAAATGCTATCTGTGAGAAATTTTCACCGCTTGCAGTTGATATGGAAACTTCTGCGATCGGTCACTGCGCTTTTATGAATAAAATGCCGTTTGTCAGTATCAGGTGTATTTCTGACAATGCAGATGATGAAGGCGTAATGTCATTTGACGAATTTGAAAAAATTGCCGCTAAAAGAGTAGCGGAAGTTGTTCTTGAAATGATTGAAAAAATCTGATTTTCACTTGTAAAATTGTTGTTTCTGTGGTATAATTTATTATTACATAAATTACCTGAATGAATGGAGATTAATAATTGAATCAGGAAAAGACTATTGAAGAATATATAAATTCAGTTAGGGAAATTATTTCCCAAAAGGATTCACCAATACTTGCCTGCGTACACAGTTATGGCTGTCAGCTTAATTTTTCTGACGGTGAAAAATTGAAAGGTATGCTTGCAAAAATGGGTTTTGGTCTGACGGACAAGCCTGAGGATGCAGGTTTGGTTATTTTCAATACATGTGCTGTAAGAGAAAACGCTGAAGACAGAGTATTTGGAAATCTGGGATTCCTAAAGCATTATAAAGAAAAAAATCCGGAGATGATAATAGGTCTTTGCGGCTGTATGACCGGTCTTGATCATGTTGTTGAAAAAATCAATAATTCATATAAATTTGTGGATATTGTTTTCGGCACCTCTGCTCTGGATAAGTTCCCAAAGCTGCTTTTTGACAAGCTTTCCGGAAAAAAACATGCATTTGATACGAATGAGTATAATATGCCTGTAGAGGGACTTGAACAAAAAAGAGACAGTACTTTTAAGGCTTCTGTACCAATTATGTTCGGCTGTAATAATTTTTGTACTTATTGTATAGTTCCGTATGTTAGGGGACGGGAAAGAAGCAGAAAACCGGAAAATATTATACAGGAAGTAAAAGAATTGGTTGCATCCGGTTATAAAGAAATTATGCTTCTGGGACAGAATGTAAATTCCTATGGAAAAGATCTTCCTGACGGAATTAATTTTCCCGAACTTCTGGAAAGGATAAACGCAATTGACGGAGACTTCATAATTAGATTTATGTCATCGCACCCAAAGGATGCCGGAAAAGAACTTATTGATACTATTATCCGCTGCGAAAAAATTGGAAAGCATTTTCATCTTCCGGTGCAAAGCGGAAGTAATGATATACTTGAGAAAATGAACCGCAGGTATACAGTTGAAAGGTATATGGAAACAATAAATTATGCCCGCAGTATTATTCCGGATTTTTCGTTTACTACTGATATTATTGTAGGATTTCCAAATGAAAGCGAAGAGGATTTTGAAAAAACACTTGAACTTATGAAGCGTGTGGGGTATGATAATATTTATTCGTTTATTTACTCAAAGCGTTCCGGAACAAAGGCGGCTGAAATAAATGATCTTATTTCAGACGAGGAAAAAAGTCAACGAATGACCAGACTTCTTGCTTTGCAGAGAGAAATTTCCACTGAAAACTACAAACGCTTTATCGGAAGAAAAATGAGAGTGCTTGTAGACGGTAAAGGAAAAAGGGAAGGTTGGCTTACCGGAAAAAGCAGTGAGTTTATAATAGTTGAATTTGAAGGCGATGAATCCCTGACGGGCAGTTTTGCCGATGTAGAAATAATCGGCGCTAAAAATTGGGCTGTTACAGGTAAATTGATTGAAAAAAAGGAGAAATAAAAATGGATACAATTTCAATGGCAAGAGAATTAGGAAAGCTTATACAGGCAGATCCGAGATATGACGCATATATAAAGGCAAAGGAAACAAATGATAATGACGAAGAACTTCAGAAGCTTATCAATGATTTTACAATGAAACGTTATGAGCTTAATATGGAAATGTCTAAAACAGATAAAGATACTGATAAGGTAAAAGAGCTTGACGGAGTTATCAAGAATATTTACGGTGAAATTATGGTAAATCCTAATATGGCTGCATTTAATGCTGCAAAAAATGCCATGGACGGTATGCTGGCAGAAATTAACAACATTATTACTGCGTCTGCAAACGGAGAAGATCCTGAAACCTGTCCGTCACAGCCGAGCGGTTGTTCAGGCAGCTGTTCAACTTGCGGCGGATGTCATTGATCTGATATGATTTAAATAAAATTTTTAGCTTTTTGACTTTTTCATGAATTTTTCTGAAAAGGTCAAATTGCATAATCGGAGGTTATTGATGGAAATAGACAGATCCAAAATTTCCCCTATGATGAAGCAGTATCTGGATACTAAAGACGATTATCCCGATACTATACTGTTTTTCCGTGTGGGTGACTTTTATGAAATGTTTTTTGATGATGCGCTTTTGGTATCTAAAACTCTTGAACTTACCCTGACGGGAAAGGAATGCGGACTTGAGGAAAGAGCACCTATGTGCGGAGTTCCTCACCACAGCAGTGAAATATATGTAAAAAAGCTTATAGAAGCAGGATATAAAGTTGCTATATGCGAACAGCTTACAGATCCGTCTGAAGGAAAAGGTATAGTACAGAGAGATGTTATAAGAGTTGTTACACCCGGTACGCTTATAGAAAGCAGTATGCTAAACGACGATAATAATAATTATATATGCTGCGCTTATTATGATAATCAAAGCTGCGGAATGTGCTTTGCGGATATATCAACGGGAGAGGTTCGTCTTGCACTTGTTGACGGCGGGAAAAATCTTGAACCCGAGCTTGTAGATTTGTTGTCCAGATACAGTCCGGCAGAAGTTATATTTAATCCTGAATTTCTTTCTCTTAAAACAGTCCTTGATTTTATAAAGGAAAAATTGGGCTGTTCGGTAACACTCAGAGAATCGGAGTGTTTTGATCCGGATTTGAAGAAAGAAACTGTGTATAAACAATTTTCCGTTTCTTCAATGGATATGCTGGGACTTGCCGAAAGCGGAGCCGATGTATGTGCAGTGTGCGGACTGTTTGAATATATCGGTGATACTCAAAAAACCCTTACAGGACGTTTCACTTCAATTGAACGTCAGGACGCTTCGTCGGTTATGGCTTTGGATCTTACTGCAAGACGAAATCTTGAGCTTACTGAAACCTTAAGAAACAAGGAAAAGAAAGGTTCTCTTCTGTGGGTACTTGACTCCACAAGAACATCAATGGGCAAGAGACTTCTTAAAACTTATATTGAACAGCCGCTTACAAGTCCGGCAAGAATTATTGACAGACTTGAAGCTGTGGAGCAGTTTACTAAAAATCCTGTTGTACTTATGGAAACCGGCGATATTTTAGAGCGTGTTTATGATCTTGAACGTCTTATGACAAGGGTAATGTACAAAACTGCAACCCCAAGAGATTTGAAGTCGCTGTCTGTAACTTCTCTTCAACTGCCTCATTTGAAGGAACAGCTGAAAAAGCTGTCCGGTTCAAAGCTGATAAATTCTCTGGAAAGCAGTATCTCAACTCTTGAGGATATATCCGGTCTTGTTGAAAATGCCATAATTGACGAACCGCCGGTTTCAGTAAAGGACGGCGGTGTTATAAAGGACGGTTTTAATGAGGAGCTTGACGACCTCAGGCATATAATGAACAGTGGTAAGAATATTATTACTGAAATCGAGGAACGTGAGCGTGAAGAAACAGGCATAAAGGGACTGAAAATTGGTTTTAACCGTGTATTCGGATATTATATTGAGGTTACACGCTCATACTACGATCTTGTTCCTGACCGATACATACGCAAGCAAACTCTGACAAACTGTGAACGATTTATCACAGAGGAGCTTAAAAATGCCGAGAATAATATTCTCGGTGCAAAGGACAAGGCGCTGAGACTTGAAGCGGATATTTTCTCGGAAGTACGTGATTTTCTGGCGTCAAAACTTCAGAGCGTTCAGCGTACTGCTTCCGCCGTTGCCGCAGTTGACGTACTATCATCATTTGCCGATGTTTCAATGAAAAATAATTATACTCGTCCGGAAATTGCAATTGACGGAGTTATTGATATACATGACGGACGTCATCCGGTTGTAGAACTTATGCTGTCTGATGAAATATTTGTGCCTAATGACGTTTATCTTGATACAAAGGGCAGCAGAATGTCAGTTATAACAGGGCCTAACATGTCCGGTAAATCAACATACATGAGACAGACTGCACTTATTACTCTTATGGCTCAGATGGGTTGTTTTGTTCCTGCGTCATACGCAAAAATTTCTGTGGTTGACAGAATTTTCACTAGAGTAGGAGCATCCGATGATCTTACCGCAGGACAAAGTACCTTTATGGTTGAAATGAGCGAGGTTTCGGATATATTAAAATTTGCTACAAAAAACAGTCTTGTGATTCTTGACGAGGTGGGACGTGGTACGTCAACCTTTGACGGTATCAGTATTGCAAGAGCAGTTGCGGAACATATATGCAGTTCAAAAAATCTTGGCTGCAAGACGCTTTTTGCCACTCATTATCATGAGCTTATCGAACTTGAAAATCTCATGGAAGGCGTTAAGAATTACAGCATAGCCGTTAAGAAAAGCGGCGATGGAATACGCTTTTTACGAAAGATTGTCAAGGGCGGTGTAGACGAAAGCTACGGTATTGAGGTCGCAAAGCTTGCAGGACTTCCAAATAAAGTTGTCAAACGTGCCAGAGAGCTTTTGGCTGAAATGGAACTTGAAAATAAAACCGTACGAAAAGCAGACAGTGACGATGGTCAGATAAGCTTTGAAATACTCAATAGAGATATTCTCGCAGACCGTCTGAGAAAAACAAACGTTGCCGAGCTTACTGACAGTGAGTGCAGAGAAATGCTTGAGGAACTGGCAAAGCTTGCTGATTAAAGCAAAAAGGAGGATTAAATGGCGGAAATCAATGTACTGAGTAAGGATATTTCCGAACTTATTGCTGCCGGAGAGGTTATTGAACGTCCGGCGTCTGTAATAAAGGAACTTCTTGAAAATTCAATAGACGCAGGAGCGGAGCATATTACTGTTGAAATCAAAAACGGCGGTACGACTTATATGCGTATAACCGATGACGGCTGCGGAATTGCACCTGATCAGGTCGCTACTGCATTTCTCCGCCATGCCACAAGCAAAATTACGTCTAAAGATGATCTGGACAGTATTTTGACTCTTGGTTTCAGAGGAGAAGCGTTGGCGTCAATTTCAGCTGTTGCAAGGGTAGAAGTGCTTACAAAGCAGCATGAAAGCGAACTGGGAACTAATTACATAATTGAGGGAAGCATTGAAAAACTGAATGAACCTACAGGCTGTCCGGACGGAACAACAATTATCATACGTGATATTTTTTACAATGTACCGGTACGTCAGAAGTTTATGAAAAGAGACTCTGCTGAGGCAAATGCAATCATTTCAATTATGCAGAAGATAGTACTGTCTCACCCTGAAATTTCTTTTAAGCTAATTAAAGACAATAAGGTCGAGTTTACCTCTGCCGGAGACGGGGAACTTTATTCGGCGATTTACGGAGTGTACGGAAGAGATTTTGCCCATGACCTTATTCCTGTTGATTACAGTGAAAACGGTATAGCGGTAAAGGGGTATGTTATTAAACCTCTGTATTCAAAGTCCAATAGAGTATTTCAGAACTTTTTTATAAACGGAAGATTTGTAAAATCTGTGACATGCTGCGTGTCTCTTGAAGAGGCATACAAAAATCTTATAATGGTCGGAAAATATCCTGCGTGTGTGCTGATGCTTGATGTTCCTCCCGCAACTGTAGATGTAAACGTTCACCCTGCAAAGGCGGAAGTAAGGTTTTCTGATGAAAAGATCGTTTTCAACTGCGTGTATTTTGCAGTTAAAAATGCACTTATGGCGTCCGGACTTATTTATGAATTTCAGATGAAGGAAGAAAAGAACGGTATCGTTGATTATAAAGCGAAACCTTTTGAACCTGAAAAATTTGAACAGCCTAAAATTCCTGAAAAAACAGAAAATACTGTGTCTGTAAAACCCGTATCAAATTCTGAATATTCCGCTGCTTATTCTAGTGAAAAAGTGAAAAGCGATAATACAACTGCTTTTCATTCAGAATCAATAAATCTTTCGTCCAGAAAGATGATTTATGGAAATGATGGAAGAACAGGTTTTTCTGATGTTCAGAAAAATACTCAAGAAGAAACGAATCAGTCATATGAAAATGAAAAAGATTTTGGTGAGTTCAGTTATATTAACAGTAACTCGTTTAAAAAACCTGTACCTGATCCTGAACCGCATGTAGAGGAAAAAACAGAAGAACTTGAAATAAAAGTTATTGGGGAGCTTTTTAAAAATTATATTTTGGCAGAATCAGGTAATAATATGGTTGTGATTGATAAGCATGCTGCCCATGAAAGAGTGATTTTTGAAAAGCTGAGAAGTAACTGTACTTCTGCCGACAGTCAGATTCTTATCGACAGTATGGAAATTTTACTTTCAGAAAATGAATGCGGAGCACTTGAAGAAAACAGTGATGTTCTTGAAAACATGGGATTTAAAATAGATACTTCCGGTTCGCCTTTTGTGAAGGTAACTGCTGTTCCGTTGATTCTTGATATGCTCAATATGGATGAAATAATTCCTGAAATAGCAGAAAATCTTTATCTTAACAAAGTCAATCCTCAGACTCATTGTTTGGACGACACACTTCATGATCTTGCCTGCAAGGCTGCTATAAAGGCAAATGATAAAAACAGTATACCTGAACTTCAGCAGCTTGCAGAAGATGTTTATTACAATGAAAATATTAGGCACTGTCCTCATGGCAGACCTGTAATGTTTGTGCTTTCAAAGCGGGATATAGAAAAACAGTTTAAAAGGATACAGTAGAATGGAAAAAATAAAAATTGCTGTTATTGCAGGTCCTACCGCTTCGGGAAAAACTGAATTGGGCGTTCAAATTGCCAAGTCGTTTGACGGAGAAGTGATTTCTGCGGATTCTATGCAGATATATAAGGGTATGGATATTGCAACTGCTAAGCCGACACAGGAGGAAATGGGCGGTATTCCTCATCATCTTATTGACTTTCTGGAGCGTGACAGAGCGTTCAGCGTAGCAGATTATGTGGAACTGGCTAATGAAAAAATAAATGAGATTCATAAACGTGGTCATTTGCCTGTAATAGTTGGAGGTACAGGACTTTATATCTCCTCTTTGATTGACAATATTCAATTTCCGGATATAAAATCCGATTTGGATATCAGACAAAAGCTGGAACAGGAAGCAGCCGAGTTTGGTAATGATAAGCTTTTTGAACGGCTTGAAAAATGTGATCCTGAAACTGCCGCTGAGCTTCATCCTAATAATCTGGTACGTGTGATACGTGCTTTGGAGGTTTATGAAATTACAGGACGAAAGCTTAGTGAATATAAAGCTGAAAGCCGCCTTGTTGAGTCTCCTTATGAATCGCTAATAATCGGATTGAATTATCATGACAGACAAAAGCTTTATGATAAAATCAATCGGCGTGTAGATATAATGGTGGAAAATGGACTTGTTGAAGAGTCCAGAAAAGTTTTTGAATCAGGTGAAATGAGAACTGCTGCTAATGCTATAGGTTATAAGGAATTGATTCCGTATTTTGAAAACAGAGCGGATCTACAGACCTGTATTGATAAAATTAAGCAGGAAACCAGACGTTATGCAAAGCGTCAGCTGACTTGGTTTAGGAAAAATGCAAAAATTCAGTGGTTAATGTTAGATGAATTTGACAATAAAGAGAAATTTTTTGATAATTGTAAAAAAAATATAGCCAAAGCGTTGAGTTTGTGATATAATATAAAATAAGTATTTTTACATACGTTTTCGGGTAATAACCGAAAAAACAGATAAACAAATGTTTTGAAAAAACACAATATTTATAAGGGGTGTTACCATGAACAAAATTCTTAATTTGCAGGATGTATTTCTTAATCAGGCCAGAAAAGATAAAATACCGGTGACTATTTATCTTACAAATGGTTTTCAGTTCAAAGGTATAGTAAGAGGATTTGACAATTATGTCGTTATTCTGGATTGCGAGGGAAAGCAGAATCTTGTTTATAAGCATGCTATTTCCACAATTTGTCCTGTTAAGCCTATACCTATTCTTGATGGGTCTGAAAAGGCGGAACAGTAAGGGAGAAATAAATGAATTCGGCTACTTCCAGAATTTTAAGCGTATTGCTTTTAATCTGTATAACAACTTCTCTGCTGAGCGTTATTATTCATTTGAATGATGAAGAATACAAAACCGAAACCGCTACTTATGCAGAGGCTGATGATTCTGTTTCTTTTAAGGCAATTTATATAAGAAATGAAGAAGTAGTGCGTTACAGCGGAAACGGTGTTGTAAGCTACGAAGTCCCGGACGGAGGAAAGCTTGGCAAAGGGTCTGTAATTGCCGAAATCTATGCTGATGAAAGCCAGATTGATGTCAAGCAGAAAATTGACGATATTAACAATCAGCTTAGTATTCTTAAGAAAATCCAGAATCCGGGTACTATTGAATCTGCTCAGCCGTCTAACCTGGCAACTCTTATTGATGAAAAGTACAGAAGCATAATAAGCGACAGAGAATCCGGTAATATTGAGGATATTTCCTCTAAAAGAGATGAACTTGCTGTATTGCTTAGTACTTATCAGCTTGTAACAGACTCAGCTTCTGATTTTACAAAACGTATGACTGATCTGAATAATCAGATTGCTCAATTAAAATCAACTGAAACCGTTCCTCTTGATAGTATCGTGTCTGATAGATCGGCTTATTTTGTAAGCTATGCAGACGGTTACGAAGAAGAACTGACTATGGACAAGCTCAGCAGTATTACTCCTGAGCTTATAGGCAGCGTAAAGGACAGCGGTCCGGTTGACGAAGGAAATATAGTCGGAAAATTGATTGACGGCTATGAGTGGTACGCCGCAGGAATCATTGACAACAGAGAAGCTCAGTTTTCTCTTGAAGAAGATGTTAAGCTGAAATTTCAGTCTACGTCCGATACGGTTGAGGGTACGATTTTTGATATAAGGGATACTAAAATTCCCGGTCAAAGTATCGTGATAGTTAAGTGCGATGAGCTTACTTATGATCTTGTTCAGCACAGGACAGAACAGGTTGAAATGATTAAAGGCGAATACGAGGGCATTAAGGTATCAAGAAAAGCTATTAGGTTCAAGGATATTGAGGAAACTGTCGTAGATGAAGAAACCGGCGAGAAAACTACAAAAACAGTAAACTGTAAAGGCGTTTATGTAAAGCTTGGAGAACAAATAAATTTCAAAAAGCTTGACGTGGTATACGAAGGAAACAATTATGTTTTGTCCTCTATGAATGCAGGAAGTGACTATGTTTCACTTTATGATGATATAGTAGTGGAAGGTGTTGACGCTGATGGAAACTGATTTCAGCTATATTGATGAAAATTATAAGAAAATAGCTTATAATGTTCAGGAAGCTTTTGCTAAGTACAGAAATTCCAATGAACATATTGATATTATGGCGGTTACGAAGACTGTTGATCCTCAAGCCGTTAATCATGCAATAGGACTGGGTATAGGACTTTTGGGTGAAAACCGTGTTCAGGAATATATGGCAAAAAAAGAATTTTACAGTAAGAATACAGATGTTCATTTTATTGGACATTTACAGACAAATAAGGTAAAATATATAATTGACAGTGTTTCAGTTATACAGTCGGTTGACAGCGCAAAGCTTGCAGCTGAAGTGGACAGGCAAGCGCAAAGACTGGGAAAAATTCAGGATATACTTATTGAGGTAAATATAGGTGATGAGGCTTCTAAAGGCGGTGTTGGCAGATCTTTTCTCAGGGAACTACTGTATGAAGCCGCAGAAATGAAGAATATAAAGGTCTGCGGACTTATGGCTATTCCGCCGGCTGAAAATGCTGAAAAATTTTTATGCGATATGCAGCAATTATATATTGACATTTCAAGTGAAAACATAGATAATATAAATATGGACATTCTTTCAATGGGAATGTCAAATGATTATATTAAAGCAATTCAGTATGGTTCAAATTTAATAAGAATCGGCAGGGGACTTTTTGGACCCAGAATCTATAAGTAATATGCCGTTTTTTATGCGCTTTTACAGTGCATAGATGTGATTTTAATAAAACTGTTTAAAGCAGTGCGGAGATAGGAGAACGGAGAATATGGATATTTTTAAGAACATTAAGGATTTTTTTGTACCGCCGGAGGAAGGCGATGAACAGTATGAGGAAATGTCACGCAGCAGACAGTACAGCGGCAGCGGACATTCTTCTGAAAGAGACAGCGATTATGAGGGAAGCAGAAGCTACAGAGCAGAACGCTTTGACAGTGATGAAGAAAAAAGAAGCAACAAGGTTGTAAACATTCAGGCAACAGCACAGCTTCAGGTAGTACTTGTTAAACCGGAGGTCTTTACTGATGCAAAACAGATCGCAGATCATCTGATTGCTAAAAAAACTGTTGTGCTTAATCTTGAAACAGCGTCCGCTGAAAATAAAAGAAGAATAATTGATTTTCTTGTAGGCGTTGCTTATGCAAACGGCGGAAGCCTGAAACCTGTTGCTAATATGACATATATTATAACACCTTACAATGTCGGATTTATAGGAGAAGATCTTGTGGGGGAGTTGGAGAACAATGGAGTGATTATCTGATAGATGAGTGATAACATTTCAGCAGCGGATGAAAGTAAGCGGCTTGTTTCCAGAATTAACGATATGATAAGACTTGCAGAAAAAAGAGGATCGGTTTATTCTTCTTTTCTGAATGCCCGCGAATGTGTATTGGCTGAGGCAGAACTGAAAAGACTGATGTATGATAATTACTGCTTTTACGGATTATTTGAAAATGCAGAAAGAAAAATGCTTTGTGTGTTTAAAGAATATTATCAGCCTGAAAACAGTGATTTTCCTATGACTTGTCTGACATTTTCTTATCGAAAGGAAAATAAACTTACACACAGAGACTTTCTCGGAGCAATAATGGCTTTGCAGATAAAGCGTGAAACTGTAGGCGACATTGTAATTGGCGACGGAACGGCACAGATCGCAGTTTCTGATTCTGTTGGGAATGTTATTAAAAGCGATATCAGGAAAATAGGCTCTGTTGGCGTAAAAGTCTCAGATGAATGCGGTACGGTATTGAAAAAGGTTCAGGAATTCAAAGAAATTAAAGGAACTGTTGCGTCTTTAAGGCTTGACGGTGTTCTTAGTCTCGCTTTGAATATGAGCCGAAGCCGGACTGCAGGAATAATAAAAGGAATTGGTGCGGAAGTAAATTATTTTCTTAAATACGACAGTTCATTTAATTTGTCGCAGGGAGATATTATTTCTGTTAAGGGTTTTGGAAAATACAGGCTTGAAGAAATTTCAGGCATCACAAAGAAAGGCAGAATACACATAACTTTGTGTAAATATTGTTAAGAGGTGAGTGGCGTTGATAAGTGCAAGTGATATAAGAGAAAGAAAATTTGAAAAAGCTGCTTTTGGATATAAGCAGGAGGAAATCGATGATTTTCTTGCTGAATTGATTTCTGAATTTGAAGAACTGGATGCTGAAAGGGAAGACCTTCACAGTAAGATTCAGATACTTGCCGATAAGGTAAGAGAATACCGTCAGGACGAGGACGCATTAAAGGACGCTTTGCTGGGAGCGCAGAAGCAGGGACATAAGGTTGTTGCAGAGGCTCAGGAAAAAGCAGATGAAATAATTGCACAGGCTGAAGAAAAGGCAAAGATTTTACTTGACGAAGCAACAGTTCAGCATGAAGCGGCTATGGAAAAGAACCGTGCTGAAATTGCAAAAGAAAAGGAAAATCTTATAGAAGCGCAAAAGCAGGTTTCTGAATTTAAGAAAAGCTTGTTTGATATGTATAAAACTCATCTTGAAATGATTTCCGCTATGCCTGAGATTGAACTTGATGAAGAGGATACGTCTCAGTATTCCGAACAGACCGAAACGACTGAAGAAGAATTGCCGCAGCCGGATCCGTTTGCAACGTCAAGCTTTTCTGCAAGAACTATAAAGGGAGTATATGAATCAAGGTTTACAGACCTCCAGTTTGGTCAGAATAATTCCCATACGGGTAATACTACAACAACTGAAAAGGAAGAAGTATAAGCGATGGATTATAACAAGACATTAAATCTGCCGAAAACAGATTTTCCCATGAGGGGAAATCTGCCGAAAAGAGAACCTGAAACCCTAAAAAAATGGGAAGATGATAGACTGTATTATAAAATGATAGAAAATAATAAGGGGAAACCGAAGTATATTCTTCATGACGGTCCTCCTTATGCAAACGGTCAGATTCATCTGGGAACAGCTCTTAACAAAACTTTAAAGGATTTTATTATAAAGCAGAAAAATATGAGTGGGTACTGTGCGCCTTATGTTCCCGGTTGGGATACGCACGGTCTTCCTATTGAGCTAAAGGCGATGAAGGATATCGGAGTTGAAAACGGTGCGATCCCTCCGGTTGAACTGAGAAAGCATTGTAAAAACTTTGCTCTTAAGCATGTAAACAGCCAGATGGAACAGTTTAAACGTTTGGGAAGTCTTGGAGATTACGATGATCCGTATCTTACTCTTAAGCCGGAATATGAGGCAAGACAGGTTGAAGTTTTTGGTAAAATGGCAAAGGACGGATATATGTACAAGGGTCTAAAGCCTGTTTATTGGTGTCCTGACTGTAATACTGCCCTTGCCGAAGCTGAAATCGAATATGCAAACGATCCGTGTACATCAATTTATGTTAAATTCAACGTAACCGATGACAAGGGACTGTTTACTGGTATTGGACTGGATTTAAGCAAAATTTATTTTGTGATCTGGACTACTACTACATGGACAATTCCGGGTAACCTAGCAATTTGTCTTGGACCTGAGTATGAATATACCCTTGTTAAAAACGGTGATGAATATTATGTGATGGCGGCTGAGCTTGTAAGGGTTACAATGGAAACTGCCGGAATAGAAGATTATACAACAGTTGGTTCCTTTACAGGCGCTGAACTTGAACATATAAAAACAAAGCATCCGCTTTATGAAAGACTTTCTCCTGTTATCGTGGGAGATCATGTAACACTGGAAAGCGGTACCGGCTGTGTTCATACCGCTCCAGGCTACGGTGTTGAGGACTTTGAAGTGTGCAAGAATTATGATGATATCGGAATTCTTGTATGTGTGGATGCAAAGGGTAAACAGACAGAAGAAGCCGGAGAGTTTGCAGGTCTTGATACTAATGAAGCCAATAAGGCAATAGCTGCAAAGCTTGAAGAAACAGGCGCACTTCTGGCAAGTCAGCATATCACTCACCAGTATCCTCACTGCTGGAGATGTAACAGTCCTATTATCTATCGTGCTACTGAACAGTGGTTCTGCTCGGTAAACGGGTTTAAGGACGAAGCTGTAAAAGCTATTGAAAGCGTAAAGTGGATCCCAGAATGGGGTGAAGACAGAATCAAGGGAATGGTTCGTGACAGAAGCGACTGGTGTATTTCCAGACAGAGAACTTGGGGCGTACCGATTCCTATCATATATTGCAAGGATTGCGGCAAACCGATCGTTACCGATGAAACAATCAAGGCAATTTCTGATTTGTTCCGTAAAGAAGGTGCAGATGCATGGTGGACAAGAGAATTAAGCGAATTTATTCCTGACACTGTAAAATGCGAATGCGGCTGCGGAGAATTCACAAAAGAATATGATATCATGGATGTATGGTTTGACAGCGGTGTGTCTCATACTGCCGTTATGGACGAATACGATTCATTGACATGGCCTGCTGATCTTTATCTTGAGGGTGCTGACCAGTACAGAGGTTGGTTCCAGTCATCATTGCTTACATCAGTAGTTTATAAGGGAACTGCTCCTTATAAAGCAGTCTGCACTCATGGCTGGGTTGTTGACGGTCAGGGTAAAACAATGCACAAATCATTGGGCAACGGTATTGATCCGGCAGAAATTGTAGATCAGTATGGTGCGGATATACTTAGACTCTGGGTGGCTTCATCAGATTATCATTCGGATATCAGAATATCTCCTGAGATTTTAAAACAATTGTCAGATGCATATAAGAAAATCAGAAATACAGCAAGATTTATTCTTGGCAATATTTCAAACGGAGATGGTTTTAATCCTGATAAAGATGCCGTTTCAGACGATGAACTTCTTGAAATTGATAAGTGGGCATTGATGCGTCTTGACAGCCTTATTGACAGGGTTCAGAACGGTTACAATGAATTTGATTTTCATATTGCTTTCCATAGTATTCATAATTTCTGTGTAACTGATATGTCAAACTTCTATCTTGATATTATTAAGGACAGACTGTACTGTGAGGGTGAAAAATCTGTAAAGAGACGTGCTGCACAGACGGCTATGTATCGTATTCTCAGTGGCGTTGCAAGACTGATAGCACCAATTATGTCATTTACAGCTGAAGAAATCTGGAGCTATCTGCCTCATTGTAATAAAGACAATGCTGAGAGCATATTCTTAAATGAAATGCCTGAAAAGTCCGGAATTGAGTTCAGTGATGAATTTATCGGTAAGTGGGAATTTATTTATAATACAAGAGAAACAGTAAATAAGGTTCTTGAAGAAAAGCGTAATGAAAAGGTTATCGGTAAGTCCCTTGAAGCTAATGTTATTATTCACTGCTGTGGTGATATGTATGAAAAGTACAATGCTATAGCTGACCAGCTTGCTGAAATTCTTATTGTTTCCGGAGTTTCTGTAGTTAAGGCTGATAATGAGTCGCCGCAATTTGAAGTTGTCAAGGCAACAGGTGAAAAATGCGAAAGATGCTGGGTATATTCGGAAACTGTCGGCAGATGCAATGAACACCCGACACTTTGTGATAGATGTGCCGGAGTAGTTGAATAAAGAAATAATGACTTGCCGTTCCTCTGAGCGGCAAGTTATATTTTTATTAGAGAGGAAGATGAATATTTTTATATTATTAATAGCGTTTTCTGTTGCTGCTTTACTAACGGGCGCAGATCAGCTTATAAAGTATTGGGCAGTTGAAAATCTTAAAGGACAACCGTCAAAAGAATTTATAAAAATCGGAAATACAAAAATACTGAATCTTACGTATCTTGAAAACGACGGTGCGGTTTTCGGAAGCTTCAGCGGTATGAGATGGGTTCTGCTTGGAATTACTTCTTTATTAATGATATTTTGTATTTACTATTTGATCAAACATAAAAAAGAGTTGCTTACAGTCATTTCCATGACGCTTATTATAAGCGGCGGATTTGGTAATATAATTGATCGTCTGTTCCGTGGCGGACTTGTTGTGGATTATCTTGACGTACAGCTTTTTGACTTCGCAATATTCAATTTTGCAGACTGTTGTGTGGTAGTCGGAGTTGTACTACTGTTGATTCAGATACTGTTTTTTGATAAAAGCACGAGCCAAAAAAACAAAAATGAATCGGTGCAGACAGATGAATAACATTATTCTGACAGTACCGGAAGAAGCAAGCGGTTTAAGACTTGACAAGTGGTTGACTTCTCAGATTGAAGATCTGACCAGAACCGCAGTTCAAAATCTTGTTGAAAGCGGAGGAGTACTGGTCAACGGTAAAACAGTTGCTAAGAATTATAAACAAAAGGCAGGAGATGTTGTTGAAATAAATATTCCCGAACCGGTTGAATTGAATACTGAACCTGAGAATATTCCTCTTGATATTATTTATGAGGATAGCAGTTTGTTGGTAGTCAATAAACCAAAGGGAATGGTAGTGCATCCGGCGCCGGGCAATTACAGCGGAACTCTTGTAAATGCTTTGCTTTATCACTGCGGAGACAGTCTTTCGGGAATTAACGGTGTGATCCGTCCCGGGATCGTCCATAGAATTGATAAAAATACTAGCGGCTTACTGATTGTAGCGAAAACGGATAATGCTCATAAGTTTCTTGCAGAACAGATCAAAGTTCATAGCTTTACCCGTGAATACGAGTGTATAGCCTGCGGCAGATTTAAAGAGACAGAGGGTACGGTGGACGCACCGATCGGAAGAAATCCCAATGACCGTAAAAAAATGTGCGTTACTGATAAAAATTCCAAAAATGCAGTCACGCATTATAAGGTATTGGAGCAGTTTGAAAAATATGCTCATCTTAAATGTATTCTGGAAACGGGAAGAACTCATCAGATAAGGGTGCATTTAGCGTATAAAGGACATTCGGTGTTGGGGGACGATGTCTACGGCAAAGAGTTTAAGGGAATAGACGGACAGTGCCTTCATGCTAAAAAGATTGGATTTATTCATCCGGAGACAGAAAAGTATATGGAATTTGACAGTGAACTGCCGGATTACTTTAAAGAGATTTTAAGAAAGGTCAGGTAATTATGCCCGATTTATCAAATATTTTTTTAATAACAGATATGGACGGAACACTGCTTCCGGAAAATAAAATATTATCAGACAGAGACAAGTCGGCGATAAAACAATTCAGAAAAGATGGTGGAAAATTTACAATTGCAACGGGAAGAACTTTGCAATCAGCTGAGAAATATATTAAAGAACTTGAAATTGAGCTGCCTGTTATTTTATATAACGGCTCGTTGATCTATGATACTCATACTGATGATGTTATGTTTACAGACGAACTGCCGGATTGCTCCAAGGAAATTGCCGCAGAACTCTTTAAATTTATGGAAAATCCCGGGGGAGAGGTTTTAAGACTTGACAATATTTATGTTGTGTGTAATAATGAATATGAAAAAGAGCATACAAGAATTTGTCAGGTTGAACCGGCTTATGCAACTCTTGACAGCGTACCTTCGGGAGGTTGGTTTAAGATTCTTTTTGCTGCCGAACCTTCTCAGATTACAAAGCTTGGAGAATATGTAAAAACCAGAAATTTCTCTGTGGATTTTGTACGCTCTCATGATATTTTTATTGAAATGCTTCCAAAAGGAAGTTCAAAAGGCGCTGCTCTGAAAGAGTACATAAAACTGTTGAATATGGAAAATTATACAGTTATTGCTGCCGGAGATTATAATAACGATATTGAAATGCTTCAATTTGCCGATTTCGGTGCGGCAACGGCTAATGCTCAGCAGGACGTTAAAGACATAGCCGATATAACGCTTAAAAATTCAAGTGATGAAAATGCAATCGCAGAACTTATAGATATGATTTATTCAGGCGATATAAAAAATAAATAGGATTATAATTACACTTATTGATATTATTATTCAGGAGGTAAAAAATGGACGGCACAACTAAGAAATGCCTGCAGGTCAATGCCTGCAAAGTCAGAAAAGGAATAATAGAGGGGGTTTATAATGCAAAGTCCGGACACCCGGGCGGTTCGCTTTCAATAGCAGATCTGCTTACATATCTTTATTTTGAAAAGATGAATGTAAATTCTTCTGATCCTGAGGATCCGGACAGGGACAGATTTGTTCTTTCAAAGGGACACTGTGCTCCGGCACTTTATGCAGTTTTAGCTCTTAAAGGCTATTTTTCGGATAAAGAATTAAAAAGTCTTAGACATATCGGAGCAATGCTTCAGGGACACCCATGTATTCATACAAAGGGTATTGACATGTCAAGCGGTTCTCTGGGACAGGGAATTTCAGCCGCATGCGGTATGGCATTGGCTGGAAAGCTTGACGGTAAATCTTATAAGGTTTATACTGTACTGGGCGACGGTGAAATAGAAGAAGGTCAGGTATGGGAGGCTGCAATGTTTGCGGCACATAAAAATCTTGATAATCTTATAGCAGTTGTTGATAATAACGGTCTTCAGATTGACGGTCCTATTTCAGAAGTTTGTTCTCCTGAACCGATTACAGATAAATTTGCCGCATTCGGCTGGCATGTGATTACAATGGACGCTCATGATTTTGATTCAATAGAAAAGGCTTTTGCTGAGGCTGAAACGATAAGCGGCAAGCCTGTTGCTATTATTCAGAAAAGTATTAAGGGCAAAGGCGTTTCATTTATGGAAAATCAGGTTTCATGGCATGGAAGTGCGCCTAATAAGGAACAGTATGAACAGGCAATGAAAGAGCTTGACGCTCAGTTAAAGGAACTGGAGGATTAATAAATATGTCAGATATAATAAAAAAGGCGACCAGAGAAAGCTACGGCGAAGCATTAACGGAGCTTGCTGAAAAGTATCCGGAGTTAGTGGTTCTTGACGCAGACCTTGCTGCCGCTACAAAGACAAGTATTTTTAAGAAGGCTTATCCCGAAAGATTTTTTGACTGCGGTATTGCAGAGGCTAATATGATGGGGGTAGCGGCAGGACTTGCCGCATGCGGTAAAATTCCTTTTGCAAGTACCTTTGCAATGTTTGCGGCAGGCAGAGCATATGAAATTGTAAGAAATTCAATCGGTTATCCGGGACTTAACGTTAAAATCGGCGCTACTCATGCGGGTATTTCTGTAGGCGAAGACGGCGCTACTCACCAGTGCAATGAAGATATTGCGCTTATGAGAACAATACCGGGTATGACAATTATAAATCCGGCGGACGATGTTGAAGCTAAAGCGGCAGTAGAAGCGGCGATACTTCATAATGGGCCTGTATATCTGCGGTTCGGCAGACTTGCAGCTCCGGTTTTTAATGATAAGGAAACATATAAATTTGAAATGGGAAAAGGTATTACTTTAAGAGAAGGCGATGATATTACTATTATTGCTACAGGTCTTATGGTAAGCGAAGCAGTTGCTGCTTCTGATGAACTTAAAAAAGAAGGAATTAATGCGGGAGTAATTAATATTCATACTATTAAACCGCTTGATAAGGAACTTATATGCCGTGCGGCTGAGGACAGCGGTATTCTTATGACAGTTGAAGAACACAGCGTAATAGGCGGACTTGGTTCGGCTGTTGCAGAAGCTGTAACTGAATGCTATCCTGTACCGGTAATTAAAATCGGAGTGAACGACGAATACGGTCATTCAGGCCCGGCGGCTGATTTGCTGAAGGAATTCGGACTTTGTAAAGATAATATTATTGCTCAGGTTAAAAAAGCACTTAAATAAAATATATGGATACAATTGTTGAGAATAATACAAGGAAATTTTATGCAAGCATAGGAAAAATAATTTTAGGGGTACTTGTTACCGCCATATTAGTTGGTCTGATTTTTTGGTTATTTATTGATATATTATCGGATTTTACGAATTTTATTCCTTTTTTTATTTACAGATTGAAAATACCTATATGCTTTTTTACAGGATTTTTGATAGCTGTTATTGTACAAATTTTAAGGTTTACTATTGTTACTGTTTCAGATGAAAAAGTATGTGTGAAGAGACTTTTAAAAAAATATACATTAGAACTTGAAAAATACTATTTTTATGAAAAAACCGAATATAAGAAGCATAGTATTTCAATGCTTGTGTTTACAAAACATAAAAGGTCTCTTATACTGAAGGATACATCAGGAAAAATTATCAAAATAAGGCTTTACAGCTTTACTTCCGGTAGCTTATATGATCTTATTGATGAAATACATAAGCGTGAAACTGAAGCTATCAGTGATGAGAGAAAAGCAGAGGTTATCCGTGACTCATGGGATAATGAAAGGCGTTTTAATGTATCATCGGAAGATATTATACGCAGCGAATGGAAAAAAGTCGGAATTATAATTGCAGTGTGGGTCAGTTTGGCTGTTTGTCTGACGATTTTGCTTATTTTTACCGATAATGATTCTTATAAAACCTTTGAGCTTATTTTTATGGTTATTGTATCATTAATATGTGTTTTGGAAATTCCCTATGAGTTGATAAGGACTGTAAAAAATGTAAAACGCTGTCCTGAATATGTAGAATTTAAAGGAGAGCATTTTATGGTCGGGGAAGATCATTTTATTGTGTCGGACATTAAAAAGCTTACAATGACTTCTGCCGACCGTAAAAGCAGCTCGATTTATCCTGTTCAGCGCTATATTATAGTAACTTGTACTGAAAAGTATAAATATTGGCTTGGTTCTGAAGCGTCTATGTCTGTTAAGGAATATAAAAGACTATGTGCGTTTATTCGTCAGGCTTTTATAAATTATCCGGATAAGCTGGAATTTAAAGGGAAACGTTCTTGGTTAAATACATAAAATTATTAATAGTAAAATTTGTATGCCGTTAATTGGCATACAATTATATTATGTATTAATATAAAATTTTGAATTGAAGGGAGTAATTTTTATGGGACTGATTAAAGCTGCATTCGGAGCAATAGGAGGAACTCTTGCAGATCAGTGGAAGGAATATATTTACTGTGATTCTCTGCCCAATGATGTACTTGTTGTAAAAGGCAGTAAAAGAACAAGCAAGCGTTCTTCAAATACTAAAGGAAGCGAAAATATTATAACCAACGGAAGCGGTATCGTTGTTTCTGACGGTCAATGTATGATCATAGTAGATCAGGGCAGAATTGTTGAGATCTGCGCTGAACCGGGCGAATATACATACGATATGTCAAGCGAGCCGAGTATTTTTTCAGGCGGTCTGGGAACGGGCATTAAGGAAACATTTAAAACCATAGGAAAAAGATTTGCTTACGGCGGTGATACCGGAAACGATCAGAGAGTTTATTATTTTAATACAAAAGAACTGGTTGACAATAAATTTGGCACGCCGAATCCTGTTCCGTTTCGTGTAGTCGATCAGAATATCGGACTTGATATTGATATTTCAATAAGATGCAACGGCGTTTATTCATATAAAATTGCGGATCCCTTGCTTTTTTATACAAACGTATGCGGAAATGTTAACAGAGCATATACTCGCGAAGATATCGACAGACAGCTTAAATCTGAATTTTTAAGCGCATTGCAGCCTGCTTTTGCAAAAATTTCTTCAATGGGAATCCGTTACAGTGCGCTTCCCGGTCATACCATGGAATTTGCTGAAGCTATGAATGAAGCTCTTTCATCCAAATGGAAGGAGCTCAGAGGACTTTCAATTGTTTCAGTAGCAATCAATTCTGTAAGTGCCTCCAAGGAAGACGAGGATATGATCAAGGATATTCAGAGAACTGCCGTTTACCGCAATCCTAATATGGCGGGAGCAGCTATGGTCGGAGCACAGGCGGACGCTATGAAAAAGGCAGCAGGTAATTCAGCCGGAGCTATGACCGGTTTTATGGGTATGAATATGGCAGCTCAGAGTGGAGGACTTAATGCTCAGAATCTGTTTGCTATGGGACAGCAGCAGAATGCACAGCAGTCTGCGCCGGCTAATGGCTGGACATGTGTATGCGGTGCAGTAAATAAAGGTAAGTTCTGTACTGAATGCGGCAAAACAAAGCCTCAGCCCACTGGCAGCTGGACTTGTACATGCGGTACTTTAAATACCGGTAAATTCTGTATTGAGTGCGGCAAGCCGAAGCCGGCAGACGGCTGGACATGCGCATGCGGTGCAGTAAATAAAGGTAAGTTCTGTACTGAATGCGGCAAACCGAAACCGGCGGAAGCTCCGTTATATAAATGCGACAAGTGCGGCTGGGAACCGGAAGACCCTGCTAATCCGCCTAAATTCTGTCCGGAATGTGCTGACCCGTTTGATGAAAATGATATAAAGTAAGAATTACTGTTTTCAACGAGGTGGAATAATGTCGACTATACTTGAGTATAAATGCCCGTGCTGCGGCGGAGCTGTGAGCTTTGACAGCACTCAGCAGAAAATGGTCTGCCCTTATTGTGACGCTGAATTTGATATTGAAGCGTTGAAAAATTTACAGAATGAGAATGATGATAGTGATAAACAGCCTGAAAGGTATGAATGGGACGTTCAGCCTGGTAATCAATGGGGTGAAGACGAACTTAAAGGAATAAATTTATATACATGCCAATCCTGCGGGGGAGAACTGATTGCAGATGAAAATACAGGCGCTACAAATTGTCCTTACTGCGATAACCCTGTAATATTAAAATCAAGCTTTTCCGGAGATCTGCGTCCTGATTTTGTTATTCCCTTCAAACTTGACAAGAAAGCGGCAAAAGCGGCTATGGAGAATCATCTTAAAGGAAAGCCATTTTTACCTAAAGTTTTTAAGGATCAGAATCACATTGACGAAATTAAGGGCATTTATGTACCTTTCTGGCTCTTTGACTGTGATACATATTCAAAATATACTTTTCGCGGTACTAAAGTGAGACACTGGAGCGACAGCAAATATGACTATACGGAAACTTCACATTTTAACATTTACCGCGAAGGCTGTCTTGCTTTCAGAAATGTACCTGTTGACGGTTCGGAAAAAATGCCTGATGATTTTATGGAATCAATTGAACCTTTTGATTATTCTCAGATGGTTGATTTTGAAACTGCTTATCTTGCAGGGTATCTTGCAGATAAATATGACGTTGACCAAAAAAGCAGTATAGGACGTGCCAACAACAGAATTAAACAGAGTACGGAAGAAGCGTTTAAAAGGACTGTTCATGGATATGCAACGGTGTCGACCACAGGCTCAAATGTGGGATTTTATAAGAGTGCGGCACATTATGCCTTGCTTCCGGTGTGGATTCTTAATACAACATGGAAAAACCAGAAGTTTATGTTTGCAATGAACGGTCAGACGGGTAAATTTGTAGGAGATCTTCCCACAGATAAAGGATTGTTCTGGAAATGGTTTTTGGGGATATTTGCAATTTCCGGAGCTGCAGCGTCACTGCTGACGGTATTATTGACAATAATAAGGTGATTGATATGAAGATATTAAAAAAAGTATTTTTGTCAGGTCTTGCATGTCTGTCTTTAATCGTTCCGTTATCTGCCGGAGCTGAAGGCAAGCTGAATGATGCTGATCTGCCGAGAGTAGTTGATGAAGCGGATTTGCTGTCAGACAGTGAAGAAAAAGAGCTTGCCGGTAAAATTGAAGATTTGACTGATAAATACGATTTTGATATAGTAATAGTTACTGCAGATACTATTAACGGAGAAACGCCTATGGCGTATGCAGACGATTATTATGATTATAACGGTTACGGTGCAGGTGCAGACAATGACGGTATACTTCTGCTTTTGAGTATGGAGGATCGTGATTGGTGGATCTCTACAACCGGATATGGTATTGATGCGTTTACAGATTATGGAATTGATGTTATCGGAGATGAAATTGTACCGGATTTAAGTAACGGTGACTATTATTCTGCGTTTACTGAGTTTATTGATTTGACGGACGATTTTTTGGCGGAGGCTGAAAAAGGTACTCCTTATGATATTGATCATAAATATAAAACCTTTTCTGATTATATTATAGCAGTCGGAATAGGATTATTTATAGGACTGATCATTGCAGTTATTTCTGTTTTGGTTATGAAATCAAAGATGAAAACTGTTGCAATGCAGCATAATGCAAATAATTACGCTGTAAACAATTCATTGAGACTTGATCGTTCCAACGATATTTTTATATATAGAAATGTAACTAAAACCAGAAGACCTGAACCGTCAAGTTCGGGAGGAGGAAGCAGTATTCATACAGGTTCTTCCGGAACGTCACATGGCGGAGGCGGCGGAAAGTTCTGATTAATTTTTGTAAAACGGAGCATATTGCTCCGTTTTTTATTATTATTTGGTTGACTTTAATGTTAAAAAATGATAAAATTATAACAGATATTATTTGTTTTGTTGAAAAAATATGTAAAATGTATATGGAGGGTGAAAATGAGGATGAGAAAAAAAATACTAAGTATCGCTGCGGCTTTATGTATAGCCGGCTGTATGGTCTGCATTCCTGACTATTCAGAAGCGGATGCTGCGTCAGGATATGTTGTAGAAAATCTTGACAGGGGTATTTCTGCGATCAGTACCGGTTCTGGTATGATGGTAAGCTGGCGTTTTCTTGCAGATGATTCTGACAATTCAATATTTAAGCTTTACAGGAATAACGCTCTTATTTATACCAGTAATGCGGGAAATGCAACGTGTTATCTGGATAAGGACGGCAAATCCACTGATACATACAAGGTTGAAACTGTTGAAAGCGGAACGATTGTATCATCAGATACATGTGCAATGCAGTCAGGAAGTAATTATCTTGAAGTCAAGCTTGATGTACCCAAGGCTCAGACTTCAGGAATTACATACAGTCCTAACGACTGTACAGTAGGTGACGTTGACGGAGACGGACAGTATGAATTATTTGTTAAATGGGATCCTTCAAATTCAAAAGATAATTCTCAAAAAGGTAAAACGGATAAGGTTTTTATTGATTGTTATAAAATAGACGGTACTAAACTTTGGCGAATTGATCTTGGAGTCAATATCCGTGCAGGAGCGCATTATACACAAATGCTTGTTGCCGATTATGATCTGGACGGTCTTGCTGAAATGGTATGTAAAACTGCTGATGGTACAGTAGATGGTGTTGGTAATGTAATAGGTGACTCTTCAAAGGATTACAGAAATTCAAACGGCTATATTTTGAGCGGTCCGGAATACTATACTTTATTTGAAGGTTCTACAGGCAAAGCGTTAGATACGGTGGATTACAATCCTGGAAGAGGAACTGTATCAAAATGGGGCGATTCATACGGCAACCGTGTTGATAGATTTTTAGGCGCAGTAGCTTATCTGGACGGTGTGAAGCCAAGCGCCGTTACTGTAAGAGGATATTATACAAGAATGACAGCATGCGCTTATGACGTTGTTAACAAAAAGCTTGTACAGAAATGGTATTTTGACACCGGAAATGATAAAACTAAGCCAGGTTACGGAGATGGCAACCATAACTGTATGCCGGCAGATGTAGACAATGACGGTAAGCAGGAAATTGTTTTAGGTGCAACTTGTCTTGATGATGACGGCAGCGTTTTATGGTGTCTTAATACCGGTCACGGAGACGCAATGCATTTAGGCGATCTTCTTCCGGATAGAAAAGGCTTGGAACTATGGATATGCCATGAGGATAAGCCTTATGGAGTTTCTCTTGTCGACGCTTCAAACGGTAAAACCATTTTCCATAAAGATGGAGATGCCGATACAGGAAGATGCTGTGCAGCTAATGTATGGGCAGGAAATGACGGAGCAGAATTCTGGGGACTCGGAAACGATGTATTTGACGGATCAGGAAATACACTTTCATGCAGAAGACCGGCTGTAAATTTTCTCAGCTATTGGGACGGTGATCTTGAACGTGAAATTTTAGACGGATATACTGATAAACCGGCTACAATTTCTAAAATGAAAAACGACGGAACACTTACCACCATTCTTTCTACAGACGGCGCTTATACATGTAATACAACTAAGGGAACTCCGTGTCTATCAGCCGATATTTTCGGAGATTGGCGTGAAGAACTTATTGTAAGAGCAAGCGACAGCAAATCCTTAAGAATTTACTGTACGCCATATGAAACAGATTACCGTATAACGACTCTTATGCATGATCCTCAATATAGAAATCAGGTCGCAGGTCAAAATATATCCTATAATCAGCCGCCTCATACAAGCTTTTATCTTGCTTCAAATTATAAACTGCCTGAAAGACCGAATGTATCTGTACTGGACGATGGAATTGTTATTCCTCCTTCTCCTGTATTTACTCCGGCAGTACTTACAGAGGGTGCGGTATACATGATTCAGAATGAAAACAGCGGCTTGTATATGGAGGTAAAGGACGCAAATGCTGAAAATACCGCAAATGTTCAGCAATGGGGAGCAGAAAGTTCGGCAGCGCATAATACATGGCGAGTATTATCAGCAGGAAATGGTTATTATTACCTTTATTCTCAGCTTGGCGATAAAGTAACTTATTTATTGGATATTGATATGGGAAAATCTGATAATGGCACAAATATTCAGATATACACCGATACAAAGGCTGACGCCCAGCAATTTAAATTTGTAAGGAATGATGACGGTACATATTATATTTTGACAAAGTCTTCCGGAGATAAAAGCTGTGTTGCCGTTTCATCAGCTTCAACTTCCAGCGGAGCCAATATTATTCAGTGGGAATACAAAGCGGGAGATAAGTCTCAGAAATGGATACTTACTCAGGTTGAGGATACAGGCTGTATAATGGATACAAACAGTATTTATATGTTTAAAAACTTAAACAGCGGTTTGTATATGGAAGCGGAAGGAGGCAAGGCTTCTGATAATACTAACGTTCAGCAGTGGGGCGCCGACGGTATAAGCGCACACAATTCATGGACTCTTAAAAGCTTCGGCGGCGGTTATTATTACGTTATATCTCAATTGGCAGACGGAAAAACGTATTATCTAAATATTTCAGGAGGAACGAAAGAAAACGGCGGGAACGCTGAAATACTTACAAACAATAAAACAAGCTCCCATTTGTTTAAATTTGTAAAGAATCCGGACGGCTCTTACTATATACTGACAAGAGCTTCAAAGGATGCCGGCGCCCTGGAAACAGCAGGCGGTTCTAAAGGAAGCGGAGCTAATGTTCAGCAATGGGAAGTAAACGGAGAATCATGTCAGAAGTGGATTGTTGAAGCGTCTGAACCTGTTTATGAAAAGGGCGATATTAATATTAATAAAAAAGTAGATGTATCTGATATTGTCATTATGAATAAATATCTTGTTAAGCTGGAAAAATTCAGTGAACAGCAGTTTTTTCTGGCAGATATTAATGATGACGGAAAGGTAAACGTATTTGATTATATTTTAATAAGAAGAAAAGTAATGTGAAAATTGGAGCAGTCAAATTAAAAAATTTGACTGCTTTTTTGTTATCTTTAAAGAATTGTGATAATTTGATGAAATTGATTGACATATTTCGCTTTTTATGTTACAATATTATTATATTAGTGTTAATGCTTCTTTACTGAAGCATTATTATTTATTTTTTGGTTGGCACTCATATCAAAAGAGTGCTAATTTAATATATTCAACTTAAAGGAGGCATATATATGGGTTATATGGATAAGATTTCCAATTATACTAAAAAGCGAGAGAATTTGTGCATAGAAAACGACAGTATAAGCAAGGATCTTTTTCGTGAATACGGTGTAAATATGGGACTGAGGGATATAAACGGCAATGGGGTTTTAACCGGACTTACAAATATTTCAGAAGTCAGTGCGTTTAAAATAATTGACGGAAAGAAGGTCCCCAGCGATGGTCAGCTTCTTTATCGGGGATATGATGTAAAAGATTTGGTACAGGGAAGCAAGGGAGAAAAGTTTATATTTGAAGAAGCTGCTTACTTATTGCTTTTCGGTAAGCTTCCGTCCAATGATGAATTAAAACAATTTCTTGATATAATTGCAGAATGTATGGAACTGCCGACTAATTTTACCAGGGACGTTATTATGAAAGCGCCTAGCTATGATATTATGAATTCTATGACACGAAGTGTCCTTACGCTGGCTTCTTATGATAAACAGGCTGAAAATCTGGAAATCAGCAATGTGTTAAGACAGAGCATTCAATTGATCAGTGTTTTTCCAATGCTGGCTGTATACGCGTATCATGCTTATAATCATTATGAAAAAAATGAAAGTATGTATATACACAGACCGGAAGCAAATCTTTCAGCATCTGAGAATTTTCTTCGTATGCTGCGTCCTGATATGAAATATACAAAGCTTGAAGCGCAGGTGCTTGACGTTGCTCTTCTGCTTCATATGGAACATGGAGGCGGAAATAATTCTACATTTACTACCAGAGTGGTAACTTCATCGGGTTCGGACACTTATTCTGCAATAGCGGCGGCGCTTTCTTCTTTGAAGGGGCATAAGCACGGTGGTGCAAATATAATGGTTATGAGAATGATGGACGATATCCGCAATCATGTGTCTGATTATGAAGATGAAGAAGAAATCAGCGCATATCTGGCAAAAATACTTCATAAGGAAGCATTTGACCGGAAAGGCTTGATTTACGGTATGGGACATGCTGTATATTCACTGTCAGATCCCCGAGAGGTCATATTTAAGACGTTTGTAGAAAAGCTTGCCAAGGCAAAGGGAAGAGATAAGGATATGGCGCTTTACAACAATATTGAAAAAATTGCTCCGAAGCTTATTGCTCAGGAGCGTCAGATATTCAAAGGTGTTAGTCCCAATGTAGATTTTTACAGTGGATTTGTTTATAATATGCTTGATATTCCGGTAGAATTATATACTCCGTTGTTTGCAATTGCAAGAATTGCAGGTTGGAGCGCTCATAGAATTGAAGAGTTGGTATCAGTTAATAAAATTATCAGACCGTCATATAAAAGCTTAGTAAAAAAGCAGGATTATGTCGGAAGAGACGACAGATAGCTTGCTGTTTATATAAAAAATATGTATGTTTATATGCTTAGATGTGCAGATAATTCGTTATATACAGGTATTGCTGCTGATATAGTCAAAAGAATAAAACAGCATCTGGGAGTTTTGGCAGGCGGCGCAAAATATACGCACAGTCATCGTGTTATATATATTGAGGCGGTATGGAAGTTTGATTCGGATAAAATTGCAAGAAAACTTGAGTATAGACTTAAACGGCTGAGTCATATTCAGAAAGAGATTCTTTTACAAAATCCTGATGATATTTCTTTAGTATGTTCTGAAATTTTATTTGATTTACAAATAAAATGCTGTGATACCGGAGAGTATAATAAATATTTTAATTTTTCCAAAGAATTTATGAACATAAAAACAAAATATAAGTGACTATATCAGAAGTATCGCCTGAGAATTTTGATTCTCAGGCGATTTTTATGCATATACATTAGTTAAAATTAAATGACGATTTTTTATTTATAATTTATTATTATAGATTTGATTTAAAAAATTCTTCCATTGCCGAAGCCGCTGATTCTTCATCTTCGCCGGAAACAGTTACAGTAATAGTGTCCCCGCACTTTACTCCAAGTCCCATAAGCGCCATAAGTTTTAATGCATTTACTGATTTTCCGTCTTTTGCAATTGTAATTTCACTATTGAAATTTTTAGCGGTTTTAACAAGAAGACCGGCGGGTCTGGCATGGATTCCTAAATCATCTTTAATTGTATAAGTAAATGTTTTCATGGAAGCTCCTTTCAATATTAGAACATTATAATAAAATTATTCTATCCGATTTTTATGTAAATATTATTTGTTAAATATGAAAACATTTATGCATTGAACTATATAAACCAAGAACAAGAATAGTACTGGATTCAGGCATTGGAGTATCTGCTGAAATATCCGGACACAGCTTTCCGTTTGTGCGGATAGCAAGAATATTTATATTGTATCTGCGGCGTATATCTATTTGACCTACTGTTTTTCCGATCCAGCTTTTGGGAACTGACACTTCAAAAATTGCATAATCCCCGTCGATTTCAACATAGTCAAAGACATGATCTGAGGAATATCTGATCGCCGTCCATGAAGCAAGCTGCTTTTCGGGATAGACTATTTCGTCTGCACCGTTTCTGAGAAGAAATTTTGCATGTACATCTCTTGCCGCTCTGGATACGACCTTTTGTGCTCCAAGTTCTTTAAGGAGCAATGTAGTTTCCAATGAACTCTGGAAATTATCCCCGATGGCTACAATACATACGTCAAAATTTCCTACGCCTACTGTACTGAGAAAATCCTTTTTTGTTGCGTCTCCTATCTGTGCGCTTGTGACGTAAGAAAGAGCGGCTTCAACCCTGTTTTCATTTTTGTCAATAGCCATAACCTGATGGTCAAGTTCATTTAATTTTTGTGCTATATGACGTCCGAATCTACCCAGACCAATAAGTAAAATTGTTTTCATTTGTATTTATCCTTTCTGTCTTATCCGACATTTATCTTTTCAAGCGGAAGCTTTGCCACACTGTTACTCTTAGAGAACAAGGCTGCAAATATAAACGTAAGACCTCCGACTCTTCCTACAAACATTAATATCATAAGTATTATATGAGATGCATTTCCAAGCTCCGGTGTAATTCCTTTTGATAATCCTACTGTTCCTATTGCCGAAGCCGTTTCAAATAAACAATCAAGTACAGGCAGATTTTCAATGTTGCTGATTATGATACCGCCGGTCAGGAAAAGTGAAAGATACATCATGAGAATTGCAGTTGATTTTTTTATTGCATCATCCGGAATGCGTCTGCCGAAAAATCTTGTATCTTCCCGACGCTTGAATACTGATATTGCAGATGAAATAAGAACAGCCAAAGTAGTTGTTTTCATACCTCCGGCTGTTGAACCCGGCGAACCGCCTGTAAGCATAAGGACAAGCATAATAACAAGAGATCCCTGTTTCATTATGTTAAAATTTACTGTGTTGAATCCGGCGGTTCTGGGTGTGACAGCTTGAAACAATGAATAGAATATGCGTTTTGAAAGCGAAATATTCCATCGGTCGGAAGAAAATTCAAAGAAGAAGAAATAAACAGCAGGGATTAAAATAAGAAGTCCTGAAGTTACTAGTATTACTTTAGTCTGCATACGATATTTTTTTATATGAAATTTATTGCATTTTATATCATCAAGCGTCATAAATCCTATACCGCCGATTATTATAAGAAGCATGATCACAATATTAATTAAAGGGTGACCTGAATAGGAAGTTAGTGAGGAATATTGTTCTTTTACACCCATTAAATCAAATCCGGCGTTACAGAATGCAGAAACAGAGTGAAAAACGGAATACCACAATCCTTTAAAAAATCCAAAATCTTTGCAGAAAACAGGAGCCATAATGACGCATCCGACAAATTCAATAAAAAATGTTATTTTTATTATGAAACCCGTTAGTTTTACAATACCTCCAACCTGAGGTGCAGAAAGGGCTTCCTGCATTGTACTTCTTTGTTTTAAATTTATTTTTTTCCCTGAGAAAAGTGCAATGGATGTAGCAGCCGAAACAACTCCTAATCCTCCTATTTGAATAAGAATCAGTATTACTGCCTGACCAAAGCCTGACCAGTATGTAGCGGTATCGTGAACGATTAGTCCGGTAACGCAGACTGCCGAAACGGAAGTGAACAGCGTATCCATAAATGGTGCCGATACATTTTCCGCTGTTGAAAACGGAAGCATCAAAATAAGACTTCCGGCAAGAATTACTCCAGCAAAACCCAAAATAATCATTTGAAATGTAGATAATTTTTTAAAAAACATTTTCATATAATTTCACCAACTCATAAAATATATAAAAGTTTATATTTACTGAGATATGATCCACTCAGTTCAGCTTTAGATATTATAGCATTAAACTTAAAAAAAGTAAATGCCGACGTGAAAATTTTAAGTAAAAAATAAAAAAAACTTGACTAAATTACCTATATATGTTATACTATATTAGTAAGCAGACGCTAACTCGGAAAAGGAGGTAAAAAATGAGCATAGTAGTAGTAGGCGGAAATGACCGAATGGCTACAAGATATAAAGATATATGTAAATCATTTAAATGTAAAGCCAAGGTTTTTACACAAATGCCGGCAGATTTTGAAAACAAACTGGGAACTCCTGATCTTATGGTGGTTTTTACTAATACCTGTTCTCATAAAATGGTTCAAAGAGTGAATCAAAGATCAGCAAAATATGATATCCCGGTGGCAAGAATACATAGCGCCAGCGTGAGTGCTTTGAAAAATGTACTTAATCAATATTGTATATGAATAAAATTGTCATTAGGTTAGTCTAGTCTAACCTAATGACGGCAAGTATTGCCGTTTTTTCTTGAGTAATTATGTTAAAAAGCAAAAACTTCCGTTAAAAATCTAAACGGAAGTTTTTGCTTTAATTAAATTAGTATGGATTTTTTTCGTACATTTTCCGCAGGGATGACAGCGCCTTTTTTTCAATTCTTGAAACATACGAACGGGAAATATTAAGTTTTTGTGCTACTTCTCTTTGAGTAAGAGCATTACAGCCGTATAATCCGTATCGATGCTTTATAATTTCAAATTCCCTATCATCAAGAGTATTTTCAAGAAAGCCGTATAATTGTCCGGATCTGATTGATAAATCTACCTGCTCAACAATGTCTTTTCCGTCACCCATTATATCCATTAATGTTAGAGCATTTCCATCTTTGTCAGTGTCGATCGGATCGTCGATATATATGTCTCCTAAAGTTTTTTTCTGGGAACGAAAGTGCATTAATATTTCATTTTCAATACATCTGCTTGCGTATGTAGCGAATCTGTTACCTTTAAGATAATCAAAAGTTGAAACAGCTTTAATTAATCCTATCGTACCGATAGAAATTAATTCGTCCTGATCTTTTAAATTTGAATAATATTTTTTTATAATATGCGCCACAAGTCTTAAGTTGTGCTCTATAAGTTTGTTTCTGGCAGATTCATCGCCTTCCTGCATTTTTTTGAAACACTCTTCTTCTTCCTGTTTTGACAATGGTTTCGGAAAAACATTTTTGCTGTCAATATGCAGTGCAAAGAAAAAAAGACTGTTTAAAACACTTCCTACAATATTAAGTATCAAATTAATCGCCTCCTTTTAAAAATTATGTTTTTCAGCTTGTTTATTATAATTTGTCTGCGGATAATATTTATTGTATGATAAAGCATAAATAGTGTTCTTGAAAAAAATGTAATAATATGATAGAATTAAAATAGTATTTTACAAATTTGAATGAACAGCCAAAAAGGGAGACTTTATGAACGGAAAATTTTACGGAGTAAGCGTTGGTCCGGGAGATCCGGAGCTGATAACTGTTAAAGCTGTAAATACTATAAAAAAGTGCAGTATTATAATTGTTCCGCAGACTAAAAATGAAAACATGCTTGCACTTTCAATTGCACAGAAGTCCGTTGACATGACGGACAAGCTTATTGTTCCCATCAGATTTCTTATGTCTCATGATATTGAGAAAACACAGGAGAATCATAAAAGATCCGCTGAGACAATCATGGAGTATTTGCGTCAGGGGCATGATGTGGCAATGCTGAATATCGGTGATATTTCTATTTATTCCACATGCTCTTACATTTTGAATATTATTGAAAAAAACGGATTTGAAACGGAGGTTTGCGCCGGAGTTCCCAGCTTTTGCGCTGCGGCTGCGAGACTGAAAAAACCTCTTGTTTCTCGTAAAGAAGTACTTGTAGTTGCTCCGGGTTATACTGATGAACTTGAAAATTTAATATCGGTAAAGGGTACTAAGGTTATAATGAAAAGCGGAAAGCATATGAATAGAGTAAAAAAACTGGTTGAAAAATACGGAATGTCAGACAATACGATAATTGTGGAATCCTGCGGATTGGAAAATGAAAGAATACATTACGGTATAGATGAAACTGAAAACGGATACTTTTCACTTATGATTATTAAAACCTCTGAGGAAAATGATAATGTTTGAAGAATATATTTACTGCGGTACTAAAAAACTGAGATGCGGATATACGACAGGCTCTTGTGCTGCCGCTGCTGCCAAGGCGTCTGCACAAATGCTTCTTACAGGAATGACAATTGACAAAGTAAGTCTTATGACTCCAAAGGGTATACTGCTTGAGCTTAATATTAAAAATTCTGAAATAGAAACGGATTATGCAGAATGTGCAATAAAAAAGGACAGCGGCGACGATCCTGATGTTACAAACGGAATACTTGTGTATGCAAGAGTTGAAAAAATTCCTTCCGGAATAATTATTGACGGCGGAAAAGGAGTAGGGAGAATTACTAAAAGCGGACTTGACAGAAAAATCGGCGAAGCGGCAATAAATACAGTACCCAGAAGAATGATTGAGAATGCTGTTATAGAAATTGCTGAAAAATATGGTTATGACGGCGGTTTCAGGATAATTATATCTGTACCGGAAGGTGAAATGATCGCTGCAAAAACTTATAATCCCAGGCTGGGAATTGAAGGGGGCATTTCAATAATCGGTACAAGCGGAATAGTTGAACCTATGAGTAACAAAGCTGTTATTGAAACGATTCGTACTGAAGAAAGTATGTTAAAGGCTCAGGGCAGAAAAAATCTTTTGATCACGATTGGAAATTACAGCGGAACTTTCCTGAAAGAGTATTTGCCGGAGCTTGATAAAACAGTAAAATGCAGTAATTTTATAGGTGAGGCTATAGACTTTGCAGTGGAATTCGGCTTTAAAAGAGTTCTTATTGCAGGACATGCCGGTAAGCTTGTAAAGCTTGGAGCAGGTATAATGAATACTCATTCTTCAAATGCGGACGGAAGAATGGAGGTATTGATCACATGCGGACTTTTAGCCGGTGCAGATACTGAAACGCTGAAAAAAATTTATGAATGTATAACGGTAGACGACGCTTTAGGAATTTTGCAATCGGCAGGATTACTTGAAAAGACAATTGAATTTTTAATGGGTAAGATACAGTTTTATCTTGATGCAAAGGTGAAAAATACGTTAGAAATTGGTGCATTAATGTTTTCAAATAAGTATGGAGTACTTGGAAAAACATCAAGCGCTGATAGTATTATCAAATGGATGGCGGAGGAATATAATGGTTAATTTTGTAGGAGCAGGCTGCGGAAGTCCGGATTTGATTACATTAAGAGGACATAGATTGATTTCGGAAGCAGACGTTATAATTTATGCCGGTTCACTTGTTAATCCTGAACTTCTTGACTTCGCCCGAAAGGACTGCGAAATTTATAACAGCGCTTATATGAATTTGGACGAAGTAATTGAAGTTATGAAAAATGCGGAAAGGGACGGAAAAATGACTGTAAGGCTTCATACTGGAGATCCCAGCGTTTACGGAGCGATACGGGAGCAGATGGACAGACTGAAAGTTCTTGAAATACCATATGAAATTTGTCCCGGGGTAAGTTCATTTTGCGGAGCCGCAGCGGCGCTTAAAGCTGAATATACTCTACCTGATGTGTCCCAGACTGTAATCATTACACGAATGGCAGGAAGAACTCCCGTACCACCGAAGGAGGATATTTCAGAACTTGCAAAGCATGGAGCGACAATGGTTGTTTTTTTAAGTACCGGTATGCTGGCGGAGCTTTCCCAAAAGCTTATTTTCGGAGGATACAGCGAAGAAACTCCGGCGGCTATCGTTTATAAGGCAAGTTGGGAGGATGAAAAGGTATGCCGATGTACTGTAAAAACTCTTGCGGAAACAGCCGAGAAGAATAACATAAAAAAGACAGCGCTTATTACAGTAGGGGAATTTCTGGGAGATGATTATTCTCTTTCAAAGCTTTATGATTCAGAGTTTGAAACGGAATTCAGAAAGGTAAAGAAATGACGGCGGCAATAATATCTGTGACTGAAAAGGGTACAATGCAATCGGAGTTACTATATAAAAAAATTGAAGCAAAAGGTTTTAAATGCAAAAGATTCTGCTACAGCAAATATGCATCTGTCGGTGCTGAAAGCTATGAAAACATATCAATACTTGTGAAAAGAATTTTCAGTGAATATGATATATTGATTTTTATATGCGCATGCGGTATTGCAGTACGGACGATTTCGCCTTTTATAAAATCAAAAATTTCCGATCCGGCGGTAATTGTTATGGACGAACAGTTTAAATATGTAATTCCCATATTGTCAGGACATTTGGGAGGAGCTAACAGGATTTCGCAGATAATTTCAAATGAAACAGGAGCAAAAGCGGTTATTACTACTGCTACCGATACAGGAGGAAAATTTTCAGTTGACAGTTTTGCTAAGGCAAATAGTCTTTATATTTCCGATATGAAGATTGCCAAAGCTGTTTCGGCGGCAGTTTTGCAGAATAAAAAAATTGGATTTGCAAGCGATTACAGTACGGTGAACATTCCTGACGAATTATGTACAGATTTAAATTGTGAAATCGGTATATGCATTTCTGATGATAAGGAAAAAAAGCCTTTTAATAGCACTTTGAATCTCATACCTCAAAATATTGTTCTGGGAATCGGCTGTAAAAGGGGCAGGACATCTGAGGAAATTGAAAGCTTTTTATTGAATTTTCTTGAAAAAAATCAAATTCCTTTGTATAAAGTCGGTCGTATTGCAACTATTGATTTAAAAGCAGATGAAAAGGGTATACTGGATTTTTGCAAAAAGTACAGACTGGAATTATCTGTTTATTCTGCACATGAACTGATGAATGCTGAGGGAAATTTTACAGGTTCTGATTTTGTAAAAAATATAACCGGAGTTGATAATGTGTGTGAACGCAGTGCCGTACTATGCAGTAAAGGAAGAATAATTGTTCCGAAAACTGCTGAAAACGGAATTACATGCAGTGCGGCTCAAACGGACATTACTATAGACTTTGCAAAGGAGACATTATGAAGTTATATATTGTTGGTTTCGGACCCGGAAATTACGACAGTATGACAATGGAAGCATGCAGCGTCATCGAACGATGCGGTCTTGTTGTAGGATACACAACTTATACGGATATTATAAAGAAATATTTTCCACATAAAGAATTTTATTCAACTCCTATGAAAAAGGAAACGGACCGTGTCAAATATGCATTGGAAAGGGCGTCGAAGGGTACTGAAACGGCTTTAATATGCAGCGGCGATAGTGGAGTTTACGGTATGGCAGGGCTTGCATTAGAACTTTCGGCAGATTATCCGAATGCAGAAATTACAATTGTTCCGGGTATTACTGCGGCATTAAGCGGCGGGGCTGTTCTTGGGGCGCCTCTTACTCATGATTTTGCTGTTATAAGTCTTTCGGATCTTTTGACGCCGTGGAAAAAAATAAAAAAACGTCTTGAATGTGCTGCTGCTGCTGATTTTGTTATTTGTATATATAATCCCTCGTCAAAAAAACGCAGTGATTATTTGCAGAAAGCATGCGATATAATGTTAAAATTTAAATCATGTGAAACTATATGCGGTTATGTAAAAAATATCGGCAGAAACGGGCAGAAAAGTGGTATTCTTACCCTTTTGCAGCTTAGGGATTTTCATGCTGATATGTTTACCACTGTGTTTGTGGGCAACAGCGATACAAAGGTTATAAACAATAAAATGGTTACTCCCAGAGGTTATAAAAATGTTTAGAATACTTATTTTCGGCGGAACGACTGAGGGCAGGGAGCTTGCGGATTTTTGTCATAGTAATCGTATACCTGCGGCGGTATGCGTAACGACCGGATTAGGAAAAGAACTTCTTTCGTCTTTCAATACGCTGAAAATTATTACAGGCAAGAAGGATTACAGTCAGATAGTAAATATGCTTGAAAAAGAAAAATATTCAGCAGTGCTAGATGCTACGCACCCTTTTGCAGAAAAAGCTACCGAAAATATAAAAAAAGCGTGTAAAGATACCGATACACAGTTTTTTCGTGTAATTAGGGACAGTGAGAAAATTGATTATAATGATGTAAAGTATTTTGATAGTATCGGCAGTGCGGCAGAGTATGCAGAAAAAGAGTCGGGTAACATTCTTATAACGACCGGAAGTAAAAATCTTGCAGAATATACAGGAATCAGAAATTTTTCTGAAAGGCTCGTTGTAAGAGTACTGCCAGACAGCCGGATTATTAACAGCTGTATTGAAATGGGATTTAAAAAAGAAAATATAATCAGCGAGATAGGACCATTTACAGTTGAACAAAATTGCAGTCATATCAGGCGGAATAATATCCGTATTGTTATAACTAAAGAAAGCGGTAAAAACGGAGGATTTTCTGATAAAATTACGGCTGCGCAATTATGCGGCTGCAAAGCGCTGATTATCAGGAAACCTATTGAATATGGTTACTCCGCAGAAGAAATCAAAAAAATTTTAATGAGGGTAAAAGATGAACAGTAAGAAGGTTATAGTTGTAGGTATTGGTATGAACGGCAGTGAAACCCTGACTGAGTATGCAAAAAAAATTATTGAATCAGCTGATATTCTTATCGGAGCAGAAAGAATACTTAAATGCTTTGAATATCTGAAAAAACCTGTACTGTCAACATATAACAGCAGTAATATCTCAAAATTTCTGCATACTGAAAATTTTGAGACTGCTGCGGTACTTATGTCTGGAGACTGCGGATTTTTCAGCGGTACAGCAAGGCTTTTACCTGAAATTTCTGATATGGATTATGAGATTGTCTGCGGAATTTCTTCAGTTGTTTATTTTTGTTCAAAAATCGGTATAAGCTGGCAGAATATGAAATTTGTAAGCCTGCACGGAATGGATTCAAATATAGTTCGTCATGCGGCTGAAAATGAGAAAACTTTTTTTCTTCTCGGAGGCAAAATTACAGCGGCACAGGCTTGCAGACGCCTATGCGAATATTCCATGAATAGTGCGGAAGTTTATATCGGTGAAAATCTGGGATATGAAAATGAGAGGATACTTTGCGGTACTGCCGAGGATTTTACTGAAACAGAAACCGCATTGCTGTCTGTGATGACGGTAGTAAATTCAGACTGTGAAACGTTAAAGCGGTCGGGAATACCGGATCGTGAGTTCGTCAGAGGAAATGTGCCTATGACTAAATCTGAAGTACGCAGTGTTATTATATCAAAGTTGGGTATATCAAATGATTCGGTTTGTTGGGATATTGGAAGCGGCACAGGCTCCGTATCTGTTGAAATGGCTTTGCAGTGCGGCAGCGGAAGAGTGTACGCGGTTGAAAGGAATCCCGAAGCCATGAGTCTGACGGATAAAAACAAGCATATTTTTAAATGCGACAATATAGAAATTATCAGCGGAAACGCCATGGATAATATAGAAAAGCTTCCTGTTCCGGATCGTGTTTTTATCGGCGGCAGCGGTGGAGAATTACAACAGATTATCAAAATGGTATTTAAAAAAAATAGAAAAGCTGTGATAGTTGTTACCGCTGTTTCGTTGGAAACATTGAATAAGTCGCTGGAAGGATTTCGTATATGCGGCGCTGAAACAGAAATTGTACAAGTATCGATTACAAGAACAAAGTCTGTGAGCGAATATACAATGCTGTGCGGTGAAAATCCGGTATTTATAATAAAGGGGACAATTTTATGAACAGAATTATGATTGCCGGTACTCACAGCGGCTGCGGAAAAACCACCGTTACATGCGGACTGTTAAAAGTACTTAAAGAAACTGGATATAAAGTGTCGGCGTTCAAATGCGGTCCTGATTATATTGATCCTATGTTTCATAGTAAGATTATCAAAGTAAAATCAAGAAATCTTGACGGTTTTTTTACCGATAAAAATACTATGAATTATCTTTTGGACGTTAACAGCCATGATTCGGATATTACAGTTATTGAAGGCGTCATGGGATTTTATGACGGTTACGGCGGAAAAGCGTCGGCTTATGACGTTTCAAATGATACCGGTACGCCAGTTATAATTGTTATTGATTGTTCTGGAATGAGTGGTTCTGTTGGAGCGGTAATAAACGGATATCTTAATTATAAAAAACCGAATAACGTTGTCGGTTTTATTTTTAACCGAATGCCGATTTCACTAGAAGATGATATTAAAAAGCTTTGCAGTCAAATGGGAACGGAATATTTTGGATATATACCTAAAAATAATGATTTTCATATAGGAAGCCGTCATCTGGGGCTTATAACTGCCGATGAAATTAAAAATCTTAATGAGAAACTAAAGATGCTTTCGGATCAGATAAATAAAACAGTACTGATAGATAAAATAATTGAAATTGCCGGAAAAGCAGAAATAGTAAACTATGAGATTCCTAAAATTCCAAAATTAAATGACGGCAAAAATGCAAGGATTGCTGTTGCTTATGACAGAGCATTCTGTTTTTATTATGAGGATAATTTAGACTTACTTAGAAAAATGGGAGGGGAAATAATTTTCTTTTCTCCTCTTGAAGATAGTAAGCTTCCGGATAATATTGACGGACTGATACTCGGCGGCGGATATCCGGAATTGTATGCAGAGAAGCTTTCTGAAAATAAGGAAATGCTTGAAAGCGTCAGATCCGCAGCAAACAGCAAAATACCAATTATAGCCGAATGCGGAGGATATATGTATCTTCATAAATCAGTAAAATTTCAAAATGGAAAAGAGTATAGAATGGCAGGAATAATAGACGGCATTGCTTTTGAAACCTCAAAATTACAGAGATTCGGTTATACAGAACTGACAGCAGATCGTGACAATCTGCTTTGTAAAAAGGGAGAAATTGTCAGGTCTCATGAATTTCATTACTGGGACAGCAGCTTCTGCGGAGACTGTTTTACTGCAAGGAAATTAAATGGAAAGCAATGGAAGTGCGGTTACAGTACGGAAAATATAATTGCCGGATTCCCTCATTTTTATTTTTACAATAAACCTTCAATGGCGGAATCATTTCTGAAAAAATGTTTAGACTATAGGAGTAAATATGGAAAGACTGTGTAAAATCTCTGAACCTGATCATATGGCAATGGAATTATCAGAATGTAAATGGAACAGTGTTGCAAAACCGCTTAAAAGTCTGGGATTGCTTGAAAAAGCGGTAACTAAAATTGCAGGAATTACAGGTAATGCAGAAGTTAAAATAGATAAACGCTGTACGGTGGTAATGTGCGCAGATAACGGCGTAGTTGCCGAGGGTGTTACCCAATCGGACAGTTCAGTTACAGCGTTAGTTGCTGAAAGCATTGCAAACGGCAGGGCGAATATAAATCTTGTTTCAAAGTCCTATAATATAGATGTTATCGCTGTAGATATGGGTATGATAACAGATGTTGATGATGAAAGAATTATAATAAAGAAAACTGCATACGGTACAAAAAATATATATTATGGAAACGCTATGACCTTAAATCAGGCGGAGCAGGCAATTACAGCCGGAATGGATATAGTAAGAGAGCTTAAAGCAAAAGGCTATGATATATTAATCACCGGAGAAATGGGTATTGGAAACACAACCACGTCTTCTGCGCTGGCTTCCGTTATTCTGGACCAACCTGTAAGAAACGTTACAGGTTGCGGCGCCGGACTGGACAAGGAAAGACTAAAGCATAAAATTAATGTCATTGAACATGCGATAGCGGTGAACGATCCTGATAAAACTAAACCTATCGAGCTTATTTCAAAAATCGGCGGATTTGATATCGCCGGTATGACCGGATTGTTTGTAGGCGGAGCAGTTTACAGAATCCCTGTAGTTATAGACGGTTTTATTTCCGCTGTTGCTGCAAAGCTTGCATGCATGATCGTTCCTGAAACTGTAAATTTTATGCTTTGTTCACATGTTTCAAAAGAACCTGCCGGAAGAAAAATGCTTGAATCTATGGGACTTAAGGCTATGATAGACGGTGAACTGTGTCTTGGCGAGGGGACGGGGGGAGCGATGCTGATTCCCTTGCTGGATGGAGCTTTATCTGTTTATCATTCTGCACACAGGTTCGATGAATTACAGATGGATCAGTATGAGGATTATACAAAATGCTGACGGTCGTAACAGGAGGCAGCGGAAGCGGTAAATCAGAACTTGCTGAAAATATTGCAGTTAAATTTACCGGAAAAAAATATTACATTGCGGCAATGCAGCCCTTTGGTGAAGAAGCGCTGAAAAGAATTGAACGGCATCGTAAAATGAGAGCGGAAAAAGGTTTTGAAACTATTGAAAAATATACGGATATAGATGAACTTACTTTTACTCGGAAAGATTTAGTTTTGCTGGAATGTGTGTCAAATTTATGCGCTAATGAAATGTTTTCGGGCAGGATGGATAAAAACATTGCTGCTGATAAAATAATTTCAGGTATTAAAAAAATAAATAAAGTGGTTTCTCAGCTGATAGTAGTTACCAATGAGATATTCTCAGATGGTATTTTGTATGAAAAGGAAACTATTGAATACATGAAAGCATTAGGAGAAATTAACCGAAGGATTTTTGAATGTGCCGATAATGTTATAGAATCAGTATACGGGATACCATATATTTTGAAAGGAAATCTGACATGAAGTTTTTCAATTCAATTATATCTGCGTTTGCTATGTATTCCAGAATACCCGTACCGAAAATAAAATGGTGCGAAGAAAACAGGTGTTACGCTCTGGGATTTTTTCCGCTGGTGGGCGCTGTATCGGGATTGATGATGGTTTTATGGTATTTTATCTCAGATAAACTGGGAATCAACACAGTATTATTTTCAGCGGTAAGTACGGCAATTCCGATAGTCGTTACAGGAGGAATCCACATGGACGGATTCTGTGATGTAATTGATGCAAAATCGTCATACGGGAATAAAGAAAAACGGCTTGAAATTATGAGCGACCCTCATACCGGAGCGTTTGCAGTAATCTATGCTGCTATATATTTTTTAGTACAGACCGGATTATTCAGTGAGGTAAGAACCTTGAAAACGGCAGTAATTTGCGGACTGATATTCGTAATTTCAAGGACATTAAGCGGATTTGCAGCCGTAACTTTAAAAAATGCCAAAGGTAATGGAACTCTTTATTCTTTTACTGAAGCGTCTCACAGGAAATCAGTAATTGCAATACTTGCAGTGATTTTTGCTGTTTGTACATTAGTAATTTTGTTTATAAGTCCGGTGTACGGTTTAGCAGTAATTGTTGTAGGATTTTTGACTTTTTTTGCATACAAGAGATTTGCTTATAAAAATTTTGGCGGAATAACAGGCGATCTGGAAGGATATTTTTTGCAGATATGTGAGCTTGCAATGCTTGCAGCAGCAGTCATTATACCATTGATATGGGGGAAAATAAAATGTATCTTATAACAGGCGGAGCTTATCAGGGGAAAAGTAATTATGCAGTTTCTGTGTTTAAATTTGATAACAACAGTATAGCTGATGGAAAAACAGTTGACTTTGAAGAAATAAATAAATATTTGTGTATCAAAAACTTTCATATACTGGTCAGAAGAATGATGAAAGACGGAAAAACTACTGAAGAAATCAAAATTATTGTTGATTCTCTTGATGAAAATACAGTAATTATTACTGATGAAATAGGAAACGGAATTATACCGGTTGATCAATTTGAGCGTGATTGGCGAGAACAAACCGGACGTATTTGTTGCTACATTGCGTCACAATCAAGAAAAGTTGTAAGATTAACAGGGGGTATACCTGTAATAATAAAGGACGAAAGTAAATGAAAATAATTTTTATACGTCATGGGCAAACAAAAGGCAATGAAGAAAAGCGCTATATCGGCAGAACAGACGAATCACTGTCTCAAAAGGGGATTGAAGAAATAAAAAATCGTTTATATCCTGACGTAGACACTGTTTTGGTCAGTCCTATGAAAAGATGTGTCGAGACTGCAAAAATTATTTATCCGGACAGTAAATACATAATTTGCAATGATTTTCGTGAATGTGATTTTGGTATCTTTGAGGGAAAAAATTACGATGAACTGAAAAATGATTCCGATTATCAAAAATGGATTGACAGTATGGGAACAATGGCAATTCCGCAAGGTGAAAGTCATGAGCAGTTTAAAACACGGTGCTGCAATGAATTTGAAAGTATCGTTAAAGCGTTTCAGGGTACGGCTGCATTAATAGTACATGGCGGAACAATAATGGCTGTACTGGAAAAATATGCAGTTCCCAGATCCGGTTTTTATTCTTATCAGGTGAAAAACGGATGCGGATATATTACTGAGTTTGAAAACGGACAATTGAAAATAATATCGGAGTTAAAATGAAATATTTATATTTTATTATGCCTTTAATTACGGCGTTTTTGCTGGATTTTATAATAGGAGATCCGTATAAGCTTCCTCACCCTGTAAGACTTATCGGAAAATGTATCGGGGCGGTTGAGAAAATTACAAGAAGGGTTTTCAGTAGTGAAAAAACAGCCGGAGCAGTTATGGCTATGATAATAACGACGCTGTCGTTTATCGTACCTTTTTGCTTGCTTTTTTTAGCTTATAAAATAAATTTGTTTGTGGGGATTGCAGTCGAGAGTGTACTGGGATATTATCTTTTAGCGGCAAGATGCCTTGAAAAGGAAAGCATAAAGGTATACGGTGCATTACAAAAACGTGATATAAAGGAAGCAAGAAAAGCAGTTTCTATGATTGTGGGAAGAGATACTCAGAATCTCGACGAAAAGGGAATTATTAAAGCAGCGGTTGAAACTGTTGCGGAAAATTCTTCTGACGGCGTAACCGCACCTCTGTTTTATATGACATTCGGTGTACCTTTAGGATACTTATATAAAGCGGTTAATACCATGGATTCTATGGTCGGATATAAAAATGAACGATATATAAATTTTGGAAAAATTCCCGCAAAAATTGATGATATTTTTAATTTTATACCGTCAAGATTTACGGCATTGCTTATGATTGTATCCTCATTTATTCTTGGACTGGACGGAAAAAACGCTTATAAGATATGGCGAAGAGACAGGTTTAATCATGCAAGTCCGAATTCTGCACAAACTGAATCGGTATGTGCCGGAGCATTGAATATTCGTCTTGCAGGGGACGCTTACTACTTCGGAAAGCTCTATAAAAAGAAAACAATCGGAGATAATAACCGTCCGATTGAAAATGATGATATAAAAAAATCAAACAGGCTGATGTACTGTACATCTGTTTTGATGCTTGCAGTAACGGTAATATTAAGAATTATAATAGCAGGGTGTTTTTTATGAAAAAATATCAGCATGGCGGTAATATAAATATTAAATATGATTTTTCTGCAAATATAAATCCTCTGGGAATGCCGGAAAATGTGAAAAAAATTCTTGCTGAAAATGTAGAAAAGTTTTCATTTTATCCTGATCCGAACTGTACAGATGTGATAAAAGCAATATCGGATTTTGAAAATATTCCGGAAAAAAATATTCTTTGCGGAAACGGTGCGGCGGATTTGATTTACCGCATAGTTAGCGCTGTAAGTCCATGTAAGGCTTTGCTTTTTGCTCCGTCTTTTTCTGAGTATGAAAAAGCGCTGCTTGACAGCAGGTGCAGTATAGAATATTGCTACCTCAAAGAAGAAAACGGGTATGTAATTAAAGATTTTGACACTGATTTGCTGAAAGATAAGGATATTTGTTTTTTATGCAATCCCAATAATCCCGTGGGGAATGTAACGGATATGAATATACTTTTAAAAATTATTGACGGCTGTCAGAAACATAATGTTATATTAGTGATTGACGAATGCTTTATGGATTTCGTACTGAATGGTTCTGATTTATCGGCAAAGAAATTTTTGTCCTGTAAAAATGTTATAATACTGAAAGCTTTTACAAAAATTTATGCCATGGCAGGACTGCGTTTGGGATATGTTTTAAGTGAAAATGAGACGCTGATTGAAAAAGTCCGTAATTCAGGACAGCCCTGGAGCGTTTCTGTTCCGGCACAGCTTGCAGGTTCTGCCGCACTGCAAAATACGTATTTTATAAAAAAAACAGCTGAATTTGTTTCAGCTGAAAGAAAATTTCTGATTGATAGTCTTAATAATATGAACCTTAAAGTTTTTCCGTCAGAAGCAAATTTTATTATGTTTAAATCTGAAATTATTAAGCTTGACAGACTTTTAAAAAGTGAGGATATAGCAATCAGAAACTGTGAAAATTATGAAGGTCTGGAAAGAGGCTTTTACCGTATTGCTGTGCGTACCCGAAAGGAAAACCAATATCTGATATCGGCTATGGAAAGGTGTTTGGAAAATGGCTAAATCAATAATGATTCAAGGGACTATGTCCAATGTCGGAAAAAGTATTATAGCAGCGGCGCTTTGCCGTATCTTCAAACAGGACGGCTTCAGCTGCGCTCCTTTTAAATCCCAGAACATGGCGCTTAATTCCTATATAACGTCTGAGGGACTTGAAATGGGCAGAGCACAGGTTTTTCAGGCTGAAGCTGCCGGAATAGAACCTTCTGTATTAATGAATCCGATATTGCTGAAACCGACTGATAATGTAGGTTCACAGGTCATAGTAAACGGAGAAGTACTTGGAAATATGAAAGCGGCAGATTATTTTAAATATAAGAAGCGGTTAGTTCCTGATATTATGAACGCTTATAATACATTGGCTGAAAAGTATGATATAATTGTAATTGAAGGTGCGGGGAGTCCTGCGGAAATCAATCTGAAAAAAGATGATATCGTAAATATGGGTGTGGCAAAAATGGTAGGTTCTCCAGTGCTTCTTGCAGGCGATATTGACAGGGGAGGAGTATTTGCACAGCTTCTGGGTACTCTTATGCTTTTGGAGGAAGATGAAAAATCTTTGGTAAAGGGATTGTTGATAAATAAATTTAGGGGAGACAAAAATATTTTAAAACCCGGACTTGATATGCTTGAACAGATGGGCGGTAAGCCTGTGGCAGGAGTGATACCATATATTTATTGCGATTTGGAAGATGAAGATAGTTTGTCCGGAAAACTTGAACAAACAGAAAACAGTGGAATTATAGATATTGCAGTTATAAGGCTTCCGAAAATTTCAAACTTTACCGATTTTGATGTATTCAGACAGTTTAAAGATGTTTCAGTAAGATATGTTTCAAAAGTAAGCGAACTGAAAAAGCCGGATCTTATAATTATTCCCGGAACTAAAAATACGATTTCCGATATGAAATGGCTGCGTGAAAGCGGATTGGAAACGTCAATAAAAAAACTTGTTTCAGAAAATATTCCTGCATTCGGGATATGCGGCGGTTATCAGATAATGGGTAAAAAAATTGAGGATCCCGACTGTACAGAAAATGGCGGAAGTATTGCAGGTATGGGATTACTGGATATAGAAACGGTTTTTAGGAATGAAAAAACAAGAACTCGTGTCAGCGGGAAATTTAAAAACATCAGCGGTATTTTTTCTGTACTTAGCGGTAAGCAATTTAGCGGGTATGAAATTCATATGGGAGAGTCGTACGGTATAAAAAACAGTATGCTGGAGTTTTCCGACGGCAGTACCGGCGGAGATTCTCATGATAATATTTACGGCTGTTATGTGCATGGCATATTTGATGAAAACGGAATTGCAGAAAGTATTGTGCGCAGTCTTTACACTGCCAAAGGATTGGAGTATATTGGAAAAGGTATTGACCGAAAGGCTTACAAAGAACAACAGTATGATATTCTTGCAGAAGAAGTGCGAAAAAATATTGATATGGATTTTGTTTATAAAATCATTGAGGAGGGCGTGTAATGGGGTTGATTCATATATATTGCGGTAACGGCAAAGGGAAAACAACTGCTGCTGTTGGTCTGGCGCTGCGTGCCGCAGGACAGGGAATGAAGGTTCATTTTATACAGTTTTTAAAGGGAAGCGAAACCGGAGAAATTAACATATTAAAGCATATCAAGGGAATCTCTGTGGAACGCTGTGATCGTAATTACGGTTTTTACAATACCATGTCAGATAAAGATAAGACGGAAATAATATGCTGTCACAATAAGATGCTGTCGAATGCAATTGTACTTGTCAATCAGGAAAGTATTGATATGCTGATAATGGACGAATTTAATGCGGCGTATAATTACGGTCTTATGGATAAAGTAACAGCAGAAAATTTTATAATTAACAAACCTGAACGTCTTGAGCTTATAATTACCGGCAGAAATCCTGATAAAAAATTTATTGAAAAGGCTGATTATGTGAGTTGTATTAAAGCGGTAAAGCACCCTTATGAAAAGGGAATAAACGCTAGAAAGGGGATAGAATATTGAATATCGAACACATTTTACCGGAGGATATTGAAAAAAGAAGTTTTGAGATCATTGAACAGGAACTGAACGGAAGATATATTCCGCCTATGGAAAAACCAATTGTAAAGCGTGTAATACACACAACTGCCGATTTTGACTATCTGGATAATCTGTTCTTTTCTGAGAATGCAGTTGAAAAAGCAATTGAAATTCTAAAAAAAGGCGCAGTAATAGTAACAGATACTAATATGGCAAAATTCGGTATCAATAAAAATGCACTTAAAAAGCTTAAATGCCGGGTCGAATGTTTTATGGCAGACGCTGATGTAGCAGAAGCGGCTAAGGCAAAAGGAATTACAAGAGCGTCGGCGTCTGTAGATAAGGCAGCTTTAATCCAAGAACCTATTATTTATGCTGTAGGAAATGCGCCTACTGCACTTATTCGTCTTGAGGAGCTTATTAAACAGAATCTTATTCAGCCTGAACTTATTATCGGAGTACCGGTTGGATTTGTGAATGTTGTTCAATCCAAAGAAGTTATTATGAACGGTAGTATTCCTTATATTGTAGCAAAAGGCAGAAAAGGCGGCAGTAATGTTGCAGCAGCTATTTGCAATGCACTGCTTTATATGATCATTAGATAAAAATATGTCAAAAAATAAAAAATACTATTGACATTTATAAAAAAGTGTGATATACTTTTTAAGTGGAAAAATTACTATGCACCATTAGCTCAGTTGGTAGAGCAACTGACTCTTAATCAGTGGGTCCTGGGTTCGAGCCCCCGATGGTGCACCAATGGCCCGTTGGTCAAGCGGTTAAGACTCCGCCCTCTCACGGCGGCAACACCAGTTCGATTCTGGTACGGGTCACCACACAGGAATGCTAAAATCATCAACTTACTGTTGTGTTTGTATGGCAGTTGATGATTTAAGTAGCGGCTCATTTAAGTCTATCAGAATTCATATAAATTCTGATAGACTTTTTAATTTGATTTTAGTATATACATATTTTATTATTTTGAAAGAATCGAGATTTTTTAGTCTCGGTTCTTTATTTTTTTTGACATATTTTCAGCAAGACTGTGATTTTCGTCAAGGTACGGAAACTGCGGTCTTTTTTTATATTTTTCTGCTGCAATTTTTACTTAGTTTTGCATGTATTTTTTCTCAATACCCCTCTTGACAAAATAAAAAATGGTGTATATAATTGGAAATCAAATTGAGGTTAATTTTCTGACAGCACATTTTTTCTTCTCAGGATTCCGAAAATCAGACAGATTTTCGGAAAAAATATCAGCCCGAACACGGGCTGAAAATCCGGATTTAACTTACCGGCACGCCGGCAGTCAAATCCGGAGGTCTGGGTAGCAAGCAACGCCGGTGTCTAGACACTCGGTAAATTTTGAAAAAATCAGCGAGACTGATTTTTATCAAAATTTATCTTTTGGGAGACCCCAAACCCCGTTAGACTTTTTTGAAAAAAAGTCAAGAAAGGACAATAAAATGACTAAGCAAAGAAAACGAAATTGTTTACTAAAATTTTATGTTTCAGAAGAAGAAAAAGCATTTATTTTTGAGAAAATGAAGATAGCAAAAATTAAGAATTTAAGTGCATATTTACGAAAGGCTGCAATAGATGAAAAAATAGAAATTCATGACTATTCAGGACTTAAAGAAATTAACTATAACCTGCGTAAAATCGGAGTTAATATCAATCAAATCGCTAAAAGAATCAATGAAACAAATTCGATTTATCAGTCCGATATGGAGGATATTCAAAGAAAGGTAAATGAGGTATGGCATATACTAACATTCATCCAATCAAGGTTACACTTGGAAAATCAATAAACTACATTTGCAAGTTTGAAAAGACCGGAAATGGAAAATATATTTCTTCTGTAAATTGTCAATATAATACAGCTGAATATGAATTTGAATTTACCAGAAAAGAAATGAATGACAACATGAAAAATCTAGCCTACCATTCATATCAGTCATTCAAAAAAGGAGAAGTTACTCCTGAACAAGCACATGAAATTGGTATGCAAACCATGAAAGAATTTTTAAAAGGCGAATATGAATTTGTATTGACTACTCACATTGATAAGAATCATATCCACAATCACATAATTATTAATTCTGTAAACATGATCAATGGAAAATCTTTTTCCAGAGAGCATGATAGGAAGTATGCTCCGGCGTGGAAAGAATTAAGAACTATCAGTGATAAAATTTGTGCTGAAAGAGGTTTATCAGTAATTCAAACTGATAAGGGAAAAGGCATGTCTCATTATGAATGGGAACAGAATAAAGCGGGAGTTTCATGGAAGCAGCAGCTGAAAAATATTATTGATGAAACTATAAAGCAGTCTGAAAATTTTGAAGATTTTCTTAGTAAACTTCGTGCAGAAAATATTGAAGTAAAGTATCAGGATTATAAAAAGAAATCCGGCAAATGTTTAGGTTTTAAAATGCAGGGACAAAAGTATTTTATTTATTCTCAAAATCTCGGTTGGTACTATGAAGAAAAGCAGTTAAACAAGAGAATTGACAGAGCGGTTGAGAGAAGAAATGAAACAAAATCCGAAGCAAGAACAAGAAGATTTATGAATCAGGATAATCGTCTGAAAGAATTTTTTGACCTGTCTGACGAGCGTTTCAGTGCAGGCGGACTTAACCGTTGGGCAAGAATGCAAAATCTTAAAATCGGGTTTAAAACCATAAGCGTTCTGCACGAATACGGTTTCAAAGACGCAGAGGATTTTTTGAATAAATATGACAGTCTGACAGATGAAAAATTACAAAATGAGGAGAATATCCAAAGCCTTACAAAGAAGATAAATTTTAATAAATACCGACTTAAATATCTGAAAATTTACCGTAAATACAAGCCGATAAATGAGGCGTATAAAAAGGCAGTTTTTCAGGACAGATATTTCCGAAATCATGAAGATGAATTGCTTTTATTTCAGGAAGCGGTAGAGGAATTAAAGAAAACAGAAAAGACCAGAGAGCTTCCCAATGCAGGAAAGCTTGCGGCAGATATTAAGTCATTGGAGGAAGAAAAAAATAAGCTTATTTCTGGAAATAAATCCATAGATAAGAAGCTGAAAGAGTATGATGTTTTGAAAAATAATCTTTCAAAAATGCTTTTAGACGAACCGGAAAATAAACTGGAAAATGTGCAGAAATTACAGCAAGAACAAGAACAGAAAAATAAGGAAGATATTCAAATTTAAGGAGAGAAATTATGGAGGAAAATAAGAGAATACCTTGTACATTATGCGGAAAAAATACAGAAAAAAGAATAATGTATCTTCCGAAGGATTCTATTATACAGAAATATGATGTTAATTTAAAATGAAAGGAAAGAAAAATGAATAATGTACAAGAATTTTTATATGAAAATTCACCGATCAGAATGATTGAAAGTAACGGTGAAACGTGGTGGGTGTTGAGTGATATATGTAAGGTATTAGATTTATCAACACCGTCAAAAGTTGCGGATAGACTTGATTTAGATGAAAAGGGTATGACTTCAATTCATACCCTTGGAGGTAAACAAAATGCAACAATAGTCAATGAAAGTGGGTTATATTCAGTAATTCTCCGAAGTGATAAGCCTGAATCCAAAGCTTTTCGCCGATGGATTACCCATGAAATACTTCCGGAGATACATCGAACCGGAGGATACAATGCAATAAGCACTGAAATATTGGAAGATTCAAGTCTGACAGCAGCTTCAAAAACTATATTTTTGTACTTATGCAGATGTGCGAAAGGTAAATCAGAGTTTGTAATAAGCCGTTCAAAAGTACTGAACGACTTGAAAATGGGTACAGACATGTATAAAAATCATCTTAATAAGCTTAAACAGTCAGGGTACATAAGCTCCGAGCCTTGCCGTAATGAAAAGGGACGTATTTGCGGTATTAAGTTTTATATTAATTATCCGAATTCACTTAAAAGGCTTGAAAATAATGGTTTTAGAAAACTGGAACATGAATAATTCGCCGCTATACAGGGTTAAAATCAGAATGCCTAAAAGCAGGCTTAAAATTGAAGGAGTGTACAGATCATATATACAAACCCAATAAAAATTCCCTGTTTTCACAGGGAATCTGTTAATTTCCTCCCGGACCGTCGTGACGTTCACGGGTATCAGGTTTGCTTTTCTGGTGAGTGCTTGTCCACTGATTATTACCAGCTGTTTTCTTGTTTTGTTTTTCTTTTTCAGACATTTTAACACCTCCGGTTGTAAATTATTTTATTCAAAATTAAAATATTTTATACATAAAAATAATTCGCCAATGGCGAATGGAAAGGACAAAAAATGACCAGAAGATTGGAAGAATGTTGAGGATGCTTTATCAAGTCCATACGGCAGAGTTGAATTTAAAATAGACGGTTATGATATAACAATAATATGCGTTGTGGAAAAGCCGCTGCATTATTGTCTTGCAGTATATGTTGATGGAAAAATTAAAGGTGAATGGATTAGTCAGGACTGTGAGATTCGCCGCAAATTTTATCAGAAGCATACCAGTTCTTTACTGGATTCCAAGCAGAAAAAACGTCTGAAGCGTGAGAAAAAAGATTTTAGAGAGAAAATTCTGAAAGAATACTCTTATGATTGGTATGAACCCTATTGGAAGTCAGTCAGATCAATGAAATCACACTTTATTAAAAATAATAAGATTATAGAATTAGTGAAGGCGGTTTAGAATAATGGAAGAATTGTCAAATAATTATTTAAATCAAAAAATGGGAGGAATAAAAATGAGGATAAATATTGTAATTGATGTTGATGTGAGAGAGTCAGGCTTCAGCAGTGAAAATGAGATAAAGGATAATATTGTGGATTTTACAAGGGATCTACTTAATAACGGTGCTGAAAATCAAGGTATAGGTTATACATTATGTGAAGTTGATTATAATAATTGTTATCAAGTTGTTAACGATAAGGTAATTAACAAACATTCAAGCTTTAATCCCCAAAAATACATAAAAGAAATGCTGTTAAATGAAGAAACATTTGATGTAGCTATTTTGACTGTAGAGAATAGTATTGATGAGATTAGGCTGATTAATGAGAATTCACAAAATAGTTTTGATAATCAGTTTGATAAGTTAATTTTGAAATACTTATTAAAATATGTTCAAGTAAATAAAACTAAATTTAACTGTGTGCATGACTTGTATGATATATTGAATAATCAGAACTTTCAAGAGTATGTTATGAAACGGATAAATGATAAATGGACTTGTATACACCAAAGAATCATATCATTAACTATTTTGTTTCAGGAACTTACAGGAATAATTTATAAGGCTTCTTCAGAAAATTAAAAATTCGCCATTGGCGAATTGAAAAGGGAAATAAGCAGTGTGCGATTTGCACTTTAAAGGCACAGAAAAAATCAGAGAAAGAAGTGAATAAAGATGTTAGGATTTATAATAGGTATATTTGCCGGAGGAGTTTTAGGTACATTTATAATGGCTTTGATGAAATCATCCGGACAAGCAGACAGAAAAATAATAGCAGGAGGCAATAAAAATGCTTAATACAGTAACAATAATGGGACGTCTGACCGCCGATCCGGATTTAGGACAGACGCCGAATAATATTTCAGTGTGCAAATTTACGGTAGCAGTAGAGGAAGATATTCCGGACAAGAACGGAAAGAGAGCAGCACAATTTATTTCAGTGATAGCATGGAGACAAACAGCAGAATTTGTATCACGTAATTTCACCAAAGGAAAGTTTATAATTGTACAGGGAAGATTGAAAAACAATAATTACGAAAAGGAAAACATAAAACATTACGGAATGCAGGTTGAAGCAAATCATGTTTACTTTGGAGGAGATAAACCGAATAAGCCTACAGCTTCACCTGTGCAGCAGGATCTTCCGGAAGAACTTTCAGAATATGAAATGCTGACAGATGAAGAACCATTTTAATATATAAAATTCGCCAATGGCGAATAAAAAAGAAGCCTGTAAAAGGCTTCCATAATTGACAAAATATGACCGTATATGCTATAATCAATGTATGGTGACTGCATAACGGTAGGCGGTTTCTCCCATAAAGGGAGGTGATAGCTATGATGACATTTTCTGAATTGTTTCAATTCGTTACAATGCTCACACAAGTTATCTCTCTTTGCTATCTTGTATTCCACAAGAAAAAGTAAAGGTTTCTTACATATAAATTAAGAAACACCGCCCCATCCTGCAAGATTGGCAGTGTTTCTTAACACAAACATCTTGGAGAACCGCTTATCGCAGTCACCTTTTTCATATATATTATACCACATCTGCTGAAAATGTCAAGTTTAAAATTCGCCATTGGCGAATAGTTTCTGGGGAAAGAGAAAGTTACTTTTTTTCTTCTTCAGTATATTTAAAGCCTTGTTTTTCTATTTCTTTATCAATTAGTTCTATAATAAGAGATGTTAAACTTATTCCTTGAGAATCAGCAAATTGTTTATATTTATCTTTATATCCTAAAGGAAAATTTAAAGTAAGTTTTTCACGTTTTTCTTTCATATACCTCATTGTACGTTCTTTAGATTTTTCATTATACATTTTATCCACCACCTTTTAAACATTATACCATAAATATTGTATACACGTCTATATAATATATTGCACAAAAATTACTGTAAAAGTTTGTTAAACATTTTTGTAAAAAAGTATTGACATATACACGGCTATATGATATAATTTAAATATGGAAAAACGCAAAAGACAAATTCGCCAATGGCGAACTTAAATAAAAAGAGAGGAGATAAATATGATTTGTAAAAGATTTAAGCCAACTTCACTATGTGATAAATGTTCAGATGTACATTGCAATCTTAAAGGTGGAAATACTGAGCCGAGCGAAATGTGCGGTTGTGACTATTGTAAATTTCAGCGTGTTGTTGGCGATAAAGAAGAATGTCTGTATGAATATTCGCTGATGGCGGATTCAAATAACAATAAAAACAGAGGAGGACAAAAATCATGAGTAAAATAATATCAATAGCAAACCAAAAAGGAGGAGTAGGAAAAACTACCACAACGCTGAATCTTGGTACAGCGCTTGCATTAAAAGGTTTTAAGGTTCTGCTTATAGACCTCGATCCTCAAGCAAATCTTTCTAGCTATCTTGGATTTGAGGGCGATGAAAATCCTACGATCAGTCACATAATGCTTAGTATTGCAAAGGGAATGAAAGTCAGTAAAGAAGATTTTGAAAGCTGTGTAAGAGTATCAGAAGCAAACAAAATCAGTTATATTCCCTCAGATATCAACCTTGCAAATGCTGAAAGTTACCTGATGAATGCACTGTCCAGAGAAACAGTTATGAAGCGTATCCTTACAAATGAAAATCTGACCGACTATGATTATGTACTTATAGACTGTCTGCCATCATTGGGAATTTTGTTAGTCAATGCCCTGACTGCATCGGATAATGTTATTATTCCGGTTCAGACACAAAAGTTTGCATATGAAGGACTGGGAAGTCTTATTAACATTTGTGAACAGGTTAAAGAAACAATCAATAAAAGTCTTGAAGTTTCCGGAATAATTGCTACAATGGCAGAAAATACAAAAATGAGCAGAAATACTCTTGAAATGCTTGACACAAATTATAAAGACCTTTTGTATAAAACTGCAATACATAAATCTGTAGAAGCCGCAAACAGTTCGGAAAGAAATAGAAGCTTGTGCCTTAACAAAAGCAAGCTTGGAGAAGAATACAAGGCGCTTGCAGAAGAAATTATGATGAGGTGTTAAGATGCTTGCAACATTTGATATCGGCACAATGATGTCACAGGAAAATCAGATAAAAAATATTCCGGTAAACAGTCTTATACCGTATCATGACCATAAATTTCAATTGTACTCCGGAGAACGTCTGGAGGATATGGTTGAAAGCGTTAAGAAAAACGGTATACTGATTCCTATAATTGTACAGCCTTATGGGGAGAATTATGAGATTCTCTCCGGTCATAACCGCACAAATGCAGCAAAACTTGCAGGACTTGAAACAGTTCCGGCAGTGATTAAAGAACGTCTATCAGATGACGAAGCAGAGATGTACATGATAGAAACAAATCTCAGACAGCGTGGATTTGACGATTTGAAAATATCAGAACAGGCGGCAGTACTGGCAATGCGGCACTCAAAAATGTTCAGCGAGGAAAAGAGTCGTGCCATAAATGAGGAATTAGAAAGGCTGGACGGTAATGAGCCATCCAAAAGCAAGCTTGATATAACAGGTGAGGAATACGGTATGAAAAAGGATTCGGTAGCACGACTGCTGAGAGTTGACAAGCTTATACTGGAACTTAAACCGTGGGTAGATTCAAAGCAGCTTGCAGTCAGAGCGGCAGTGGAGCTTTCATATATTCCGGAAGAGGGACAAAAGCTTTTATACAGCATTATAAAAAGTCCTGATAACGGAATGCTTATAAAACTTGATATCAGGAAAGCCAAACAGCTAAGAGAAGCGTATAAAAATTGTGAAAAATTATCAAAAAGCAAAATGACGGAATTGCTTATAGGGGACTATAAAGCAAAAAAATCAGAAATGAAACCTTTAAAGCTGCCTTCTGAATTCTACTTAAAGTATTTTGATGAAGATACTGAACCGGAAAAAGTATTGATGATAATTGAAAAAGCATTAGAAAATTATTTCGAAATAATAAAATAAAATTCGCCATTAGCGAATAAGAAAGGACTTTTTTATGAAACAAAATTTGAATGATATTTTAGGCCACATGACAGCAGTATTGGATATTTACCAGAGTATGAATGATAAAATTTGTGAGGACACTGGAAATGCAAGATGGATAAGTTTTATTATTTTAGAACAATTAAAAGAAATTAGAGAAGATTTACAATTAATAGCTGATTCTCCTAATGCTTGACAGTTTATGGTAATAAATAGTATAATAATAAAAAATTTGCCAATGGCGAATTGGAAAGGAAAAAGATAATGACAGATTGTTTTTGGCTTGAATTTGATCCGGATAAATTAGCGATCCTGAAACAGGAAGCATATGAACTGGATTTATCCTTAGAGGAATATTTATCAGAAATGCTTGAAGATATGGTGTCTTTTAACCGAGAGAAAACCGAAGATGAAGCTAACATGGATAAATACAAGACTATAAAATGGAAGGACAGGGAAGTTGAATCGTCTGCAATTGAAAGATTTTCAGAGGAATGGGCAAGTTATATTGAAGAAACAATTGAAGATTATTTCTTTGAAGACGAAGATGATGAAGACAGACCTTTGACTGTTAAAAGTGATGAAGAATGTATCAGATACGTAGTTGATCGATGCGGAGAAAATCTTGAAGAAGATATGGGATTCAGATGTGAATATTTAATTGAAGAAGTAGTAAAGGACTTTCTGAATCACAGAAAATAAATGGTAAAAAATGTATGGTTTATATTGACAAAACAAAATATATATGATATAATATATATAAAGAGATGAAAATATATGGAGGGTTTGATTATGAAAAAATTAAAAGCTTTTATATTAACTGCAATGATAACATTCATGTTCGGAACTTCGGTAATAAACGCATACGAAACATATATTCCTGTAAGCATAAGATATGAAAAAACTGACAGCAACGGTGACGGAGTTGAGGATTCTATAACAATATTGTATGATAAAACATATGTTACAGCTGAAAGTGTTATAATTCCTGATAAGATTGACGGTCTGCCGGTTACAGAGATTTTACCGTATGTATTTTTCGAAAGTCAGATAACAAGCATAAAACTTCCCGACAGTCTGGAAACAATTGGAGAGTGTGCATTTATGTTCTGTGAAAATCTGAAGAACATAGAAATACCGGAAAGTGTAAAGTATATATGCGAAAATGCATTTAACAGCTGCACTGCAGCGGAAAGTATCACAATATTAAATCCTGAATGTGAAATATATGATTCATATCTTACAATGTATCAGTTTACAGGAACGATATACGGTTATGAAAACTCTACTGCTCATGAGTATGCGGAAAAGTATGAATATAATTTTTCTGCTATAGATGCAGAACCGGAAGTAACAACACCGGCAGAGACTACAGCTGTTACAACAAGTGAAGATGTGGTAACAACAGTTAGTCAGACAGAAAAGACAACTCCAGAAGAAACACAAGTAAGTCAGATTGAAACATCGGTATCTCAAGTTACAACGAGTGAACCAGCAATAACAACAGTAAGTCAGGTAAGCACATCGGCTGAAACAACGGTATCAGTGGTTACAACTCCAGAGATAACTAAACGAACAGATGAACATGGAAATATTGTAATAACAGTCGGAGATGTCAATGACGATGGAAGAGTATCCGCATTGGACGCAGCAATAATAGCGAGAAAGCTTGCAGAGGGAAGAAGTTCGGATCTCAATAAATGGGCGGCAGACTACAACGGAGACGGAAAAGTAACAGCGCTGGACTGTGCAGAAATAGCACGTTTTTTAGCAAAGTTAAGTATAATAGAACACACCACAGCACCGAATGAAAATAAAACAGAAACTACAAAAACCACAGTAAAGCTTAAAGAACCAAACAAGAAGAATTATGACCTGAATAAATTCAGCGGAATAAAGAAGTATGTAAATGATTGTATAAAGTATAAGGCGGCAGCAGAATACGGAATAACAAAGATTATATATGATGATACAGTAGACCCATGGGACGGTTACAGTTGGGATGCGCCAGCTGACTATATTCCAAATATTGAATACTATAAGGAACATAACGATCCTATTCTTCCGGCAGGTATTCTATGGACAGCAGACGAATTAGTTGATTCAGCATATACCAATCTCTATATGATGGTGGAGGAGCTTAAAGGAACTGGTGAATGGGAAGATGAAACCGCTTACTTAACACAACTTATAGTTACATGGAAAGAACTAGGCGGAGGAAATTATCAGTTGTATATTATGTGGCATTAAGTATATGAGAAATGAAGTCATCATGAGGCGATTATAAATTGTATATCGAGGTGCAAAAATGAATTTAATAAAATATATTACAACAGCTGCTGCCGGACTGTTTTGTGTCGGATTGCTTGGTATTGGTGTTTATGCTGATGAACCTGATATAATACCAGATATTACAGAGAAAACTACGAAACAATTTGTTGAAGAAACTACTGTACCTGACGTATCTGAAGCATCAGATGTGACAACAGTTTCTGTTGACATTGATTCAACCATATCGACTGACATTTTGGAAGATCCGAAAACAGAAACCACTCTGCCAGAGGAAAATATGGATGGTTGGCAGCTGAAAGACAATAGATGGTTCTATTATAATGACGGTGTTCCCACAAGCGGTATTGTTGAAATAGACGGTAAATCCTATTTGTTTGCTCCTAACGGTGCACTTAAAACTGGTTGGCAGACAGTAAATTCAATCAGAACATATTTTGATTATGAAACTCATCAACCTGTTTACGGATGGATTTCCTATATGGGAAATGTTTATTATAACGATGAACATTATGGTAAGCTTACGGGTATGCAGGATATAGATGATAACACCTATATTTTTACGGATACCGGAATCATGCATACAGGTTTTATAAAATATCAAGGGTATATATATTACTGCAATGAAAACGGCATTGTAATTAAGGGTGATGATAGGTACACTCCAATTGGTATTGCCGGAACAAGCTACATTATTTCTCCGTCTGGAAAAGTACATACAGGCTGGCAGTCTATAAATGGACTGAGGGTATATTTTGATACGGAAACAGCTGAACCTGTTTATGGCTGGATTAGTTATCATGGTAAATATTATTATACAGATGCTGAAATCGGGAAATATACAGGCGAGCATTATATTTATAATCATCCGTACAGATTTGATGAAAGCGGTATTTTGCAAACTGGACTGCAATCCTTTGCCGACGGTTCAACGCTGTACTATTATGATGACGGTACATGGGCAGAGGGCTTTGTAACAGTTAAAAATGACACATATTATTTTAATTCTGAGGGATTTATGCTAACAGGTTGGCAGACTGTAAATAAAAATAAATATTATTTTTCTGAAAACGGCAAAATGGTAGTAGGTTTATTTACATTAAACGGTAACAAATATTACTTTAATAAAAAAGGGATAATGCAAACAGGTTTTACTAAAATTAACGGAAATACGTATTATTTTGATACAAACGGCAAGATGCTGTATAGGTGGCAAAAATAAGTACTATTTCGGTTCTGACGGTAAAATGAGAACTGGCTGGCAGTCTATAGACAAAAATAAATATTATTTCAGCTCTGACGGTAAAATGAGAACCGGCTGGCAAACTATAAATAAAAATAAATATTACTTTAATACAAACGGAATAATGTCGGTCGGATTTTTAAAGATAGGAAGTAATACTTATTATTTCGGAAAAGACGGTATAATGCAGACGGGCTTTAAAATTATCAATGGAAAATACTATAATTTCGGCGCAAACGGTATATTAAAACCGATAAAAGTATTTGTCGGAGTAGGTCACGGCGGCTATGATCCCGGAGCTGTCGGTTATATAGTCGAAAAAGAGTATACCCTCAAAACCGCAAAAATTGTCGAAGAATACCTGAAAGCCGCAGGAATAGATTATATACTAAGCCGTGATGCTGACATTGACACGACTATGCAGAGTAAACTTGAATTATGCAATAATTATGATCCCGATCTTATAATTGATATTCATTTTAATGCGGTGGGGGGTCATGGATTTGAGATTTATCATTCTATGTATGGCGGAATGTCGAAAACTCTTGCTGAAAATATAAATGCAGAGGTTTCCAAGATAATGTACAGCAATGGCTGCAAAACATTTATTAATGCCGATGGTTTAGACAGATTTACGATAATAAGGGAAACTCACGCACCGGCAGTACTTATTGAAGGTGGTTTTGTAGATAACTGGTCAGATGCAGAATTTATTAAAGCTAATTATCAAAAGCTTGCCAAAGCTTATGCTGAGGGTGTACTTAAGACCATATTATTAATTTTTAAAGACAGTTAAAAAATATTGTACGCCAATTGGATAAAAATCCTAAAGCGGAAATTATCAATTAATATTATATGGTGAAAACAAAGTAAAAAATGTTGACTATGTAAAAATTATGTGATATAATATAAATATCAGCGAAAGCTGAAATATTATAAGAAAGCACAAAATATTTTTTCTACG